>Ga0157377_10000056_pt1 | contig 87608 bp, 77 predicted proteins | sample M55metaG_FD_121116 | JGI IMG/M metagenome (GOLD analysis project Ga0157377, IMG submission 121116) | Miscanthus rhizosphere microbial communities from Kellogg Biological Station, Michigan, USA - M5-5 metaG | ecosystem: Host-associated > Plants > Roots > Rhizosphere > Soil | place: USA: Michigan... | reverse complement strand
GGTTGGTCATCAGGTTGGCCTTGTACTCGACGCCTTCGGTCTTGAAGCCTTGGCTCAAGAGGAATTCGCCGTAGAAATCGCACTCGTTGCCGAGGCGGTACTTCAGGCCCTCCGGGCCGTTCAAGGCGTAGCAGGCGCGTGCGTGGTCCTTGCTCGTCGCGCCGGGGCCGGCGCGGAAGTAGCCGCCGAAGTCGACGGCTTGGGCCGGGGCGGAAAGGGCTGCAACGGCTGCTGCGATGGCAGCCAAGGACAAGTTGGCGTGAACAGTGCGACTCATCGGTCTGTCTCCTGAGATTTGGTTGAGCGATCAGGGCCGGATTGGCTCCTCACCGGGGCGGATTATTAAAGTTGCGTTAATGTGAAAAACTTGGTGTTAACACTAGTTTGTTGTATTAACGACAACAGTTCAGATGGTCTCGCTGCATGTCGACCATCTCCGTCCTACTTCAGTGAAAAAAGTGGGTTGTGAGAACCTGTTAACGGTGCATAGCGCGTTGAGCACGGCGGTCCGGGTAAACGCTGTCCGGAAAGAAATTAATTGTTCTTTAAGCTAAATGCGCCAGATCGGCACCCAGGCCGACACCACGCAGGAGACATCCATGACAAAGACGCTGGGGCGCATCGCCCCCTTGGCCGCCGCCCTCATCGCCGCGTGCTTCGCGGCCGCCGCGCCGGCCCGTGCCGGGCAGGTGGAGGTGCTGCATTGGTGGACCAGCGGCGGCGAAAGCAAGTCGGTCGAGGAACTCAAGCGGCTGCTCGCCACGCAAGGCCACACGTGGCGCGACTTCGCCGTCGCGGGCGGCGGCGGTGACACCGCCATGGCGGTGCTGCGGCAGCGCGTGCTCGCCGGCAACCCGCCGGCGGCCGCGCAGATCAAGGGCCCGGCGATCCAGGAGTGGGGCAAGCTCAACGTGCTGGCCGACCTGGACGACGTCGCCGCCCAGCAGAAGTGGGACGCCCAGCTGCCGCGCGTGGTGGCCAACGTCATGAAGGTCAATGGCCACTACGTCGCCGCGCCGGTGAACGTGCACCGCGTGAACTGGCTGTGGATCAACCGCGACGCGCTGCGCAAGACCGCCATGCGCGTGCCCAACACCTGGGACGAGTTCTTCGCCGTCGCCGAGAGGATGAAGGCCAACGGCATCGTTCCCGTGGCCCACGGCGGGCAGTCCTGGCAGGAGTTCACCACCTTCGAGTCGGTGGTGCTGGGAGTCGCCGGCGCCGACTTCTACCGTCGCGCCTTCGTGCAGCTGGACCCGACGGCGCTCAAGAGCAACACCATGAGCAGCGCCTTGCAGACCTTCCGCCGCATCAAGGACTACACCGACGCGAAGGCGCCGGGCCGCGACTGGAACGTCGCCACCGGCATGGTCATCAAGGGCGAGGCCGGCATGCAGTTCATGGGCGACTGGGCCAAGGGCGAGTTCCTCGCCGCCGGCAAGCAGCCGGCCAAGGATTTCGTCTGCGTCGCGGCGCCCGGCACGGCGCGCGCCTTCACCTTCAACATCGACAGCTTCGCGATGTTCCGCCTGAAGGACCCCTCGGCCATCCAGGCACAGAAGGCCCTGGCCGCCACCATCATGCGGCCCGATTTCCAGCAGACCTTCAACCTCAACAAGGGCTCGATCCCGGCGGGTTCCGGCGTGCAGATGGACAAGTTCGACCTCTGCGCCCAGGAGTCGGCGGCCTACTTCGCCGCCACCGCCATGATCAACACGCTCGTGCCTTCCATCGCGCACCTGATGGCGCAGCCCGCGAGCATCGAAGGCCCGCTGCGCGAGGCCGTGGCGGCCTACTGGAACGACGATCGAATGACCACCGAGGAAGTGATGAACCGCCTCGTGGCCGCCGCGAAAGGCCGTGCGCAGGTGGCGGCGAAGTGATGCGCCGAGGGGTCAGGCCGCATGGGCCTGACCGTCCGACCAGGCCTGAGACAGTCTGGTGAGCAGGCCTTGGCCGACGCGTTGATCCGACCGTGCTTCGCGCAGCGTGTCGCTCATCGCATCAGCGATTTTCTGGACGATGTGCCGAGGCCGCGCGACTGAGCAGATGCCCCGGCCGAAGTCCTGCAGTGCCTCGGTGTCGGGGTAGGCGCGGCTCGCGTGTCGCTTGCCGCTGCGCCACTTCAAGGCCAGCGTGCGGTCCACGTCGAGGACGCCGCCCGGCCGCTCGATCGGGTAGATGGCGGTGGTCACCACGTCGAACATCGGCGACAGCCTCGCGTCGGCGCTGGAGTGGTAGAGCATCGCGAAGTTCTTCAGGTGCGCGTCCCCGTTGCGCACCATGACCGAGAACGCCAGCTGTTCGAAGAACGCATGCAGGTCGCGCGCCGGCTGCGACGAGGTGAGCGAGATGACCTGCGCGACCTGCTCGTAGCTGCCTTGGTACTTGCGCGTGGACAGACGGTCGTTCACGCGCAGCGTCATCAGCGCGGCGATGTCCTCGAAGCCCAGGCGTGCACCATCTGCCGCGATGTCGAACCGGTCGACGACGAGGATGCTGCCGTCGTCCGAAAGGTCGAAGACCGGCACGGCGATGCCGGCTTTCCGCGCTGCGCTCAGGCACAGGAATTCGTTGGCGGCGAGGCCCGGAAAGTCCTCGCCTGCCGTCTTGACGATCAGGTTCGGGATGGGCATGGACGCACGCGTCGGCACCATGATCTTCGGCTGCACGCCGGAGATGCCGATGCCTGTCGACAGGTAGGCCGCAACCAGGTCCTGGAAGAGTCGCGCATCGGCGGTCGAGCGCAGGATGTCGGTGCGGTCCAGGTGCTGCCGCGCGCGCGGCGGCTCGTTGCCGGGGATGGCGAAGCCCACCCGCCCGATGGCGTTGTCGCCCATCATCGCGAGCAGGTGCATCTTGGTGAGGCGCCGCTTGGGAAACATCTCGAGGATGCGCTGGAAGAGAAAGCCTTCCGGCAGGTTCATGTCCATCGAGGGAAACAGATCACCGTCCTCGTAGACGGCGCTTGTCGGTGGCATGAGCAGGCTCACCGCCGGCTGCTGCGGATCGTCGCGTTCGTACTTGAAGAGGTAGGTCGATTCGCGCAGCAGTTCTCCAGCGCGTTCACCAGCACTGCCGGCGCCGATGCTCACCTCCAGGCGCTTGATGCGTTCAGGAAACTCGCTCAAGGCCATGGCGCTTCACTCCTCGCCGGCAGCGCCGAAGCGGCGGGCCATCTCGGCCAAGGTCGGCGGGCCCGCCGGGGTGATCTCGATGCACTGGCCAATGGCCCCGAGGATCATCAGGAGCGAGCTGAGCGAAACATCTTCGCCGTGCTCGAGACGATGCAGCACATCACGGCTGCGCCCGGCCCGGGCCGCCACCTCGACGGTGCTCAGCCCGGCCGCTTTGCGTGCCTGGCGGATGTGTTGGCCGATGTCGGCGAGGGTGCGCAATCTGTCCTGCATTCCAGACAATTTAGCCTGAATTGGCTAAATTGTCCAGAATATAGGACATCATGGGAGGGCTGCCAGCCGCTTCATCAAGAGCCCGGCATCCGGGACTCGGATGGAGAACTGATGTTCAATGACCTCGCGAATCTCCTCGTTGCTCGTCATCTCGCGCCGCTCGCTCTTGCCGCCCACCGGATGAATGCCGAACTCCCGGTTGCGCAGCGTGAGGCGCTGGCCGGGCAGGGCGCGGGCGCAGATCAGGCCGGTCGTGAAATGCGACTTCGGATGTGTCGCGGTGTAGTGGTTCGGCGCTTCGTAGTCCACGGCGTGCTGCGGCTGCAGGTCGAAGCGGTACAGCGTCGTCCAGTCGCCTTGCACGAGCGCGCGCGCAAACCAGTTCTCGCCGCGGCGAACGAGCTGATAGCTGCCGTGCGGCGTAGCCTGCGCGAGGCCGTCTTCGAGCGCAAGCGATGCGCTCAGGCTGTTGCTGCCGAAGCCCACGTCCGCCAGGCGCGGGCCGTCGGGTGTGTGCACCTTCAGCACCATGTGCGATCGCATGGTGACGGTGTCCTCGGGCTGGCCCCACAGCACGCGCGCCGCAAGGCATTCCACCTCGAAGCCGATGGTGCCGAGCACTTCGGCCAGGAGGCGGTTCTGCTCGAAGCAGTAGCCGCCGCGCGACTCGTCCACCAGCTTGCGTTCGATGTCGGCGAGGTCCAAGGACACCGGCAGGCCAAGGAAAGGGTTGAGGTTCTCGAAGGGGATGCTCGCGGTGTGCAGGCGCGCGATGGCGTCCATGCTTTCAATGGACATGATGGGCGGCGCGCCTTCCCAGCCGATGCGGTGCAGGTAACGAGAGAGGTCGATGGCATGCGTCATGGCGGCACAACTGGTTTCTGCTGGACCGCAAGCGTAGCGCGACACTGACCGGCATGCGGCTTGCCCACCTGCAAGCAGGAGATCCCATGAGGCGCTTGTCTTTCCGCTGGTTCGTTCGCCCGACCGCCCGCCCGTTCCTGGCCAGCGGTGCGTTGGGCATCGCGCTGCTGTTTGGTTTGTCCGCCTGCGGCGGCGGTGGCGGCAACAGCGGCGCCGGCTTCACGCCCACCGCGGCCGCGGGTCTTTACGAAAGCACCGGCGGCTCCACGCCGGCCTTCGAGGTGCTGGTGCTGGACAGTGGCCGCACCTATGCGGTCTACGGCATGAATTCGACGACGCCCGTTCCTGCGGGCGGCGTGATCGTGGCCAACGTGGCGACGAGCGGCGCGGCCTTCACCGCGGGCGACGTGCGCGACTTCAAGCTGTCGTCGCACACGCTGTCGACCGGCACCGCGGCGGGCAGCTTCGTCGCGAAGACGTCCATCACCGGCACGGTCAGCTACAGCGGCGGCACGACGGCCAACTTCGGCGGCAGCTACAGCACCGTCTTCGACCAGGCTGCCGCCTTGTCGTCACTCGCCGCCACCTACGGCGGCGAGACGGCCGACCTGAGCGGCACCAAGGCCTCGGTCGTCACGGTGGATGGTTCGGGCCTGATCGCCGGCACGTCCACGGGGGGCTGCAGCTACGCAGGCGTCGCCACGCCGCATGCGGCGGGCAATGCCTTCGACGTGACGATCAATTTCCAGAGCGGGTGCACGGAAAGCGGCAACACGCTGCGCGGCCACGCCTTCGTCGGCCACAACGTGCTCTACCTCGTTGTGCTGAGCGGCGACATGAACCGCGCGGTGCTGTTCGCGGGGGTCAAGTCCTGATGCGACGGCGGGGCGGGCGACTGAGTGCCGGTTGTCGCTGAGATTTGGGTTGCACCACAGAGGACACAGAGACCACAGAGGAATTTCAGAAGGCTTTTCCTCTGTGTTCTCTGTGTCCTCTGTGGTGAACAATTCAGCCGCCCGCGGCAAAGAGTCTCCCGTGCGACAGCAAGTGGTCTAGGCCAGTGTGTACGCCGTCTTGACCGTGGTGTAGAACTCCACCGCATACCGCCCCTGCTCGCGCGGCCCGTAGCTCGAGCCCTTGCGGCCGCCGAAGGGGACGTGGTAATCCACACCCGCCGTCGGCAGGTTCACCATCACCATGCCGGCCTGCGAATGGCGCTTGAAGTGGGTCGCGTGCTTGAGCGAGGTGGTCGCGATGCCCGACGACAGGCCGAAGGGCGTGTCGTTGGCCAGCGCCAGAGCTTCTTCATAGTCGCGCGCGCGGATGACGCTTGCCACCGGACCGAAGATTTCCTCGCGGTTGATCTTCATGTCGGCGGTGGTGTCGGTGAACAGCGCCGGCGCGAGGTAATGGCCCTCGGTGTCGCGCACCACCCGCTCGCCGCCGGCCACGAGCGTCGCGCCTTCGCGGCGGCCGATGTCCACGTAGCCCAGGTCCTGCTCGAGCTGCGATTGCGACACCACCGGCCCCATGTCGGTGCCGGCAGCGAGGGCATGTCCCACCTTGATCTTCGCCATGCGCTCGGCCAGCGCCTTGACGAAGCGGTCGTGGATGCCTTGCGTCACGATGAGCCGGCTCGATGCCGTGCAGCGCTGGCCCGTCGAATAGAACGCGCTCTGGGCGCACAGCTCGACCGCGACGTTCAGGTCGGCGTCGTCCAGCACCACCTGCGGGTTCTTGCCGCCCATCTCGAGCTGCACCTTCGCGCCGCGCGCGACGCAGGACATCGCCACCTACTTGCCCACCGATTGCGATCCGGTGAAGCTCACCGCGTCGATGCCGGCGTGATCCACGATGGCCTGGCCGACCTCGCGCCCGCTGCCCATCACGAGGTTGAAGGCCCCCGCCGGCAGCCCCGCGCGGGAGATGATTTCCGCCAGTGCCCAGGCACTGCCCGGCACGAGGTCGGCGGGCTTGATGACCACGCAGTTGCCGTAGGCGAGGGCCGGCGCGATCTTCCACGCCGGAATCGCGATCGGAAAATTCCACGGGCTGATGATGCCCACCACGCCCACCGGCTCGCGCGTGATTTCCACGCCGATGTGGGGCCGCACCGAGGGCAGCAGCTCGCCCGGCGTTCGCAGGCACTCGCCGGCGAAGAACTTGAAGATGTTGCCCGCGCGGGCCGCTTCGCCCACCGCCTCGGCGCGGGTCTTGCCTTCTTCTCGGGCGAGCAGCGCGCCGAGTTCGTCACGGCGGGCGATGATTTCATTGCCGATCTTCTCCAGCGCATCGGCCCGCGCCTGGATGCCCAAGCCCTGCCATGCCGGCATCGCCGCGCGCGCCGCCTGCACGGCCTGGTCGACCTGCGCGGCCGTGCCTTTGGCGTAGAGCCCGATGGTGTCGGCCAGGTCGGACGGGTTCACGTTGGGCGAGAAACCGCTGCCCGCCACCCATTCGCCGTTGATGTAGTTCAGATGCTCGGTCACGGTGATGCCTTTCTGTGCTCCGCGTGGTGAAGGGCTACTGCGGCCCGAGCTTGTGGATCAGGCTGCGCAGTTGTTCGACTTCCTCGCCGGTCAGGTCGGTCAGCGGTGGCCGCACCGGCCCGCCGGAATGGCCGACGATTGTCGCGCCGGCCTTGACGATGCTCACCGCATAACCCGCACGGCGATTGCGGATGGCGAGGTAGGGCAGGAAGAACTCGTCGAGCAGCTTGCTCTGCGTCGCGCGGTCGTCGGTGCGCACGGCGTCGTAGAAGGCCATCGCGGTTTTCGGGATGAAATTGAAGACGGCGGACGAATACACCGGCACGCCCAGTGCCTTGTACGCCGCCGCATACACCTCGGCCGTGGGCAGGCCGCCGAGATACGCGAAGCGGTCTCCCATCGCCTGGCGGATGCTCACCATCAGCTCGATGTCGCCGATGCCGTCCTTGAACCCGACGAGGTTGGGGCAGCGGTCGGCCAGGTCGCGCAAGGTGGCGGGCGTGAGTCGGCACACCGCGCGGTTGTAGACGATGACGCCGAACTTCACCGACTTGCACACCGCCTCCACGTGCGCCGCCACGCCTTCGGGGCTCGCCTCGGTGAGGTAGTGGGGCAGCAGCAGGATGCCGTGCGCGCCCAGGCGTTCGGCTTCTTGCGCATAGGCGATGGCCTGGCGCGTCGGGCCGCCTGCGCCGGCAATGATGGGCACCTTGCCGCGGCAGGTGTCGACGGCGGTCTTGATGACCTGGCCGTACTCGCTGCCGGCCAGCGAGAAGAACTCGCCCGTGCCGCCGGTGGCGAACAAGGCGGTGGCGCCATAGGGCGCGAGCCATTCGAGCCGCGCCGCGTATGACCGCGGGTCGAAGTTGCCTTCGGCATCGAAGTCGGTGACGGGGAAGGACAGCAGTCCCGACGAGATGATGTTCTTGAGGTCCTGTGGTGTCATGAGATGGCCCGGATGGATGGAACGAGAGATGCGGCGGTCGGCAGGCGCGTCGCGAGACAGATGAAGCCATGGGAGTGGCTTCAGTTGTATGTCATCGTACAACATGGGCGAAGCCTCTGCAAGACGCCCATGGCCGGAAAAGGGCTTGGGAAAGGCGGGGAAGGGCGGGGAAGGGCGGGCGAGACGCGACTAGCCGCCAGCCGCTTCGTGCGCTCGCCGCAGCCGCTCGCGGCTGTTCGCCAGGTGCGTGCGCATCGCTGCGCGTGCGGCCTCCGGGTCGTGGTTGGCGATCGCGTTCAGGATGCTCTCGTGCTCGGTGTTCACGCGCTGCAGGTACTCGCGGCGGCTTTCGCCGGCGACCTTGGCGGTGTTCAGCCGGGCCCGCGGAATGATCATCGTGCCGAGGTAGTTCATGAACTCGAAGAAGTGCACGTTCTGCGTCGCGCGGGCGATCTCGAGATGGAACTGGAAATCCGGCGCAAGCGCGTCGCCGTTCTCGTCGATGGCCTTGGCGAAGCCGGACAGCGCCTGGCGCATCGCGAGCAGGTTGGCCTCGCTGCGGCGCACGGCGGCGAGGCCTGCGGCCTCGGTCTCCAGTCCGATGCGCAGTTCGAGCACGGCGATCACCTCACGGGCGGTGGCGATCTGCTCGGGCGCGATGCGAAAGTTCAGCGCCTCGCCGGTGCCCACCACGAAGGTGCCCACGCCGTGCCGCGTCTCCACCAGGCCGCCCGCCTGCAGCTTGGACAAGGCCTCGCGCACGACGGTGCGGCTCACGCCGAACTCGCCCATGATCGCGGCCTCGGTGGGCAGCTTGTCGCCCTGGCGCATGCTGCCGTTGCGGATGCGCGCGGTCATCGCATCCACCAGCCCGAGGGCGAGGTTGCGAGGGCGGCGGCTCGCCGCGACGGCGCTCGGATGGGTCGGACTTTCCATGAACTCGGGGTATCCCCTCGGTGCTTCGGCTTGACAGGCGGGACAGGCTTGGAGACGATACGTCGCTTGTTGTATGACAACCGATGACGTACATCAGTCAGTGAAAGCAATGTAGCAAAACCGGCGTTGCTGTCCAGCCCGAGTTTCCAACCAGAGTCCTCCGATGCCTGATCCGATCCAGCCCGGCTCACTGACCGCCCTCCGATTTCGCCGCCTGTTGCTGACGGGCGCGGGCGGCGGATTGGGGCGTGAGCTGCGTCGGCGGCTCAAGCCGTACTGCGACAGCCTGCGTCTGTCGGACCACGTCGCTATCGCGCCGGCCGAGCCCGGCGAAGAGGTGACCCAGGCCGCGCTCGAAGACCGCGCCGCCGTGCGATCGCTGCTGGCCGGCGTGGACGCCGTGGTCCACATGGGCGGCGTGTCGGTGGAAGGGCCCTTCGATCCCATCCTCGCGGCCAACATCGCTGGCGTCTACAACCTCTACGAAGCGGCGCGCATCAACGGCGTGAAGCGCATCGTCTTCGCGAGCTCCAACCACGTCACCGGCTTCTACCGTCAGGACGAGGTGATCGACGCCACCGACCCCGTGCGCCCGGACGGCCTGTACGGCGTGAGCAAGGCCTTCGGCGAGAACCTCTCGCGCTTCTACTTCGACCGCTACGGCATCGAGACCGCCTGCTTGCGCATCGGCTCGTCCTTCCCCGCGCCGAAGGACCGCCGCATGCTGTCCACCTGGATGAGCTTCGACGACCTCGAGCGGCTGGTCGTCGCCTGCCTCAGCGCGCCGGTGGTGGGCCATTCGATCGTCTACGGCATGTCGGCCAACCGCACCGTGTGGTGGGACAACACGCAAGCCCGGCACCTCGGCTACGTGCCCGAGGACAGCTCCGAGCCATTCCGGGCCGAGGTCGAGGCGCGCCAGGGCGCGATCGACCTGAACGACCCCGTCAACATCTTCCAGGGCGGCGGTTTCGTTCGCCAGGGCCCTTTCGAGTGAACGTATTCCAAGAGGAGACAGCCATGAAAGCCATCACCACCTGGCTCCGCCTGCTTCCGCAGCTCATCGCGAGCGCGCTCGCGGCCACGGGCCTCGCCGCCCACGCCACCGACTTCCGCTCCACCGACATCCACCCCGACGGCTACCCGACAGTGGAGGCGGTGAAGTACATGGGCCAGGTCTTCAACAAGCTGACCAATGGCAAGCACACCATCAAGGTGTTCAACAACAGCGCGCTCGGCCAGGAGAAGGACACCATCGAGCAGGCCAAGATCGGCGCGGTGGCGATGACGCGCGTGAACATCGCGCCGATGAACAACATCTGCCCGACCACCGTCGTGCCGACCATGCCCTTCCTCTTCCACTCGAAGGAGCACATGCGCCACGTGCTCGACGGCCCGATCGGCGAGGAGATCTTGAAGAGCTGCGAGGCGCAGGGCTTCATCGGCCTGGCCTTCTACGACAGCGGCGCGCGCTCGATGTACACGGTGAAGAAGCCCATCAAGACGCTGGCCGACGCCAAGGGCATGAAGATCCGCGTGCAGCAGTCGGACCTGTGGGTCGCGCTGCTCGAAGCCATGGGCGCGAACGCCACGCCCATGCCTTTCGGCGAGGTCTACACCGCGTTGAAGACGGGCCTCGTGGACGGTGCCGAGAACAACTACCCGTCGTATGAAAGCTCGCGTCACTTCGAGGTCGCGAAGTTCTATTCGAAGACCGAGCACTCGATGGCGCCCGAGATGCTGCTCTTCTCCAAGAAGGTGTGGGACGGCCTCAGTGCCGACGACCAGAAGGCGCTGCGCCAGGCCGCGAAGGAATCGGTGCCCTACATGCGCAAGCTCTGGGACGAACGCGAGGAGAAGTCGCTCGCCACGGTGAAGGCCGCAGGCGCGCAGATCATCGACGTGGACAAGGCCACGTTCCAGGCGGCGATGAAGCCGGTGTACGACAAGTTCATCAGCGATCCCAAGCTCAAGGACATGATCCGCCGCATCCAAGAGACGAAGTGAGCACGCCGCCAGCATGTTCACGACTGTCTGTGCCCGCATCGCCAAGCTCTGCCTGCAACTTGGCGTCTTCGGGCTGACCCTGCTCATCGCGGCCGTGGCCTGGCAGGTCTTCGGCCGCTACGTCCTCAACAACACACCCACCTGGGCGGAGAGCCTCGCGCTGCTGCTCGTGCTGTACGTGACCATGCTGGGCTGCGCCGTCGGCGTGCGCGACGCGGGGCACATCGGCATGGAACTTCTCGGTGACCTCGTGCCGCACAGCTGGCAGCGGCCGGTGGCGCTCATCATCCATTCGCTCACGATGCTCTTCGGCGCGCTGATGGCCTGGAACTGCTATCAGATGTTCGACTCGGTGCGCAGCTACATGATCCCGACGCTGCACATCTCCGAATCGTTCCGCTACGTGCCGCTCGTTCTCGCGGGCTGTCTCATCGTGCTCTTTTCCATCGAACACATCATTGCCTTGCTGCGCGGGGAAGAGGTGAAACCGGCATGGCATTGACGATTCTCTGCATCACCTTCTTCGGCCTGCTGATCCTCGGCGTGCCTGTCGCGTTCTCCATCGGCCTGTCGGCGATCGCGACCATCCTCTACGAAGGCCTGCCCACGGCGGTCATCTTCCAGCAGATGACCTCGGGCATGAACGTGTTCTCCTTCCTCGCGATCCCGTTCTTCATCTTCGCCGGCGAGCTCATGCTGTACGGCGGCATCGCCGACAAGATCGTGAACTTCGCCAAGGCCATCATCGGCCACATCCGCGGCGGGCTGGGCATGAGCAACGTCATCGCCTGCACGCTGTTCGGCGGCGTGTCGGGCTCGCCGGTGGCCGACGTGTCGGCCATGGGCGCGGTGATGATCCCGATGATGAAGAAGGAGGGCTACCACGCCGACTACGCCGTCAACGTGACGACGCACGCGGCGCTGGTCGGGGCGCTCATGCCCACCAGCCACAACATGATCATCTACACGCTGGCCGCGGGCGGCAAGGTGTCGATCGCCAAGCTCATCCTCGCGGGGCTCATCCCGGCGCTGGTGCTCACGATCTGCAACCTCGCCGCGGCCTACCTCGTGGCGGTCAAGCGCGGATACCCCGCCGGCACCTTCCCGGGCTGGGCCATCGTGGCGCGCACCTTCGCCGCGTCGCTGCCGGGGCTGTTTGTCGTCGTGCTGATCCTGGGCGGCATCCTCTCCGGCGTGTTCACCGCCACGGAGTCGGCGGCGGTCGCAGTGATGTATGCGCTCTTCCTGTGCGCCGTGGTGTACCGCTCGCTCAAGTGGGAGCAGTTCCTCAAGGCGGCGAGCAAGGCGGTGAAGACGACGGGCGTGGTGCTGCTCTTGATCGGCGTCTCCGCGGCCTTCGGCTACATCATCAGCCTGTACGAAGTGGCGGACCTCACCGGCAAGGCCTTGAGCACGGTCACGTCGAGCCCGTGGATGATCTTCCTGCTTGTGAACATCATCCTCTTCGTGCTGGGCACCTTCCTCGACATGGCGGCCACCATCCTCGTGTGCACGCCGATCTTCCTGCCCATCTGCCAGCGCTACGGCATGGGCGAGATCCAGTTCGGCATGGTGATGCTCATCAACTGCGCGCTCGGTCTGAACACGCCACCCGTGGGCACGACGCAGTTCGTGGGCTGCGCGATCGGCGGGGTGTCGGTGGGCACGGTGATGAAGACCATTTGGCCGTTCTACGGCGCGCTGATCGCGGCGTTGATGCTCGTGACCTACGTGCCGGCGTTTTCGTTGTGGCTGCCGGGGTTGATCTGGAAATGATTCGTTTGGCGCATGCGCCCATGGATCCCGGCGTTCGCCGGGATGACGGTGGATGCGGCGAGTGGCCGATACCAAGCTGTCATCCCGGCGAACGCCGGGATCCATCGGACGAGGCGACAAGCAATGTCCAAGGAGCAGTGAAGAATGAAACGCAGAGACCTCTTGCTCGGCCTTCCCGCCCTCGCGGCAGCTCCGTGGTCGCCGGCCGCCGCCTGGCCCACGAAACCGGTGCGCTACCTCGTTCCCTTCGCGCCCGGCGGTACCACCGATGTCCTGGCCCGGCTGCTCGCCCCCAAGCTGCAGGCATCGCTCGGCCAGACCTTCTTCGTGGACAACCGGGCTGGCGCCGGCGGCGTGCTCGGGGCGGACGTGGTGGCCAAGTCACCGCCCGATGGCTACACCATCCTTGGCGGCACCATCTCCACGCAGGCCATCAACCCGGCGCTGCAGGCGAAGATGCCTTACGACGCGGCGCGCGATCTCGTGCCCATCACGATGATCGGCTTCACGCCCAACGTGATCATCGTGCCGGCCAACAGCCCCTACCAGACCATGCAAGACCTGCTCGCCGACGCGCGCAAGCGTCCGGGCCAGCTCTCGCATTCGTCGGCCGGCACGGGCACCTCGCAGCACATGGGCGGCGAGCTCCTCAAGCAGCTTGCGAAGGTGTTCATCGTGCACATCCCCTACCGCGGCAGCGGACCGGCCATCCAGGACGTGATCGGCGGCCAGGTGACGATGGGCATCGACACGCTGGTGGTCGCGGCGCCGCACATCAAGGCCGGCACCTTGCGCGCATTGGCCATCACGACGGCCAAGCGGGCGCGCGGTTTCGAGCAGATTCCCACCGTCGCCGAATCGGGCGTGCCGGGCTACGACGTCGCCTCCTGGCAGTCGGTGCATGCCCCCGCCGGCACGCCCGCCGAGATCACGCAACTGCTCGCCGCCGAGTTCGCCAAGGCCCTGAAGCTGCCGGACATCCAGGAGCGCTTCGCCACGCTGGGCCTCGAAGCCTCGGGCATGAGCCCGGCGGAGCTTGGCGCCTTCGAGGCCCGCGAGCGCGCGAAGTGGGCCAAGGTGGTGAAGGACGGCCACATCAAACCGGAATGAAGCCGAGGGCTTCCAGGAGGCACCATGCCGATGCTCTCGGGTCTGCGTAAAGTCGTTCTTCCCTTCATCTTCTTCGCCACTGCCGCGACGCCTGCCGTGTCCAACGCCGCCACCTACGTCTACGTCTCCAACGCCGACAGCCGCGAGATCTCGGTGCTGCGGCTGGACGCGCCGAGCAACGACCTGCTGCTCGTGCAGACCGTGCCGGTGTCGGGGCAGGTGATGCCGCTGGCGGTGAGCCCGGACAAGAAGTTCCTCTATGCCGCGCTGCGCTCGCAGCCGTATTCGGTAGCAAGTTTTCGCATCGACGCGGCCAGCGGGCGGCTGGAGCCGATCGGCATGAACCCGCTGCCGGACAGCATGGCCTACGTGCTCACCGACCGCACGGGCCGCTGGCTCTTCGCCGCGTCCTATGGCGGGCACAAGATGAGCGTGAGCCCGATCAGTGCCGACGGCGTGGCGCAGCCTGCGACGCAGGTGCTGCCCACCGGCCAGAACGCGCATGCGGTGCTGGTGGACCCAGGCAACCGCCACGTGTTCGTGAGCAACCTTGGCTCCGACGCCGTGATGCAGATGCGCTTCGATGCCGCCACGGGCACGCTGTCGCCCAATGCGGTGCCGAACTTCAACCAGCGGCCCAAGGCCGGGCCTCGGCATATGGTGATGCATCCGGATGGCCGCCACGTGGTCCTGCTCAACGAGCTCGACGCGTCCGTCGACGTGCTCGCCTACGACGCGGCCACCGGCACGCTGTCGCCGCTGCAGACCTTGTCCACGCTGCCCGCGGGTTTCACCGGCAAGCCCTGGGCCGCCGACCTGCACCTCACGCCGGACGGCCGCTTCCTCTACACCTCCGAGCGCACGACCAGCACGCTCGCCAGCTTCGCCGTCGATGCTGCCAGCGGAAAGCTCAGCCTGCTCGGCCACACACCCACCGAGAAGCAGCCGCGCGGCTTCAACATCGACCCGAGCGGCCGCTACCTGGTGGCGGTGGGGCAGCTGTCGCATGCCGTCACGCTCTATGCCATCGACCCGGCGAGCGGCGCGCTCAAGCCCTTGAAGAACTATTCCCTGGGACAGAACCCGAACTGGGTGGAGATCGTCAGCCTTCCGTGAAGCAGTGATGCCATGACCGACGCAGTACCCGCGGCACGCCCGCCCTTGACCATCCGCATGAACGAGGCGGACAACGTCGCCATCGTCGCCAACGACGGCGGCCTGCCCGCCGGCACCGTGCTGCCCTCGGGCCTGGTGCTGCGCGACAAGGTGCCGCAAGGCCACAAGGTGGCGCTGGTGGACATCGCCGCCGGCGCGCCGGTGCTGCGCTACAAGGTCGCCATCGGCCATGCGGTGAAGGACATTCCCGCGGGCAGCTGGGTGCACGAGCGGCTGCTGGAGATGCCGCCGGCGCGTGAGCTGAGTGGCCTGCCCATCGCCGATCGTCCTGTGCCCGCCTTGCCGCCGCTGGAAGGCTTCACCTTCGAGGGCTACTGCAATGCCGACGGCTCGGTCGGCACGCGCAACATCCTCGCCATCACGACGACGGTGCAGTGCGTGGCAGGCGTCGTGGATTTCGCGGTCAAGCGCATCAAGGCCGAGCTGCTGCCGCACTTCCCGAACGTGGATGACGTGGTCGGCCTGGAGCACACCTACGGCTGCGGCGTGGCTATCGATGCGCCCGATGCCGTGGTGCCCATCCGCACGCTGCGCAACATCAGCCTCAACCCCAACTTCGGCGGCGAGGTGATGGTGGTGAGCCTGGGCTGCGAGAAGCTGCAGCCTGAGCGCCTCCTGCCGCCGGGCACCATCGGCATCGTCGACCAGCGAGGCGAGGATGCGGCGTTGGACGTGGTGTGCCTGCAGGACGAGGCGCACGTCGGCTTCATGTCGATGATCGAGTCGATCATGCGCCAGGCCGAGCAACATCTCACGCGTCTCGACCGGCGCCGCCGCGAGACTTGTCCCGCGTCCGATCTCGTCGTCGGCGTGCAGTGCGGCGGCAGCGATGCCTTCTCCGGCGTCACCGCCAACCCTGCGGTGGGCTACGCCAGCGACCTGCTGGTGCGTGCCGGCGCGACGGTGATGTTCTCCGAGGTGACCGAGGTGCGCGACGCGATCGACCAGCTCACCTCGCGCGCCGTGAACGCCGACGTGGCGCACGCCATGATCCGCGAGATGGCCTGGTACGACGCCTACCTGCAGCGCGGCAGCGTCGACCGCAGCGCCAACACGACGCCGGGCAACAAGAAGGGCGGGCTGTCCAACATCGTCGAGAAGGCGATGGGCAGCATCGTCAAGTCGGGCACCGCGCCGATCTCGGGTGTGCTGTCGCCTGGCGAGAAGCTCAAGCACAAGGGCCTGATCTACGCGGCCACGCCAGCGAGCGATTTCATCTGCGGGACCTTGCAGCTCGCGGCCGGCATGAACCTGCACATCTTCACCACCGGCCGCGGCACGCCTTACGGCCTGGCCGAAGTGCCGGTGATCAAGGTCGCCACACGCACCGACCTCGCACGCCGCTGGCACGACCTGATGGACCTCAACGCAGGCACCATCGCCGACGGCGAGGCGACCATCGAAGAGGTCGGCATGCAGCTCTTCCAGATGATGCTCGACGTGGCCAGCGGCCGGCGCCGCACCTGGTCCGAGCAATGGAAACTGCACAACGCGCTGGTGCTGTTCAATCCGGCGCCGGTGACTTGAGCGCGGCTGAACCTGTTCGACGCGGTCGCCCGTCACTCAAGCTGGATTTGCCCCGACGGTTCCTGTGCGGCGTCTCGTGCCCGCCTCTCCGATACGCAGCACCCCGACACGACGGCGCGTGGGCGAGAGAAACGGAGCCAGCGAAACCATGAGGGCGGCCGTAGCCACCAGGGCCCAAAGGGCTGCGTGGAAACTCCCGGTTCGATCGCGCAGCAGCCCAAGCGCGAGGGGCCCGAGCGCTCCCAGAAGGTAGCCGATGAACAGGACGAAGGACGTCCAGGCGTTGGCCTCTTCGTGGTTCGATGCGTTGTCCAGAGGAAGCGTCATACCGAGCGAAAACGAGGCACCGATGCCGCACGCCACGATGGGGATCGTCACCAAGGGCATCAAGGTCGGCGCGAGGGCGGTTGCAAAGAGTCCGGCAAGAGCGATGCTGGCGAACAGTCCAATCAGCCATCGGCGATCCTCGCTCTTGGAAAGCAAGGCTGGCAGCGGGTTGGAGAACATGAACGCCATCGTGAAGCAGGCGAGCAGCAACCCTGCGTGCGCCGGAGTCGCACCGAGCTCCCGATAGATCGGCGCGATCCAGGACAGGAAGCCGAAGAACAGGAAGTTGTTGGTCGCGAAGTAGGCGGCCACCAGCCAGGCACTCGCTGAACCCGCAGGATGGCGACGCGGGCCAGCCGTTTCTGGGGCCGCGGCCGGCTCGGCAGTCCGCTCAGATCGTGACACGACCGTCCATGCAGCGATGGCGGTCAACCCTGGCAGCGCCCAGACACCCGTTCCGAGCCGCCAACCGCCGCCAAGTGCCGAGAGCGAAGCGGTCGCGGCTGCGGCCAAAGTGCTGCCCAGTCCGATGGACATGGCGTACAGGCCCATCAACAACGACACATGCCGCGGGAACCGGGCCTTGACGAAGCCTGAGATCAGGGCGCCGGCGACTGCGATGCCGGCACCCACGCCTGCCGTGGTGACAAGCAGTTGGGGCGTTGTTTGCACGAAGGCCCGGAGCAGCGTGGAGATGCCAAGGACGGCGAGCGCCGCCAGGATGACACGATCCCGGCCGAATCGCCGTGCAAGCCACGGTGTGGGCAGCGCCAGCAAGCCCATCAGGATGTTGGGAATCGCCGTCAACAGGGAAGCCTGCGCGTTGGAGATCCCGAATTCGTCGCGGATCTGTCCGAGCAGTGGCCCCACCGATACGATCCCCGGGCGAAGGTCGATGGCGACCAGCACGATGCAGGCAATGCCTGCGGCCAATGTCATGGTCGGGTTCGCCTTCGTTGCAGGGCCTTCGGCCTTCTGTTCGCCGTGCAACATTGCAGTCTCGGCGAGCGGCCTGCCCTGGGGCGGCAAGGTGAGCGTTTTCACAAGCTTCGACATGGAATCATCCGGATGAATCGAACTCGTCTGCGCCACTTGTGCAGGGCGCAGCTCGAGTTCGGGGGAGGGATGCGGCGCGGTTCGCAAGGCGTCGCGCCGGCAACGTTCAGCGCGACCGCGCCAGCTCCGTCAGCACACGAACCGCCGCCTCGGCGGACGACGCCGGGTTCTGGCCGGTGATCAGCAGTCCGTCCTGCACCACATACGACTGCCAGTCGTCCGTGCGCTCGAAGCGACCGCCAAGGCGTTTGAGTTCGTCCTCGACGAGGAAAGGCACCACGTCGGTCAATTGCACGGCGGCTTCCTCGGAGTTGGTGAAGCCGGTGACAGTCCGGCCGTCCACCAGCGGCTGCCCATCCGCGCGCCTGGCATGGCGAAGAACGCCAGGCGCATGGCAGACCAGCGCCACCGGCTTGCCGGCCTGCAAGGTGCTTTCGATCAGCTTGACCGAGTGGGGGTCTTCAGCCAAATCCCACAGAGGGCCGTGCCCGCCGGGATAGAACACCGCATCGAAGCCTTCGTGAGAGACCTCTGCCAGCGGTACGGTGCTCGCGAGCGCTGCCATGGCGTGGGCATCCGCCTCGAATCGACGGGTGGCTTCGGTGCGGAACGCTTCGGAGTTGCTCTTGGGATCCAGTGGCGGTTGGCCTCCGCGGGGCGAGGCCAGCACGATGTCGGCACCGGCCTCCTTGAACTCGTAGTAGGGCGCTGCGAGCTCTTCGAGCCAGAAGCCGGTCTTGAGCCCGGTGTTGCCGAGTTGATCGTGGGAGGTCAGGACAAGCAGGATCTTCATCTTCATTCCTTTCGGATGTGGGAGTGGCGAGGGAAAAGGGATACCGGTCTTGCCACTATTAGACCGGTCGTCTAGTTCCGGAGCCGAAAAAAATGCGCCATGCGCATTCCTTCGGGCCTGCCCGCCGTCAACCAGCGGGTAGGTGCAATATCCGGCGTGTCATCTGCAGGGCTGCTTCAAACGGCTGTGCGTCACGCACGATCTTCGCCATCACGCTGGCGCCCAGCCACAGTTGGTAGAGGTTCTGCGCAATTTCATCGGCGCGTCCTTCGACTTCCAGGGAGCCATCGGCCACCCCAGCCTCGATGGCGACCGCGAGACGGCCGATGATTTCGGCCGTCCCGGTCTTGAGCGCCTGGCGCATCAACTCGGACAGGTCGGACACCTCCGCTCCCAGTTTCACCGCGAGGCACTTGCCCTGGCAATCGAAACTCTGTTGCGTCTGCGCCCATTGGAGCCAGTAGTTCATCAACCGCTGCGCCGCACTTTGGCCCGGCATGTTCAGCGTGCGATCCATGTCGGTCAGGTAGTCGTCGAAATACTCGGCCAGCAGCGCTTCGCCAAGGGCATCCTTGGACTCGAAGTAGTGATAGAACGACCCTTTCGGGACCTTGGCTGAACTCAGGATCTCGTTCAAGCCGACCGCGGAGAAGCCTTTGCCGCTCATGATCCTTTGGGCGGCGTCGACGATGTTCCGGCGGGTGTCGAAGGTGTCGTTGGAAGAGCGCATGAGGGTCACTATAGCGCTAAGTAGACCAGTCGTCTAGTGGCGACGTGCTCGTCGCCTTCCTTTCACCAGCGAGCGTGAACCTGGAGCGCAATCGAGTCGCGCCCGACAACTGGAACCACGCTGACGAAGCGGTTTCCGGCGGGTTTCACGAGCCACCAGCTCGATGCCCCGGCAAGCAGTGCGCTCCCCGCCACGTCACCCCAGCGATGCCGATTGGCATGCACGCGGGTCCATCCCACGTAGGTGGCTGCGGCGTACCACGGCCAGGCTTCTTCGAACCCGTGGCGCCGATGCATGTAGGTCGCAGCCGCGAACGCATGCGACGCATGGCCGGAAGGGAATGATTCATCGTTCGACCGATCCGGGCGTTCGACGTGCGTGGTGCGCTTGAGCGCCTCAGTGGCAATCAGCGTCACGGCCCAGGACTTGCCGAACTGCCATGCCCCCTCCGTATCGCCGCGCCAAACTTCGTAGGCCACCACACCTGCCGGCATCGCGAAGCGGAGCACGTCACCTGCACGACGGTGATCGGCGACACCCGCCATCGACGCACTCATGCCGCTCAACAGACCAAGGGCCAGTGCCGATCGAAGGATGCAAGCATGTCTCACCGCAGACTCCGCTTCCAGAAGATCCCGCGGACAGTTGAGCACCGCCCCGGCGCCGTGCTCTTGATCTTGCTCAAGGCGTAACGAAAGCGCACGCCCGGCCCCTCCACCACCCTCAACGCCTGCACAGAGGGATGAGTCTGGAACGCGCCGCAGCACCCATCGATGGCCCCGACAGCCGGCCTTCACCCTTGCTGTTTGCGCACTTCGGCGCAGTTGCCGCGCGTGGCCGGCTCGGCCTCGCGCGCACACCCATCATCGCGCTGACGGCCAATGCCTTCGACGACGACGTCCGCCACACGCGAGAAGCGGGCATGGACGCACACCTGGCCAAGCCCTACACCCGCAAGCAGATCAAGGAAAAGGTCGAGAGCTGGCTGTGATGCGGGCGCCGAGGCGCGGCCTCAGCACTCCACGATGTTGACGGCCAGGCCGCCGCGCGCGGTTTCCTTGTACTTGGTCATCATGTCGGCGCCGGTCTCGCGCATGGTCTTGATGACCTTGTCCAGGCTCACGTGGTGCGTGCCGTCGCCGCGCAAGGCCATGCGTGCGGCGTTGATGGCTTTGACGGACGCGATCGCGTTGCGCTCGATGCAGGGGATCTGCACGAGCCCGCCGACGGGGTCGCAGGTGAGGCCGAGGTGGTGTTCCATGCCGATTTCGGCGGCGTTCTCCACCTGCTCGGGCGTGCCGCCCATCACCGCGCACAGTGCGCCTGCGGCCATGGAGCAGGCGACGCCGACTTCGCCCTGGCAACCGACCTCCGCGCCGCTGATGGACGCGTTCTCCTTGTAGAGGATGCCGATGGCCGCGGCGGTGAGCAGGAAGTCGATCACGCCCGCATCGTGGGCCTGCGGGATGAAGCGCGTGTAGTAGTGCAGCACGGCAGGGACGATGCCCGCGGCGCCGTTGGTGGGCGCCGTGACCACGCGTCCGCCCGCGGCGTTCTCTTCATTCACCGCCAGCGCGTAGAGGTTGACCCAATCCAGCACCTGCAGCGGGTCGCGCAGCGCCGCCTCCGGGTTGGCGCACAGCTGGCGGTACAGGTCCGCCGCACGCCGCCGCACCTTGAAGCCGCCCGGCAGCACGCCTTCGGTCTTCAGGCCGCGCTGCACGCAGGCCTGCATCACCTGCCAGATGCGCATCAGGCCTGCGTCGATCTCTTCGTCGGTGCGCCAGTGCCGTTCGTTGCGCCGCATCACCTGCGCGATGCTCAGCTTCTCGCGCTGCGTGACCTGCAGCAGCTCCTCGCCCGAATGGAAGGGCAGCGGCAGCACGGTGGTGTCGGGCGCGATCTGCTTTTGCCGCGAGCCGTCGGCCGCCACCTCGTCGCTCACGACGAAGCCGCCGCCCACCGAGTAGTAGGTACGCGTCGCAATCGCCTGGCCGGCCGCGTCGTACGCAATGAAGCGCATGCCGTTCGCATGGAAGGGCAGGCTCTCGCGGCGGTGGAAGACGAGGTCGGCTTTCTCGTCGAAAGCGATCTCGTGCGTGCCGCCCAGCACCAGCCGGTGCGCCTGGCGCATGGTGTCCAGCATCAACGGGATGGCATCGACGTCGATGGTGTCGGGTTCATGGCCGGCCAGGCCCAGCAGCACGGCCTTGTCGGTGCCGTGGCCCTTGCCGGTGGCGCCGAGCGAGCCGTACAGCTCGGACACCACGCGCGTGGTCGCGGTGAGCAGTCCGTCGTGCTGCAAGCGCGACACGAACAGCCGCGCGGCGCGCATCGGACCGACGGTGTGGGAGCTGCTCGGCCCGATGCCAATCTTGAAGAGGTCGAAGACGGAGACTGCCATGTGGGGGAGAACGCGCGGTCAGGCGCGCAAGGGTTCGTGATCGTCGAGCCGGAAACGACGCAGCCGCCAGCGGAAGGCGAGCGTCGAGCCGGGCCACAAGGTGGTGATGCGGCCGTCTCGGCCCTGGTACCAGCTGGTGCAGCCGCCGGTGCTCCACACCGTGCGCTGCAAGCGCTGCTGGATCTGCGCGTTGTAGCTGTCGTTGACGTCGGCGCGCGTGTCCACCGCGGCGAGATGGGCCTGGTCCATCCGCTGTAATGCGTCCAGCACGTAGCGCAGCTGCGACTCGATCATGTAGACCATCGAGTTGTGCCCGAGCGTGGTGTTGGGGCCGACGATGAGGAACAGGTTCGGAAAACCCGGCACGGTGGTGCCCAGGTAGGCACGCGGCCCGTCGCGCCAGCACTCGTTCAGCTCGATTCCGTTGCGCCCGCGCACGGGGAAGGGCGAAAGTGCCGTCGCCGCCTGGAAGCCGGTGGCCAGCACCAGCGTGTCCAATGCGTGGTGCTCGCCGTCGGCGGTGATCACGCCGTCTTCCACCACCCGCTCGATGGCCGAGGTGACGAGCCGCGTGTTGCGCCGCTGCAGGGCCGGGTAGAAGTCGCTCGAGATGAGGATGCGCTTGCAGCCCATGCGGTAGTTTGGCGTGAGCGCCTCGCGCAGTGCCGGGTCGTGCACCTGCTTCTTCATGAAGGCCAGTGCGCGTGGCTCCATCGCTTTCAGGATGGCGGGCTGGCGCGTGAAGGCCGGGGCGCGCAGCTCGTGAATGGCATAGACCAGTCCGCGGGCGAGCGTCTGCAGGCCGGGGATGTTGGCGTAGGCCCAGCGCCGCCACTGCGGCCGCACGCGGTCATGCTTGGGAAGAATCCACGACGGCGTGCGCTGGAAGACTTCGACCCGCTGCGCATGCTCCACGATGCGCGGCACAACCTGCACCGCACTCGCACCCGTGCCCACCACGCCCACGCGCCGGCCGGTGAGCTGGACCTCGCCTTGCCAGCGGGCGGTGTGCATCACCGTGCCCTTGAAGCTGTCCAGGCCGTTCAGTTCCGGCATGGCGGGCCGGCTCAGGGCGCCGGTGGCATTCACGATCACCCGCGCCGTCCAGTGCGCCGGTGCGCCGTCGCGCTGCTGGGCGGTCACGAGCCAGCGCTGCGTGGCGGCGTCCCAATCCAGCGAGACGACCTTGGTGCGCAGCTTCAGGTGCAGCGCGAGCTCGAAGTCGGCGACGCAGTCGTTGAGGTACTGCTCGATCTCCGCCTGCTCGGGGTAGGTGCGCGTCCAGTCTGCAGCGGGCGCGAAGCTGAAGGAATACAGCAGCGAAGGAATGTCGCAGGCCGCGCCCGGGTAGCGGTTGGCGTGCCAGGTGCCGCCCACGCCCACGTCCTGCTCGACGATGATGAAGTCGTCGCGGCCTTCCTGCTTGAGGCGAATGCCCATGCCCAGGCCGCCGAAGCCGGCGCCGATGATGACGACATCGTGATGGGGTACAGCAGGCGTTGTCGTCATCGTTCCTCGGTCTGGGTGGGGTCAGCCTTCGTAGGCGGCGAGCGGCACGCAGCTGCAGAAGAGGTTGCGGTCGCCGTAGACGTTGTCCACGCGGCCCACCGGCGACCAGTACTTCTGCAGGCGCAGCGATTTGAGCGGATACGCCGCTTCTTCGCGCGAGTAGGGGTGTGTCCAGTCGGCCTTGAGCAGCGCCTCGGTGGTGTGCGGCGCGGCCTTCAGCGGGTTGTCCTCGCGCGGCCAGGTGGCGGATTCGACCTTACGGATCTCGTCGCGGATGGCGATCATCGCCTCGCAGAAGCGGTCGAGTTCCTTCAGCGGCTCGCTCTCGGTGGGTTCCACCATCAGCGTGCCCGCGACCGGGAAGCTCAGCGTGGGCGCGTGGAAGCCGTAGTCGATGAGCCGCTTGGCGACGTCCTCGGCGCTCACGCCGGAGCTGTCCTTCAAGGGTCGCAGGTCGAGGATGCACTCATGCGCCACGCCGCCGCCCTTGACCTCGGGGTTGTTGCCACTGAAGTGGATGTCGTAGTGGTCCGCGAGGCGCGCGGCGATGTAGTTGGCGCTGAGGATGGCGGTCTCGGTGGCCTGCTTGAGCCCGTCGGCGCCCATCATGCGCACATACATCCAGCTGATGGGCAGCACGCCGGCGTTGCCCAGCGGTGCGGCGGAGACGGCACCGATGCCCTTCAGGCCCCGTTCGCCCTGAGGTATCGAAGGGTGCGAGGGCAGGTAGGGCACCAGGTCTTGCACCACGCACACCGGACCGACGCCAGGGCCGCCGCCGCCGTGCGGGATGCAGAAGGTCTTGTGCAGGTTGAGGTGGCTCACGTCGCCGCCGAACTCGCCGGGTGCCGCCACGCCCACCAGCGCGTTCATGTTCGCGCCGTCCACGTACACGCGGCCGCCATGCTCGCGCACGATGCCGCACAGCTCCTTCACGTGCGTGTCGAAGAGCCCGTAGGTGGACGGGTAGGTGATCATCACGCACGACAGGTTCTTGCCGTGCTGCTCGCACTTGGCGCGCAGGTCGGCGAGGTCCACGTTGCCTTCGGCGTCGCACTTCACCACCACCACCTGCAGGCCCGTCATCTGCGCGCTGGCCGGATTGGTGCCGTGCGCGGATTCGGGGATGAGGCAGATGTTGCGATGCGCTTCGCCGCGCGCCGCGTGGTAGGCCTTGATGATCAGCAGGCCCGCGTACTCGCCCTGCGAGCCGGCGTTGGGCTGCAGGCTGATGCCCGAGTAGCCGGTGGCCTGGCACAGCCACTCGCACAGCAGGCGATCCAGCTCTTCATAGCCCGCGAGCTGGTCGCTCGGCGCGAAGGGGTGCACGTTGGCGAACTCGGGCCAGGTGATCGGGATCATCTCGCTCGTGGCATTCAGCTTCATCGTGCACGAGCCGAGCGGGATCATCGAGCGGTCGAGCGCGAGGTCCTTGTCCGACAGGCTGCGGATGTAGCGCAGCATCTCGGTTTCGCTGTGGTGCGTGTTGAACACCGGGTGCGTGAGGAAGGCGGTGCTGCGCTGCAGCGACGCGGGCAGTAGCGTCGGCACGCCTTGTTCGAACTGCGCGAACGACGGCGCGCCCTGGCCCTTGCCGAAGAGCGTCCACAGCGCCCGGATGTCGTCGCGGCCGGTGGTTTCATCGAGCGTGATGCCCACGCTCGTGCCCGAGGCGCGGCGCAGGTTGAAGCCCGCTTGGCGCGCGGCGGCGAGCAAGGTGTCGGTGTGGTCGCCGGTCTGCACTTCGATGGTGTCGAAGGCGCTGTCTTGCGCGAGCTTGCAGCCGACTTGCTTCAGGCCGGCCGCGAGCACCGCGGTGTAGCTCGCCACGCGTTGCGCAATGCGCTTGAGGCCCGCAGGCCCGTGGTACACGGCGTACATGCTCGCGATGACGGCCGGCAGCACCTGCGCCGTGCAGATGTTGGACGTGGCCTTCTCGCGGCGGATGTGCTGCTCGCGCGTTTGCAGCGCGAGGCGGTAGGCCGGGTTGCCGTGCGAATCGACGCTCACGCCGACGATGCGGCCGGGCAGCGAGCGCTTGTATTCGTCCTTGGTCGCCATGTAGGCGGCGTGCGGGCCGCCGTTGCACATCGGCATGCCGAAGCGCTGCGTCGTGCCCACGGCAATGTCGGCGCCCATCTCGCCGGGCGGCGTGAGCAACGTCAACGCCAGCAGGTCGGCCGCGACGATGGCGAGGCCGCCGGATGCGTGGATCGCATCGATGATCGGCTTGAGGTCGCGCACCACGCCGTTGACGCCCGGGTACTGCAGCAGCGCGGCGAAGGCGCCCACCTTGCCGGCATCGACCGCGGGGCCGGTCACGACCTGCATGCCCAGCGGCTCGGCGCGGGTGCGAACGACTTCCAGCGTCTGAGGCAGCACGTCGTCGGCCACGAAGAACACGTTGGACTTGGACTTGCCCACGCGCGCGGCCAGGGTCATCGCCTCGGCGGCCGAGGTGGCCTCGTCCAGCATCGAGGCGTTGGCCATCGCGAGGCCGGTGAGGTCGGTCACCATGGTCTGGAAGTTGACCAGCGCCTCCATGCGGCCTTGCGAGATCTCGGCCTGGTAGGGCGTGTAGGCGGTGTACCAGGCCGGGTTCTCGAGGATGTTGCGCAGGATGACGCCCGGCGTGTGCGTGCCGTGGTAGCCCTGGCCGATGAAGCTCTTGAGCACCTGGTTCTTTGCCGCGATGGCCTTGAGCTCGGCGAGTGCCGCCGCCTCGGTCAGCGGCGCGGGCAACTGCATCGGGTTGCCGCGCGCGATGCTCGCCGGCACCACCGCCTCGATCAGCGCCTGGCGCGAGGCAAGGCCGATCACCGAGAGCATGCGGCGTTCGTCTTCAGCCTCGATGCCGATGTGGCGTGCGACGAATTCCGAGGCGTTCTCGAGCTCGGAGAGGGGGAGGGCGGTGGTGGGGGTGGACATGGGACTTCCAGGGTCTAACGAAACAAGAGAGAGGTTTCTTCCGGTGGGTCACACCGAGGTTCGGCATTCCGATCGTTCGGGCATTGCGACCTTTCGGCAACCAGACCGTTCGGGCTGAGGTATCGAAGCCTCAACCCGCTGGGCTGCGATACCTCAGGGCGAGCGGGGCACAGGGCTTCGATACCTCAGCCCGAACGGCCGCGATATCAGCTGTTCTTCACCAGCACGTCATAGGCCGGCCCATCCATCAGCTGCTCGAACTCGGCCATGTCCGACACATGAACTTTGAAGAACCAGCCGTTGCCCAGCGGATCGCTGTTGGCAAGCGAGGGGTCGGCGCGCAGGCCTTCGTTCACCTCGACGATCTCGCCGCTCACCGGCATGTAGATGTCCGCCGCCGCCTTCACCGACTCGACCACGCCGGCCACTTCGCCCTTCTTGAAGGTGCGGCCGACCTCGGGCAGATCGACGAACACCACGTCGCCCAGGGCATCCTGCGCATGCATCGTGATGCCGACGGTGGCGGCCTCGTGGTCTTCGATGTTGATCCACTCGTGGTCCGGCGTGTACATGGTCGTCATGGGCTTTTGCTCCTGTGGTGGCGGGTTGCTGTGCTTGTGGATCGAAAGGCTGCGGTTCACCCGCGGAAATAACGGTGCGGCGCGAAGGGCATGGGCGCCACGCGCATGGGCTGGCGCTTGCCGCGCACCTCGGCGTACACCTCGTGGCTCGGCAGCGCGTGGTTGGCCGCGAGGTAGGCCATGGCGATGGGCTGGTTCACCGTCGGCGAGAGGGTGCCGCTCGTCACGTGGCCGAGGGCGTGGCCGTGCGAGTCGACGATCTTCGCGCCTTCGCGCACCGGCACGCGCTCCAGGCCGAGCAGGCCCACGCGCTTGACCACTGCGCCCGACGCGAGCTGCGATTCGATCGCGCTTGCGCCCGGGTAGCCGCCGGCGCGCGCACCGCCGGGGCGGCGCACCTTCTGGATCGCCCAGGTCAGGCCTGCCTCGACCGGCGTCGTCGTGGTGTTGATGTCATGCCCGTAGAGGCACAGGCCGGCTTCCAGCCGCAGCGTGTCGCGCGCGCCGAGGCCGGCCGGCTTCACCTCCGGCTGCGCCAGCAGCACGCGGGCAAGCTCCTCGGCGCTTTCCGACGGCACCGAGATCTCGAAGCCGTCCTCGCCGGTGTAGCCCGAGCGGGTCACGAAGCATTCGATGTCGGCCAGGTCGAAGTGCCCGCCCGTCATGAAGGTGAGCTGCCCCACGCCCGCGTTCACGCGCGTCAGCACCGCGGCGGCCTTCGGGCCTTGCAGTGCCAGCAAGGCCCGGTCGGGCATGGGGATGATGGTGCAGCGATGCCCGATGTGGGTCATCAGGTGACGCGTGTCGGCATCCTTGCAGGCGGCGTTGACGACGACGAGGAAGTCCTTCTCGCGCCGCGTGATCATGAGGTCGTCGAGGATGCCGCCGTTGGAATTCGTGAAGAAGGCGTAGCGCTGCTTGCCGGGGGCCAGGTCGACCACGTCCACCGGCGCCAGCGACTCGAGCGCGCGGGCGGCGTCGTCGCCGGTGATGCGCAGCTGGCCCATGTGCGATACGTCGAACAGCGCGGCCGATTCGCGGCACTGTCGGTGCTCGGCAATGATGCCGCCGGGGTAGTTGACCGGCATGTCGTAGCCGGCAAAGGGCACCATCTTGGCGCCGAGCTCGAGGTGGAGGGCGTAGAGCGGGGTCTTCAGCAGTTCAGTGGCGGACATGTCAGTCTCCGAGGGCATTCTTGAACCAACGTACTCAGCATACGTTGGGATGCCCTCTCTGTCCGCTTTACCTGAGAGATTGACGGCTGCCGGATTCCGGCGCGACCGCTTGCCCCTTCGGTGGACCCACTCGAGGTGGGCCTCTCTCCAGCGAGGAACGCCGCGGTTTCATTTCCCGCGTCGCTTTGTCAGTCCTTTTGCCTGAGCGTTCGGGCGGTGGCCCTGCGCCTTCGGCGGCTTCATGTGAAGCTCTCTCCTGAACAGCGGCAAGTGTAGCGGATGGGCTCCGTGCCCTTGTCGCGATTCGATACACCTCCCCCCTTGGGTAAGGGAGGTCGACTTGGGAAGAACCCTGCATGCGCGCGGCCGTCGTGATCGCAGAATTTGCATGTCGCCCACAGCCTGGAGATGCGCGCATGGCCACATCGACGAACACGCCCAATGACGACGGCGGCCTGGACTTCGAGCTGACCGACTTCGACTCGGCCCGGCAGGCCCTGGAGGAGCTGCCTCCCGGCGTCGCGGAAGTGAAGCGGCTGCAGCCCGGCTACTGGGAGCAGCGTCGGCGGCCGGCCGCGCCCACCGACCGGGCGCTGGCGGGCCTCACGCTCGACTGGATGGCCAAGCTGCCGCCGACGGTGCGACCCGCTCGGCTGGCCGAACGTTTTCCACGCGTGGCGAACCAGCTCGCGCAGAGCTGGACGAGCGGAATGCAATGCGCCGCGACTTTCAACGACCTGCTCGTCGATCACCGCGGCGGGCGCCATGGGTTTCCGTATGACGTCGAGGCGGAGCTGAAGGGGCTGAAGGAATATCGGGCGGTGTTGCGTTGAGACGCGGCGCTGACGTGAAGGCACGTCATCCCGGCGAACGCCGGGATCCATCATCGCGGCAACCCTACATGCCGGAGTAGTTCGGCCCACCGCCGCCTTCCGGCGTGACCCACACGATGTTCTGCGTCGGGTCCTTGATGTCGCAGGTCTTGCAGTGCACGCAGTTCTGCGCGTTGATCTGCAGCCGCTCGCCGGACCCGTCGTTGACGAACTCATACACGCCCGCCGGGCAGTAGCGGCTCTCGGGCCCCGCGTACTTCGCGAGGTTGATCTGCACCGGCACGCTCGCGTCCTTGAGCGTGAGGTGGGCGGGCTGGTTCTCTTCGTGGTTGGTGTTGCTCACGAAGACGCTGGACAGGCGGTCGAAGGTGAGCTTGCCGTCGGGCCTCGGGTATTCGATCTTCTTGCATTGGTCAGCCGGCAGCAGGCGCGCGTTGTCTGGTGTGTCGCGGTGCAGCGTCCACGGCGGGTTCTTGATGCCGAGCTTGGGCATGAGCCATTGCTCGACGCCGAACATCAGCGAGCCGATGGTGAAGCCCTTCTTGAACCACGGCTTGAAGTTGCGGGTGGACTGCAGTTCTTCGTTGAGCCAGCTCTTCTCGAAGGCCTCAGGGTAGGCCGACAGTTCGTCGTGCTGGCGGCCGCTCGTCACCGCGGCGAAGGCCGCGTCGGCTGCGAGCATGCCGGACTTGATTGCTGCGTGGCTGCCCTTGATGCGCGCGGCGTTCATGTACCCCGCGTCGCAGCCCACCAGCGCGCCGCCGGGGAACACCGTCTTGGGAAGGCACTGCGGGCTGCCGTTGTTGATGGCGCGCGCGCCGTAGCTCAGCCGCTTGCCGCCTTCCAGATGCTGGCGGATGGCGGGGTGCGTCTTCCAGCGCTGCATCTCCTCGAAGGGGCTGAGCCAGGGGTTCTGGTAGTCGAGCCCGACGACGAGACCCAGCGTGACCTTGTTGTCCTCGAGGTGGTAGAGGAAGCCGCCGCCGAAGGTGTCGTTGTCCATCGGCCAGCCGGCGGTGTGCACGACGAGGCCGGGCTTGGCCTTCTTCGGGTCGATCTCCCACAGCTCCTTCACGCCGATGGACCAGCTCGGCGGGTCGCGGCCTTCGTCGAGCTTGAACTTCTTGATGAGCTGCTTGCCGAGGTGGCCGCGCGCACCTTCGGCAAAGATCGTGTACTTGGCGTGCAGCTCCATGCCGAGCTGGAAGTTCTCGGTGGGCTCGCCGTCCTTGCCCACGCCGAGGTTGCCGGTGGCCACGCCCTTGACGGAGCCGTCGTCGTTGTAGAGCACTTCGGCGGCCGCGAAGCCAGGGAAGATTTCCACGCCCAGGCCTTCGGCCTGCTGCGCCATCCAGCGCACGACGTTGCCCAGGCTGATGACGTAGTTGCCCTTGTTGTGGAAGGGCACGGGCACGAGCCAGTCGGGTGTGCGCTTCGAACCGGTCTCGCTGAGAAAGAGGATGTCGTCGCCCGTGACCGGCTGGTTCAGCGGTGCGCCCAGCTCCTGCCAGTTCGGAATGAGCTCGGTGATGGCGCGCGGGTCCATCACCGCGCCCGAGAGGATGTGCGCACCGGGCTCGGAGCCCTTCTCGAGCACGACGACTGAAATGTCCTTGCCTTGTTCGGCTGCGAGCTGCTTGATGCGGATGGCGGTGGCCAGGCCGCCGGGGCCGGCGCCGATGACCATCACGTCGTATTCCATCGCCTCGCGCGGGCCGTACTGTTCGAGGATCGCTTGCGGTGTCATCGGGCTTCCTTGGACTTGAACTGGGCGGCATTCTAAGGTCGGGGGGCTGTGAAATCGAACGATCGTTCTTTTTTAGTGAGGCGACTCGCAGCGAACCCAACACAAAGGTGCCGGAGAGGACGGTCACTCGTTCGCGTGTTGGCGCGTGCTATCGTTTCCTCAACACGAATTCGAGGAGTTGTCGCATGGGTTACAGCATCGATCTGTCGGGGCGCGTCGCGCTCGTCACCGGAGCGTCCAGCGGTCTGGGCACGCAGTTCGCGAAGACGCTGGCCGCAGCCGGCTGCGGTGTGGTGCTGGCGGGCCGGCGCATCGAACGGCTGAAGACGCTGCGTGCCGAGATCGAAGCATCGGGCGGCGATGCGCACGTGGTCACGGTGGACGTGACGGATCTGCACAGCATCCGCGCCGCCGTCGCGCATGCCGAGACCGAGATGGGCACGCTGGACATCCTCATCAACAACTCGGGTGTGAGCACCACGCAAAAGCTCACCGACGTGACCGAGGACGACTACGACTACGTCTTCGACACCAACACCAAGGGCGCCTTCTTCGTGGCGCAGGAAGTCGGCAAGCGCATGCTGGCGCGTGCCAAGGGCTCGGCGCCAGGCACCTTCACCGGCGGGCGCATCGTCAACATCGCATCCATGGCGGGCATGCGCGTGCTGAGCCAGATCGGCGTGTACTGCATGAGCAAGGCGGCGGTCATCCACATGACCAAGGCGATGGCGCTCGAATGGGGCCGCTACGGCATCAATGTGAATGCGATCTGCCCGGGCTACATCGACACCGAGATCAACCACCACCACTGGCAGACCGAGCAGGGCAAGAAGCTCATCGACATGCTGCCGCGCAAGCGGGTGGGCCAGCCGGCCGACCTGGATTCGACGCTCATGATGCTCGTGGCCAACGAGAGCCACTTCATCAATGGGGCGGTCATCCAGGCCGACGACGGCTTCGCGGTCTGAAGGATTCAGCGATCGATGCGTGAACTCTCCCTGCTCGAAGCCCGCGTGCTCGGCGTCCTCGTCGAGAAGGCCCACACCGTGCCCGACAGCTACCCGCTGTCTTTGAACTACCTGGTGTCTGGCTGCAACCAGAAGACGGCGCGCGACCCGGTGCTCAACGCCACCGAAGCCGAAGTGCAAGTGGCGATCGACGCGCTCAAGTCGCTGAACCTGGCGTTCGAATCCAGCGGTTCGCGCGTGAGCCGCTACGAGCACAACTTCGGCCGCGCGATGTCCTTGCCTTCGCAAGCCGTGGCATTGCTGTCGGTGCTCATGCTCCGGGGCCCGCAGACCAGCGCCGAGCTGCGGATGAACTGCGAGCGGCTGCATCGCTTCGCGGATGTGTCCTCGGTCGATGGTTTCCTCATCGAGCTCGCGGAGCGAGCCCCCGAGAAGGGCGGGCCGCTGGTTGTCAAGCTGCCGCGCGCGCCGGGCGCCCGCGAGGCGCGCTGGGCCCACACCCTGTGCGGCGCGGTCGACATCTCGCGCATGCCGGCGTCGGCCGATTCCGAAGACTTCGTCGCCACGAGCGAGCTGGCCGCACTGAAATCGCGGCAGACGGCGATGGAGTCCGAGATCAGCGAGCTGCGCGGGCTGGTCGATCGCCTGTATGCCGAGCTGGGCGTAAACAAGCCCGAGGGCTGAGGTCCCGCCAGGGTCACGCACTCAACAGCTTCTGCACCAGCAACGGTGTCGTGGCCGCCTCGTACTTGCGCATCAGCCTTGCACGGTAGACGTCCACCGTCCGCGGGCTGATCTCCAGCCGCTTGCCGATCTGCTTGCTCGTCAGTCCTTCGATGAGCAGCGCCGCAATTTCGCGCTCGCGCGGCGTCAGGTCCGCCTTCACCTGCCGAGTCGCAGAGAGGTCCTCGAAGCTCCAGATGCCCGCCGCGTGCGGCTGCCTCGGGTTCAGCGCGCGGCCTGACACATGGCACCAGAAGAGTTCGCCGCGCCGCGCGCCGCCGGTGCGTTTCATCACGCGCTCGTCGGCATAGAAGCCCTTTGCATTGAGGCTGGCCACGATGCGCGCGCCAGTGCGCTCGAACTCGTCGTGCGTCGGGTACAGCACCTCGAAGGACTGCCCGACGAGCTGCTCGCGCGTGGCGCCGAACATATCGAGCAACTGCTGGTTGCAATCGACCATGAGCCGGTTGCGGGAAATCACGAGGCCGATGGGCGCCAGGTCGAAGGCGGTTCGATAGTCCAGCGGTGGCGCGGCATTCATCGGGTTGTCACGGGGTGGCTTTAGTCAATTCTACGTAACGACTACGTAATGGGTTACGTAGTACGCTTGGCGATTCCGCGTGGGCGCCCGTGCCCACCCCACGAATTCAGATCTCTGGAGACGGCGAATGAACAAGGTCTATCCGAGCGCGGCCGAAGCGCTCAAGGGGCTGGTCAAGGACGGCCAGCTGATGGCGGTCGGCGGCTTCGGCCTGTGCGGTATCCCTGAGGCGCTTATCGCGGCGCTGCGCGATTCGGGGGTGAAGAACCTCACGGTCATCTCCAACAACGCGGGCGTCGATGGCTTCGGCCTCGGCCAGCTGCTGGAGACGCGGCAGATCAAGAAGATGATCTCCAGCTACGTCGGCGAGAACAAGGAGTTCGAGCGCCAGTACCTCGCCGGCGAGCTCGAGCTCGAGTTCACGCCGCAAGGCACGCTGGCCGAGAAGCTGCGCGCCGGCGGCGCCGGTATCCCCGCTTTCTTCACCCGCACCGGCGTGGGCACGCTGGTCGCCGAGGGCAAGGAGACGCGCGAGTTCGACGGCCACGTCTACGTGATGGAGCGCTCGCTGAACCCGGAGGTGTCCCTGGTCAAGGCCTACAAGGCCGACAAGAGCGGCAACCTCGTCTTCCGCCGCACCGCGCGCAACTTCAACCCCGCCGCTGCGATGGCCGGCAAGGCCACGGTGGTCGAGGTGGAGCATTTGGTCGAAGTGGGCGAGATCGATCCGGATGACGTGCACCTGCCCGGCATCTACGTCACGCGCATCGTCGTGAACGCCAACCCCGAGAAGCGCATCGAGAAGCGCACCACCCGTCCTTCGGCCTAAGGAGACACGACATGCCCTGGACTCAAGACCAAATGGCCGCCAAGGCCGCGCAAGAACTCAAGGACGGCTTCTACGTCAACCTCGGCATCGGCATTCCGACGCTGGTCGCCAACTTCGTGCCGACCGACATCGAGGTGTGGCTGCAAAGCGAGAACGGCATGCTGGGCATCGGCCCTTTCCCGAAGGAGGACGAGGTCGACGCCGACCTCATCAACGCCGGCAAGCAGACGGTCACCACCATCCCCGGCTCCAGCATCTTCGGCTCGCACGATTCGTTCGCGATGATCCGCGGCGGCAAGATCAACCTGTCCATCCTCGGCGCGATGCAGGTGAGCGAGCGCGGCGACCTCGCCAACTGGATGATCCCCGGCAAGATGGTCAAGGGCATGGGCGGCGCGATGGACCTCGTCGCCGGCGTGCCCCGCGTGATCGTCGTGATGGAGCACGTCGCGAAGAAGAAGGACGGCACCACTGACCTGAAGATCCTGCCCAAGTGCACGTTGCCGCTGACCGGCGTCGGCGTGGTCAATCGCATCATCACCGACCTCGCGGTGATGGACGTGACGCCCGAAGGCCTGAAGGTGGTGGAGCTCGCGCCGGACGTGACGCGCGAAGAGCTGCAGGCGAAGACGGGCGTGCCGCTGCACTGAACCTCGTTTTCATTGAACGCAGCAGGCGTTGCGCCTACGACGCCTGCTGCCGTGCGATCTCCTTGCGCTTCATCGCCATGTAGTCGGCTTCTTCCATCTCGTGGAGCTGCTGCCGATAACGCTCGGTGGCGCCGTACCAGTCGCGCAGGCGCTTCTCCTGCTGTTGCGCGGGCGGCAGCGACAACGAGTCGAGGTAGACGTCGATCGCAAGGTAGTAGCGCATCGTGTTGCGCTCGATCACGCCACGCACGTTGCCCACGTACTCGGGGCTGCCGTCCGATTGCTTGCCCACCACGCTGAAGCCGACCTTGCTCCTGCCCACGGTCGCGAGGTAGGCCTGCATCGCCATGCGCGCCGTGAAGCCGGAGGCATAGGCATACGACATGTGGATGAACGAACGCCGCGAATCCAGCGGTGTGGCCTCCAGCAGGATGCGGTAGTTGCTCGTGCCCAGCGGCCCGTCCTTGGCGCTCAGCTGCACCCGCAGGTAGTCAGGCGTGGCGGCGGCGAGCTGGTACGCGAAGCTCACCTGGTAGGCATCGGCAGCGGGCTGGTCGAACTTCTTGCCCACGCTCAGGTCGAGATTGCTGCCGGAGGTCCGGCATTGCTTCACGTTGAGGTGGAGGATCAGGATGTCGCACCACACGTTCATGCCCTGCAGCGCGTGCTCCACGGTGTTGAACGGATGCTCCACCACCGCGTACACGTCGCCCTGCAGGTCGCCCGAGGCTTGGGTGGATTCCAGCACCAGCGGCTGGTGAAAGGCGTTGCTCGCAAGCTGCGCGCCCAGGCTGGCGTGCTTGGCGCGAAGGGTCTCCACGGGGCCCGCCATCGCCGCGACCGCGAAGACAGCGGCGGCACAGGCGGCAATGCCTGCGAGAACCCGACGGCAAACGAGATGGCGCATGGATATGCGACCCGACGGCGCTGATGCGGTTCCCGCGCTGCGCTGCAGCATCAAAGCCAGTATTCCCACATGCGTGCCAGCCCTTCCTTGAGGCGGAACCCCAGCGGCCGGCGTTCCCAGGCTTCCAGCGTGATCGCGTCGGAGGCCGCGAGATCGCCCTCGAACACCGCTTTCATCTGCGCCGCGAAGTCAGGGCTCAGCACCACCGCGTTGATCTCTTGATTGTGCAGGAAGCTTCGCCAGTCGAGATTGGTGGAACCGATGGTGGACCACACGCCGTCGATCACTGCCGTCTTCGAATGCAGCAGTGCGTCGCGCCGCTCGTAGATCTGGATTCCTGCCCGCAGAATCTCGTCGTAGTAGCTTCGGCCAGCGTTGAAGATCAGGCCCGAATCGGTCTCGCTCGGCAGGATGAGCTTGACCGTCACGCCTCGCTTGACGGCATCGGCGAGTGCCGCGCGCAGTTGCGGGTCGGGCGCGAAGTAGGCGTTGGTCAGCAAGATCTCCGTCTCCGCGTTGCCGATGGCCGAGATGAGCGTCGCGTAGATCGCGCTGAAGGGCTCGTCAGGTGAGCCGGCGATGGCGCGCACGATCTCGTTGCCGCGCGGCACGAGCGGCACGAAATAGTTGCGCTCAGGCAGGGCCGGCCCCTTCTGGCTGTTCCACGTGTCGAGGAAGATCTTCTGGTATTCGGCAACCACCGGCCCCTCGATCTGCACGTGCGTGTCGCGCCAGGGCAGCTTCTTGCCTTTGCTCGGGGCCGACTTGATCGACCCGCCCGAGTACACGCCGCTGATGTTGATGCCGCCGAGGAAGGCCATGCGACCGTCCACCACCAGCAGCTTGCGGTGGTCGCGCTGGTTGACGTTCCAACCGGCCCTGGCGGTGAGCGGATTGACCGGATTGAACTGCACCGTCTGCACGCCCGCATCGTTGAGCATCCTGAAGAACTCCGCTGGCGTCCCCAGCGTGCCGACCGCGTCGTAGATCAGCGCCACCGACACGCCTTGCCGCTGCCGGGCGATCAGCGCCTGCGCGAATTCGCGGCCGACGTCATCGTCCTCGAGGATGTAGGTTTCCAGGTGCACGTGGCTCTTCGCCTCGGCGATCGCGGCGAGCATCGCCTTGTAGGTGGCCGGGCCGTTCTGCAGGAGCGTGACCTTGTTGCCCGCCACCAGCGGGCTGTCCACCAGCGCCTGTTCGAGCGCGAGGTGGCGGTCGAGGATGTTGGTGTCGGGCGAGCGCCGCCGGAGTTCGTCGACGATGGCCTTGCCGCGCGCGGCCGACAGTGGCCCCTTGCTGCCCTCGAACTGCACCGGCGCCGACCGCACAGGCGCCATGTCCGGGTGGATGGCGGGCAGGCTGCGGCATCCGCTGATCAAGAGGATGCCGAACGCGGAGGCAAGGAAGAGCCGCAGAACCGATGGGATTCGCACCGCCCAGATGGGCAAGCATCGTGCCCGGCCGTGGGCGATGGTGTCTCAGGCGAGGTGCAGTTCGCGCAGGAAGGCGCTGGGCTGATCGCGGTGCGCGAGGAACGTCAGCCGCTGCCGCGCCCGGGTCATCGCCACGTAGAAGAGGGCGCGCTCGTCGCTCGCATGGTCTTCCAGCCTGGCCGGGAACGCGCCGTCGTCGACGAAGGGCATGACGACATGGCCGAACTCCAGGCCCTTGACCGACGGGATGCTCGCCAGCGTGATGAAGGCGCTGCTGCGGCGCTTGAGCGTGTGCTGCTTGAGCTCCGATGCATTCAGGCTGACGAAGAAATCCTGCGGTGACTTGAAGGCTTGTGCAGCCTGCTTGAGGCCGTCGAGGTGGGTGACCGCATCTTCCTGCCGCTGGCGCTCGACCCAGGTTTCGCGGGCCCAAGTGGCGATGTCCAGCGCGTCGAGGAAACGCGCAAAGGCCGAGGGCGACGTGTCATCCTGAAGAACGCGCAGGGAGGCCTTGAGGCGAGCCGTGACGTGCGGCGGCGCATTCTTCAGCACCTGGTGCTCGAAGAAGGGCCGCAGGTTCGACGGCTCGTGGCTCACGTGGCGGACGGCCTCTTGCAAGCGGCTTGCGGCCGACTCGCCCTGGTCGATGTCGTGGTCGAGCGTGACGCTGCAGAAGAACACCATCTCCTGCACGATGCGACGCCGCGTCGAGAGGTCGTCGATGGCGTCGAAGCGTCCGTTCGCGATCGCCATGAGCCCGCGCACCAGCAGCACCTCCGGGCGAAGCAGGTAGCTGTCGAAGCCGGTGGTGACGTACGGGATGTCGGCGTCCAGCAAGGCGTTCTCGATGAGCACCGACTGCGCGGCGTGCCGCAGCACGACGGCGAATTCGTTCATCTTGCCGCCGCCCTTGCGCCACGTGGCCGCAAGCGATGCGACCTGTGCGTGGCAGGGCGCATCCTGGCTGCCGCCATGGCGCAGGCAGGCCACCTCGCTGTCGAGCTCGTGCACCGAACGGTAGGCCTTCCCCGCGAACCGACCGGCCAGCGACGACACCTTCGCCCCGAAGCGATGGGTGGGCGTGAGGGGCAGCTCGATCACCGTGCGCGAGGTCTCCAGCGACAGGGCCTGCTCCATGAAATAGCGTTGGGCGCCGTCCGCCGCGTGGATGACCTGGTCGACGTCGCCCACGCCGCAGAAGAAGACACGCGAGGGCCGCAGCAGCGCCTGCAACACGGTGAACATCGCGCGGTTCATGTCGTGCATCTCGTCGACCATGACCGCCTCGGTGCGCGCCGGCCAGCCCGTGAGGTCTTCGGCCTGGAGGGCTGAATCCGGGTCGGCCAGCAGCCGCGCGAGGTCGTAGGTGGCGTCGTGCGGGCCGCGAAAACGCGGGCGATCGGCGCCGGCCGGCTGGCGCAGCAGGTCGTAGTGCCGCTGCACGCGAAGCAGGGTGTAGTCGGCATCCAGGGAGATCGCGAGGTCGCCATCCAGCTTCGTGCCATCCCACAGCGCGCGGTCCAGCGCGAGCTGGCCGGCGATGCGTGAACGCTGCCTCAGGAAGCGCTCCACGAAGCCGCTGTCGGCATGTGTTTCGGCCGGCAGCAGCAGGTCGTCGTCCCACGCACGGTCTTGCAGGGCGCGCACGGACTCCACGGCTTCCCACACGAACGGCGCGAGGGCTTCGGGTTCGGCCAGCAAGGGCACGGCCTCGTCGGGGCGTTCGCCTTCGAGCCTGCGCAGCACGTGCGCGCTCAGGTCGTCGAAGGTCTGGATCCACAGCGTGTTGCACACCGAGGCCGGGACGCCCACCTTGACGAGCGCGGCGCGCAATGCCAGCCGCGCGGGCTCGGTGAAGGTGAGCGACAGGATGCGCGAAGGCGCGATGCCGCGCTTGAGGCCCTCGCGGATGCGAAAGGCGAGAGAGGTGGTCTTGGCCGCGCCGGCGTTGGCCGCGACGACCAGCGTGTTCTCGTCGCTGCCGAGGATGTCCTGCTGCTCTGGCGTCGGCTCCATGGCGTCAGCCGCGGGCGGCCATGGCTTGCGCGGCTTCGGTCACCAGCGGCGGGCCGCGGTAGATGAAACCGGTGTAGATCTGCACGAGGTCGGCGCCGGCGGCGAGCTTGGCCTTCGCATCGGCGCCCGACATCACGCCGCCCACGCCGATGATGGGCGTGGCCTTGGGCAGGCGCGAGCGCAGTTGGCGGATCACGCGGTTGGATGCCTCGAACACCGGCGCGCCGCTCAGGCCGCCTGCTTCTTCGCCGTGCGGCAGGTGCTTGACCGCCTCGCGCGAGATGGTGGTGTTGGTGGCGACGACGCCCGTCATGCCGCTCTTGGCGAAGGTGGCGGCGATCACGTCCACCTGCGTTTCATCGAGGTCGGGCGCGATCTTCAGGAACATCGGCACGCGCCGGCCATGCTGGCGCGCGAGCTTCTCGTCGCGCTCGCTCAGGGCCGACAGCAGCGCATCCAGTGCCTCGTCGGACTGCAGCGCCCGGAGGTTCTTGGTGTTGGGCGAGGAGATGTTCACCGTCACGTAGTCGGCATGCGGATACACGCCGTCCAGGCAGGTGAGGTAATCGTCCACCGCGTTCTCGATGGGCGTGGTCGCGTTCTTGCCGATGTTCAGGCCGAGGATGCCGCCGCCTTCGCGAAAGCGCGCGCGCTTCACATTGGCGATGAAGGAAGCAAGCCCGTCATTGTTGAAGCCCAGCCGGTTGATGAGCGCGTTCGCCTCGGGCAGGCGGAACATGCGCGGCTTGGGGTTGCCCGGCTGGCCCTTGGGCGTGACCGTTCCCACCTCGATGAAGCCGAAGCCCATCGCGCCCAGGCCGTCGATGCAGCGGCCGTTCTTGTCCAGGCCCGCGGCCAGGCCCAGGCGGTTCGGAAACTTGATGCCGGCGACGACGACCGGATCGTTCACTCGCGCCTGCTGCACCGTGCAGATCAGCGGCGTGCGCTGGATGCGTGCGAGCGTGCCGAGGGTCAGTTCATGCGCGGACTCCGGGTCGAGGCCGAAGAGAAACGGGCGGGCGAGGGCGTAGGGGACGAGGGCCATGGAGCGCATCGGATGCGACTGGGGATAATCCGGGGATTGTCTCAAACGCGGTGGAAGAACATGACCCAGGACGAATTGAAAGCGCTGGTCGGCCAGGCGGCCCTCGAATACGTGGTGCCCGGCAGCATCGTGGGCGTGGGCACCGGCTCCACCGTCAACTGCTTCATCGATGCGCTGGCCACCATGAAGGACCGCATCAAGGGCGCCGTGTCCAGCAGCGAGCGCAGCAGCGAGCGCCTGCGCGCCCACGGCATCGCGGTGCTCGACAGCAACACGGTCGAGCGCATCCCGGTCTACGTCGACGGTGCCGACGAGATCGACCACGCGGGCAACATGATCAAGGGCGGCGGCGCGGCGCTCACGCGCGAGAAGATCGTCGCGGACATCGCCGACCGTTTCGTGTGCATTGCCGATGAATCCAAGCTCGTCGGCACGCTCGGCAAGTTCCCGCTGCCGGTGGAGGTGATCCCGATGGCGTCCGCGCAGGTCGCGCGCAAGCTCAAGGCGCTCGGCGGCGAGCCGGTGCTGCGTGCCGGCGTGGTGACCGACAACGGCGGCCACATCCTCGACGTGCGCGGCTTGTCCATCACCGACCCGGCCGCCATGGAGCGCGACATCAACCAATGGCCGGGCGTGGTGAGCGTGGGCATCTTCGCGCGCAACCGCGCGGCGGTGTGCCTGCTGGGCACCGCGCAGGGCGTGAAGACCCTGCGCTTCTGAGCCGGGCCGAACGGCCCAGCCGGCTCCTCTCGCCAAAATGGGCGTAACCTCGGGGGGTCGGCAACTGATGAAGGACGGCCCATGGCCAAGCCCAACTACTCGTTCGAAAAGCGCCAGCGTGAACTGGCCAAGAAGAAGAAAAAGGAAGAGAAGCTGCAGGAAAAGGCTGCCCGCAAGTCCGGCGGCGGCACGGGTGACCAGCCCGAAGACGCCGCGCAGGACGGGCTGCCCGCCGACAACGGCACCGGCCCTGCCGACACCCAACCCAATCCGTGAGAGCGCACCATGCCGCCCACCTCGAAGCGGCATGATGCCCACGCCAAGCCCCCGAAGACCCCGTCCAAGCGCTCCGCCGGAGCGCCTCCCGGCGCCTTTGCGCCGACACTGAATTCGGGTTTCCGCGCCGCCACGACGCGGGTGCAGGAGATGCACCACGCCATCGCCGGCAAGACCTTCGATGCACTGAAGCAGGTGCCCGGCGTGTCCTTGCCGGCACGCGCCATTCAAGGCGCCCACGACGCCATCACCGACACCGTCTATGCGGCAGTGCGCGCAGGCGGCTCGGCGGCGCTCGGCCTGGCCGGCGCGGCGGAAGCGACGGCCAACCGAAGCGGGCGAGACCTGGGATCGAAGGAGCGCGCCGTGCGCAGCGCCTTGAACGGCGTGTTCGGCGACCACCTCGCGCGCGAAGGCAGCGGGCTGGCCTTCGAACTCGAATTCCATGCGGACGGCGTGCCCGTCGAGCTCGCGCCCGAATTCGCAAGCGGCTTGCAGTCGCAGGTGTGCGTGTTCATCCACGGCCTGGCCTGCGACGAGCAGAGCTGGTTCCGGCGCAGCACCGATGGCGTGGATGCCGGCTCCTACGGCGATCGGCTCGAGGCCGAGCGTGGCGTGAGCGCCTTGTACGTCCGCTACAACACCGGGCGCGCGGTGGTGCAGAACGCCCAGGACCTGGCGGCCAGGCTCCAAGCACTGCTTGCCGCGGCGCCGCAGGTCACGGAGATCGCGCTGGTCGGCCACAGCATGGGCGGGCTCGTGGCGCGAAGCGCCTGCGACATGGCGCTGGCCGATGGCGCGCCGTGGCTCGCGCGCGTGTCGGTGCTGGTCTGCCTCGGCACGCCGCACCAGGGCGCGCCGCTCGAAAGACTGGGGCATCTGGCGTCCATGGCGCTGAACCTGTCGAAGGTGACGCAGCCGCTCGCCGCCATCGCGAATGCACGCAGCCGCGGCATCAAGGACTTGCGGCACGGCCTGCGCGCGAAGGCCGAGCCAGTGTCGGTGCCGGTGCGCCTGCTGGCGGGCCACCTGGCCGACGGCGAGGCCGGCATGGCCGCGGCGATGATGGGCGCCTTGCTCGGCGACGGGCTCGTGCTGCCGTCGAGTGCAGAAGACCGGGACCTGTCGGGCGACGTGCAGCGCGAGGAGCTTCGCGGCATCGGCCACATGGGCTTGCTCAACGACCCGCGCGTCTACGATATCGTTCGCCGCTGGTGGGACGAGACGGCGCGGGCTTGATCAGCCCCGCCGCGCGTCGCGGCTTGCGAAACGGGCGACATCCACCGCATCGATGAGGCTGGCCTCCAGCGGTGCCGGCGAACCGGTCACCCAGGCGGCGAGCACCTGCGCGCCCAGTGCACACCAGGTGATGCCGCGCGAGGCAAGTCCCGTGAAGACAAAGAGACCGGGCTGCCGCGCGACGAAGCGTGGCTGGTCGAGACGGGTGCCTTCGAGCATCGGGCGAGGAAGCGGGACGCCGCCGATGACGGGCAGGCGATCGTCGGTCACCCAGCGCCAGCCGACCCGACCCTGGAGCTTCGCGGCCGACAGGGTCGACCACGCGGCATCGCCGCTCAGGCGCTCGGCTTGCGACAGGTTGTGGCGGTGGTCCTCGTCGCGGCATGTGGGGTCGGTATCGTCCGGCTGCGTGGTGGCGCCGAAGATCGCGGTGCCGTCAACGGCCGGCAGCAGATAGCCGGAACCGGCGACCGGAATCCGCGGCAGGGCCAGGCCCGCGGCGGACGCGAGGCTGATCTGGCCGCGCACCGGTTGCATCGGCCATGCAGCATCCGCGGCCAGGCGCAGGGCGTCGCCGCCGTTCGCCAGGACGATGGCGTCGCCCGATGCGATCGCCTGTCCGTCCATGCCTCGCACCAGCCATTGGCCGTCGGCCTGATGCAGCTCATGGGCTCGCGCATTGCCGACGAAGGCAGCCTTGCCGCCGGCACGCGCAAGAAACGCGCGGCACAGCGCGGCTGGTCGCATCCAGCCGCCGCTGGGGTAGAACCAGGCGGCTTGGTGCAGCCGCATGCCCGCGAGAGTCGAGGCTTCGTTGGCATCCACGCCTTGCACGTAGTCGGTGGGCAGGCCGGTCGCGACGAGTTGGGCGCGCAGTTGATCGGCGTTTCGACCGGAGCTGTCCAGGCGAAGCAAGCCGTCCAACTGCCCGAGCGTCGGGTCGTCGCGCAGCAAGGAGGCGAACACTTGGTGGGCCTCCAGCGCTGCGGCCCGGTTGAAGCGTGCATGTGCGCCGTCTTGCGGATTCACGATGCCGTGGAAGAGGCCGGCGGGGTTGCCGGAGGTCTCCTGGGCGGGGTGAGGTCGGGCGTCGATGACTGTGCATGTCCATCCCTGTTCGGCGAGCGCCCAGGCGCTTGCGCACCCCGCCAGCCCGGCGCCGATGATCACGGCATGGCCCCGCTCCTTCGCGGCTGCCTGGCGACGCGACGGCCACGCCTTCGGCACGAAGCGGGGCGCATGCCTTGCCACCGTGATCTCGAACTTGCCGCCGACGCCCGGCTGCTTGGCGACCTCGAAGCCGGCCGTGCGCAGGCCGTCCTTCACCGCCCGCGCCGTGGACCAGGTCGCCGCCGTCGCGCCGGGTGCCGCCATGCGCCCCATGGCCTTGAACAGGCGCGGGTCCCACATCTGCGGATTCTTCGCCGGCGTGAAGCCGTCGAGGTAGAAGGCGTCGACCTCCGCGACGATCTCGGGCAGCCAGGCGGCCGCGTCGCCCAGGCACAGCAGCAGCTGCACCTGGCCGTCGTCGAAGGACAGGATGCAGGTTCGGCGTGAGCGGCGGCCACGCATCGACCAGCTGCCGGGCGAGGTCCGCGAGCGACGGATCGCGCGGCATCGCGGCCATGTCGGCGCGCGTGAGCGGATGCTGCTCGATCGAGATGAAGCTCAGCCGGCAGGGACTGCCGTCGCGCCGCCACGCATCCCAGGTCGCGAGGAAGTTGTTGCCCAGGCCGAAGCCGGTTTCCAGCACGACGAAGCGATCGCGCCCGCGCCACCGGTCGGGCAGGCCGTTGCCCGCGAGGAAGACATGCCTTGCCTGCTGCAGCGGGCCCGCCACCGGGTGGTAGACGTCGCCATATTCCGGCGCGAAGGGCACCCCATCGCGAACCTGAACCTCAGCAGCACGAATCGGCAAAGTCTTCATGCAAAAAAAGCCGGCCCAAGGGCCGGCTCGTCAATCAGTCTGGAACCCCCTCCTGGAGGGGGCAGGGGGAGCGCCATTGCCCCGTGACAACGGGTATGAGCGCTCCGCACTCATACCCGCTTGCGGTACTCGTGCGTGCGGGTGTCGATTTCGATCTTGTCGCCGGTTTCCACGAACAGCGGCACCGAGATCTCGAAGCCGGTGGCCAGCTTGGCGGGCTTGAGAACCTTGCCCGAGGTGTCGCCCTTGACGGCCGGCTCGGTGTACGTGACTTCACGCACGAGGCTGGTGGGCAGCTCGACCGAGATGGCCTTGCCTTCGTAGAACACCACTTCGACGGGCATGCCGTCTTCGAGGTACTGGATAGCGTCGCCCATGTTCTCGGCCTCGACCTCGAACTGGTTGTACTCGGCGTCCATGAACGCGTACATCGGGTCGGCGAAGTAGGAGTAGGTGCACTCCTTCTTGTCCAGGATGATCTGGTCCATCTTGTCGTCGGCCTTGAAGACGACTTCGGTGCCCGAGTTGTTCAAGAGGCTCTTGAGCTTCATGCGCACGGTGGCGGCGTTGCGGCCACCGCGGCTGTATTCCGTCTTGAGCACGACCATCGGGTCCTTGCCCTGCATGATCACGTTGCCGGCGCGAATTTCCTGTGCAATCTTCATAGCGATTTCCGAATGTTCCCGCTGTGCGGGGGCGCGCCACGGGTGAGGGTGAAAGCCTTCCCAAGCGCAGTAGGAGCGTTTTCCGTGGCAGCTCGTGGCATCTGACCAAACGTGCACCGGATCGCGCAAAGCCTCGAATTTTAGCGTCTTTCGACCGCGAAATCGAAGAGCTGGCCGACGAGGTCCGGCTGGGCGAGCAGGTCGTCACGCCAGGACTCGCAGTGTTCTTCCCAGCCAGGCAGGGGAGGCAGCTCGAGCGGGCCTGGGGCCAGGCCGTTCCAGGCGGCCTGAAGGCTTCTGACCGCTTGGCCGAGCGCGGGTTCCGCGCCGCGCAGGAACAAATTTTCGAAGGCCGCGAGCTTGGCCGCGTGGGCGCCGTCGTCCTGAGGGTAGATGTGCCAGACGAAGGGCTTGGCGGCCCATTGGGCGCGCACGACCGAATCCTCGCCGCGAACGAAGTTGAGGTCGCTGGCCCACAGCAGGTGGTCGTAGTCGGGCTGGGTGAGCCGGGGCATCACGATGGCGCGCAGCCCGCCGCGGCGCATGGAGGGGCCGAGCAGGCGGTCGACCTGGCTCGAGGCCAATCCGGTCGTCGCCAGCAGCATCGTCGGCGCCCGGGCCAGTTCGTCCAGGAGGCCGTCCAGGGCGAGGTTGTCGTAGCAAAACAGGCTGACGATCCGTTCCCCCGGGCCACGCGAAATGCCGTGGCCGGCGAGCCACCGTGCCGGGTCGAAGCGCATCTGGCGGCCGAGCAGGTCGTGCTCGCGCAGCAGCCCACCCGTCGCCCGCGTGAAGCCAGGGTAGAAGAACCATTTCACGAGCCCCGCCCCAGGACCGCTCATCTGAGGCGAGGGCAGACGGTGGCTGCGCTCCACGTAGGGCTCGGCGCTGAGGTATTCGAGGTTGATCCACACCGGCGCGCGCGCGGCCTGGGCCATGCGGGAGACGAAGCCGTCGGGCAGGTGGCAGCCGAAGGCCTCGATGACGACGTCGCCGGGTTCGGAACCGTCGGTCGCGCTTGCATCCCAGGTGATGACCTCCACCCCCGGCCGCCCCTGCGGCGCCATCCAGGCGAGGGCGCCGGGGTCGTCCACCCACAGGCGCACGCGCTTGCCGCGCGAGGCGAGGTCGGCCGCGGCGCGCCAGCACACGCCGATGTCGCCGAAGTTGTCGACCACGCGGCAGAAGAGGTCCCAGAGCATGGGGCGGGATTATGGGCACGCAGATAATTGCCCGAATGACCGATGTTGTGGATTCCCCCGCCGACGACCTGCCGAGCGACGACGCGACCCGCGAGCGCGTGCTGGCCGACGTGGCCGCGCTGCCCAACCTGCCGGGCGTCTACCGCTACTTCGACGCGCAGGACAACGTGCTCTACGTGGGCAAGGCGCGCGACCTGAAGAAGCGTGTCTCGAGCTATTTCAACAAGGGCCACGGCGGCACGCGCATCGGGCACATGATCAGCAAGATCGCCCGGCTGCAGACGACGGTGGTGCGATCTGAAGCCGAAGCGCTGCTGCTCGAGAACAACCTCATCAAGACGCTCAAGCCGCGCTACAACATCCTGTTCCGCGACGACAAGAGCTACCCCTACCTGAAGATCGTCTCGCACCCGTTCCCGCGGGTGGCCTACTACCGCGGCTCGGTGGACCGCAAGCATCGCTACTTCGGGCCCTACCCGAGTGCCTGGGCGGTGAAGGAATCCATCCACCTGCTGCAAAAGGTGTTCAAGCTGCGCACCTGCGAAGACACCGTCTTCAACAACCGCACGCGGCCGTGCCTGCTGTACCAGATCAAGCGGTGCTCGGGGCCCTGCGTGAACTACATCGCGGCCGAGGACTACGCCCGCGACGTCAACCATGCCGAACGCTTCCTGCTCGGCGAGCAGCAGGAGGTGATGGACGCGCTGCAGCAGCAGATGATGGCCCACGCCGAGGCGCTGAAGTTCGAGCAGGCGGCGGAGATCCGCAACCAGCTGGGCGCCTTGTCGCGCGTGCTGCACCAGCAGGCGGTGGAAGACAACACCGGCGTGACCACGAAGGACGCGGACATCCTCGCGGTGAAGGTGCACGGCGGGCGCGCCTGCGTGAACCTCGCGATGGTTCGCGGCGGGCGGCACCTGGGCGACCGGCCGTACTTCCCGACGCACGTGGACGATGCGACCGCGATCGAGGAGGGTGACGATGAACGCGCCGCGCCCAAGGAACCGGAAGTGCAGGTGCTGGAGGCCTTCATCGCCCAGCATTACCTGGAAAGCGGCGTGCCGCCGCTGCTGGTGCTGAGCCATGCGGTGGACAAGGCGCTGATCGATGCGCTGTCGCAGCAAAGCGGCGTGCGCATCACCGCGCAGCACCAGCCGCGCGAGCCGCGGCGTGCGTGGCTGGACATGTGCATCAAGGGCGCCGAGATCAAGCTCGCGCAGCTGCTGGCCGAAGAGGGCTCGCAGCAGGCGCGCACGCGGGCGCTGGTGGAGGCGCTGGACCTGGACGTGGACGATCTCGATACCTTCCGCATCGAGTGTTTCGACATCAGCCACACCGCGGGCGAATCGACTCAGGCATCGTGCGTGGTGTTCGAGACCCACAAGATGCAGAACTCGCAGTACAGGCGCTACAACATCGAAGGCATCACCGGCGGCGACGACTATGCGGCCATGCGGCAGGTGCTGATGCGCCGCTACGGGAAGATCGCCGCGATGCTGGCGGAGCAGGCGCAGGCAGGGGCCGCGATGACCGAGGCCGAGCGGCAGGTACCGAGTGGTACCGAGTCGGGCGACGTCGCCGTGCCGGCCGGTGCCGATACCGCGAACGTCGAGGTCGGTGATGAAGCGCAGGCCGCAGTACCCGAGGCTGCCCCCAAGCCAGGCAAGCTCGCCCGCCTTCCGGATCTCGTGCTGGTCGACGGCGGCAAGGGCCAGGTCAGCATGGCGCGCGAGGTCTTCCAGGAGCTCGGGCTCGACCTCTCGCTGATCGTCGGCGTCGAGAAAGGCGAGGGCCGCAAGGTGGGCCTCGAGGAACTCGTCTTCGCCGATGGCCGCGAGAAGGTCTACCTGGGCCGCGATTCCGCCGCGCTGATGCTGGTGGCGCAGATCCGCGACGAGGCCCACCGCTTCGCCATCACCGGCATGCGCGCGCGCCGTGCCAGTGTGCGCACGGGCGGCAGCCGGCTCGAGGACATCGCGGGTGTGGGCCCGAAGAAACGTGCCAAGCTGTTGCAGCGATTCGGCGGCGTGCGAGGCGTGGCCTCCGCCAGTGTCGATGACCTGGCGACGGTCGAAGGTGTATCCAGAGAACTAGCTGAGGAGATCTATCGTGCCCTTCATTGACAAGCGTGTTCAACGCAGCACCGTGGCCGCCGCGGCCTTGCTGACGGCGTGTTCGTCGCCCATGCCGCCTCCGGCACCCACGCCCGCGCACGTGCCGCCGACGGTGCCCGGCGCCATCGTGCCGCGAAGCAGCAGCGGCGCGCTCAGCGCGCCCGCAGCCGTGCGCAACATGAGCGAGCTGCGCCAACAGGCAGCGAGGCGCTTGGTGGCCGCCAACCCGAACGGCACCTACACCGGCACCGTGCCCGACATCCTGCTGGCCATTCCCGTCCTCGAGATCGAGCTCAACTCGGATGGCAGCATTCGCCGCATCGAGGTGCTGCGAAAGCCCGGGCAGGCGCCCGAGACGCTGCAGATGGCCATCGATGCGGTGCGCCGAGCGGCGCCCTTCGGCGATGTGTCGCGCGCGCCCAAGCCGTGGAAGTTCGCCGAGACCTTCCTGTTCAACAACGAGCGCAAGTTCAAGCCCCGCACCCTGGACGAGTGAGCCTGCGCCGAGCCGCCGGCGCGGCCCCAAAGGGCGTCAATTCGGCGTGCCGCCGGAACTTCGGCAGAATGGGGACTTATGTTCTTCAACCTGCCGACACTCCTGACCTGGGCGCGCATCGTCGCCATCCCCCTCATCGTCGGCGTCTTTTACCTGAGTGATCTCCAGCAGCACACGCGCAATCTGACCGCGACGGTGCTGTTCATCGTGGTCGCGCTCACCGACTGGGCCGACGGCTACCTGGCCCGCAAGCTGAACCAGACCTCGTCCTTCGGCGCCTTCCTCGACCCGGTGGCCGACAAGTTCCTCGTCTGCGCGTCGCTGCTCATCCTCGTTCAGTTCAACCGGGTTGGCGCCTTCGTGGCGCTGGTCATCATCGGCCGCGAGATCGCCATCTCCGCGCTGCGTGAATGGATGGCGCAGATCGGCGCATCGCGCAGCGTGGCCGTGCACATGCTGGGCAAGCTCAAGACCACGGTGCAGATGATCGCCATCCCCTTCCTGCTCTATGACGGCGTGCTGTTCGGCCTGATCGACACGCACATCTGGGGCACGGGCCTCATCTGGGTGGCGGCGGTGCTGACCATCTGGTCGATGATCTACTACCTGCAGAAGGCGCTGCCGGAAATCCGCGCCAAGGCCCGCTAGCCTTGTCGTCCTCCCGAAACGACGCGCTGATCCGCGCGATGCCGGCGGTGTTCGTGCTGATCTGGAGCACGGGCTTCATCGTCGCGCGTTTCGGCATGCCGCATGCGCCTCCGTTCAGCTTTCTGGCGCTGCGCTATGCGCTGTCGGTGGTGTGCTTCGGCGCGTGGATTGCGCTGGCGCATGCCGCCTGGCCGCGCGACCGGCGGCAGGTGATGCACCTGGCCGTCACCGGCGTTCTGATGCATGCCGGCTACCTCGGCGGCGTGTGGGCTTCCGTCAAGCTGGGCCTGGGTGCCGGCACTATCGCGCTGCTGGTCAGCCTGCAGCCCATCCTCACGGCGTTGTGGGTGGCGCGCTTATCGTCGGGCGCGCCGCTGACCGGAGAGCGTGTGTCGTCACGCCAATGGATCGGTCTCGCGCTCGGCCTGGCTGGCCTCGCGCTGGTGGTGTGGCGAAAGCTCGGCGCCGGCGAGGTCACGCTGGTCAACCTGTCGCTGGCCATCTTCGCCTTGCTGAGCATCACCACAGGCACGCTCTACCAGAAGCGCTTCGTCGCGCCTTGCGACGTGCGCACCGCGAGCTTCGTGCAATTGGTTGCCGCACTGATCGTCAGCCTGCCCATCGCCTGGCTGGAGCCGGAGGCGATCGACTGGCACCCGGCATTCATCGGTGCGATGGCGTGGTCGGTGCTGGCGCTGACCTTGGGCGGCAGCTCGCTGCTTTACCTGCTGATCCAGCGCGGCGCGGCGACCAAGGTCACGAGCCTCTTGTACCTTGTGCCGCCGTGCACGGCGGTGATGGCCTGGGCCATCTTCAACGAGGCGCTGACCGCACCGATGATGCTCGGAATGGCGATGACGGCAGCGGGGGTGGCTCTCGTCGCGCGTGCGCCGTAGCCAGGACTCGGCACAATCGCCCGCATGTTCGAACGCTTCGAATCGCGACGCTTCACACTCGACGACGGGGTGGTGATCCATGGCCGCGTCGGTGGCGCGGGGCCGGCCTTGCTGCTGCTACACGGCCATCCGCAAAGTCATGTGATGTGGCACCGCGTCGCCGACGAACTCGCGCGGCACTATCAAGTGGTGGCGTTGGACCTGCGCGGTTATGGCGACTCGTCGCGCCCCGCATCGACGGATGATGAGCACACCACCTACAGCAAGCGCGTGATGGCCGGAGATGCCGTGCGGGTGATGCGGCAGCTCGGGCATGAACGCTTCATGCTCTGCGCGCATGACCGCGGCGCACGGGTCGCGCATCGGCTGGCGCTTGACCACCAGAAGGCCGTGGAGCGGCTGATGCTGCTCGACATCGCGCCGACGCTCGCGATGTACGAGCAGACTTCCGAACGCTTCGCTCGCGCCTACTGGCACTGGTTCTTCCTCATCCAGCCGCCGCCGCTGCCCGAGCGCCTGATCGAATCCGACCCCGCCTCCTACGTCACGAGCGTGATGGGCCGCCGGCATGCGGGCCTCGGCGTGTTCGACCCGCGCGCGCTTGCCGAGTACCAGCGCTGCGTGTCGCTGCCGGGCTCCGCCCATGCGATCTGCGAGGACTATCGCGCCTCGGCCGGCATCGACCTCGCGCACGACCGCGCCGATCGCGCTGCGGGCCGACGGCTCGCGCTACCGCTGAAGGTGCTGTGGGGCCGGCACGGAACGGTGGGCCAGTGCTTCGACGTGCTCGCGCTATGGCGCGATGCAGCAATCGACGTGAGCGGACACGCGCTCGACTGCGGCCACTACGTCGCCGAGGAACAACCCGCCGAGCTGCTGCAGGAGATGCTCGGCTTCTTCAAGGAACAGCCATGACAAGCACGCACCGCATCGCGGTCATCGCCGGCGACGGCATCGGCAAGGAAGTGATGCCCGAGGGCTTGCGCGTGCTGGAAGCCGCCGCCTCGCGCTTCGGCATCGGCCTGGAGTTCGAACACCACGACTTCTCCAGCTGGGACTATTACGAGCGTCACGGCCAGATGCTGCCCGATGACTGGCAGGACCGGCTGCGCCGCGCCGATGCGATCCTTTTTGGTGCGGTCGGCTGGCCCGAGAAAATTCCCGACCATGTCTCGCTGTGGGGATCGCTGCTGCGCTTTCGCCGCGACTTCGACCAGTACATCAACCTGCGGCCTGCCAAGCTGATGCCGGGCGTGCGCTCGCCGCTGGCCGGACGCGACGGCCAGCCCTTGAAGCCTGGCGAGATCGACATGCTCATCGTGCGCGAGAACACCGAGGGTGAATACTCGAGCATCGGCGGGCGCATGTACGAAGGCACCGAGCGCGAGATCGTGATCCAGGAGACGGTGATGTCGCGCGTGGGCGTCGACCGCGTTCTCAAGTTCGCGTTTGATCTGGCTCAACAGCGTCCGCGAAAGAAGCTCACTTCCGCGACCAAGTCCAACGGCATCTCGATCACCATGCCGTACTGGGATGAGCGCGTGCAAGAAATGTCGAGGAAGTATCCGGACGTGAGCGTCGACAAGTTCCACATCGACATCCTCACCGCCCACTTCGTGCAGCGGCCGCAGCATTTCGACGTGGTCGTCGCGAGCAACCTCTTTGGCGACATCCTGAGCGACCTCGGCCCGGCGTGCACCGGCACGATCGGCATCGCGCCCTCGGCCAACATCGATCCGACGCGGCGCTCGCCCTCGCTGTTCGAGCCGGTCCATGGTTCGGCTCCCGACATTGCCGGCCGTGGCATCGCCAATCCGGTCGGGCAAATCTGGTCGGCCGCGATGATGCTCGACTTCCTCGGCCATCGCGACGCACATGACGCGATCGTCGGCGCAATTGAGGCCGCGTTGGCCCCCGATTCGGGCGCTCCGCGCACAGCCGATCTCGGCGGCAAGGCATCGACCATCGACATGGGGCGTGCGATTGCAGCATTGCTGTGAACGGTGACTCGACAACACGCCGAAACACCTGATTCCGCGTGGGTTTGCGGGCACTCGCCATGTGCAGTGCGAATGCTTGTCAAGCGAGAAATTACGCTCGCATGCAGCACGCTTGCGCGAGGTGAATCCGCATAGAATCCGCTTCCGCGCTTGACACTGCGAGGTCGCACGGCTGTAATGAATTTGATGCCGTCCTCCCGAAATCCGCGGCCCAATCACCATCCCAGATTCCTTGTGAGACACCTTTGAGAGGGGGTACCTTCGTGAACAAATCCGAACTGATCGAACACATCGCCAAGCAGGCGGACATCTCCAAAGCGGCCGCCACGCGCGCGCTCGAAGCGGTGATCGGCGGTGTGAAGACCACGCTGAAAAAGAACAACAGCGTGTCGCTGGTGGGCTTCGGCACCTTCAGCGTCAGCAAGCGCGCCGCACGTGCCGGCCGCAACCCCCGCACCGGCGCCACCATCAAGATCAAGGCGGCCAAGGTGCCGAAGTTCCGCCCCGGCAAGGCCCTCAAGGACGCGGTCAACTGAGGAACATTTCTGGGTGCTTAGCTCAGTTGGTAGAGCGGCGCCCTTACAAGGCGTAGGTCGGGGGTTCGAACCCCTCAGCACCCACCAGAATCAGCGGCTTGCCAACCCCGGGCAGATGTGGCCCGGTCAGCTAGAATCCCCGGCCAAGCCCGCAACCCCAAAGGCGAACCTCGGTTCGCCTTTGTCGCGTTTGCAGCTCTCTTTCTTCTTGTCATGGCAGCAGGAAGTTCGCTGCCCACATCGTCGAGGCATTCGATGTTTGATTTCGTTCGATCGCACACCAAGCTCTTCCAGTTCGTCTTGTTGCTGGTGATCTTCCCTTCGTTCGTGCTGGTCGGTATCTCCGGCTACAACCGCTTCACCGACGCATCGAACACGACCATCGCGAAGGTGGGGTCGTCGAAGATCACGCAAGCCGAATTCGACGCCGCGCATCGGCGCCAGATCGACCGCATCCGCCGCCAGGCGCCCGGTGTGGACATCAAGATGTTCGACACCCCGCAGCTTCGCCAGCAGATCCTCGACAACATGATCCGCGATCGCGTGCTGCAGGAAGTGGCCGAGAAGCTGCACCTGGGCGTGTCCGATCAGCGGCTCGTCACGCTCATGCGCACGGACCCGCAGCTCGCGTCGCTGCGCGGCCCCGACGGTGAGATCAACAAGGACCTGTACGTGCAGGCGCTGGCGGCCAATGGCCTCACGCCTGTCGAGTTCGAGGCGAACTATCCGCGCCAGCAGGTGCTGATGGGCGTGAGCCGCACCGCCTTCGCGCCGGCCGCCGCGGCCAGTGCCGCGTTCGATGCGTTCTTCCAGCAGCGTGAAGTGCAGGTGCAGCGCTTCGACGCCAAGGACTACGCGGCCAAGGTCACGCCCACCGATGCCGACATCGAGAAGTTCTACAAGGACCCGGCCAACGCCGCGATGTTCCAGGCGCCGGAGCAGGCCAACATCGAGTACGTGATGCTGGACGTGGATTCGCTGATGAAGACCGTCACCGTCGGCGACGCCGACCTGCAGGCCTACTACAAGCAGAACGAGAAGCGCTACGTCACGCCCGAAGAGCGCCGTGCCAGCCACATCCTCGTGAAGGCCGACAAGTCGGCACCTGCCGAAGAGCGCGCGAAGGCCAAGGCGAAGGCCGAGGCGCTGCTGGCCGAAGTGAAGAAGAACCCCGCGGGCTTTGCCGAGATCGCGAAGAAGAATTCCGACGACAAGGCCTCGGCCGAGCGCGGCGGCGACCTCGACTTCTTCGGCCGCGGGGCGATGGTCAAGCCCTTCGCAGATGCCGCCTTCTCGATGAAGGACGGCGACATCAGCGGCGTGGTCGAGAGCGACTTCGGCTACCACATCATCAAGGTCACCGGCGTGCACAACGGCGGCGTCAAGACCTTCGCCGAGGTGAAGCCCGAGATCGAGAAGGAAGTGCGCCGTACCGAAGCGCAGAAGAAGTTCGCGCAGATCGCGGTCGACTTCACCAACACCGTCTATGAGCAGGCCGACAGCCTCAAGCCCGCCGTCGACAAGTTCAAGCTCGAGCTGCACACCGCCCAGAACGTCAAGCGCACGCCCGCGCCCGATGCCCTGCCGCCGCTCAACAGTCCCAAGCTGATGGACGCGCTCTTCGCCAGCGACATCGTGAAGAACAAGCGCAACACCGATGCAGTCGAGATCGGCCCCAACCAGCTCGTGTCGGCGCGCGTCCTGCAATACACGCCGGCGCACACGCTGCCGCTGGCTGAAGTGAAGGACATGGTCCGCGAACGCGTCATCGCCGCGCAAGCTGCCGCACTCGCCAAGAAGGACGGCGTGGCGCGACTGGCCGAAGTCCAGAAGGACCCGCAGACTGCGCTGCCCGGCGAGGCTGCCGTTCTGTCGCGCGTGAGCGCCAAGGAACTGCCGCGCCAGGTGGTCGATGCCGTGATGCGTGCCGACGCGGCCAAGTTGCCCACGGCGGTGGGTGTCGATCTGCCCTCGGGCTACGCGGTGCTGCGCATCACCAAGGTGCTGGGCCGCGACCCGGTGGCCGCCGATGCCGGTCGCGCCCAGGCGCAGATGACGCAGGCCTTGACCGAAGCCGAGACGCTGGCCTACTACGCCGCGCTGAAGACGCGCCTGAAGGTGGACATCAAGGACAAGGCGCTGACGCCGAGCGACGCGGCGAGTGCTGCCAAGTAGGCGATGAGTCAAAGGGCTCGCATGGCGGGCCCTTGGCAGCCCCCGCTGCAAAGCGGGGCCGCACAAAACAAGAGGCCTCCCGGAGCAATCCGGGAGGCCTTTGTTTTGTGCGGGTGGGGTGGCTGATGGGACTCGAACCCACGACGACCAGAATCACAATCTGGGACTCTACCAACTGAGCTACAGCCACCGCAGAGCCTCGCATTATATGCGAAGCGTCCGGGCGTTCGGAAGGCGAGGCAAGCGGCGCGAATGGTTTGCAAGGCGGGCGCTCGGCATCGGGCGCCGATACCTGCGGTTGCGATCGCCGCTACCGACGGCCCTCTGATGGGTGATGACGCTTCTTGAGCGGCGACGCGTCTTCATAATCGCCGCGAATCACAGAGGAACCCATGCCCTTCGTCTTCGTTCTCTTGGGAGGCATGCTCGGCGCGATGGTCTTCGGCCTGCAGGGCGCGCTCCTTGGTGCGGTGCTGATGCCGCTCGGCTGGATGGCACTGCGCCAGCGGCTCAACGGTGACGCGGCCAAGCCGGCCGAAGGCGCAGCGGCTGCGTCTGGCGTTGCGGCGCTCGCCGCGCGAGTACATGTGCTCGAGCAAGAGGTGGCGCGGTTGCGCGAGCTGGTGGATCAGACGTCATCGGTGCCGGGTGTCGCGGCAGTGGATCAACCTGACCTTGTTTCGCCAGCGATCGAGACCGCCCCTGCTGAAACGCGCATCGACGCATCCGCGCCAAGCTTCGCCGCCGAATTCGCTGCGCCGAGCTCCGTTGTGGTCCCCCCGGCATTGACTGCCGTGGATGAAGATGTCGAGATCGACCTCGAACCGATCGCTGCTGCAACCCAGCCGCAACTGCCCCCACAACCGCCATCCCCTCCGCCAGCAAGCTCGCATCCGTCCGCACCGCCACCCATCCCACTTCGCCACCGCCTGCCATCCTTCGTCAGCCGTTTCCTCTTCGGCGGCAACACCATCGCCAAGGTCGGCGTGGTGATCCTCTTCCTCGGACTCGCGTTCCTGCTGCGCTATGCGGCGGAGCGGGTGACGGTTCCCGTGCAATGGCGCTATGCCGGTGTCGCGCTGGCGGGTGCCTTCCTCCTCGGGCTGGGCTGGCGCCTGCGTGGGCGCAAGGATGCGGGCGGAGGGCAAGACTATGGCGTCATCCTGCAAGGCGCCGGCATCGGCGTCTTCTATCTGACGGCACTCGCCGCGATCAAGCTGCATCCGCTGCTGACGCCGTCGCTGGCCTTCGCCTTCATGGCGATGGTCGCCGTTCTGGGCGCCGTCCTCGCGGTCATGCAGAACGCACCTTGGCTCGCGCTCGTCTCGGTGGCCGAGGGCTTCGCGGCGCCGGTGCTGGTGTCCACCGGCGGCGATCATCACTTCGCGCTCTTCACCTACCTGCTGATCCTGGACATCGGCATCTTCCTGATGGCGTGGTTCCGCGCCTGGCGGCCATTGAACCTGGTGGGCGCGGTCGCGACCTTCGCGCTCGCCAGCACCTGGGCGCATGTGCACTACACGCAGGCGCTGCGAGCCAGCGTGCAAGTCTTCCTGCTGCTGTTCTTCGCGCTCTTCACCTTCATCGGCGTGCTGTTCGCTCGTCGTGCACTCGCGCAAGCGCCCGAACTCGATGCCGGCCTGCCGCTGTCGCAACGGGCGGCACACGCGCTGAACCTCGTCGGGCGGGTCGACAGCGCGCTCACCTTCGGCGTGCCGCTGGCCGCCTTCGGCCTGCAGTACCTGCTGGTGCGCGACTTGCCCTGGGGGCCGGCGTGGAGCGCGTTCGGCTTCGCGCTCTTCCACCTGCTGCTCGGCGGTGCGCTGCTGCGTGGCGGCCACCGGCGCTATTCACTGCTCGGTGAAGCGCATGCCATCGTCGGCGTGATCTTCGGCACGCTCACTGTGCCGCTCGCCCTGGAAGGCGCATGGACCGGCGCGACCTGGGCGGTCGAAGCGGCGGGCATGTACTGGCTCGGTACCCGGCAGCATCGCGTATATGCCCGCGTATTCGCACTCGCCGTGCTGGCTGGCGCGACAGTGCGCCTCGTCACCGACATGACGCCGGACCTCACGCCCGGCACGCCGCTTCTCGTGGGCTCCGCGCTCGGCATGGCGATGTTTGCGGCGAGCGCGGCGGCGATGTTCATCGTGAGCCGCCGTGTCGCCATCGCCGAGCGCAGCCGCTTCGAGTCCGGCAACGACTGGCTGCTGCCCTGGCTCATCGAGGCGTCGATCACTGCCATCCCGTGGCTGCTGCTTGCGCCGCGATGGGCGGGCGTCGCCACGGCATGGCTTGCGTTCGCGGGGATGCTCGTTCATTCGCGCTTCAATGTCTCGGCGTTGAAGACCGGCGCGCTCGGCATGCATCTCGTGGCGCTCGCGAGTCTGGCCCTGTCGCTGCGCACGGTCGAAGGATCTTCGATGCTCGCCAACGGCTGGGAAGGGCTGGCCGCCGCAGTGCTGATCGGTGCCAGCCTGCTGCTGAGCGCGGCCATCGAATTGCTCCGGCAGCTCCGGAGCTTGGATGCACAGGGAAGGGCGCCCGCATGGACGGCGTCCAGCAGCCTGGCGCTCCTCGCGGGCATGGGCGTCATGTCCATGAGCCTGATGTTCGTGATGCCGGCCGAACAGGCGGCGCTTGCCTGGCCGTGGCTGGGCTTCGCTGCACTCTGGCTCGGCCTGCGCATCGCGCATCCGGCCCTGGCCATCAGTTGGTTCGGTCTGCAGGTGGCCTCGGCCATTGCGCTCATCGGCTGGGGTCCGGTGATCTGGTTTGCCGACGCGCCGGATTCGGCCCTCGGGGGTCCGTTGATGCTCACGCTGGCCGCGCTCGCCTCGGGCGATCTCCTGCAGCGCTCCACCGGCGCGTGGACGCGGTTGCCGCTCGTCCAATGGGGGCTCGTGGTCTGGGCGCTCGCGTGGTGGACCAACGTCCTCCCGCCGGAGCTCGATCGCCAGTTGCGGCTGTCGCATCACTCGCCCCTGTGGCCGGCGGCGATGGTCTTGTGGGTGCTCGTGAGCTCGATGGTGATGTCCGGCCTCGCGCGCTGGCGCCGGTGGCCGGTGATGGGGCTGGCCACTGTCGCGACCTTGCCCGCATGGATGCTCATCGCCTTCATCGGCCCCGCGGGCAACGGCCTGCGTCCGTCGGCTGATCTCGGGTGGCTGGCCTGGCCGCTTGCCTTGGCCTGGCATGCCATGCTGCTGCGCCTGCAGGAGAAGGGCTGGTCCGTCGTCCCGGCGCGGTTCGTCCACGTCGGCGGATTCTGGTTCTTCCTGTTCCTTGGTGCACGCGAAAGCCAGCTTGTCATGCAAGGCCTGGGCGCTCCCGGCTCGGCCTGGCCGATGCTCGGGTTCATGCTCGTGCCGGCCCTTGTTCTCATGGCGATGACGCACACGAAGGTGCTTGAGCGCTGGCCTTTGCGTGTGCATGGCACGAGCTACCTGGTCGCCGGGGCCGGCCCGGTCGCCGTGTACTTGCTGATGTGGCTATGGATCGGCAACACGCAGCCGGGAGCGAGCGCGCCGCTGCCCTACCTGCCCCTGCTCAATCCGCTGGAGATGGGACAGGGGTTGGTCTTGCTGGCCATCGCCTTGTGGTTTCGGGCCCTGCCGCCGTCGTGGCGCAAGACGCTGCCCCATGGCGTGGTGCGAGGCATCGTTGGCGCGACTGCGTTCGCGCTGTACACCGGCATGGTGCTGCGGACTTGCCATCACTGGGCGGGCGTGCCATGGGACGCCGCGGCCCTGTTTGCATCGACGCTCACGCAAGCGGCCCTGTCGGTGGCGTGGTCTGCCGTTGGCGTGGGTGTGATGCTGCTCGGCCACCGTCGCCTGGACCGTGCCGTGTGGGTGGCCGGCGCGGCCCTGCTCGCGGTGGTGGTGGCCAAGCTCTTCCTGGTCGAGCTGGCCGATCGCGGCAGCCTCTACCGCATCGTGTCCTTCATCGTGGTGGGCGTGCTGCTGCTGGTGGTGGGGTACTTTGCGCCGCTTCCACCGAGCGGCCAAGCCGGCGAAGAGAAGGCATCCGCGGCGTGAAATATCTTGTGGAAGTGCGCCTTGACGCCATGAAATCACTTGTCGCATTCATCGTGTCGTCCGTCGTCGGGTGCCTGGCGTTCGGGCCAGCCTGCGCGGCAGCGCAGAGTTCGGAGCTGCGGCTGCAGGGCAGGGGGCCGTACTACACGCTGCAGGTGCCTATGGCGCTGCGCTCCCGCGCGGCATCGGCCGACCTGCATGACTTTCACGTGCTGAACGCGCGGGGAGAGCCCTTGCCCTTCGCCTGGGTGGATGCTTTGCCCGGATCGACGCAGGCGCACGAGCAGGCCGTGCCGATCTTCAAGGTGCCCGGACCCGCCTCGGGCGCCAAGCCCACGGCGCCGCGCAGCTGGCTGCTGGATGCACGAGCCGTCAAGGGCTGCATGACCGAGCTCGAGCTGACGTTGCCACAAGCGACGCGCGGTGTCTTCAATCTCATGGTCGAGACCAGCTCTGACATGCAGCACTGGCGCGTGCTGCATGTGTCGGTGCAAGTGGTGTCCCTCGAACATCAGGGGCAGCGGCTGAACAACACGGTCATCGATCTTGCGGGGGCACGTGGCGGCTACGTGCGGCTCACCGCTTTGCCACGCAGCCTGCTGCCCGACGTGCAATCGGTGCGCATCACCAGCGTGAGTGAACAGGCGGCTGTGCGGCCGATGCAGTGGAGCGAGGTGATCTCACCCACCGGCTGCGGACCGTCGCACTGCGACTATGCGCTGCCGAGGAACGTGCCGCTGGAAGAACTGCAGTGGCAACTGGCCGAGCAGAACACGCTGGCGCGCGTCGACATGATGGGGATGGTCGACGGCAGCATTCCGCCTGAGCTGCACGAGCGCCACCGCCGCCATTGGCATCATCCCTTGCGAGCGCTCAGGCTCAAGAGCGTCGGGCCGGGCGATGCCGGCACACCGTCGTGGATCGGCCTGGGCAATGCGGACGTCTACTGGCTCACGCTGCCCGAAGGCGAAGTCCGTTCGCCGGCGACACCCGTGAACGGCGGGTTCTACTCGACGCTGCGGCTGCAGACGCCAGGCCCCATCAGCCAGCTCGGTCCGCGCCCACCCGGCTTGCGCGTGGGCACGAGAACGCCGACCGCCGTGGTTCTCGCGCGAGGTCCGGCGCCCTACCGGCTGGTGTGGGGCGATGCGAAGGCTGCCTCGACGGCGGTGCCCTTGTCGCAACTCATGCCCCTGCGAAAACCTGGTGATGCGTTGCCCGAGGACACGGCATCGACCATGCCCGATGCGCTGGCCCCGATGGCGGCTTCGAGCACGGCACCGGCGAAGGCGCCGACAACGTCGCCTGCGCCCGAGCGAAATTCCGCGGGCCTGTGGGCTGCCTTGTTCGCAGGGCTCGCCGCGATGGCGGCCATGGCATGGAGCCTCCTGCGCGGCAAGCCTCGTGCTGCCGCATCGCCTGCTAGCGCCGCGCCGACAGCCCCCGAATGATCACGCGGCAGCCGATGCCGCGTGTCAGCTCGCGCCACTCGACTTCGCCGCCCAGCTGCTTCACGCGCTTGCGCACGCCGCCAAGCCCAAGGCCATGCGACCAGGCGCGCGGGTTTCGCCCGATGCCGTCGTCCACCACCGTCAGGTCCACCCGGTCGTTCTCGAGGCTGAAGTCGATGTCCACCCGGCGGGCCTGGGCGTGCGAAATGATGTTGCTCACCAGCTCGCGCAGCACGCGCGTGAGCGCCGACCACTGCACCACGCTCAAGAGGATGTCCTCGTCGAAGTGGAAGGTCCAGCCGAGTTCGATGTGCGCCGCGGTGAGCCGCTGCGTCAGGTCGGCCTTCCACTCGCCGGCCGCATGAGAGAGGCGGTGGTTGGGCGCCGCGAGGCCGCGCGTGAGCGTCTTCAAGTCCTGCAGCGTGTGCCGCACGTACTCTTCCATCTCCGGCGAGTGGGCCTTGTACATGAGCGTGAGCAGCCGCGCGCCGATGTCGTCGTGCAGGTCTTGCGCGAGCCGGGCGCGCTCCTCGCTGCGGCCTTGCTCCACCGCCTTGTCGAAGGCAACAGCGCGCCGCAGCTGTTCGACGATGCGGTCGGCCAGCCGCGCGTCTTCGGACGTGAAGAGCCGCCTGCCGCGGTGCGCGAAGCGCAGCACGATGGAGCCCGGCGCCGCCTGCGTGTCGGTCTCGCCTTCGTTGCCCAGCTGGGGCATCGGAAGAATCATCGCCGAGCCATCAGTCACGATGCGCGTCTGTCCGCTGCGTCTGTCGATGAGGATCACCTCGATCGGCTCGAAAAGCTCACGCAGCAGCTGGGAGAGCAGGGCCGGTGTGCGTTGCGGGTGCAGCTCCACCTCGCGCGCGATGCGGTAGAGCTTCTCGAACATGCGCTCGGTGGTCAGCATGCTGTTGCCCAGCAGCTGGTTGAGGATCCATTGCCGCGCGCCGGCATACACGCCGAGCGACAGAAACAGCGACAGCGTCAACGACGCGAACTGCCCGAAGCTGAACACCGCGACGAAGAGCAGGTCCAGCGAGGTGGCCACCGTGCTGATGGCCGCCAGCAGCGAGAACTCGCGCATGATCTGCTGCGACTTCGACAGGAAGGGCACGAGCAGCAGCAGCGACGCAAGGAAGACGTACCAGATCATCGAGCCGATGGCTGCGATGTTGTTCTGCACCCCCGGCGCCTGTGCAGCGGCCGCCAGCGCCACCGTGAGCAGGATCCACGTGCTCACCGCCACCACGCTGAAGCGCCGCAGCACGATCGCGAAGGGATGCGGCTCGATGCGGTACGACCAGGTCAGCATCGCCATCATCAGCAGGCCCATCACCGACACGCTGCCCTGCGTCCACCACCAGCTGTCGGTGAGCCCGCCCCACAGCATCGAGCCGATGAGGCCCAGCACGTACACCCAGCCGATCACGGCGATCCAGCCCGCGCCGGGCAACTGGCGCGGGTGCCGGCAGATGGCGTTGATCATCGATGCCGCGGTGATGAGGTCGAATGACATGCGCAGCGGCATGTCCAATCGCGGGAAGGGCACGGGCAGCGCGAGTTCGAGCGTCGATTCGACGGCGATGAAGACGAGGTTGCCCGTCTGGCACAGGGCCATCAGCGCATAGAGCAGGTTGAGCCCGGTGGGCCGCGCGAGCAGCACGACCATCGCGACGAGGTACAGCACCAGGCCCAGCGCGCTGAGCAGCCAGAACATCCCGCCCAGGCCCGCGAAGCCGCGCCGCTGCAGTTGCAGCTCCACCATGTCTCCATCGGAGAAGAAGAGCTTCACGCTTTGCCGCGACAAGGCGTTGGAGATCTGCTCGTGCATCGCGCGATGCCGTTCGCGGTCGGTGTCCGAGATGAGCCAGCGCGACGAGCGCTGCAGCGTGAGCACGTCGGCCACGGCCACCGACACGTCCGCGCCCACGATGCCGATCAGCGCGTGGCCCAGGTGAGGCTTGAGCGTGGGGTCGTTGGTGCTCGCGAGTTCGAGCCGGCCTTGCGCGTTGGGGCGCCAGGTGCCGTCGATGTGCGGCGGGTCGCTCAGCCAGCGCGCGAGGAAGAACAGGCCCATGCAGCCGAGCAGCGCCGCGCCGACAAGCAGGCGCAGCCGCCAGCCCATCCAGCGCGAGAGGTTGCGCTCGCCGGTGAAGCCGCGGTCGAACAGTCCGGAGTCGAAGGCGGATTCGACGCTGGGCTGCGCAGCGGGCGCGGTGTTGGAGCCTTGATCGCGGCCGGGAAGCTCCGCCCCTGCGAGGCCGGTGGTGGTCACACCCACGACTGCGTTCCTGCGGGGCGCCGCGGCGCGACTAGACCAGGCCCTGCTTGCTGGCGAGGACGGCCGCTTCGGCGCGGCTGGACACGTTCAGCTTCTTGTAGATGGACTTGATGTGGTCGTTGACGGTGAACCACTTGATGCCCATCAGACTTGCGATCTCCTTGATCGTGAAGCCTTTGCTGAGGTAGGTGAGCACCTCGCTCTCGCGCGGGGTGAGCCGCTCGTGGTCCAGCGGCGCGCCTTTGCCCAGCGGCATGGGGCGGCTGCTCTGGAAGCCCGATGCAGGCATGGGCGGCGTGAAACCGGAATCGCCGCCACCGATGCCGGGGCCGTGGCGGAAATGCGTGAGCAGGCGCCGGGCGATGGCCGGCGACAGCGGCGGCTGGCCGCGCACGATCTTCTGGAGTTCTTCCACCAGCACCTCGAAGCGGTCTTCCTTCAGCAGGTAGCCATCGGCGCCGCATTGCAGCGCGGGGAAGAGGTGGTCGTCGTCGGAGTAGAGCGTGGTGACGATCTTGGTGGCCGGGTAGCGGGCGAGCTCGTTGAGCAGCTCCATGCCGTTGCCGTCGGGCAGCTCGAGGTCGACGAGCACCAGCTTGAACGGGTCGCTCGGCGCGGCGCCCGCGGAACCGCTTTGCAACGCGATGTTTCGGCGAGCGGTTTCCAGGTCGCCGGCTTCGGTGATGACGATGGTGTCGGAAAAGCTTTCGCGCACCACGCGGCACAGGAAGCTTCGCGCGACAGGGTTGTCTTCGACGATCAGAACCTTGACTGCCATGGGAGCCGGTGCTTTCTCAGAAGCGCTGATCGTAGCAGCCTGACGGCCGAGCGAATCCCTAAATCATGGCGGGCGCCGCGTGTCCGCTTCTGCGGCCGAAAGCCGTAGCGGGACGGTCAGTTCTGCAATGCCTTGGCGAGCCGCGCATAGCGATCTCGCAAATCCACGAGCCGCTCGTTCTTCTGTGCCTCGGTGAGCCGCGCGTCCAGCAGCACTTCCGAGCGCTGCTTGAAGTCCTCGATCTCAAGCACGAACTTCAGCTGCTGGTTGTTGGAAGCCTTGAACCCGGCGAGGTCGAACATCTGCTTGAGCCGCGACTTCTCCATGCCCGTCTTGCCGTAGTGGAAGAGGAAGTCCGACAACCGCGTGCGCACCGACAGCGGCAGGTCCTTGCGCCACAGCAGCGGGTCCTTGGGAATGAGGGCGGATTCCCATAGCACCTTCAGCGACGCGGCACGCGCGGGTTGCGCGAGCTTCAGGCGCTGCAGCTCTTCGGTGTTGTAGGTGGCGGCATGGACCTGGCCCCGCAGCACCGCGTCCACCGTCTGGGCATGCGTGCCGCGGATGAACGGGACGAAGTATTCCTCGGGGTGGATGCCTCGCGGCACGAAGAGCGCATACGACGGCATCGCATGGCCGGAGGTCGACGAGATCTCGCCCATCGCGAAGCCGTAGGTGCGCGGCTTGGCCAGCAACTGGTCGAGCGTGGTGACGGGCCCGTCGCGCCGCGCGATGATGACCGAGCGGTAGCCGGGCGATCCGGCAGAGTCGACGAGCTGCCCGAACACCTCGACATTCGCGCGCTCGATGCAGTCGAGTGCGGCCTTGCTCGACAGCCAGCCGAGCTGCGCGCGGTTGGACACGAGCGCATCGATGGCCGCGGAGTAGGTGGGGGCGTAGTAGGGCTGGATATCCAGCCCGGTGCCGATGCGGAAGTCAGCGAAGAACGGGTCCCAGGCGGCCTTGGTCTCCTCGACGGTGGTCGTGGTGATGACGACGAAGGCGAGTGTCGGCGGGTGCGACGGCGTTGCCGTGGAAGAACCCGGCTGGGCCAAGGCCGTGGCCCAGGGCAGGGCGCCGGCCATGGCCAGCAGAGGTATCGTGAGGAACTGTCGGCGCACTGGTCTTGTTCTCCCGCACAAGCGGTCCCAATGCGCGGATTATGTCGGGCGTCAACCGTTTGTCATCACGAGCTTACCCACGACCTGCCGGCTGCCCATGCGCTCGAAGGCCTGCTGCAGCTGGGGCATTGGCAGGCGGGTGTCGATGACCGGCTTGATCTTGCCCTGCGCATACCAGGCGGCCAGCTCGGCCAGCGATTTCGCGTTGTTCTGCGGTTCGCGCTTGGCAAATTCGCCCCAGAACACGCCCACCACCGATGCACCCTTGAGCAGCGCCAAGTTCAGCGGCAGCGCGGGGATCGCGCCCTGCGCGAAGCCGATGACGAGGTAGCGGCCGCGCCATGCGATCGAGCGGAACACGGGCTCGGCCAGGTCTCCGCCCACGGGGTCGTAGACCACGTCCGGCCCCTTGCCGCCGGTGAGCGTCTTCAGCTCCTCGCGGATGTTGCTCTTGGTGTAGTTGATGGTCTCGTCGGCACCCAGCTCGCGGCAGGTCTTGCACTTCTCGTCGCTGGATGCGGCGGCGATGACGCGCGCCCCCACGGCCTTGGCGATCTGGATGGCCGCGGTGCCCACGCCGCCGGCGGCACCAAGAACGAGCACCGTCTCGCCCGCCTTGAGCTGCGCACGGTCGATGAGCGCGTGGTGCGTGGTGCCGTAGGTGCAGATGAAGGCCGAGGCGTCGTCGAAGGCGAAGCCCGGCGGCAGCGGAAGCACGAGCCGCGCGTCGACGCAGGCATGCGTGGCGAACCCGCCCATGCCGCCGAAGGCCGCGACCGCGTCGCCCACTTTCAGGTGCTTCACGCCCTCACCGACGGCATCGATGGTGCCCGCGTACTCCGAGCCCGGCACGAAGGGCAGCGGCGGCTTCATCTGGTACTTGTTCTGCACGATGAGCAGGTCGGGGAAGTTCAGGCTCGCGGCGCGGATGGCCACGCGCACCTCGCCCGGCTTGGGCTCGGGCGTCGGGATGTCCTTCCACTGGAGCGCTTGCGGGCCGATGGGGTTGTCGCAGATCCAGGCTTGCATGAGTCACCTCCTCGGGCGTTCGAAGCGCGCGATCTTACGCAGCGCTTGGCGGGCCAGGAGTCGCCCACGTGACGACTCCCTACAATCGTCGGATGCGCATTCTCATTGCCAACGACGACGGCTATCTCGCACCCGGGCTGGCCGCCCTGGTGCAGGCGTGCGAGGGCCTGGGCGAGCTGGACATCGTCGCGCCCGAGCAGAACGCGAGCGGCACATCCAACTCGCTCACGCTCAACCGTCCGCTGTCGGTCTACACCGCGTCCAACGGCATCCGCTACATCAACGGCACCCCGTCGGACTGCGTCCACGTCGCGCTCACGGGCCTGCTCGATCATCGGCCCGATCTCGTTGTGTCGGGCATCAACCAGGGCGCGAACATGGGCGACGACACGCTCTACTCGGGCACCGTGGCGGCGGCGATGGAGGGCTATCTCTTCGGCATCCCGGCCATCGCCTTCTCGCAGGTGGAAAAGGGCTGGGTCCATCTCGATGCGGCCGCCCAGGTGGCTCGCGACGTGATCCAGCATGTGCTGCGCCAGCCGCCCAGCCGCTCGCCCTACCTGCTGAACGTCAACATCCCCAACGTGGCCGATGCCCACCGGCTGCCGCGCGTGATGACACGCCTGGGCCGCCGCCACGCGAGCGAGCCGGTCATCCGCCAGGTGAGCCCGCGCGGCGACACGATGTACTGGATCGGCCCGGCCGGCAACGCGCGCGAGGCGGGCGAGGGCACCGACTTCCACGCCACGGCCAGCGGCCGCGTGTCGATCACGCCGCTGCAGGTCGACCTCACCGATCACGCCGCCTTGCCGGCCTGGCACGACTGGCTCAAGGCATGAGCGGAAATTCGCCACCGGGCCGCAAGTTTCCCTTGCGGCTTGACCAGATGGCTGCGCCGCGCAAGACGCTGGTGAAGACGCCCCAAGGCGCCGCCACCACCGCGCCGCTCAAGCCCGCGACGGCGGCACCCATCACGCCGCGGCCCCTGCTTCGTCCGCAGCAGCCTCTGCAGCATGCGGCCGCGGTGTCCGCGCGCAAGGCAGCGCCGACGGGTCTCGGGCTCGATTCCGCAGGCGTGCGACAGCGCATGGCCGACCGGCTTCGTGCCGAGGGCATCCGCAACGACACGGTGCTCGCGGCCATGGCTGCGGTGCCGCGCCACCAGTTCGTCGACGCGGCGCTGGTCACGCAGGCTTACGAAGACACCAGCCTGCCGATCGGCCACGGCCAGACAATATCCAAGCCCTCGGTGGTCGCCCGCATGATCGAGCTGCTGATGGACGGTGCCAACGCGAAGACGCGTACGGCATCGGCCGGGCCGCTGGGCCGCGTGCTCGAGATCGGCACCGGTTGCGGCTACCAGGCGGCTGTGCTCGCCAGGCTGTCGAAGCAGGTCTTTTCAGTGGAGCGGCTCAAGCCCCTGCACGACAAAGCCCGCGATCTTGTCGCGCCGCTGCGCATCACCAATCTTCGACTCGTGTATGGTGACGGCATGCTGGGCCACGGGCCCAACGCGCCCTACGACGGCATCATCGCGGCCGCGGGGGGCGACGCCTTGCCGCAGGCCTGGCTCGATCAACTCGCCGTGGGTGGACGCATCGTGGCGCCCGTGCGCGAAGGCAGCCGGCAGGTGCTGGTGGTGGTCGATCGCCATGAGCACGGTTTCAAGCATGGCGTTCATGAAGTCGTGCAGTTCGTCCCATTAAGATCGGGGACGGTTCGGTAAGCAATGAGAGGCAGTGAACAGGGGATGGCATACGGCATGGTGAAGACGAAGAATCGCTGGATGGACACGAGACGCTGCGCCGTGATCGCGGCCGCGGTGTGGCTGCTGGCGGGTTGCGCTACGTCAAAGAATCATGCGCCCGTGGAAGACCGCAGCACGACGCCCCGCGTCTCGCCGAGCGCAGTCGCGGTGGTACCGGCGCCGGTCGACCCGGCCAAGGAAGCACCCAAGGCGGGCGCCGAGAACGCCGGCAAGGCCGGCTACTACACGGTCAAGCAAGGCGACACGCTGATCCGCATCGGGCTCGAGAACGGCCAGAACTGGAAGGACATCGTCAAGTGGAACGGCCTGGATAACCCGAACCTCATCGAGGTGGGCCAGGTGATCCGCGTGGCGCCTCCGGGCCCTGTGGTCGACCCGAATGGCACGAACGGAACGAAGACGGCCAAGGTCGAAGTGAAGGCGCTGGGCAGCGCGACACCCGCCAGCGGCGCGGCATCGGGCGTGGCGACGGCCGGCACTTCGGCCACCTCGGCCACGCCGGCTGCGGCCGCGCCGCCGCCGCCTTCGCCCAAGGATGGCGACGACGACGTCAACTGGCTGTGGCCGGCCGCCGGGCCTGTGGCGAGCGGCTTCGATGAGCAGAAGAGCAAGGGCCTGGCCATCGCCGGCAAGGCGGGCGACCCGGTCTACGCGGCGGCCGACGGGCGCGTCGTCTACGCAGGTTCCGGCCTTCGTGGCTACGGCAACCTTGTCATCCTCAAGCACAACAACACATACCTCACCGCTTACGCGCACAATCAGACGCTGCTCGTGAAGGAGGACCAGACCGTGCGTCGCGGACAGAAGATTGCCGAGATGGGCTCGACCGATGCGGAACGGGTGCAACTGCACTTCGAGATCCGCAAGCTGGGCAAGCCCATCGACCCCGCCAAGCTGCTGCCGCCACGCTGAGATGCGGCCGATGACCGTTCGACACAGGACAAAGCATGAACAAGCGGCGTGCCTCCTCGAACGGTCATGTGCAGGGCTTGCCTGACGGGCTGGCCTCCGCGCCGCCCGAGGCGCTGATTGCGGCGATGGAGCTGGAGGCTCCCGCGTCCACGCTGGACATCGTGATGCCCGCCGGGCTGGACGGCGCGGAGCCCGAGGCGCCGGAGACCGATGGCGCAGGCCATGCGGACACCGCAGCGCCCGCGGAACTGGCCGCCGGCGACGGAGAAATCGGCAACACGCTGCAAACCTACCTGCGGGAGATTCGTCGGGCGCCGCTGCTCACGCCGCAGCAGGAATTCGAGACCGCCACGCGAGCGCGCATGGGCGATTTCGAGGCCCGTCAGGCGATGATCGAACACAACCTGCGGCTGGTGGTGAGCATCGCCAAGAACTACCTCGGCCGCGGCCTGCCGATGACCGATCTCATCGAGGAAGGCAACCTCGGCCTGATGCACTCGATCAGCAAGTTCGAGCCCGAGCGCGGCTTTCGCTTCTCGACCTACGCATCGTGGTGGATCAGGCAGAACATCGAGCGCGCGATCATGCATCAGGCGCGCCTCGTGCGGCTGCCGGTGCACATCGTGCGCGAGCTCAACCAGGTGCTGAAGGCGCGCCGCGCGCTCGAGGCTGAATCGGGCCGCAACGGCGAGCACGACAAGCCGGTGCGTGTGGAAGACGTGGCCGCCGCCGTGGGAAGGCCGGTGCAGGTGGTGAGCGACCTGCTGCGGTTCTCCGAGTTGCCCACGTCGCTGGACGCACCGATCGACCGCTACCCGGCCGATCACAACGGTGCCGAATCGATGCTCGACAGCGTGGCCGACGACGGCGCCACCGACCCCATGAGCCTCACGCTCAGCAACGAGGTCGAGCAGTTGCTCAATCACGGCCTGGAAGAACTCAACGAACGCGAACGCGAGGTGCTCGCCGGCCGCTACGGCCTGCGCGACCGCGAACCTGAGACACTCGAGGTGCTGGCGGAGCGGCTCAAGCTCACGCGTGAACGCATCCGCCAGATCCAGCAGGAAGCCCTGCTCAAGCTCAAGCGCCGCATGATCCGCAACGGCGTCGACCGCGACTCGATCTTCTGATCGCACCACACGAACCGAATGTCCTGGCCTGTTCTCGTTTTCGACATCGAATCCATCCCCGATCTTTCCTGCCTCAAGACGCTGCGAGGCCTTCCGGCCAGCATGAGCGACGAGGAGGTCTACGCCCTGGAGATGGCCGAGCGCAAGGAAGCCGGCAAGAGCGACTTCATGCCCTTGCACCTGCAGCGCATCCTCGTCATCTCCTGCGTGTTCCGCAATGCCGAGGGGTTGAAGATCCACTCCTTCGTCGACCGCGAGACCGACGGGCGCAGCCAGGAAGGCAAGGTCATCCAGACCTTCTTCAACACCATCGAGAAGCATGTGCCTCAGCTCGTGAGCTGGAACGGCGGCGGCTTCGACCTGCCGGTGCTGCATTACCGCGGCCTGCGCCATGGGGTCGTCGCCAACAAGTACTGGGACCTCGGCGAGGACGACCGCGAGTTCAAGTGGAACAACTACATCAGCCGCTACCACATGCGGCACCTGGACCTGATGGACCTGCTCGCGATGTACCAGCCGCGCGGCAGTGCGCCGCTGGATGCCATGGCCAAGCTGTGCGGCTTTCCGGGCAAGCTGGGCATGGACGGCTCGCAGGTCTACAACGCCTATCGCGAGGGCAAGCTCGAGGACATCCGCCGATATTGCGAGACCGACGTGATGAACACCTACCTCGTGTACTGCCGCTTCCAGATGATGCGCGGCGGCTTCACCGAGGCCGAGTACGAACGCGAGATCGCCTTCGTCAAGGAGACGCTCGCGGCCATTCCGCCCTGCAACGAGCCGCACTGGCAGGAGTACCTGGCCGCCTGGGTGTGAACGGCAAGGCGCGGGTCAGCAGAACTCGCGCGTGTCGATCCAGGTGATCCTGCAGTGGGCCGCGCGGAACTCGTCGACCATGTGGGCGGTGCCACCTGCATCGCCGCGCACGCCATTCCACAGGCACACGAGTTCGATGGCCGATGCGCCGCTGGCTTGCGCGGTCGCGAGCATCCAGCGGTTGCAGCGCTCGAAGACGTTGCCCGGGGCTCGCGGCATCACGGCCGGCACCGCCGCGAGGCTTGCGCGTGCCGCCAGGTAGCGGCGTTTCCAGTCGTCGCCATCGGTCATTCGCGCGATGGAGCGGTCGATGAATTCATCTTCCGGCACGGGCAACATCAGCTGCACCGGCACGTGGTGCGCGAGGCAGGACTCGATGAACAGGATGTCGCCCCCGGCGGAGCCTTGGGTGAGGGCGAGGTCTGACGTGCCGGCCTTCATCGCCGTGAGCGTGTTGCCGATGCGTCGCGCGGCCTGGGTCACGCAGCGTGCCGGGAAGCGCTCGTCCGGCCGGTCGGCCGCGTCGACGATGTGGCCGGAAAACACGATGACGCGGCGGGGTGAGACCCCGAGCTGGAGGGGCGGCGGCGGGAGCATCCTGGCCAGTATCGCCGGGCCGGGATAATCGCGTCCATGACAGCGAGCAATGAATGGTTGAAGGTCGAGTCCCTCGACCTCGAAGGACAGGGCGTGGCCCACAACGCCGAAGGCAAGGTGGTCTTCATCGAAGGTGCGCTTCCCGGCGAGGAAGTGCAGGTGCAGGTCCACCGCAAGAAGAACAACTGGGAGCAGGCGTCGATGACGGCGCTGCGCCACGAGAGCGCGCAGCGGGTGCGTCCCCGCTGCCCGCACTTCGGCACATGCGGCGGCTGCAAGATGCAGCACTTCCACGTCGGCGCGCAGATCGCCACCAAGCAGCGGGCGCTGGAAGACGGCCTGTGGCACCTTGGCAAGGTGAAGCCCGAGCGCGTGCTGCGGCCGATCGAAGGGCCGTCCTGGGGCTACCGCTACCGGGCGCGGCTGTCGGTGCGCTTCGTCGTGAAGAAGGGCAAGGTGCTGGTGGGCTTCCACGAGCGCAAGTCCAGCTACGTCGCCGACATGGACAGCTGCGAGGTGCTGCCGCCGCACGTGAGCGCGCTGCTGCCGAAGCTCGGGGAGCTCATCACCGGCATGGACCAGCGCGACCGGCTGCCGCAGATCGAGCTGGCCATCGGGTCGCGCGTGACGGCGCTGGTGCTGCGGCACCTGGAGCCGCTGAGCGCAGCGGACCTGTCGCGGCTGCGCGCATTCGCCACCGAGCACGGCGTGCAGTGGTGGCTCCAGCCCAAGGGGCCCGACACCGTGCATCTGCTCGACGAAGGCGGTCCGGCGCTGGACTACGCGCTGCCGGAGTTCGGCATCACCATGCCGTTCAAGCCCACCGATTTCACGCAGGTGAACCACCAGATCAACGAGGTGCTGGTGAGCCGCGCCTTGCGCCTGCTGGACGCGCAGGCGCACGAGCGAGTGATCGACTGGTTCTGCGGGCTGGGCAACTTCACGCTGCCGATCGCGACGCAGGCGCGGGAGGTGCTGGGCATCGAGGGGAGCGAAGCGCTGGTGGCGCGCTCGCGCGAGAACGCGGCCTTCAACGGGCTGGCGGCGAAGACACGTTTCCTGGCGCGCAATCTCTTCGAGATCACGCCGGCCGAGCTCGCGGGTTACGGCGCTGCCGACAAGTGGCTGGTGGACCCGCCGCGCGAAGGCGCGTTCGCGCTGGCGAAGGCCATCGCCGACTTGCATGCGGACCCATCGCTCGCGCCGGGCTATGCGCCGCCCCGACGCATCGTCTACGTGAGCTGCAACCCGGCCACGCTGGCGCGCGACGCGGGCCTGCTGGTGCATCAGGCCGGCTATCGCTGCGTGGCGGCGGGGGCGGTGAACATGTTCCCGCACACGGCCCACGTGGAAAGCATCGCGGTCTTCGAGCGGGAATGAACAAACGGGGCCCGAAGGCCCCGTTTTCTTGAGCTGACGAGGTGATGCGTCAGTCGCGCTCGCCGCTGAGCGAGGTCAGCAGGAGCAGCAGGTTCTGGAACACGTTGACCAGGTCCAGGTAGATCTGCAGCGTGGCGGTGATGTAGTTCGTCTCGCCGCCGTCGATCACCTGCTTGATGTCGTACAGCATGTAGGCGCTGAAGATGCCGATGGCCATCACGGAAATTGCCAGCATCATCGGGCCGGACTGGAAGAACAGCGCATTGAGCACGCTGCCGATGATGATCGCCAGGGCGCCGACGAACAGGAACTTGCCCATGCTCGACAGGTCGCGCTTGATGACCGTTGCCAGGCTCGCCACGGCGAAGAACACACCGGCCGTGCCGCCGAATGCCGTCATGATGAGCCCGGTGCCGTTCTTGTAGCCCAGCACGTAGGCCAGCAGCCTGGACATCATCAGGCCCATGAAGAACGTGAAGGCCAGCAGCACGCCGACGCCGGCCGCCGAGTCCTTGGTCTTCTGGATGGCGAACATGAAGGCAAATGCGCCGCCGAAGAACAGCAGCAAGGTGGCTCCGGTGCCCATTTGGGCAACGATGCCGGTGGTTACGCCGATCCAGGCGCCGAGCACCGTGGGCACGAGGGACAGCGCCAACAGCCAGTACGTGTTGCGCAGAACGCGGTTGCGCTGCTCCGCCGAAATGAAAGAGCCGCCACCGTAGATGGTTTGCAGGCTTTCGTTCATTGAAACCTCCAGTTGAAAGACGTGGGTTCAGACCCAACGAGGGAATTCTAGTTCCCCCTGGCGCGGTATGTGGGTACGTATGGGGGCCTTGCAAGGGCGGGGACGCCCGTTTCGCGTAGAAATTGCAGAGTTGCCGCGTCGCCTTACAGTGGCGGCCTGCACAACGGAGGAATCACTGTGAATACCAAGCCAATCATCACGCTCGACGAGGTCAAGCGAGTCGCCGCCGCCGCGGAAGCCGAGGCCATCGCGAATCGATGGGTGGTGACCATCGCGATCGTGGACGACGGCGGCCATCTGCTGTGGCTGCAGCGGCTGGACGGGGCGTCGCCGTTGAGTTCGCACATGGCGCCCGCCAAGGCGCGCACGGCGGCGCTCGGCCGTCGCGAAAGCCGCGGTTACGAGGAAATCATCAATGGCGGGCGCTTCGCTTTCCTGAGCGCGCCGGTGGTCGAGGGCATGCTCGAAGGCGGCGTCCCGATCATGGTGGATGGGCAGTGCGTGGGTGCGGTTGGCGTGAGCGGCGTCAAGTCCGAAGAGGACGCCCAGATTGCCAAGGCGGGCATTGCTGCGCTAGGGATTTGAGTGCCTCATCGGATATACTCCTAAGGTTTACCCGCAATCACCCGCCCCAGCGAAACCTCCCGCAGTTTCCCCACCGGATTCGAGCCCCGCGAAGAGCCGCGCGACACCGCAGTCGCACGGCAAAACGCGAAGGCAGAGCTGGGCGCAACGATGGAGTTTTCCTTGCTGCCTGTTCTGTCTCCCGCTCTTCTCGCTCTCGCAGACGGAACCATCTTCAAGGGGACATCGATCGGCGCTCCTGGAGAAACGGTCGGTGAAGTGGTGTTCAACACCGCGCTCACCGGCTACCAGGAAATCCTCACCGACCCGAGCTACTGCCGGCAGATCGTCACCCTGACGTATCCGCACATCGGCAACTACGGTGTCGCGACTGAAGACGTCGAAGCGAAGAAGGTTCACGCCGCAGGCCTCATCATCAAGGACCTGCCGGTGCTGGAGTCGAACTTCCGCAAGTCGATGACCCTGCCGGAGTACCTCAAGCGCGAGGGCACCGTCGCCATCGCGAACATTGACACCCGGCGACTGACCCGCGTTCTGCGCACCACCGGCGCGCAGAACGGCTGCATCGTCACGCTGCCCGAAGGCGCCACCGTCACCGACCGGCACATCGCCGACGCCATCGCCAAGGCCAAGGCGGCGCCGAGCATGGCCGGCCTCGACCTCGCCAAGGTCGTGAGCATGCGCGAGCCCTACGAGTGGACCGAAACCGAATGGGAACTCGGCACCGGCTACGGCAAGCTCGCCGACCCGAAGTTCCACGTGGTCGCCTACGACTTCGGCGTGAAGTTCAACATCCTGCGCATGCTGGCCAGCCGCGGATGCAAGATCACCGTCGTGCCGGCGCAAACGCCCGCCTCCGAAGTGCTCAAGCACCAGCCCGACGGCGTGTTCTTGTCCAACGGCCCCGGCGACCCGGAGCCCTGCGACTACGCCATCCAGGCGACGCGTGAACTCATCGACACCGGCATCCCGACCTTCGGCATCTGCCTCGGCCACCAGATCATGGCGCTCGCCTCGGGTGCCAAGACCTTCAAGATGAAGTTCGGCCACCACGGCGCCAACCACCCGGTGAAGGACCTCGACAACGGCCGCGTGAGCATCACGAGCCAGAACCACGGCTTCGCGGTGGACGAGAAGACCCTGCCCGCCAACCTGCGCGCGACGCACGTCTCGCTCTTCGACGGCACGCTGCAAGGCCTCGCCCGCACGGACAAGCCCGCCTTCTGCTTCCAGGGCCACCCGGAAGCCTCGCCCGGACCTCATGACATCGCCTACCTCTTCGACCGCTTCACCGACCTGATGGCTGCGCGCAAGACGGAGAAAAACTAAATGCCAAAGCGCTCAGACCTCAAATCCATCCTCATCATCGGCGCGGGCCCGATCATCATCGGCCAGGCCTGCGAGTTCGACTACTCCGGCGCCCAGGCCTGCAAGGCGCTGCGCGAGGAGGGCTACCGCGTCATCCTCGTCAACAGCAACCCGGCGACGATCATGACCGACCCGGAGATGGCCGATGTGACCTACATCGAACCCATCACTTGGCAGGTGGTCGAGAAGATCATCGCGAAGGAGCGCCCGGATGCGGTGCTGCCCACCATGGGCGGCCAGACGGCGCTGAACTGCGCGCTCGACCTGCACCAGCACGGCGTGCTGGCGAAGTACGGCGTCGAGATGATCGGCGCGAACGAGAAGGCCATCGAGAAGGCCGAGGACCGCCTCAAGTTCAAGGACGCGATGACGGGCATCGGCCTGCACTCGGCCAAGAGCGGCATCGCGCATTCGATGGAAGAGGCGCTGGCGGTGCAAAAGCGCATCCAGCACGACATCGGCGGCACGGGCTTCCCGATGGTCATCCGCCCGAGCTTCACGCTCGGCGGCACGGGCGGCGGCATTGCCTACAACCCGGAAGAATTCGAAGAGATCTGCAAGCGCGGGCTCGACCTCTCGCCGACCAAGGAGCTGCTGATCGAAGAGTCGCTCATCGGCTGGAAGGAATACGAGATGGAAGTGGTCCGCGACAAGGCGGACAACTGCATCATCGTGTGCTCCATCGAGAACCTGGACCCGATGGGCATCCACACCGGCGACTCGATCACGGTGGCGCCTGCGCAGACGCTGACGGACAAGGAATACCAGTTGCTGCGCAACGCCTCCATCGCCATCCTGCGCGAGATCGGCGTGGACACCGGCGGCTCGAACGTGCAGTTCTCCATCAACCCCGAGAACGGCCGCATGGTCGTGATCGAGATGAACCCGCGCGTCTCGCGTTCGTCGGCGCTGGCCTCGAAGGCCACGGGCTTCCCGATCGCCAAGGTGGCCGCCAAGCTGGCGGTGGGCTACACGCTCGACGAACTGCGCAACGACATCACCGGCGGTGCAACGCCTGCGAGCTTCGAGCCGAGCATCGACTACGTCGTCACGAAGATCCCGCGCTTCGCGTTCGAGAAGTTCCCGGCCGCCGATTCGCGCCTGACCACGCAGATGAAGTCGGTGGGCGAAGTGATGGCCATGGGCCGCACCTTCCAGGAAAGCTTCCAGAAGGCGTTGCGCGGTCTCGAGACCGGCATCGACGGCCTGACCGAGCGCAGCACCGATCGCGAAGAGATCGTGCAGGAGATCGGCGAAGCGGGCCCGGAGCGCATCCTCTTCGTCGCCGATGCCTTCCGCATCGGCCTGACGCTGCAGGAAGTGTTCGAGGAAACGTCCATCGACCCGTGGTTCCTCGCGCAGATCGAGCAGATCGTGCAGACCGAGAAGCAACTCGCCGGCCGCACGCTCGCGAGCCTGAGCGCCGAGGAGCTGCGCTTCCTCAAGCAGAAGGGCTTCTCGGACAAGCGCCTCGCGAAGCTGCTTGGCACCAACCAGCATGAAGTGCGCGCCCTGCGCCACAAGCTGAACGTGCGTCCGGTCTACAAGCGGGTTGACACCTGCGCCGCCGAGTTCGCGACGCAGACGGCCTACATGTACTCCACGTACGACGAGGAGTGCGAGGCCAACCCGACCGACCGCAAGAAGATCATGGTGCTGGGCGGCGGACCCAACCGCATCGGCCAGGGCATCGAGTTCGACTATTGCTGCGTCCATGCCGCGCTCGCCATGCGAGAAGACGGCTACGAGACCATCATGGTCAACTGCAATCCCGAGACGGTGTCCACCGACTACGACACCTCGGACCGCCTGTACTTCGAACCGGTGACGCTGGAAGACGTGCTCGAGATCGTCGACAAGGAAAAGCCCGTCGGCGTGATCGTGCAGTACGGCGGCCAGACGCCGCTGAAGCTTGCTCTCGACCTGGAGCGCGCCGGCGTGCCCATCGTCGGTACTACGCCCGACAGCATCGACATCGCCGAAGACCGCGAGCGCTTCCAGAAGCTGCTGCATGAACTCGGCCTCAAGCAGCCGCCCAACCGCACGGCGCGCACCGAGGAAGCTGCGCTGCAGCTCGCGCAGGAGATCGGCTACCCGCTGGTCGTGCGCCCGAGCTACGTGCTCGGCGGCCGTGCGATGGAAATCGTGCACGGCGACAAGGACCTCGAGCGCTACATGCGCGAAGCGGTGAAGGTGAGCGAGAAGTCGCCGGTGCTGCTGGACCGCTTCCTCGACGACGCGATCGAGGTGGACGTCGACTGCATCGCCGACGGCACCGATGGTGCGGACGGCGTGATGATCGGCGGCATCATGGAGCACGTCGAGCAGGCGGGCATCCACTCTGGCGATTCGGCATGCTCGTTGCCGCCCTATTCGCTGAGCAAGGAGTTGCAAGACGAGCTGCGTCGCCAGACGACGCTCATGGCCCGCGCCTTGAAGGTCAAGGGCCTCATGAACGTGCAGTTCGCCATCCAGCAGGAAGGTGACAAGTCCATCGTCTACGTGCTCGAAGTGAACCCGCGCGCCTCGCGCACCGTGCCCTTCGTGTCCAAGGCCACCGGCCAGCCGCTCGCCAAGATCGCCGCGCGCTGCATGGTGGGCCAGCGCCTGGCCGACCAGCGCGGCAAGGATGGCAAGCCGCCCCATGAGGTGATCCCGCCGTACTTCAGCGTGAAGGAAGCGGTGTTCCCGTTCAACAAGTTCCCGGGCGTGGACCCCATCCTCGGACCTGAGATGCGCTCGACCGGCGAGGTGATGGGCGCAGGCCGCAGCTTCGGCGAGGCCATGCTCAAGAGCCAGCTGGGCGCGGGCTCGCGCCTGCCGACCAAGGGCAACGTGTGCATCACTGTGAAGAACAGCGACAAGGCGCGCGCGGTGGCGGTGGCCCGTGACCTCCATGCCATGGGCTTCGGCCTCGTGGCCACCAAGGGCACGGCAGCGGCCATCGCCGAAGCAGGCATTCCGGTCAAGGCGGTGAACAAGGTCAAGGACGGCCGGCCCCACATCGTCGACATGGTGAAGGCAGGCGACATTCAGCTCGTGTTCACCACCGTGGACGAAACCCGCACGGCGATCGCGGATTCCCGACACATCCGCCAGACGGCGCTGGCCAACCGCATCACCTACTACACCAGCATGGCCGGGTGCGAGGCGGCGGTGGAGGGCATGAAGCACCAGGCCGATCTACTCGTGGTTTCCCTGCAGGAATTGCACGCCGAACTCGCGGCCAAAACGCACTAAACTCGGTCCAGACACCGAAACAGCGCCGCCGCCGGTCATCCTGGCGGCGGCTTCATTTTTGCTCCAAGGTTAGGCACATGACCACCATTCCGCTCACCAAGCGAGGCGCAGAGAAGCTCAAGGACGAGCTGCAGCGACTCAAGTCCGTCGAACGCCATGCCGTCATCCAGGCGATCGCCGAAGCACGCGCGCAGGGCGACCTGTCCGAGAACGCCGAGTACGAGGCGGCCAAGGACAAGCAGGGCTTCATCGAAGGCCGCATCCTCGAGATCGAGGGCAAGCTCGCTGCGGCGCAGGTGATCGACCCCTCGGCACTCAATGCCGGCGGCCGCGTGGTCTTCGGCTCGACGGTAGACCTGGAAGAAGAGGCCAGCGGTGCTCGGGTGACTTACCAGATCGTCGGCGACGACGAAGCCGACCTCAAGCACGGGCTCATCTCCATCAGCTCGCCGATCGCGCGTGCGCTCATCGGCAAGGAAGCCGGCGACGTGGCCGACGTGCAGGCGCCCGGCGGCGTCAAGAGCTACGAAATCATTGAAGTGCGCTACGTCTGAGCATGAAGTTCAGGCGCTTGTCGGCGTGGATCGCTGGGCTGTGGGCAGGCGTGCTGTGGGGCGTGGGCCTCATCGGCGCGCCGGCGGGATTCGCCACCGCCGCGCCCGACACGGCCGGGCGCATCGCCGGCCGGATGTTCGCGCAGGAAGCCACCCTGAGCTTGGCGGTGGCGATCGTGCTCTTCATCATCTTGCGGCGCATGGCCCGTGACGCGGCCGAAGCCGGTGCGGGCTCGGTCTTCAGCGCGAACATGGTGCTGGTCCTGGGCGCGCTGTTCTGCACGGTGTTCGGCTACTTTGCGCTGCAGCCCATGATGGCCGCCGCCAAGGCGGGGCAGGGGAGCCTGTCCTTTGGTGCCTTGCATGGCATTTCGGCCGGCCTTTACATGCTCAAGGCCGCCCTGGTGTCGATAGCGGCCTGGCGTTTGACCGCCTGAGCGGCTCGTTCAGTCCGCGGCTGATTTCTTCACGCTGGTTTGGCGCTTCTTGGCCCGCTTGAGCTGGCCGCCCGCCGCGATGCGCTGGTTGCCCAGCACCTTCACCTTCTTCACCTGGGGCCTGTGATTCCCGCTCTTCGAGAACTTCAGGATCTTCACCACCTTCGGCCCAGGCATCCGGTCTTCGCGTTCGGCCTTGGCCTTCTCGGGCATCGGGCGCCACAGCACCAGCAACTTGCCGATGTGCTGGATCGGGGCGGCGTTGAGCTTTTCGCTCAAGGTGGCCAAGGCTTCCTCGCGGGAGTCGCGGTCGTCGGACATCACGCGGACCTTGATCAGGCCATGGGCGTTGAGGGCGGCATCGACCTCCTTGACGACGGCCGGGGTCAGGCCATCGCTGCCGATCATCACCACGGGGGTGAGGTGATGGGCATCGGCGCGTTTTTCCTTGCGCTCGGAAGGTGTGAGATTGATTGCGGGCATCCCCGTATTATCGGCGCAGCATGAAAGTCAAATCAAAAAGCAAGAAGGTCAACAAGCAGTGGCTGTACGACCACTTGAACGACCCCTATGTGAAGCTGGCGCAGAAGGAGGGCTATCGCGCCCGCGCCGCCTACAAGCTCAAGGAGATCGACGAGGAGCTCAAGCTGATCAAGCCGGGCCAGCTGGTCGTCGACCTGGGCGCCGTGCCCGGTGCCTGGAGCCAGTACGTGCGGCGAAAGTTCGCGCCGAAGGAAGAGGGCGGGGCCGCGGCCGGCACCCTGAACGGCACCATCATCGCGCTGGACGTGCTTGATTTCGAACCCATCGAAGGCGTGACCTTCATCCAAGGCGACTTTCGCGAGGATGCCGTTCTGCGCCAACTCGAGGAGCATGTCGCGGGCCGTCCAGTCGACGTCGTGATGTCCGACATGGCCCCCAACCTGTCTGGAATCGAAAGCTCGGATTCCGCCCGAATCGAGCATTTGGTCGAATTGGCCGTGGAGTTTTCCGAGAAACATCTCACGCCGCGCGGCGCCCTGGTTTGCAAGGTTTTCCATGGCAGCGGCTACAGCCAGCTCGTGAAACTCTTCAAGGAGCGCTTCAAGGTCGTGAAACCGCTCAAACCGAAGGCTTCTCGCGACAAATCCGCTGAAACCTTTTTGGTGGGCATTGGTCTCAAGGCTGCCAGAGCGCCGGCCGATATCGATGGGTGAGCAAGTCAGCGCCACACATGCCGATACACCTTGGCTATGGCGGTGTTTGCCCCCCGTAACTCAGGCCTTGCGTGGCATAAAATCAACCACATATGCCGTGGAAGCCCGAGTGTGATGCTGTTCGGGCCAGCGTGTTTTGACCCGGAAAAGGAGCCGCGGTGAACAATCAATGGTTCTCGAAAATCGCTGTTTGGCTGGTGATCGCCCTCGTGCTGTTCACCGTGTTCAAGCAGTTCGACCGCGGCGCCACGCGCGCCAACGAGATCGGATATTCGGAATTCCTCGATGAGGTGCAGAGCAAGCGCATCAAGAGCGTGATCCTGCAAGAAGGCCCGGCCGGCACCGAAATCCGCGCCAAGACCACCGACGACAAGGAAATCCGCACCACGGCGACCTACCTCGACCGTGGCCTCGTGGGTGACCTTCGCAACAACGGCGTCAAGTTCGACGTCAAGGCCCGCGAAGAACCGTCGATGCTGACCGGCATCCTCGTGTCCTGGGGCCCGATGCTGCTGCTGATCGGCGTGTGGATCTATTTCATGCGCCAGATGCAAGGCGGCGGCAAGGGCGGCGCCTTCAGCTTCGGCAAATCCAAGGCCCGCATGCTCGACGAGGCCAACAACACCACCACCTTCTCCGACGTCGCCGGTTGCGACGAGGCGAAGGAAGAGGTGAAGGAACTCGTCGACTTCCTGAAAGACCCGCAGAAATTCCAGAAGCTCGGCGGCCGCATTCCGCGCGGCGTGCTGCTGGTGGGCCCTCCGGGCACCGGCAAGACGCTGCTGGCCAAGGCCATTGCCGGCGAAGCCAAGGTGCCGTTCTTCAGCATCTCCGGCTCTGACTTCGTTGAAATGTTCGTCGGCGTGGGTGCAGCCCGTGTGCGCGACATGTTCGAGCAGGCCAAGAAGAGCGCGCCTTGCATCATCTTCGTCGACGAAATCGACGCCGTGGGCCGCCATCGTGGCGCGGGCCTGGGCGGCGGCAACGACGAGCGCGAGCAGACGCTGAACCAGATGCTGGTCGAGATGGACGGCTTCGAGACCAACCTCGGCGTGATCGTGATGGCCGCGACCAACCGTCCGGACATCCTCGACCCGGCGCTGCTGCGCCCGGGCCGCTTCGACCGCCAGGTCTACGTGACGCTGCCCGACGTTCGCGGCCGCGAGCAGATCCTCAACGTGCACATGCGCAAGGTGCCGCTCGGCCAGGACATCCGCGCCGACATCCTCGCGCGCGGCACCCCGGGTTTCTCGGGCGCTGACCTCGCCAACTTGGTCAACGAAGCCGCTCTCTTCGCCGCCCGCCGCAACGGCCGCGTGGTCGAGATGATCGACTTCGAGAAGGCCAAGGACAAGATCATGATGGGCACGGAGCGCAAGTCCATGGTCATGGACGAGGAAGAGCGCCGCAACACCGCCTATCACGAGGCCGGCCACGCGCTGGTGGGCCGCATGCTGCCCAAGCAGGACCCGGTGCACAAGGTCACCATCATCCCGCGCGGCCGCGCGCTGGGTGTGACGGTGTCCCTGCCTGAGCGTGACCGCTACAGCTACGACCGCGAGTACATGCTGAACAAGATCAGCATGCTGTTCGGCGGCCGCATCGTTGAAGAAGTGTTCATGAACCAGATGACCACCGGCGCGAGCAACGACTTCGAGCGTGCGACGCAGATGGCTCGTGACATGGTGATGCGCTACGGCATGAGCGAGGCGCTGGGCCCGATGGTCTATGCCGAGAACGAGGGCGAGGTCTTCCTCGGCCGATCGGTGACCAAGACCACCAACGTGTCCGAAGACACGATGCAGCGCGTGGACGTGGAAGTGCGCCGCATCATCGACGAGCAGTACGCGGTCGCCCGCAAGCTGATCGAAGACAACAAGGACAAGATGCACGCGATGGCCAACGCGCTGCTCGAGTGGGAAACCATCGATGCCGACCAGCTGGAAGACATCATGAGCGGCAAGCCGCCGCGCCCGCCCAAGGATTGGACGCCGTCTGCCAACAAGCCGGGCGGCACGCCGCCCCCGGTCAGCACCGACGGTGCACCGGCTGCGGCCTGACCTTCAGGCGCGCACAGATGAACGACGGGGCTTCGGCCCCGTTTTTCATGGGCGACGTGCTGACCACATCCACAGCCATCGCGACGCTGGCACACTGCCGCCATTCAATCTCCCGACAGCGCCGACATGTTCTGGCAGACCAGCCGCTTTCGCATCGATCTCTCGCGCCCACGGGTGATGGGCATCGTCAACGTCACGCCGGATTCCTTTTCCGATGGTGGGCGCCATGCCGATGCCAATGCCGCTGCTGCGCACTGCGAGCAACTCCTGAGCGAGGGCGCGGACATCCTCGATATCGGCGGCGAGTCGAGCCGGCCTGGAGCGCAACCCGTCAGCGTCGACGACGAGTGGGGTCGTGTCATGCCGGTGCTCGAAGCGGCGTTGAGGCTGCAATGCCCCGTCTCCATCGATACCGCCAAGACCGAGGTGATGCGTCGTGCGCTCGACATGGGCGTGGACATCGTGAACGACATCAACGCACTGCGCGCGCCGGGCGCGATGGCGGCGATCGGCGAGCATCCGAACTGCGGCGTCTGCCTCATGCACATGCAAGGCGAGCCGCGGTCGATGCAGGCGGCGCCGGCTTATGCCGATGTCGTCGTGACGGTGAGCGACTTCCTGGCCGCTCAGGTGGCGCAGTTGCGCGGGCACGGCGTCGCCGCCGATCGCATCGTGCTGGATCCGGGCTACGGCTTCGGCAAGTCGGTCGAGCACAACCTGGCCTTGTTCCGCCGCCAGCGCGAGTTGCTGAGCCTCGGTCATCCCTTGCTTGTCGGCTGGTCACGCAAGTCCACGCTCGGCGTGGTGACGGGGCGCGGACCGGGCGAACGCCTGGTCGCGAGCGTGGCCGCCGCCCTGGCCGCGGTCGAGCTGGGCGCTCGCGTGGTCCGAGTGCACGATGTCGCCGCGACCGTCGATGCGCTCAAGGTCTGGCAGGCCGCGGGCCTGGTCTGAGGCATCGCCTCCCGCTTCTAGCCGGCCGCTGCACCGATCGGGGACAATCGCGGGTTCGATCCCCAGGGCAATCCAAAGCACATGAGCAGAACCTATTTCGGCACCGACGGCATCCGCGGCACGGTCGGCCAATCGCCCATCACTCCCGATTTCATGCTCCGTCTCGGCCATGCGGTCGGACGGGTGCTCAAGCGCGGCGAGAAGCGGCCGACGGTGCTCATCGGCAAGGACACCCGCATTTCAGGCTACATGATCGAGTCATCGCTCGAGGCCGGTTTCGCGTCTGCTGGAGTGGACGTGCTGCTCACCGGCCCCCTGCCCACGCCCGGCGTGGCCTACCTCACGCGGGCGCTGCGATTGAGCCTGGGCGTGGTGATCAGCGCGTCCCACAACCCCTTCGGCGACAACGGCATCAAGTTCTTCTCTGCTCGCGGCGAAAAGTTGCCCGACGCCTGGGAGCTCGAAGTCGAAGCAGCGCTCTCGGAAGAGCCGCAGTGGGTCGATTCCGCACAGCTCGGCAAGGCCCGACGGCTGGACGACGCCAGCGGCCGCTACATCGAGTTCTGCAAGAACACCTTTTCCAGCGACCTGTCGCTCAAGGGCCTGAAAGTGGTTGTCGACGCGGCCCACGGCGCGGCCTATCACGTCGCGCCGGACGTCTTCCATGAGCTGGGCGCGGAGGTGGTGTGCATCGGCTGCCAGCCGGACGGCTTCAACATCAACGCCGGCTACGGCGCCACCTCGCCGGCCAAGCTGATCGAGGCGGTGCGCGAGCACCGGGCGGACTACGGCGTGGCGCTCGACGGCGACGCCGACCGCCTGCAGCTCGTCGATGCCGATGGCCGCCTCTACAACGGCGACGAACTCCTGTACGTGATGGTGGCGGATCGCCTGGCACAGGGCCAGAAGGTGCCGGGCGCCGTCGGGACGCTCATGACCAACATGGCGGTCGAAGTGGCGTTGAAGGCGCGGGGCATCGACTTCGTGCGAGCCAAGGTCGGTGACCGCTACGTGCTGGAAGACCTGTCCGCCCGCGGCTGGCTGCTGGGCGGCGAAGGCTCCGGCCACCTGCTCGCGCTGGACAAGCACACGACCGGCGACGGCATCGTGAGTGCACTCCAGGTGCTCGAAGCCGTGGCCCGGGCGGGCAAGCCGTTGCCACAGCTGCTGGCGGATGTCAGCCTGTTCCCGCAGGTGCTCATCAACGTGCGCCTGCAGCCGGGACAGGACTGGAAGTCGAATCCGCACTTGGCCGATGCGCAAGCCAGCGTGACGCGGGAGCTGGGAGATTCCGGCCGCGTGCTGATCCGCCCGTCGGGCACCGAACCTTTGGTGCGCGTCATGGTGGAAGCGCGCGACCCGGCGGTCGCCAAGGCTTGCGCCGAGCGGTTGGCGGCGACGCTGCGGACCTGAGGTTCATCGGGCCGAATCGGTCCGGACCGGCGTATACCGGCGCCTGCCCGAGACCGATGTCACGAAATGCACCGCTTGCGGGCGTCGATGACAGACGCATGACCGTCAAATGACGGCTGAATTCATGACAGCCGTGTCACGGCCTTGTCATGTAGTGCTTTTACAGTGCGCCAGTCCAAACAAGACGTTCGTTGAGAAAGGTCTGTCCATGAAATTCGCCCTCGTTCGCCCCGTTTTCGCTGCTTTCGGTCTCAGCCTCGTCGCCGGCAGCGTGCTGGCCGCCGATGAAGTCACCGGCGCCGGCGCCACCTTCCCCGCGCCCCTGTACGCCAAGTGGGCCGATGCCTACAACAAGGTGTCCGGTGCCCGCATCAACTACCAATCGGTCGGCTCGGGTGCCGGCCTCAAGCAGATCCGCGCCAAGACGGTCGATTTCGGTGCCTCCGACATGCCGTTGAAGGACGACGAGCTGGCCAAGGACGGCATGGTCCAATTCCCGACCGTCATCGGCGGCGTGGTGCCGGTGGTCAACATCCAGGGTATCCAGCCCGGCCAGATCAAGCTGACCGGCCAGGTGCTCGGCGACATCTACCTTGGCAAGGTCGCCAAGTGGAACGACGCGGCGATCACGTCGCTGAACCCGGGCGTGTCGCTGCCGGACGCCGCTATCTCCGTGGTCCGCCGCGCAGACGGCTCGGGCACGAGCTTCATCTTCACGAACTATCTGTCGAAGGTGAACGCCGAGTGGAAGAGCAAGGTTGGTGAAGGCACGGCCGTGAACTGGCCGACCGGTGCGGGCGGCAAGGGCAACGAAGGCGTGTCTTCCTATGTGCAGCGCCTGCCGAACTCGATCGGCTACGTCGAGTACGCGTACGCCAAGCAGAACAAGATGGCGCACGTGCTGCTCAAGAACGCTGCCGGCAACTTCGTGGCGCCTGACGACCTGAACTTCAAGGCCGCCGCGGCTGGCGCCGACTGGAGCAAGTCCTTCTACCAGGTGCTGACCGAGCAAGCGGGCAAGGATTCCTGGCCCCTGACCGGCGCGACCTTCATCATGATGCACAAGGCGCAGGACAAGCCGGCCCAGGGCGCGGCCGCGCTCAAGTTCTTCGACTGGGCCTACAGCAACGGCGACAAGATGGCCACCGAACTTGAATACGTTCCGCTGCCTGACTCCGTCAAGACACTGGTCCGCAAGGAATGGAGCCAGATCAAGGACGGTTCCGGCAAGGTTGTCGCCGCCAAGTAAACGGCTGCAATTCGACTGAAGAGAAACGGCGCCGCCCGGCCTGCGGGCCGCGCCGTTCGAGCCTGCCTGGAGACAAACGTGGCCGCTACACTCCCCGCATCCCACTTCGACAAGAACGAGATGCAACGCTCCGACCCGATGGGGCGGCCACCCACCGTCCGTCGGGCGGGACCGTGGGCCGACAGCCTGTTCTCGGCGCTGGCGCATGGCGCGGCGCTCCTGACCCTTGCACTCTTGGCGGCCATCATCGGCTCGCTCATCATCGGCGCGATGCCGGCCATCCGCGAGTACGGCCTGAGTTTCCTCTGGCGCAGCGAATGGGACCCGGTCAAGGACCAGTACGGCGGCCTCGTGATGATCTACGGGACGCTGGCCACCTCGCTCATCGCCTTGCTGATCGCCGTGCCGGTGAGCTTCGGCATCGCGCTCTTCCTGACTGAACTCTCGCCCGGCTGGCTGCGCCGGCCCCTGGGCGTCGCGATCGAACTGCTCGCGGCCGTGCCGTCCATCGTCTACGGCATGTGGGGCCTGCTGGTGTTCAGCCCGGTGCTGTCGCAGTACGTGCAGCAACCGATGCAGCGGCTCTTCGGCAACGTGCCTTTCCTCAAGGGCCTGGTGTCGGGCGCGCCGGTGGGCATCGGCATCCTGTCGGCCGGCATCATCCTCGCGATCATGATCATCCCGTTCATCGCCGCCGTGATGCGCGACGTGTTCGAGGTGACGCCCGCCATGCTCAAGGAATCGGCCTACGGGCTCGGCTCCACGACCTGGGAGGTGGTGTTCAAGGTGGTGCTGCCGTACACCAAGACCGGCGTGATCGGGGGCATCATGCTGGGCCTGGGCCGAGCGCTCGGCGAGACCATGGCGGTCACTTTCGTCATCGGCAACGCCAACCAGCTGAACGGGCCGTCGCTGTTCGAGGCGGCCAACAGCATCACCTCGGTGCTCGCCAATGAATTCGCCGAGGCGAGCGAAGGCCTGCACCAGGCATCGCTGCTGTACCTGGCGCTGGTGCTGTTCTTCGTGACCTTCGTGGTGCTGTCGCTGTCCAAGGTGCTGCTTGCGCAACTGCGCAAGGGCGAAGGAGCACGGGCATGAGCGCGGTGATGGCTCCCAGCATCGATTCCGGCCGGTTGTCCAAGCATCGCCGGCGCAAGGCGGTCAACGCCGTCGCGTTGACGCTGTCGATGGCCGCGATGGCCTTCGGCCTGTTCTGGCTGATCTGGATCCTCATCGAGACCGTGCGCCTGGGCGTGGGCGGCCTGACGTGGAGCGTCTTCACCGACATGACGCCACCGCCGCAGGCGGAGACCGGCGGCCTCGCGAACGCAATCTGGGGCTCGTTCCTGATGGTGGTGCTGGCCACCTTCGTCGGCACGCCGATCGGCATCCTCGCGGGCATCTACTTGGCGGAGTACGGCCAGAAGAGCATGCTCGGCAACGTGACACGCTTCATCAACGACATCCTCCTGTCCGCGCCGTCGATCGTCATCGGCCTGTTCATCTATGCGGTGATGGTGTCGCGCATGAAGACCTACTCGGGCTATGCCGGGGTGATGGCCCTGGCGCTCATCGTCATCCCGGTGGTCATCCGCACGACTGAGAACATGCTGAGCCTGATTCCCAACGCGTTGCGCGAAGCGGCCTACGCGCTGGGCACGCCGAAGTGGAAGGTGATCGTCACCGTCACCTTGAAGTCGGCGCAGGCGGGCGTGATGACCGGGGTGCTGCTGGCCTTCGCGCGCATCGCGGGCGAGACGGCGCCGCTGATCTTCACCGCGCTGTCGAACCAGTTCTGGTCGTCCGACTTGAGCCGTCCGATGGCCAACCTGCCCAACACCATCTTCAAATTCGCCATGAGCCCCTACGAGAACTGGCAGAAGCTGGCCTGGGCAGGCGTGTTCCTCATCACCCTGGGCGTGCTCGCGTTGAACATCTTCGCGCGCATCATGTTCCGCAAGAAGCATTGAAGAGAAGAACGACATGGACGCAAAAGTCGAACTCCCGGTGACCGAGAAGCCCAAGCTGTCGGTGCGCGACCTGAACTTCTACTATGGGAGCTTCCAGGCGCTCAAGCACATCAACATGGACATCCCCGAGAAGAAGGTCACGGCCTTCATCGGGCCGTCCGGCTGCGGCAAGTCGACGCTGCTGCGCACCTTCAACCGCAT
>Ga0157377_10000055_pt1 | contig 88103 bp, 73 predicted proteins | sample M55metaG_FD_121116 | JGI IMG/M metagenome (GOLD analysis project Ga0157377, IMG submission 121116) | Miscanthus rhizosphere microbial communities from Kellogg Biological Station, Michigan, USA - M5-5 metaG | ecosystem: Host-associated > Plants > Roots > Rhizosphere > Soil | place: USA: Michigan... | reverse complement strand
GCCGCCGATCGTCACGCCCTTGGCGTTCAGTTCGTCGATGGCCATGCGTGCGCCCATCTCGTTGTCCTTGCCCAGGTGGGCGATGCCGCCGCTGGTGGGGCCAACGTGGCCGATCTTGACGACCTCTTGCGCGTACACCGTGGTGCCCAGCGTGATCAACGCAGCGCCGACGATCGCGTTCAACTTGATTTGCATGCAAAACCTCCGAATAGGAATGAGGACTGAGAGCGTTGAGAACTCAACGGGCGCCACCATACCCCAATTGAAACTGTTGCCACTACCGGGAATCCTCGGGTCGTCGCATGACACCCACGGGGGCGGTGCGACGAGTGGTCTAGGGGTTTCAATGGAGGCGCAATGGGTCGTGAGATCAGGACGGCGCCGGGTCACGGTCGCCATCTGCCGCACCCAACGAACGAACTAGCGCGCGCGATGACGGGATAACTCCTGAGACACCGCCCGCTGCACCACGTCTCGCAAGGTCGATGCCAACTCCGCCCGCGCTTCGCGCACCAGCGCATCGGTGAGCCGGGTGAGCGCGGGTGCCAGCGCCTCGCGCACGCGGGACTCGAGCACCAGGTCGAGCTGGCGCTGCACATCGGCCAGCACGCGGGCGACGATCTGGTCCTCGGAGGATGGCTCGGGCGCATGAGCCGCCCGGCTGGCGGCCAGGCGGGCCGTCACCGACTCTGCAGGTGCCTCGGGCGCCGCCGCAGGAACACTCACCACCTCGGTGAGCTTGGGAACCTGTCCCGGTGGAATACTCATGCCGCCCTCCCCCTCAACCGGCGTCAAACCGTTGCAATTCGTAGCCCCTGCCGGCGTAGTGTTTCCACCGAGTGCGCGCGCTTTCGCGTTCTTCGGCATCGGTGGAGACGATCTCGATCAGGCGCGAGAAGCTTTCGAAGCCCGCCGCCGGCTCTTCGCCCAAGTGCACCAGCACGGGGTGATGGGAGGCCTGCTCGGCGCGCTCGACGAGCCAGATCGGGGTGCGTTTCAAGCGTGGCGGCATCGCTTGCCCGTCGCGCAGCACGACATGCGGGATGAATTCCTGAGGATCGAAGGTCCACAAGGTGCGGTCCAGCCGGGTGAGCGTCGCCGCTGGCGCGCTCACCGCCACCCCGATCGCCCCGCTGCGCAAGGCCTTGCGCAGCAACCGGCAGGCGTACAGCAGCCGGTCGGGGACGTTGAAGTGGAACTGGACTTCGGTCATTCAGCCTCTCAGGCCGCTTGCGACAGCACGAAGTGCGTGAGCAGGCCCACCGGACGGCCGGTCGCACCCTTGGCCGCGCCCGACTTCCAGGCCGTGCCGGCGATGTCCAGGTGCGCCCAGCGGTACTTGCCCGTGAAGCGCTGCAGGAACTTCGCCGCCGTGATGGCGCCACCCGCGCGCGATCCGACGTTGGCCATGTCGGCGAAGTTGCTCTTGAGCGCTTCGTCGTATTCCTCGTCCAGCGGCAGGCGCCACAGCGGGTCGATGGCGTTCTTGCTGGCCGCGAGCAGCTGATCGGCCAGCGCGTCGTCGGGGCTGAAGAGGCCGGAATTGTGGTTGCCGAGCGCAATCACGCAGGCGCCGGTGAGCGTGGCCACGTCGATCACGCAGGCCGGGTTGAGCCGCTCGGCGTAGGTCAGCGCATCGCACAGGATGAGCCGGCCCTCGGCGTCGGTGTTCAGGATCTCGATGGTCTGGCCCGACATGCTGGTGACCACGTCGCCCGGCTTCACCGCGGTGCTGCTGGGCATGTTCTCGCAGGTGGGCACGATGACCACGAGGTTCAGCTTGGGCTTGAGCTCGGCGACGGCGCGCAAGGTGCCCAGCACGCTGGCTGCGCCGCCCATGTCGTACTTCATCTCGTCCATCTCGGCCGCGGGCTTGATGGAGATGCCGCCGGTGTCGAAGGTGATGCCCTTGCCCACCAGCACCACCGGCGCCTGGCTCTTGGCCGCGCCGTCGTAGCGGGCCACGATGAAGCGTGGGTGCTCGGCCGAGCCCTGCGCCACGGCGAGGAAGGAGCCCATGCCCAGCTTCTCGATCTGCTTGCGGTCCAGCACGTCGACCTTCAGGCCGTACGCCTTGCCCAAGCCCTTGGCCTGCTCGCCCAGGTAGGTGGGCGTGCAGCGGTTGCCCGGCAGGTTGGCCAGCGACTTCGCGAAGGTCACGCCTTCGGCAATCGCCGCGCCGCGCGCGAGGCCGCGCTGGATGTCCTTCGCCTCGGCCTTGCCGCAGACGAGCGTGACCTTGGCAAGCGCCGGTGCGGGTTGCGCACTGGGCTTGGTCTCGCGGTACTGGTAGGCGGCATCGGCGGCGGCCAGGGCCAAGGCCTCGGCATGCTGCTCGGTCACGGCACCGCTGGCAAGCACGACGGCGGCGTGCTTGGCACCCAGCGTCTTCAGCGCGGACAGGCCGCTGGCCACGGCGTTCTTGAAGGCCTTGACGGTCGTGCCTCCGGCGGCCGCGACCACGAGGCGCTGGGCCTTGAGGCCCGCGGGCTTCTGCACGTACAGCGTGCGCCCTGCCTTGAACTGGAAGTCGCCGAGCGCGACGGCGTCCTTGACGTGCGTGGCGATGGCCGCGTCGAGAGAGGGGTCGAGGCTGTCGCCGTGGGTAACGACGATGAGCGCATCGGCCGCCACGCCAGCAAGTGCGCTGGGCGAGGCGATGAGGTGTCGGAAGTCCATAATGCGGCCCGAATTAGACAAGCCGAAGATGTTATTCGATTCCACTCTGAGAAGAGACCTCTCCCGCAGCTTCGGTGCGACGCTCGTCGTGATCCTCACGATCGTCATCACCATGATGCTCATTCGCACGCTGGGCCTGGCGGCGCTGGGACGGGTATCGCCGCAGGACGTGGCGCTGCTGCTGGGCTACGAGGCGCTGAAGCAGCTGCCGACGATGCTCGCGCTGTCGATGTTCGTGTCGGTGGTGGCCACGCTCGGGCGCATGTACCGCGAGAGCGAGATGTCGATCTGGTTCGCCAGCGGCGTGAGCCTCACGCGCTTCGTGCGGCCGGTGCTGCGCACGAGCTGGCCGGTGCTGATCGTCGTGCTGCTGCTCGCGCTCTTCGTGTGGCCATGGGTCAACCAGAAGAGCGTCGAGCTGCGCGACCGCTTCGAGCGCCGCTCGGACCTGTCTCGCGTGGCACCGGGGCAGTTCCAGTCGTCCAGCGACGGCAAGCGGGTGTTCTTCATCGAGCGCGACCCGAGCGACGAGCGCACCGGGCGCAACGTGTTCATCCTCTCGCAGCTCGGTGAGGTCGAGTCGGTCACCACCGCCAAGTCCGGCCGCATCGTGCTCGAGAACGACGAGCGCTTCCTCACGCTCGACCGCGGGCAGCGCAACGAGCAGAACATGAAGACGCACGAGAAGACGCTCTCGCGCTTCGAAGGCTACAAGGTGCAGGCCGGCGACCGCGTGCTCGCGAGCACCGACGAGCTGCCGCCCAAGGCGCGGCCCACGGCGGAGCTGTTGATGACGCCCAAGGCGCCGTTCCAGGGCGAGCTGGTGTGGCGGCTGGGGCTGATCCTCGGCGGCGCCAACCTGCTGCTCCTGGCGATCGGCCTGGCCGAGACCAACCCGCGCCGCGCGAGCAACTGGAACCTGCTGTTCGCGCTCCTGGCCTTCGTCATCTACTACAACGTCATCAACCTCACGCAGGCCTGGGTGGCCAGCGGCAAGGTGAGCATGGGCGCGGCGCTGGTCACGGCGCACGGCGGGGCCTTTGCGCTGGCGCTGGCGCTCATCTGGTGGCGCGAGCATGGCAACAGCCGGGGCATGCGCCTGCATGATCGGCATCTGGCCATGAAGGCGGCCAAGGCGAAGAAGAAGGCGAAGGCCGCCGCCGGGGGTGCCGCATGAAGACCGTCCGCCGCCTGTTCTACGTGGACATCGTCTCGTCGGTGGCCTTCGTGGCGCTGGCCTTCCTGTCACTGTTCTTCTTCATCGACTTCGTCGACGAGCTGGCCGATGCCGGCAAGCGCGGCTATACCGCCCTGCATGCAGCGCTGTACAGCGCACTGGAGCTTCCGGGGCACGTCTACGAGCTCATGCCCATCGCCGTGCTGATCGGCACCATCTACGCGCTGTCGCGGCTCGCGCAATCGTCGGAGTTCACCATCCTGCGCACCGGGGGCCTGGGGCCGGGCCGCGCGCTGAACCTGCTCATGAGCCTGGGCCTGGCTTTCGCGGTGCTCACGTTTGTCGTCGGCGACTACCTCGCGCCCTTCGCCGAACAGCAGGCCGCCCACTTGCAGGCGAACTTCAAGGGCGGCCTCAAGCTCGGGCGCACCGGCGCATGGCTGAAGGACCGGCAGGCCACCGACAAGGGCGAGCGCAGCTATTCCATCAACGTGGGCAGCGCCACCTCCAGCGGCAAGCTGCAGGACATCCGCATCTTCGAGTTCGACGCCAGCGGCCGCCTGCTCGAACGCATCTCGGCGGCAGCGGGCGAGGTCGACAAGCACGCCCGCTGGACGCTCACCGACGTGACCATCACGCAATGGGACGACCCGGGCGCAGAACAGTTGCCGCAGACCTCGGAGCAGAAGCTGCCCGCGCTGGTGTGGAACGGCAGCCTGTCGGCCAGCGTGGTGGCCGCGGCGGTGCTGCCGCTGTCCACCATGTCCACCGTGGAGCTGTCGCGCTACATCAACCACCTGGCCGACAACGAGCAGGCGGCGCAGCAGTACGAGATCCAGTTCTGGAAGCGCGCGCTCTATCCCTTCGCGTGCCTCGTGATGGTGGGCTTGGCCCTGCCCTTCGCCTACCTGCATGCGCGCGGCGGCGGCGTGAGCTTGAAAGTATTCGGCGGCATCATGCTGGGCATCAGCTTCGTGCTGCTCAACAACGTGGCCGGCCACCTGGGCATGCTGCGCAACTGGACACCCTGGGTCGTGGCCGCTACACCGAGTCTCATCTACCTCCTGCTCTCGCTGGGCGCCTTCGCCTGGCTGGTGCGCTACCGGTGACGCCGCGATGAAGAAAGGCCTGCTGCTCTTCGCTCACGGCGCACGCGATTCGCGCTGGGCGATTCCGTTCGAAGACATCGTGCAGCGCGTGCGGCATGCAGCGCCCGCGGTGCCGGTGCGGCTGTGCTTCCTGGAGTTCATGCAGCCGGGCCTCGTCGACGGCGGCGATGCGCTGGCGCTCGAAGGCTGTGCGCATGTGGACGTGGTGCCCTTGTTCCTCGGCGCCGGTGGGCATGTGCGCAAGGACATTCCGCTGCTCCTCGCCGAGCTGGAGAACCGCCATCCGCACGTGCGCTTCGAGCTGCGCCCGGCCATCGGTGAAATGGAGCCGGTGGTGCAGGCGATGGCCGAGGCGTCGCTGGCCTGGCTGGCTCACTCCTGATCCGCGGGTCAGCGGCCTTCGCTGCGCCTCACAAGCGCAGGCGAATCACTCCGCCGAAGGGATGCATGCGCAGGCGGTCCCGACGGCCATTGAAGAACATCTCGTTGAGCTGGCGGTGGTCGATGACGTCGGCACTCGTCCAACCCATGGCCAACGCCTCGTGCACCAGCGCCTGCGGATCGAGAAAGCCGATCCATGGCTCGCCCTGGTCCGCGAATCGCCGGGACACCATGCGCACCGCCAGCCGCCGCAGCAGCGCATGCCGCGGCTGGCGCAAGGCGTAGTCGAAGACCAGGCTGCTGCCCTTGGCCGAACGTTCGGCGATGCGCCTGAGCGTGTCCATCGTGGTCTGCGGTGCGAGGTACATCGTCACGCCCAGCCATGAAAAGGCACTGGGCAGATCGGGGCGCCAGCCGGCGGCCTCGATCCGGTCGAAGAGGCGCTGCTTCTCGAAATCGACCTCCACGTAGCGCAGTGACGACGGCTCCGCAATGAGCGCGGCCTGCAGCATCTGGCGCTTCCACTCCTGGGTGGCGGGGTGGTCCACCTCGAACACCGTGAGTGCGCCCGGCAGGTAGGGGTTGCGGTACGCGAAGGTGTCGAGCCCGGCGCCAAGCACCACGTATTGCCGCACACCGCGGAATGCGACGCCCTCGCGCAGTTCATCCTCGGCAATGCGCGCCCGCGCGACGATGCCCACCCGAAAGTTGCGAATGCCGAAGCCGTCGGTGCGGCGGCCATCGCGCAGCAGCCGTTCGGCCGCCTCGTCGCCCACGATGCGCAGTGCCAGCGGGTCCTCGAAGACGAGCGGCGCATCGACGACCTGGTGCCGAGCCCGCGAATACGCCGCGCCGTACGCGGTGGCGCTGGGTTTGCCTGCCTGCATGCCTGTCCTTCTCCTGGGCGCGCATGGTGCCCACTCTTGCCATGCGGCGCCAGTGACCTCGGCAGCGCGAGGCCGGCGCCGCGATGGAATAATCAGCCGCACTCAAAGACAGCAAGGGAATATGAACCTCCATCAGTTCCGCTTCGTCCAGGAGGCCGTGAGGCAGAACCTCAACCTCACCGAAACAGCCAAGGCGCTGTTCACCAGCCAGCCGGGCATCTCCAAGGCCATCCTCGAGCTCGAGGGCGAACTCGGCGTGGACATCTTCGCGCGGCACGGCAAGCGCCTGCGACGCGTCACCGAACCTGGCCAGCAGGTGCTGCGCAGCATCGAGATCATCATGCGCGAGGTCAACAACCTCAAGCGCATCGGCGACGAGTTCTCCAAGCAGGACGCGGGCACCTTGTCCATCGCCACCACGCATTCGCAGGCGCGCTACTTCCTGCCCGAGCCCATCGCGCAGCTGCGCCGGAAGTTTCCCAAGGTCAACATCAGCCTGCACCAGGGCGCGCCCAAGCAGGTGGCGCAGATGGTGATCGAGGAAGTGGCAGACATCGGCATCGCCACCGAATCGCTCGCGGAGTTCGACGAGCTCGTCACCCTGCCCTGCTACGAATGGCAGCACGCGGTGGTGATGCCCGCCGGCCACCCGCTCATGCAGGTGGAGCGCATCTCGCTGGAAGACCTGGCGATCGAGCCGCTCGTGTCCTACCACCCGTCGTACAGCGGCCGCTCACGCGTGGACCAGGCCTTCGCGGCGCGCAAGCTCAAGCCCAACCTCGTGCTCGAAGCCATCGATGCCGACGTAATCAAGACCTATGTGCGCCTCGGACTGGGCGTCGGCATCCTCGCCGAGACCGCCGTGCGCGACGACCCGCCGGGAGAGCTGGTGTGGCGGCCGGTGGGCCACCTCTTCGGGCAGAACGTCACGCGCGTCGCCTTCAAGCGGGGCGCCTACCTGCGCAACTTCGTCTATGCCTTTGCCGAGATGCTGTCCGACCGCCTGAGCCGCGCCCTCATCGCACGTGCCATGGGCAGCGACGGCAACGACTATCAGCTGTGAACATCCGCATGAACCATCGAACACCCGCCATCGAGAGCCGCCTGCCCGCCGTGGGCACCACCATCTTCACCGTGATGTCCGCGCTCGCGCAGGAGCATGGCGCCGTCAACCTGGGCCAGGGCTTTCCGGATTTCGATTGCGACCCCGCGCTCATCACGGCGGTGGACGATGCGATGCGACGTGGCTTCAACCAGTACCCACCGATGACCGGCGTGCCCGCCTTGCGCGAGGCGGTGTCGCAGAAGATGGAGACGCTGTATGGCCACCGCTATGACGCGGGCAGCGAGATCACCATCACCGCCGGAGCCACCCAGGCCATTCTCACGAGCATCCTCGCCATCGTGCACCCAGGCGATGAGGTGATCGTGCTGGACCCCTGCTACGACAGCTACGAGCCGAACATCGTGCTCGCCGGAGGCCGTGCGGTGCACGTGCCGCTCACGCCGGGCAGCTTCCGCCCGGATTTCGAGCGCATCGCCGCCGCGCTCTCGCCACGCACGCGGGCCATCATCGTCAATACGCCGCACAACCCGAGCGCGACGGTGTGGTCCGCCGAAGACATGCAGCGCCTGGCCGACCTGCTGCGCCCGACCGATGTGTTCGTGATCGCCGACGAGGTCTACGAGCACATGGTGTACGACGGCCTGCAGCACCAGAGCGTGGCCCGCTTTCCCGAGCTCGCGGCGCGCAGCTTCATCGTGTCCAGCTTCGGCAAGACCTACCACGTCACCGGATGGAAGGTGGGCTACGTGGCCGCGCCCGCGCCGCTGATGGTGGAGTTCCGCAAGGTGCACCAGTTCAACGTCTTCACCGTCAACACGCCGGTGCAGCACGGCATTGCGGCGTACATGTTGAACCCGGCGCCCTACCTCGAGCTTGCCGCGTTCTACCAGCGCAAGCGCGATTTCTTCCGTGCCGGCCTGGCAAAGACGCGCTTCAAGATCCTGCCCAGCGAAGGCAGCTACTTCCAGTGCGTGGACTACACCGGCATCAGCGACGAAACCGAAGAGGCCTTCTGCCGGCGGCTCACCAAGGACGTGGGCGTCGCGGCGATCCCGCTGTCGGCCTTCTACCCCGACCGCTTCGAGCAGCGCATCGTGCGCTTCTGCTTCGCGAAGAAGGACGAGACGTTGAACACGGCACTCGACCGTCTGGCGCGACTGTAATCATCACCGGAGAGCGCCAGCGCTAGCGACTGGGGGGCTCACCAATATCCAGCTGGATGTCCGCCTGGGGCATCCACGCCTCGGGTGGCCGCGTGAGCTCGTAGTGCATGATCGGCGGCTCCTCGTGGTCCTTGCCCAGCGGCAGCAGCAGGTCCACGCCGTCAGGGTTGGTTGTGTGCTCCAGCACGTCCCGCGCAATGGCGTACAGGAGCAGCAGCTCCTCGTAGGCGGGCAATTCGAAGACTTCGGTCGAAGCATCCCTGCGATACAGCAGCGCCTGCAGCAGCGTCACCGCCGGGGACGGCGTGCTCCAGGCCGCCATCACGCGCTGGAATTCCGGCTCGTACGTCTCCAGCGTGCGTGTCTGGCGGCCGTAGCTCTCCCATGCCGGCGCGAAGGAATTGAAGCGCCGGTTGAAGCGCTCGCGCATGCGTTCGTAGGCGTCGCCGTCGCTGCGCCCATGGAAGATGCCCAGCAGCTTCAGGTATGGCATGGGGCTGGTGCCGCCACTGCTGCGCACGTGGCTCATCAACAGGTCGATGGCCTGGTCTTCCTGGCCGAGCGCGATGAAGAAGTCGGCCTGCTGCTCGAGGTCGATCACCTCCTCGGCGCTGAGCTCACGCCGGGTGCGCGGTGCGGGCATCGTGGGCTGCTCGACGACCTCGCCAGCTGGCGGCTCGGTCAGCACGCGCATCGACGTCATCGTCGCTTCGTTGAGCGGGGGCGCGATGCCCTGGGGCACGGTGCGTTGCATCGACGAAGGCACCGGCGCGGGCGACAAGTCCTCCTTCAAGGCGCGGGCTTCTTCGACCCAGCGCCGCTGGTTCTGCGCGCGCGCCAGGCGGAACACCAGCACGGCCACCGTGATCAGCAAGGCGGCGATGATGGTCATGAGGCCGTAGATCGCGGGGTCGGCGCGGCGCGCCTGTTCGGCTTCGCGCAGCTTGGCCTGCACGGTGGCCAGCGCCTGTTTCGTGGATTCGGCCTCCTGTCGCTGCCGCTCGAAACGCTCTTCGAGCCCGAGCAGCTTTTCGCGGTCGCGTTGCCGCTCTTCGGCGTCGGCCGAAAGCCCAGGGCTCGCGGTGGTCTCGGCCGACGACGCTGCTGCCGCGGCGAGCGCGTTCGACGCAAAGCTCAGTGCCGAAGCGATGGCGAAGGCGGCAAGAACAGCTCGCATTGAGGTGGGTCGGTGGAGGCGTCGGCACTCTAGCATGTCGTTACATTCGCCGATCGCCCTGCAACGCCGCGCCGGCAAGGCATCATGCAGACAGCGTGACACAATTCGCGCCACCTTCGCTTGCGCGCCCTTGCGGGCCGACATGCCCATGTCCTCTGAACTGAAGACCGAGCGGCACGGCAGCACGCTGGTGCTGACCCTGAGCGACCCCGCCACTCGCAACACCTTGTCCGAGCAGGCCTTGTCCGCCGGCGTCGAGGCCTTGAACGTGGCGGAATCCAACGACGAGATCCGCGCCGTGATCCTGCGCGGCGACGGCGAGCACTTCTGCGCCGGCGGCAACCTGCAGGGCCTCGCGCAACGGCGAGAGGCGGGTGCCGATGCGCAGATGCGCATGATCGACCTGTTGCACCAGTTCATCGAGGCCATGAGCGTGTTTCCGAAACCGGTGATCGCCGCCGTCGAAGGCGCCGCGGCAGGCGCGGGCTTCTCGCTCGCCGTCGCCTGCGACCTGATCGTCGCGGCCGAGGACGCGCGCTTCATCCTCTCTTACGCCAAGGTCGGCCTCACGCCCGATGGCGGCGCCACCTGGAACCTCGCCAACGCGGTGCCCCGGCAGCTGCTGCAGCAATGGGTCTGGCTGGCCGAGCCGGTCAGCGCGCGTCAGCTGCACTCGCTGGGCCTCGTCAACTGGGTGGCCGACACCGGGCAGGCGCTGGCTGAAGCCCTGAAAGTCGGCGAGCGCCTCGCAGCCATGGCGCCGAATGCGATCACCGGCGGCAAGGAGCTGCTGCAGGCCGCGCTCACCGCCACGCGCACCCAGCAGCTCGAGGACGAGCGCAACCACTTCATTGAAAACCTCTTCCACGACAACGCCGGCGAAGGACTGCGGGCCTTCTTCGACAAGCGCGCGCCCCGCTTCGGCTGAGGGTGTGAAGCGCCGCCGCATCGGCCTGATGCGGCATGGCGGCTCGACGCTCAGTCACGGTAGCTCGTGTCCACCCGATCGAGCCGGCGAAGCAAACCCGGCCACGTGAGTGCGCCGGCACCCAGGCCGTTCGTCGCCTGCCTGGCCTGCGCCTGCGCGCCTTCGATGATGCGCGGGTCCACGTGCACGAGCTCGCTGCCGCCGGCCATCGCGCGGATCTGGATGTTGCACACGGCCTCGAAGAAGTACATGTTGAGCCAGGCATCGGCCACCGTCGCGCCGAGCGTCAACAGGCCGTGATTGCGCAGCATCAGGTAGGTCTTGTCGCCCAGGTCCTTCACGAGCCGCGGCTTCTCGTCGTCTCGCAGGGCCACGCCTTCGTAGTCGTGGTACGCGAGGCTGGCCAGCACGAAGATCGACTGCTGCGACAAAGGAAGCACACCACCTTTTTGCGCCGCCACCGCGACGCCGTTCAGCGTGTGCGTGTGCAGCACGCATTGCGCGTCGTGCCGCACCGAATGGATGGCGCTGTGAATGGTGAAGCCCGCCGGGTTCACCGGGAAGGGCGAGTCGTCCAGCTTGTTGCCTGCGGTGTCGATCTTCACGAGGCTTGACGCCGTGATCTCGTCGAACATGAGGCCATACGGGTTGATGAGGAACTCGTTGTCCGAGCCCGGCACGCGCGCGGTGATGTGCGTGAAGACGAGGTCGTCCCACTTGAACATCGCCACCAGTCGATACGCGGCGGCGAGGTCCACGCGGGTCTTCCATTCCGCATCGCTCACCTCGCCTTTGCGGCTGCGAATCTCGAGTGCTTGCACGCTCATGTTTGTCTCCGATTGACGCTCGTGGACAATAGGTCTCGCGAGTTCCATGATGCTGTCACGTCAGAGACAAAACATGAATACCCCCGTTCTTACAATGCCCGAGCGCAACAACATCGAAGCGGGCCCGTGGTTCTCCAAACTCTCACTGCCTTTGCGCAACGCGATCATGTCGCGGTCCATCGTGCGCAGGCTGGCGGATGGCGCACTGCTCTCATCTCGCGGGCAGCCGGCCGAGGAATGGGTGGGCGTCGCGAAGGGCGCCGTGCGCGTGAGTTCGGTGTCGCTCTCCGGCAAGCAGATCACGCTCACCTACGTCGAGCCCGGACTCTGGTTCGGCGACATCGCGCTCTTCGACGGCATGCCGCGCACGCACGATGCCAACGCGCATGGCCCCACCACGCTGCTCGTGGTGCGCAAGCCCGATTTCAAGGACCTGCTCGCGCAGCATGTCGAGTTGTACGACGCGCTGCTGCGCCTGAACTGCAGGCGGCTTCGCCTGATGTTCGATGCGGTCGAAGACCTCAACACGCGGCCCCTGTCATCGCGTCTTGCAAAGCAGATCCTTCTTCTCGCGCGCAGCTATGGCATACACGACGGCGAGGAGATTCGCATCGGATTGCAGCTGGCGCAGGAAGATCTGGCCCAGTTGCTCGGCGCATCCAGGCAGCGCGTGAACCAGGAGCTCAAGGGCTTCGAGCGCGACGGCGCGGTGCGCATCGAGCCCACGCGGCTCGTGGTGCTGTCCAAGGAAAAGCTGCTGGCCATCGCTTCAAAACAATAGGTCTTGCACGGCGGGCGGGTGTCGCTGTTCAATGGCTGCGACACGATTGACCACTCTCCCCCGCCCCAATGGACCAATACACCGGAACCAAACCCGTCGCCGAAGGCCACACCTTCGACATCGGCGCGCTCGAACGCCACCTCTCGGCCAAGCTGGAAGGCTTCAAGGGACCGCTCACCGTCGAGCAATTCAAGGGCGGCCAATCGAACCCCACCTACAAGCTCGTCACGCCCGGCGCGTCCTACGTGATGCGCGCCAAGCCCGGCCCGGCGGCCAAGCTGCTGCCCTCGGCCCACGCCATCGACCGTGAATTCACGGTGATGCGTGCGCTGCACCCGACCGGCGTGCCGGTGCCGCGCATGTTCGTGCTGTGCGAGGACGAGAGCGTGATCGGCCGCGCCTTCTACGTCATGGAGTTCGTGCAGGGCCGCGTGCTGTGGGACCAATCCCTGCCCGGCAGCGACAACGCCGGCCGCGCCGCCATCTACGACGAGATGAACCGAGTGATGGCCGCGCTGCACAACGTGGATGTGAAGGCCGCGGGCCTCGAGAACTACGGCAAGCCGGGCAACTACTTCGAGCGGCAGATCGGCCGCTGGTCCAAGCAGTACATCGCCTCGATCACCGAACCCATCCCCGAGATGGACCGGCTGATGGAATGGCTGCCCGCGCACATGCCCGCGAGTGCGCGCGACGAGAGCCAGGTGTCGGTGGTGCATGGCGACTATCGACTGGACAACCTCGTCTTCCACCCGAGCGAGCCGCGCGTGCTCGCCATCCTCGACTGGGAGCTGTCCACCATCGGCCACCCGCTCGCGGACTTCAGCTACCACTGCATGTCCTGGCACATCCCCGCGAGCATGTCGCGCGGCATCGGCGGGCTGGACATCGCCGCGCTCGGCATCCCGAGCGAGAAGGAATACGTACGCCGCTATTGCGAACGCACCGGCCGCGGCGACCCCGACGTGGTGATGGCCGACTGGCCGTTCTACATGGCCTACAACCTGTTCCGCATGGCGGGCATCCTGCAAGGCATCGCCAAGCGCGTGGTCGATGGCACCGCATCGAGCGCGCAGGCCAAGGTGGCCGCGGCCGGGGCACGCCCCCTGGCCGAAATGGGCTGGAAGATCGCTCAGCGCAGCTGAGCCATCCCACCCTTCAACCGCCACTCTTCAACCGAACAACGACGGAGATCAGCATGGATTTCAGCTACTCGCCCAAGACCCAGGAATTGCAAGCCAAGGTGAGGCGGTTCATGGACGACCACGTCACCCCCAACGAGCAGCGCTACTGGGACGAGCTCGATGCCAACACGAAGGCGGGCAAGCGCTGGACGCCGCTGCCGCTGATCGAGGAGCTCAAGGTCAAGGCGCGCGCGCAAGGCCTGTGGAACCTCTTCCTGCCCGAGAGCGACTACGGCTACGGCCTCACCAACCAGGAATACGCGCCGCTGGCCGAGATCATGGGCCGCACGCCGTGGGCGAGCGAGGCCTTCAACTGCTCGGCACCCGACACGGGCAACATGGAGACCATCGTGCGCTACGGCACGGCCGAGCAGAAGAAGCAGTGGCTCGAGCCGCTGCTCGACGGCAAGATCCGCAGCGCCTTCGCGATGACCGAGCCCGACGTGGCCTCGTCGGATGCGACCAACATCGCCTCGCGCATCGTGCGCGACGGCAACGACTACGTCATCAACGGCCGCAAGTGGTGGACATCGGGCGCCGGCGACCCGCGCTGCAAGGTCTTCATCTTCATGGGCAAGACCGACCCCGACGCGCCGCGCCATTCGCAGCAGTCGATGATCCTCGTGCCCGCCGACACCCCGGGCATCACGATCGTGCGTCCTCTGACGGTCTTTGGCTGGGACGATGCGCCCCACGGCCACATGGAGGTGCTGTTCGAGAACGTGCGGGTGCCCGCCACCAACATGCTGCTGGGCGAAGGCCGCGGCTTCGAGATCGCGCAAGGGCGCCTCGGGCCCGGGCGCATCCACCACTGCATGCGTTTGATCGGCCTGGCCGAACGCTCGCTCGAGCTGATGTGCAAGCGCGCCAGCTCGCGCGTGGCCTTCGGCAAGCCGGTGTCGGCGCAGACCGTGACGCAGGAGCGCATCGCCGAAGCCCGCTGCATGATCGACCAGGCCCGCCTGCTCACGCTCAAGGCCGCATGGATGATGGACGTGGCGGGCAACAAGACCGCCAAGGCCGAGATCGCGATGATCAAGGTGGTGGCGCCCAACATGGCCTGCCAGGTGATCGACTGGGCGATGCAGGTGCACGGCGGCGGCGGCGTGTCGCAGGACTTCCCGCTCGCGCAGTTCTATTCCATCGCTCGCACGCTGCGCTTTGCGGACGGCCCGGACGAAGTGCACCGCAACGCGATCGCAAAAATGGAGATCGGAAAAATGTCGTGAGCCCCCCAGTCGCTGCGCTCCTGCCCCCAAGGGGCGCCGCCTGGCGGACCGGCAAAGCCGGATCCGCGGGCGTGGCTTGAAGGATCTTGCTTCGCTCGACCTTGGGGTCAGCGCTTGGGCTCTTCCGGCATGATGTCCGTGTGCCAGGCGGTGGACGCCGTTGTCGGCCACTCCTGATTCTGCGTGTCGGTCATCGAGTTGGCCGCCCGCAGTGCGCCGGCTGCGGCGGACTGGAACAACTGGATGATCTGCTCCAGCGCGGCGGGTGATGGCTCCTCGAGTTGCAGCCGCAGGTACACGCGGCCGCGCAAGGTCATCAGCACGAAGGGCGGTTGCTCGCGCAGGACGTCGGCAGCGGCGTTCACGAGCTGCTGGCCGAACTCCGCATCGACCCAGTTCGCCGCGGCCACCGGGTCGGCGGCCACGCCTGCGTAGTGGGATCGCACCGGCTTGGGGATGTCGAAGTTGACCTTCGGGAACATCGCCAGCCAGCGCATTTCCTCGGGCGTGGAAACGTCGATCAGGGTCTGGTTGCTCTCGGTGTAGCGCTCGAAGGTTTCCCGCTCCAGCGATTCCATCAGCGCGCGGGTCATGACGAGCATCTGCAGGCCCGAGGGCAGTTGCAGCTCCATGCGCAGGCGCAATTCGTGGCCCGTGATGTAGGCGCGCTGCGGCGGCCCCCACTCGAGCCGCCATGGACGGCCGGCCACGCTGCCGTCGAGGACAAAGCCTTCGTCCTCCTTGGCGCGCTTGAAGCCGTGGCCCTGCTTCTGGGCCCAGGCCATGACCTCGGGCCAGTCGTTGGCGGGCTGATCGCCCGCTATCCATCGCTTGATCGCGTTGAGCATGGGGAATTGGACAGGTCGGCTAGAGTCGCGCCACGACGCGCAGATTCAACAACACCCGGGAGTCACCGATGATTGAAGTGTATTCGTGGGCCACACCCAATGGCCACAAGGTTCACATCATGCTCGAAGAGTGTGGCCTGCCCTATCGAGTCATTCCGGTGGACATCGGCGCGGGCGACCAGTTCAAGCCCGAGTTCCTCGCCATCAGTCCGAACAACAAGATCCCGGCAATCGTCGATCCTGACGGGCCCGATGGCAACCCCTACTCCTTGTTCGAATCCGGCGCCATCCTGCTGTACCTTGCCGGCAAGGCCGGCAAATTCCTGCCTGAGGGCGTGACCCAACGCTACGACGTGCTGCAGTGGCTCATGTTCCAGATGGGCGGCGTGGGGCCCATGCTCGGCCAGGCGCATCACTTCCGCATCTATGCGCCCGAGAAGATCGCCTATGCGGTAGACCGCTACACCAACGAAGCGAAGCGCCTGTACGGCGTGATGGACCGGCGCCTCGCCAAGTCGAAGTACATCGCCGGCAGCACCTACAGCATCGCCGACATCGCGATCTTCCCCTGGCTGCGTTCGTGGAAGAACCAGGGCATCGACTGGTCGGATTTTCCGCACCTGAAGGGCTGGTTCGACGAGATCGCGGCGCGCCCGGCCGTCAAGCGCGGCGTGGAGGTGCTGGCGGATGCCCGCAAGCCGCTCGTCAACGACACGGCGCGCGAGATGCTCTTCGGGGCGTCGCAGTACCAACGGCGCTGAGGCAGCAGCGCCCCCGAGCGGCACACCGTTTGCTGTTCTCCCTTCGAGGCTTGTGAACCGTCGAGGAACTCGCGAGGCGTTGGCTCGCCCCGCCGTTCCTCATCCTGGGAGAACACGTGAAATCGTTGGAGAAGCCGGTCGGCGACAGGGTCCTGCATGCGATGGCGCAGGCCTACCCGGACCCGGTCGACCTGTACCTGCTGTCGATGGTGATGGGCTGCGACCAACCGTCGCTGCAGTCCACCATGGCCGAGCTGGTCGAGTGCGGTCTGGCGCAGGCGCGCGTGGTACGCGAAGGCAGCGGCGAGCACCTGGACGCGCCCTGCATCACCGACAGGGGCATGCTCGTGGCCGACGGCCTGGCGAGCGACGCGATCGAAGCCGACGCGCTACTGCGCAAGCTGGAGGCGGATGCGCTTCGCCAGCTGCTGTATCGCCGCATCAAGGGCAGCCAGCTGCCGCAGGCGCAGGCGCAGGACCTGCGCCGCTCGATGGACGCCATCCCTGACACCGACCTCGTCGACGCAGCCAAGGTCTGGGCGCACCAGAACGTCAGCGACTGGCGCGCCTTCTTTCGCGTCATGGGCGGCGCCTGAAACTCGTCGGCATCCACGTGCTCCTGGCGAAGACATGGCGGGCCGCCCGCAAGTTTTCAGGAATTGCGCAAGATTTACCGGCGGGAAGCCGGCAAGCGCTGAGTACAATTCGCGCCTTCGGGGTGTAGCGCAGCCTGGTAGCGCAACTGGTTTGGGACCAGTGGGTCGAAGGTTCGAATCCTTTCACCCCGACCATCTTTCTTCTCATCGGCCTTGCTGCCCGTAGCTCAACTGGATAGAGCAGCTGCCTTCTAAGCAGCAGGTCGGGGGTTCGAGTCCCTCCGGGCAGGCCAGTTCATTGGCTGAGTTGCCCCCAAGCCTTTTCCAGCCGCTTCACGCTCACCGGCTGCGGGGTGCGCAGTTCCTGCGCGAAGAGGCTGATGCGCAACTCCTCCAACAACCAACGAAACTCTTCCAGCCTCGAGTCCACAACGCCCTTGCGCTCCGCCAAGGTGCGCACGAAGCGCTGCTCGATGGGACGCAGCTCCGCAAGCCGTGCGCTGTCGCGCGCAGGGTCGCTGCGCCACTTGTCCAGCCGCATCGTGATGCCCTTCAGGTAGCGCGGAAGGTGCGCGAGCTGCACCCAGGGGGTGCCCATCACGAAGCGCTTGGGCATCAGCCGTGCAAGCTGGGCCTGGATGTCGTCCTGCAATTCCTTGGGTGCGCGCGAATCCTTCAGCTTGCGCGTGGCTGCACCATAGTCAAGCAGCACCTGCAGCGCGCTTCGGGCGATCTCGTTGGCGATGAGCGTGAGCCGGCCACGGCCTTCGTCGATGCGGCGGCGGAAGGACGCCGCATCGCTGGGCAGCGGATCGCCGAGGAATGCCCGGTCGATCGCGAGGTCGATGATCTGTTCGCGCAGCTCGTCGACCGTGCCGAGCGGCATGTAGAGCACCGACATCTTCTGCAGGTCGGGGATGTTCTTCTCCAGGTACTTCAGCGCGTCCTTGATCTGCAAGGCGACGAGGCGGCGCAGGCCGGCGCGGTGCTTTGCCGCGGCCACATCGGGTTCGTCGAAGACTTCGATGACGACGTGGCTGCCCTTGTCGATGAGCGCGGGGAAGCCGACGAGCGTCTGGTTGCCCTTGCGGATCTCCATCAGTTCGGGAAGGTCGGCAAAACTCCAGTCGGTGTATTGGGGCTGTGCCTGGGTGTGGGCTTGGGCATTGGCTTGAGCTTGCTGCGATGGCTCGCGGGCGTTGCCCCCACCCTCACCCCTGCCCTCTCCCAGAGGGAGAGGGGGTAAGGCACGCTGGCTTCGTGACCCCTCTGACACCCCCGACGCACTGCTCCCTCTCCCCATGCGAGAGGGCTGGGGTGAGGGCGCGGGCAAAGCCCGCGAGCCGTCCTCCCCCGCCATCGCCACCCCCAGCTTCATCCCCGCCAAGGCCTGGAACGCCGACCTCGCCTGCCCGCCCAGCTCCGCCTTGAGGGCCGGCAGGTTGCGGCCCATGCTCAGCTGCCTCGCGTGCTCGTCCACCACGCGGAAGTTCATGAAGAGATGCTGCGGCACCTGCTCGAGCTTGAAGTCGCCGCGCTTGATGTCCAGCTGTGTCTTGTCGCGCACCGCCTTGAGCAAGGCATCGACCAGGCTGCCGCCGCCGAAGCCGTGCGACTCGTGCACCGATGCGACGAAGGAATCGACGAAATCCGCCAGCGGCATCAGGCGCGAGCGGGGCCGCTGGTGCAGGCTCTTCACGAGCGCCATCACCTTGTCCTTGAGCATGCCCGGTACGAGCCACTCGCAGCGCTCGTCGCTCACCTGGTTGAGGGCGTAGATGGGCACGCTGACCGTCACGCCATCTTTCGGGTCGCCCGGCTCGTGCAGGTAGGTAGCGGTGCAGTCCACCCCGCCCAGGCGCAAGGTCTTGGGGAAGGCCGAGGTGGTGATGCCCGCCGCCTCGTGCCGCATCAGCTCGTCGCGCGTGAGGAACAGGAGCCTCGGCTGCCGCTTGCTCTCCTCGCGGTACCAGCGCTCGAGGCTCGCGCCGCTGGCCACGTCGGCTGGAATCTGCGCGTCGTAGAAGGCATGGATGAGTTCGTCGTCGACCAGCACGTCCTGCCGGCGCGACTTGTGTTCGAGCTCTTCCACCTGCGCGATGAGCTTGCGGTTGGCGGCGAGGAAGGGCAGCTTGGTTTCCCACTCCTCGCCCACCAGCGCCTCGCGGATGAAGATCTCGCGCGCTGCGGCCGGGTCCACCTTCGCGAAGTTCACGCGGCGGTTGCTGTAGATGACGATGCCGTACAGCGTCGCGCGCTCCAGCGCCACGACCTCGGCCGCCTTCTTCTCCCAGTGCGGATCGAGCAGCTGCGTCTTGAGCAGGTGCCCCGCGATGCCCGGAATCCATTGCGGCTCGATGGCCGCGATGCCGCGTCCGAACAGGCGCGTCGTCTCCACCAGCTCGGACACGACGATCCAGCGCCCGGGCTTCTTGGACAGGTTCGCGCCCGGGTGCCGGTAGAACTTGATGCCCCGCGCGCCGAGGTACCACTCGTCGTCGTCACTCTTCTGGCCGATGTTGCCCAGCAGCCCCGCCAGCATCGACAGGTGGACCTGCTCGTAGGTCGCCTCGCTCGTGTTCAGGCGCCAGCCGTGCTCGGCCACCACGGTGTGCAGCTGGGTGTGGATGTCGCGCCATTCACGCACGCGCCGCGGCGAGATGAAGTGGTCGCGCAGCATCTGCTCCTGCTTGCGGTGCGACAGCTTGTGCTCCTTGCTGCCGCCACGCACTTCCTCCAGCCACTTCCACAGCTTGAGGTCGCCCATGAACTCCGACTTCTCGTCGTCGAATTTCTTGTGCGCATGGTCGGCCGCCTGCTGCTGCTCCATCGGCCGGTCGCGCACGTCCTGCACGCTCATCGCCGCAGCGATGATGAGCACCTCGGCGAGCGCATGGCGATCGCGCGCCTCGAGGATCATGCGGCCCACGCGCGGGTCCAGCGGCAGCTTGGAGAGCTCGCGGCCCATGGGCGTGAGCTCGTTCTGCTCGTCCACCGCGCCGAGTTCGGCGAGCAGCTGGTAGCCGTCGGCAATGGCGCGCTTGGGCGGCGGTTCGAGGAAGGGGAAGTCCTCGACCAGTCCGAGATTCAGCGCCTTCATGCGCAGGATCACGCCCGCCAGCGACGAGCGAAGGATCTCGGGGTCGGTGAAACGCTGCCGGCCCGCGAAGTCTTTCTCGTCGTAAAGACGGATGCAGATGCCGTTGCTCACGCGGCCGCATCGCCCGGCGCGCTGGTTGGCGGCTGCCTGGCTCACCGGCTCGATCTGCAGCTGTTCGACCTTGCTTCGGTAGCTGTAGCGCTTGACGCGCGCCGTGCCCGCATCGACCACGTACTGGATGCCAGGCACCGTCAGCGAGGTCTCGGCCACGTTGGTGGCCAGCACGATCCGCCGCGCGCTGTGCGGCTCGAACACGCGGTCCTGCTCCTGCTGGCTGAGCCGTGCGAACAGCGGCACCACCTCCACACCGGGCGGGTGGTGGCGGCGCAGGTGCTCGGCCGCCTCGCGGATCTCGCGCTCGCCGGGCAGGAACACGAGTGCGTCGCCGGCACCTTCGCGCCACAGCTCGTCGACCGCATCGCCGATCGCATCGTTCAGGCCGTACTCGCGGCTTTCCTCGAAGGGGCGCCAGCGCTGCTCCACCGGGTACAGCCGCCCCGACACGTGGATCACCGGCGCGGGCCCCTGGCGCGAGGCGAAATGCTGCGCGAAGCGGTCGGCGTCGATGGTGGCCGAAGTGACGATGACCTTCAGGTCCGGACGCCGCGGCAGGATCTGCCGCAAGTAGCCGAGCAGGAAGTCGATGTTCAGGCTGCGCTCGTGGGCCTCGTCGATGATGAGCGTGTCGTAGGCCTTGAGCAGCGGGTCGGTCTGCGTCTCGGCCAACAGGATGCCGTCAGTCATCAGCTTGACGGTGGCACCGGGCGAGAGCCTGTCCTGGAAGCGCACCTTGAAGCCCACCACGTCGCCCAGCGGCGAATTCAGCTCCTGCGCGATGCGCTTGGCCACGCTCGACGCGGCGATGCGCCGCGGCTGCGTGTGGCCGATCAGGCCCCGTCCGCCGGCGCCCCGGCCGCGGCCCATCGCGAGCGCGAGCTTGGGCAGCTGCGTCGTCTTGCCCGAGCCCGTCTCGCCCGAGACGATGACCACCTGGTGCTGCTCGATCGCCCGCGCGATTTCCTCGCGTCGCGCCGAAACGGGCAGCGACTCGGGAAAGGTGATGGGCGGGACGGGATTGGCGAGGACGGGAGTGCGCCCGCGCGGTGAAGAGGACATCGGACCTTCGTGCAAAAATGTTCGATTATTTCAAAGCGCCGGCATGGACCTCGTCTTTCCTCACACCTTTGTCCCGTGGTTTCGTTCCGTCGCGCCATACATCCACGCGCACCGGGGCAAGACTTTCGTCGTCGCCATCGCTGGCGAACTGATCGCCGCCGGCAAGCTGTCCACCTTCGCGCAAGACCTCGCGCTCATCCACGCGATGGGCATCAAGGTCGTGCTGGTGCACGGGTTCAGGCCGCAGGTCGAAGAGCAGCTCGCGGCCAAGGGCCACACCTCGCGTTTCAGCCATGGCATGCGGGTCACCGACGCCGTCGCGCTCGATTGTGCGCAGGAGGCCGCCGGCCAGCTCCGGTATGAGATCGAAGCCGCGTTCTCGCAAGGCCTTCCGAACACGCCGATGGCGGGCAGCCAGATCCGCGTGGTGTCGGGCAACTTCATCACCGCGCGGCCCGTGGGCATTGTCGACGGCGTGGATTTCCAGCACACGGGCCTCGTGCGCAAGATCGACGCCACCGGCATCCGCCGCGCCGTCGAGTTCGGCGCGCTGGTGATGCTCTCGCCCTTCGGCTTCTCGCCGACCGGCGAGGCCTTCAACCTGAGCATGGAAGACGTGGCTGCAAGCACCGCCGTCGCGCTGCAGGCCGACAAGCTCATCTACGTGACGGAGGTCAAGGGCATTCCGCTCGATCCGTCCGACCCGCAAAGCGACATCGACCAGGAATTGGCGCTCGCCGACGCCGAAAAGCTGCTGGCCGCCCTGCCCAACCCCACGCAACCCACCGACACGGCGTTTTATTTGCAGCATGCGGTAAAGGCCAGCAAGAACGGCGTGGACCGCGTGCATATCGTGCCTTTCTCGGTGGACGGCTCCATCCTGATGGAATCCTTCACCCACGACGGCGTGGGCACCATGATCGTCGACGAGAAACTCGAGAGCCTGCGCGAGGCCACGTCCGACGATGTCGGCGGCGTATTGCAGCTGATCGAGCCATTCGAAAAGGACGGCACGCTAGTCACGCGCGACCGCACCGAGATCGAACGCGACATCGGCCATTACACCGTGATCGAGCACGACCGGGTGATATTCGGCTGTGCCGCGCTGTACCCATACCCCGAGGCGCGCACCGCGGAAATGGCGGCGCTGACGGTATCGCCGCATGTGCAGGGGCAAGGCGACGGCGAACGTATCTTGAAGCGCATCGAGCAGCGCGCCAAGTCGCAGGGGCTGGACAGCATATTCGTGCTCACCACCCGCACCATGCACTGGTTCATCAAGCGCGGGTTTGTGCAGGTCGATGCCGACTGGCTGCCCGAAGCCCGCAAACGCAAATACAACTGGGACCGCCGTTCTCAGGTCCTCGTGAAGAAACTCAGCTAAGGAGCAGCAAGATGGCACGCACCGTTCAATGCACGTATCTCAAGAAGGAAGGCGAAGGCCTTGATTTCGCGCCCTACCCCGGCGAGCTGGGAAAGCGCATCTACAACGAAGTGAGCAAGGAAGCCTGGGCGCTGTGGATGAAGCACCAGACCATGCTCGTGAATGAAAACCGGCTGAATCTCGCCGACCAGCGCGCCCGCCAATATCTGGCGCGCCAGATGGAACGCTTTTTCTTCGGCGAAGGTGCCGAGCAGCCGGCCGGGTATGTGCCGCCGACCGATCCGCAAGGTTAAGTCCACGTCGCACAAAGTCCGTCAGGCCGGTTATCCAGATAATCCCCCCGTTTGCCGGATGAAACGATTTCATTAGAATCCGCGCGTCGCCGAATGGGCGAGTCCGAGAAAAAAGGAATCGTGATGGCATCTTTGCAAGATCTTCTGGATCGCAAGGCAGCGCTCGAAAAGGAAATCGAGTCCACCCGCAAACAGGAACGCGCCGAGGCCATATCCAAGGTCCGTGCGCTCATGTCGCAATATGGCCTGACGGCCGCCGACCTGAATTCGAAAGCGGTGCCCAAGGCCGGTGGCTCCGGCAAGGGCGGCAAGGTGGCGATCAAATACCGCAACACCGCCACCGGAGACACCTGGAGCGGGCGCGGGCTGCAACCCAAATGGCTCAAGGCGGCGCTTGCCGCGGGCCGCAAGGTCGAGGATTTCGCCGTCAAATGATGGCCCCCTGACCCAACCAAAGGCCGCTGCGCAATGAGCGGCCTTTTGTCTTTCGTGGCTGCCCGCCATTCGTCAATTTGAATGCGCCCGGTGGGCGATTTGCGGGTTCTCCGCGTCCGCAACTCTGATTCGAAGAGTTACATTCAACCCCGCCAGTTGGCGCCCAATCCCTTGGCCGCCCGCCACAGGTTTCGGCCTGTGCCCGTTCACCTCGCCAGACCCACACCGCCGTGCCCGACATGCGCCTGCCGATCGCTCGGCTGAATATCGCTGTGCCCGCCCTGTCGCTCGCGGGCGTGGCGCAGCTGGTGCTCATCGGGCTTGCCTGGTACGCCGCGGCGATGCTGAGCTTGCGCATCACGCCCGGCTTCGCGCATGTGGCACTCGTGTGGCTGCCGCCCGGCGTGGCGCTGGCCGGCCTGCTGCGATGGGGCACGCGCCAGTGGCCGGCGGTCTTCGCAGCGGCGTTCGCACTCTTCCTGATCGGCGGCAGCGGACCGGCGCTGGCCGCCGCCCTCGCCGCAAGCCAGACTGCGGGCGCGGTGGCTGCCGCCTGGGGCCTGGCCCGCCTGACCTTCCACCCCGCGCTGGAGCATCGGCGCGACCTGTTCCATTTCTGCCTCATCGGCTGCGTGGCCGCCGCGCTGCTGACCGCCACCGTGTCGGTCATCTGCCTGGCGCTGTTCGCCGCCATGCCGGCACAGCAACTGCCCGCGGCCTGGCTCTACGGTTGGGTGGGCGGTGCCGTCGGTTCGCTGCTCGTCGGCGTGCCGTTGCTGACGCTGTCGCGCGAAACATTCGGGCGCGCCTTGGCCCAGTGGCGCTGGGCCGGCACCGCGCTGCTCGGCGGTGCCGCGCTTGCAGCGGGTCTGCTGGTGTTCGGCTCGTCGTCGAGCGATGCACCCTTGTCGCCGCTCATCTTCGCGCCGCCGCTCATTCTTTCGTGGCTCGCCGTGCGCAGCGGCACCTTCGCGTCCTCGCTGGTGGGCTTGCTGCTCACCTGTGCCGCGGCCTATGCCACCACCGCCGGGCACGGCCCCTTCGCGGAGCCGCAGGTGGCGCCCAGCATGGCGGTGCTGTGGGTCTACGCCTGCACCTTGTCGGCGACGCCGCTTCTGCTCACGGCGCTCATCGGCGAGCTGCGCAGCAAGGACGAACGCTGGCAGCTCGCGCTGGACAGCTCACGCATCGGCGTGGCGGAATGGGATGTCAACGCGTCGGAGCTCACGCTCTCGCGCCACTGGCTCGCCCTGCTCGGGCACCAGACGCAGTCCTTCGGCCATTCCTTCAACGCCGCCTGGTCGCGGGTGCATGAGGAAGACCAGGCCGCATTCCAGGATGCCCTCGCCAGCCTGCAGTCGCCCAGGAAGGACAGCGCACGGACCGAGTTCCGCATGCAGACCAGCGACGGCGGCTGGAAGTGGCTGGAGGGCCATGCCATCGTGGCGCAGCGCAATGCGCAGGGCGAGCCGGCGCGCATCATCATCACCGCGCGCGACATCGGCGAGCAGCGCGCCGCCGAAGAACGCTACCAGCTGTCGGCCAAGCTCTTCCAGCATCTGCACGAAGGCCTGCTCATCACCGATGCGAACCATCGGGTGCTGGACGTGAACCCGACCTTCTCGGCCATCACCGGCTATTCGCGCGAAGAACTCGTGGGCGTGGTCGCGCCGCTGATGCGCGCCGCTCCCACCGGTTCGGCGGCCGAGCGCCAGCAGGCCGCGATGCGCGACAGCCTCCAGGCCAGCGGCTCATGGCGCGGGGAGATCGTCGACCGCCGCCGCAATGGCGAGCCCTGCACCATGCAGGTCACCGTGTCGGCCGTGAAAGGACAGAACGGGCTGATCCGCTTCCATGCCGTGGCTATCGCCGACGTGACGCAGGCCCACGCCCAGCGCGCGCAACTCGAGCGCCAGGCCCACACCGATGAGCTGACCGGCCTGCCCAACCGCGCGCGCCTCGCCCACCTGCTGCGCGACGCGATGATCGCGAGCGAGCGCGAAGGCTTCCTCCTCACCATCTGCTACCTCGACCTGGACCACTTCAAGCCGGTCAACGACAACCACGGCCACGAGGCCGGCGACCGCCTGCTGGTGGACCTGGCCGAACGCCTGCGTCGTTCGCTGCGCCACTGGGCGAGCGGCGACGACGCGGTGGCTCGCCTGGGCGGCGACGAGTTCGTGCTGCTGCTGCGTACCGCGACGCTGGAAGAAGGCCGGCATGCGGTGGAACGCGTGATGCGCAGCGTCTCGCAGCCCTATGCGCTGGGCGTCGGCGCCGGCCCGGTGTGGGTCACGGCCAGCATCGGCGCCACCGTCTACCCGATCGACCGCGCCGATGCCGACACGCTGCTGCGCCATGCCGACCATGCGATGTACGGCGCCAAGCAGGCCGGCCGCAACGGCTACCTCTTCTTCGACGCCGAGCACGACCGCCGCACCGAGCAGCACTTCGAGGCCCTGGGCCGCGTGCAGGACGCACTGGACGCCAACGAATTCGTCCTTTACTACCAGCCCAAGGTCGACATGCGGCTGGGCCGCGTGCTGGGGGTGGAGGCGCTGTTGCGCTGGAAGCATCCGCAGCACGGCGTGATCACGCCCGCGCAGTTCCTGCCGCTCATCGAACACACCGGCTTGAGCGCGCGGCTGGGCGACTGGGTGCTGCAAGAAGGCATCGAGCAGTTGGCGAAGTGGCAGCGCATGGGCCTGGACATCACGGTCAGCGTGAACATCTCGGCGCGGCATCTGCAGGAGCCGCTCTTCTCCAAGCGCCTGGCTGGCCTGCTCGGACGCCACAGCACGCCGGTCGGGCAGCGCCTGATCATCGAAGTACTGGAAACCGCCGCGCTCGCCGATGTCGAATACACCTGCGGCCTGATGGACGAATGCCGCCAGCTCGGTGTGCGCTTCGCGCTCGACGACTTCGGCACCGGCTACTCGACCTTCACCTATCTCAAGCGCCTGCCGCTCGACTTCCTGAAGATCGACCGATCCTTCGTGCACAACATGCTCGTCGACCGCCAGGACCTGGCCATCGTCGAAGGCGTGATCGGCCTGAGCGAGACCTTCGGCTGCAAGGTGGTGGCCGAGGGCGTCGAATCGCCCGACCAGGCGCAGCGGCTGATCGAGCTGGGCTGCGACGTGGGACAAGGCAACGGCATCGCCGAAGCCATGCCGGTGGCGGAGGTCTACCGCTGGGTGCGGTCGTACCGAAACGACTTCCCGTCGCCGCAATGGGCCGAGACGCTTCAGTGATGCGTCAGTGACGCTTCAGTGAGGAACGCTGAGCCAAGGCTCAGTCGAGGTTGAAGCCCAGATCCACCACCGCCTGTTGCGCGTGGCGCACCGGCTGGAACTTCCACTGCGAGACCGTCGCGATGGCACTGGGCTCCAGGCGCGGATGCGTGCTCGTCAACGCCCGCGCTTGCGACACGCTGCCGTCCGGCTGCACGGTGAAGGCCACCTGGACCACGCCCTTGCGCAACTGGCGCATCAGCGCAGCCGGGAATTCCGGCTCGGAGCGCGCGACGGGCACGAGCGAGATGTCTTCCTCGATCTCGACCTGCGGCGAAGCGACAGTCGATGCGAGCGGGGCGGAAACGTCCGTCGCGGCCGCCGCCGCCTGGCTGACCGGTGCTTCGTTGGATGCGGGGGGCTTGCCAGCAGACGTGGCGGCAACATGTTCTGACTGCGGCGAGGCTTTCCCGGCAACTGTCGGGACCGTCTCGCTGGTGGCGCTATTGACCGGCTTGCCTGCGTGCTTCGCAGCCACCTTGGCAGGAGCCGGTGCGGCCACCGTGACGGCGGGCGCCTTCTCGGTCGCGGCCGCCTTGCGCGGCTTGTCCGCATGCATGCGGATCCACTGGAACACCTTGTCGCCTTCGCGGCTCGCCCGCTCGCTGGCCGATTCGTTCGGCCCGGTGCCGGTGGCCGGTGGCACGGTCTGCGCGTGGGCCATGGTGGCCATCGCGGCCATCAGCATGGCGGCCAACCGGGCGCGCCTGGGCACGATGGAAGCGACGGCACGCGAGTCGCAAATGAAGCTGGACGACATGAATCCCTCCGACAGTTCCTTTTTGGTTACCTCGACATTGCCTCGAGGGCAGGCGGTCGTCGCACGGCTCTTGGCCGGTCGCGCGACGCAGTGTATCGACATGTGTCGCCTCGCAAGACCTGGTCCACCCGGGAAATCCCTGCCTGGTCACGCGAGGACAAGAAAAGCGTTGCAAAAGTCTCCCGCCACTGCACCGCGCCAGGGACCGTGCGCCAAAGCGGGGACACTGCGTGCCCGCCTCCATCGACTGCTGCCTCTAGACTCCCACCCGTGATCCCGCAGAACTTCATCGACGACCTCCTGAGCCGTACCGACATCGTCGAGGTGGTCGGCCGCCACGTGGACCTGAAGAAGGCGGGCATCAACCACAAGGGCCTGTGCCCCTTCCACGGGGAGAAATCACCGAGCTTCATCGTGAGTCCGAGCCGGCAGACCTACCACTGCTTCGGCTGCGGCGTGCACGGCGACGCCCTGCGCTTCCTGATGGAACACACGGGCGCCGGCTTCGTCGACGCCGTGCACGACCTGGCCCAGCAGGTGGGCATGGCCGTACCCGAGGACGACAGCTCGCCCGAGGAGCGCGAACGGGCGCAGGCGCTCAAGCAGAGGCAATCCACCCTCACCGACGTGCTGTCCAAGGCGGCGGACCACTACCGGCAGCAGCTCAAGGACAGCCCGCGCGCCGTCGCCTACCTCAAGGGCCGAGGCCTCAGCGGGCAGATCGCCGCACGCTTCGGCATGGGCTATGCGCCGGACGGGTGGCGGGGCCTCGCGAGCGTCTTTCCTCGCTACGACGACCCGCTGCTCGAAGAAAGTGGATTGGTCATCGCGCACGAGGCCGACAGCGGCAACGAGGCTGACCGCAAGCGCTACGACCGCTTCCGCGATCGCATCATGTTTCCCATCCGCTCCGCGCAGGGCGAGGTGATCGGCTTCGGCGGACGGGTGCTGGACAAGGGTGAACCCAAGTACCTCAACTCGCCCGAGACGCCGGTCTTCAGCAAGGGCCGCGAGCTCTACGGTCTCTTCGAGGCGCGCACCGCCTTGCGGCAGAAGGGCTACGTGCTGGTGGTCGAAGGCTACATGGACGTGGTCGCGCTGGCGCAGCTGGGCTTTCCCAATGCCGTCGCCACGCTGGGCACCGCCTGCACTGCCGAGCATGTGCAAAAGCTCTTTCGCTTCACCGAATCGGTTGTCTTCAGCTTCGACGGCGACGCCGCGGGCCGCCGCGCCGCCGGCCGCGCGCTGGAGGCCGCCCTGCCCCACGCCACGGACACGCGCAGCATCCGCTTCCTGTTCCTGCCGACCGAGCACGATCCGGACTCCTACGTCCGCGAGTTCGGCGAGGCGGCCTTCGAGCAGTGCGTGCAGCAAGCCGTGCCGCTGTCGCGCCAGTTGCTGGAGGCGGCAAGCGAAGGCTGCGATCTCGACACCGCCGAAGGCCGCGCCCGCATGCTGGCCAACGCACGGCCGATGTGGAGCGCCCTGCCCGACGGTGTGCTGAAGCGGCAGATTCACGCCGACCTGGCCCAGCTGGGGCGCATCGATGCCGCCGACCTCACGTCCTTGTGGGGCACGTCCGCCGCACCGACGGGACAGGCGCCCAGGTCGCGCCCACGGGACACCGAGCGAGACGATGAGCCTGGTTTCGACGAGCGTGGTTTCGACGAGTCCAGCCCGCCGCGCCGCCGCTTCACGCCGCGCCAGAACGCCCGGATGAGCCGCGGCACCGCCAATTTGCTGGATCGCGCCCTGTGGCTTTTGGTGCAGCGCAGCGACCTGTGGATGTCGCTCGACGGCGAATCCCACGACCTGCTCGCCAACCAGGCCTCGCCCTACGACGCCTTCTTCAACTGCCTGGAGCGGCAGGTGCTCGACCATGGCCCGGTGGCCGGCTCCGCGCTGATGCCCGACCTGCGCGCCCAAGCCGCCGAACTCGAGGCGTTGCCGGTCATCGATCGCGTCGCGGCCTTCCACGACCCCGACCCGCAAGCCGACCTCGCCGCCGAGCTGGCCATCCTTCTCACCCGCCTGCGCCTGCAGTCCGTCGAGGACGAGCTGAAGCTGCTGTTCGACTCCGGTGCGCTGTCGCCCGATGCCCAGACGCGCGGCAAGGAACTGATGGCCACCCAGGCGCGTCTGAAGGCACAGATCGCGAAATCGCCCGAAGCAAGTCGCTGAAGGAACCTTGCCGTCCGCTGCGTGCGGCACGAATTCTTTGGCCCGCAACTTTGACGGGCGGCAATTCTTCGACGATAATTGAGGGTTTGTTACGCGGCAAGAGTGAAGCAGCACCTCCGGGCCCCGGCCACCCTCTGAACCAGGGTCCCCACTGAAGGCCACCCATTCCCGCAAGGGCTGCATGAAAAAGGTTCACGCGAGCTTGTCCGCCATGCCGGCCGAACGCCAGCCTGTCTTCAGAACTCCATCGGAGTTCCGGGGTCACGCCGGGCTTGCGCCGGCGCCAGCCTTGGCTCTTGCAGATTCCGTCAATCGCACCACATGCCCTCATGGGCCGTAGGCGCCTGACGCCTGCCGGTTCAAGGCCGTGAAGCCCATCATCACCCGAGGAATTGCATGACCGCGAAGAAGAGCGCCCCTGCTCCCGCTCCCAAGGCCGCTGCCAAGCCGGCCGCCAAGACCGCCGCCAAGGGCGGCAAGGCCGAGGCCGAAGACAAGAAGGTCGCAGCAGCGACCAAGACTGGCGCGAAGGCCTCGGCCGCGAAGCCAGCCGCCGAGGATGCAAAGGGCAAGCGCGGTCGCAAGCCCAAGGACGACAAGGCCGCCGCCAAGAAGCCCGAAGCCGAGGAAGAAGACTTCTCCGACCTCGAAGCCGACCTCGAGGGCGAACCCGAAGCCGAAGTGCCCGACGAAGGCGAAGCGAAGGCCGCCAAGGCCAAGCCGCTTCGCATGAAGGTCTCGCGCGCCAAGGAGCGCGCGCTGATGCGCGAATTCGGCCTCGACGAGACCGCGCTCACCGAAGAGGAAGTCGCCAAGCGCCGCCAGGAGCTGAAGACCCTCATCAAGATGGGCAAGACGCGTGGCTTCCTCACGCACCAGGAAATCAACGACCACCTGCCCGAAAAGCTGGTGGACAACGAAATCCTCGAGGCCATCGTCTCGATGCTCAACGACATGGGCATCGCGGTGTACGAGCAGGCACCCGACGCCGCCACGCTGCTGATCGCCGGCGGCGGCACCACCACCGCGACGGAAGAAGAAGCCGAAGAAGCGGCCGAAGCCGCGCTGTCGACCGTGGACTCCGAATTCGGCCGCACGACCGACCCGGTGCGCATGTACATGCGCGAGATGGGCACGGTCGAGCTGCTCACTCGCGAAGGCGAAATCGAGATCGCCAAGCGCATCGAAGGCGGCCTTCAGGCCATGATGCTGGCCATCTCCGCCTCGCCCACCACCATCGCCGAGATCCTCGCCTACTCCGACAAGATCGCCGCGGGCGAGATGCAGATTTCCGAGGTGGTCGATGGCTTCGTCTCCGAAGACGAGGCAGACGACTACGTGGCCGAAGAAGACGTGGACTTCTTCGACGAGGAAGACGACGACGACGGCCAGGGCGGCTCCAAGGCGCTGACCAAGAAGCTCGAAGAGCTGAAGGCCGCGGCGCTCGCCAAGTTCACCGAGCTGCGCACGAACTTCGACAAGATGCGCAAGGCGTTCGAGAAGGAAGGCTACCAATCGCCGGCCTACAACAAGGCCCAGCACGCCATCAGCGCCGAGCTGATGACCATCCGCTTCACGGTCAAGACCATCGAGAAACTGTGCGCCATCCTGCGTTCGCAGGTGGACGACGTTCGCCGCTACGAGCGCGAGCTGCGCAAGATCCTCGTGGACAAGTGCGGCATGCCGCAGGACTACTTCATCAAGCACTTCCCGCCCAACATCCTCAACCTCAAGTGGGCAGAGAAGGAAGTGGCGTCGGGCAAGCCGTACAGCGTGGTGTTGTCGCGCAACCTGCCGCCCGTGCAGGAGCTGCAGAAGAAGCTGATCGACCAGCAGGCGCGCGCGGTCGTGCCGCTGGAAGACCTGAAGTCCATCAACAAGCGCATGAATGAAGGCGAGAAGGCCTCGCGCGACGCGAAGAAGGAAATGATCGAGGCCAACTTGCGCCTCGTGATCTCCATCGCCAAGAAGTACACCAACCGCGGTCTGCAGTTCCTCGACCTGATCCAGGAAGGCAACATCGGCCTGATGAAGGCGGTGGACAAGTTCGAATACCGTCGCGGCTACAAGTTCTCGACCTACGCGACGTGGTGGATCCGCCAGGCCATCACCCGCTCGATCGCCGACCAGGCACGCACCATCCGCATCCCGGTTCACATGATCGAGACGATCAACAAGATGAACCGCATCTCGCGCCAGCACCTGCAGGAGTTCGGCTTCGAGCCGGATGCGCCGACGCTGGCCGAGAAGATGGAGATCCCCGAGGACAAGATCCGCAAGATCATGAAGATCGCGAAGGAGCCGATCTCGATGGAAACGCCCATCGGGGACGACGACGATTCGCACTTGGGCGACTTCATCGAGGACACCAACAACACCGCGCCGATCGAGGCCGCGATGCAGGCGGGTCTTCGCGATGTCGTCAAGGACATCCTCGATTCGCTCACCCCGCGTGAAGCGAAGGTGCTGCGCATGCGCTTCGGCATCGAGATGTCCACCGACCACACGCTGGAAGAAGTGGGCAAGCAGTTCGACGTGACGCGCGAGCGCATTCGCCAGATCGAGGCGAAGGCGATCCGCAAGCTGAAGCACCCGAGCCGGTCGGACAAGCTGCGCACGTATCTGGACAACCTGTGATGGATTGATCAACGATCACGGGATGCAGCGCCCGCTGGGCCCATGATCCGATCCAACGAAAACGGCTCCTTCTCGGGGCCGTTTGTCCGTGATGAATGTCACGGCTGGCGATAAACTCCCGCCCCATGAGCCAGATCATCCAGCGCACTGTCCTGTTCGCCGACCTGCGCGGCAGCACGGCGCTCTACGAGACGCTGGGCAACGCTGAAGCCACCTCCGTCGTCACGCAAAGCGTGGCCCTGCTGGCCCGCGTGGTGAAGAACTGCGACGGCACCGTCGTGAAGACCCTCGGCGACGGCCTGATGGCCATGTTCGTCTCCGCCGCGTCCGCGGTCATGGCCGCCGACGAAATGCACGACCAGCTCGAGCGCATCGGCACCCGCCCGCCCGACAGCCAGCCGCGACCTGCCCTGAAGCTGCAGGTGGGCCTGGCATTGGGCGAAGTGGTGGAGATGGCCGATGACTACTTCGGCGACGCCGTGAACGTCGCGGCGCGCTTGCTCGACCATGCCGGCGACAACGAGACGCTCGTCACCTCCGTCGTGCTCGATGCGCTCGACCCGCTGGACCGCTCGCGCTTTCGCAGCCTCGACCGCTTGCAGCTTCGCGGCCGCGTCGAGCCGGTCTACGTGCACCTGCTCGAAGCCCACCGCTGGGGCGACACGGCGGCAACGGCTTATGGCGACATCCTCCGCGCGCCCGAGCCCGAAGGCATCCGGCTCATCTGGCTGGACACCAACCGCATCTATTCCCCCCACAGCCTGCCGGTGGTGCTGGGCCGCAGCCCGCAAGCCACGTATTGCATTGACGACTCCCGGGTGTCGCGTTCGCACGTGCGCATCGACTGGCACGGCGGCACCTTCCAGCTCACCGACCTCAGCTACAACGGCACCTACGTGCGCTTTTCCGGCGATTCGGAAATCGTCAGCCTGCGCCGCGGCACCTGTACGCTGCATGGCAGCGGCATGATCGGCCTGGGCTCGCCGCCTGCGGACGTCAGCGCACCGGTCGTGCGCTTCGAGGTGATGAAATTCGCCGATACGCAGCCGCAGGTGGGCGTCGACCTGTAGCGCTCAAACGCCCAGCCGTTCAGCCAGGGTCCGTAAGCACGACACCGTCGCCAACCCCGCCGATCGCGCATCGTCCGCCGGCTCGCACCCTTCGCGCCGCAGCCAGAAGGTGTGCAGCCCCGCATCGCGCGCGCCGATCACGTCCAGCTCCAGGTCATCACCCACGTGCAGCACCTGGGCCGGCTGCAGGCCAAGCCGCCGGCACGCTTCGTGGAAGATGCGCGGATCGGGTTTGCCGACGCCGAACTCACGCGCGCTGATGGCGCCGAGGAACCACGGCCCGAGCATGGTCCGTGCGATGTCGGCATTGCCGTTGCTGAGCGCCATCAACGGATAGCGCGAGGCCAGCCGCTGGATGGCGTGCTCGACCTCGGGGTACAGCTCGAGCTCGTGCCGCGCTGCGAAGAAGACCTCGAAGGCCTCGCGCGACAGCGACGGGTCATCGCCCGCTTCCAGCAGCGCGAGCCGCAGGCTTTCATGCCGCACCTGAGTGAAGTCGTGAGCGATCTCCGGCCGGGTGCGTGCCACCTCGTCGCGCTTGGCGCGCAACGCGAGCACATCGAACGCCCGTGCGGTGCCGGGCGCGCGCTGGCTCAACCACTCGTGCAACACCGCTTCCGCACGTTCGATCGCCGGCGCGATCGGCCACAAGGTATCGTCCAGGTCGAGGGTGATTGCGCGGATCTGGGGAATGGATTCGGGGTTCATCGGAACTCGTGTTACCCCCTGCAAACATCGAGGGGTGCGCGCCGGATTGTCCGCTACAGTTGGCGCCTTGCGCCCGCAGTCGCCCCTCCATGAACCCGTCCGACCTGCCTGCCGACGAAGAAGAGCGCGTGCGGCTGCTGCACGAGTTGAACATCCTCGACACACCGGTGCTACCGGCGTTCGACGCGATGGCTCGGCTGGCGAGCGCGTACACAGGCTGCCCCATGGGCGCCGTCAGCCTGGTCGACTCCCAGCGGCAATGGTTCCTCGCATCCGTCGGCCTGCCGCTGACGAACACGCTGCGCTCTGACGCGTTCTGCGCCCACACCATTCTTTCGCCGGACGGCATTGCCGTTCGCGATGCCCGGGAGGACCCGCGCTTTCGGACCAGCTCGCTCGTCACCGGGGTGCCGGGCATCCGCTTCTACGCGGGCGTGCCGGTGGTCGTCGACGGCCATGCCATCGGCGCGGTGTGCTGCCTGTCGAAGGAGCCTCGCCGCGTCGAGCCGTCGATGCTCGATGGCCTGCGCGACCTCGCCCTCACCGCGCGCCAGCTGCTGGATGAACGGCTGAAGGCACTTCGCGCGAAAGAGCGTGCGCTCGAGGAGCTTCACGCAGGCGACGAGCGCTGGCGGCTTGCGCTCGAGGGCGGCGGCCAGGGCCTGTGGGACTGGGATTCGGAGAAGCACGGCCTGTATTTCAGCGACGCATGGAAGGCGATCGTCGGCCATGGCGGCAGCGAGGTCGGCACGCAGGTGCGCGAATGGCTGTGCCGCATCCACCCCGACGACCTTCCCCATGCCAAGGCCAAGCTCGCGGCACACCTGCGCGGCGAGACGCCGGTCTACGCGGTGGAGCACCGCATGCGCCACAAGCACGGCCACGACGTGTGGGTGCTCAACTCCGGCAAGGTGGTGCGCCGCGCCGCCAACGGCCGGGCCACGCGCATGGTGGGCACGATGATCGACGTGACCAGCCAGCGACATGCCGAATCGAGTCTTCGCGACAAGCGGGCCGCGGAGCTTGCAAACATCGCCAAGAGCGAGTTCCTCTCGCGCATGAGCCACGAGATGCGCACGCCCTTGAATGCGGTCATCGGATTCACGCAGCTGCTGCTCAGCCGCACGCCCGACGCCGACGAAGTGCGTGAATACGCCGAACATGTGCTGCGCGCGGGCGAACACCTGCTGGCCCTCACCAACGACGTGCTCGACCTGCAGCATGTCGAAGAAGGCCGCGTCGAGCTGGACAGCGCCGACATCCCCCTGGACACCGTGGTCTCGCAGGTGATCGACCTGCTGTCCGGCGCGGCGCAGGAGCGCGGCATCCGCTTCGACAACCAGGTGCCGCCTGGCGTGGAGGTGCGAGCCGACGAGCATCGGCTGCTGCAGGTGCTGATGAACATCGCGTCCAACGCCGTGAAGTTCAACCGGCCGGCTGGCGTCGTGCGGTGGTCGGTCGAACGCGACGTGTCGCGCGCCCGGGTGCGGCTGAGCATCGAGGACACCGGCTCGGGGCTCAAGCCTGCGCAATTGCAGCGCCTCTTCCAACCCTTCGAACGCCTGGGCCGGGAAACCTCGAGCATCGAGGGGACGGGGCTGGGCCTGATCATCGCCAGAAGTCTCGCTGTCGCCATGGGCGGCACCCTTCATGTTGCCAGCAGCGCGGGTGTCGGCACCCGCGTGGTCGTCGAACTTGCCATGGCCCAACAAACCGTCCTGCCCTTCTCACCCGAAGCCATCGATGACGCGACGTCCGGAGGACCCGTGGAACCCGCGCGCGAACCGGCGGCCGCTCCACCCGATGAGCCGGTGCCGGCGCTTCGCATGCTCTATGTGGAGGACAACCGCATCAACGCCATCCTCTTCGAAGAGGCCTTGCGCCTGCGCGACGGCATCGAGCTGCGCCTGGCCGAGGACGGCCAGGAAGCGCTGGACCAGGTGCGCGGATGGACACCCGACGTGCTGGTGCTGGACGCGCACCTGCCGGGCATGGACGGCTTCGAACTGCTCGAGGCATTGCGCCGCGAACCGGGCCTGGCCGAGGTGCCCGCCTTCATGTGCAGTGCGGATGCGATGCCCGACGACGTGAAGCGCGCGGCGCATGCCGGCTTCACCGGCTACTGGTCCAAGCCGATCAACATCGCGAAGATCCTGGCCGATCTGGACGAGATCTGCGCGAAACGACGCAAGGCATGAGCGGCTGGGCCGGCAGGCACCGGGACATAATCGCGCGCTTCGCCTTTCAGCCGCACCACCCTCCGCATGCGCTTCGCGCCTGAACCTGCCCATCGCCACGGCGCCGCGCCGCAGACGCCATGCACGGCCATCGTGCTGTGCAACCTCGGCACGCCCGACGCGCCGACGGCACCCGCACTGCGCAAGTACCTCGCCGAGTTCCTGAGCGATCGGCGCGTGGTGGAGATTCCGCGCCTGGTCTGGTGGCCGATCCTGCACGGGATCATCCTGCGCACGCGGCCGGCCAAGTCCGCCGCGAAGTACAAGAGCATCTGGACGCCCGAAGGCTCCCCATTGCGCGTATGGACCGAGAAGCAGGCCAAGCTGCTCACCGGCTACCTCGGGCAACGCGGCCACCGCGTGACCGTGCGCCATGCGATGCGCTACGGGACGCCATCCATCGCGTCGGTGCTCGACGAGCTCAAGGAGCTGGGCGTGGACCGCGTGCTGCTGTTGCCGATGTACCCGCAGTACTGCGCCGCCACCACCGCCAGCGTGTTCGATGCGGTGTTCCAGTGGGCCGGCCGCCGGCGCGCGCTGCCGGAGATGCGCTTCGTCAACCGCTACCACGACGATCCCCTGTACATCGAATCGCTCGCCAAGCGGGTGCTCGATCATTCGCAGGTGCACGGCCGGCCCGACAAACTCGTGCTGAGTTTTCACGGCGTGCCGCGCCGCACGCTCACGCTCGGCGACCCCTACCACTGCGAATGCCAGAAGACCGCGCGGCTGCTGGCCGAGCGCCTCAACTACAAGGCCGGGCAGGTCGTCGTCACCTTCCAGAGCCGCTTCGGGAAGGCCGAGTGGCTGCAGCCCTACACCGAGCCCACGCTCGTGAAGCTGGCGCAGCAAGGCGTCAAGCGCGTGGACGTGATGTGCCCCGGCTTCACCTCCGACTGCCTGGAGACTCTGGAAGAGATCGCCCAGGAAGCACGCGCCGCCTACCTAAAGGCCGGCGGCAACGAGTTCCACTACATCCCCTGCCTCAACGACCAGCACGAGTGGATCGTCGCGCTCTCGGCCCTAGCGCTCAGGCATCTGCAGGGCTGGCCGACCACCGCGGCCGAGGGCTCCGCCGAGCTCGCCGCCCAGCGCGACCGTGCGCTCGCCCTGGGCGCGCCCGACTGAGCCGCCCTTTCACCACCACGGATTTTTCGAGGACTACGATTGGCCGCGATGGACGAAGTCAGGCTGGACAAATGGCTGTGGGCGGCGCGCTTCTACAAGACGCGCAGCCTCGCGGTGGACGAGATCGGCAAGGGCCGGGTGAGCGTGAATGAGCAGCCCGCCAAGCCCGCGCGGTCGGTGCGGGTGGGCGACCAGATCGAGACACGCCGCGAAGGCGTGGTGCGCACGGTGAAGGTACTGGCCTTGAGCGAAGTGCGCGCCCCGGCGCCCGTTGCCCAGAAGCTCTACGAGGAAACGCCCGAAAGCGTCGCCCGGCGCGCCGAGCAGGCCGAGCAGCGCCGCTTCGGTGCGGAGCCGTCGCAGGCCATCGAACAGGGCCGCCCGACCAAGCGTGACCGCCGGAAACTGGCCGACTGGAACCGCTGGAGTGCAACGGCCGAGCCCGAATAGCCGAGCGCAGGTCTCGATTCACCCGCTTCCACGCAAAAATCCGGGTTGATCCACCCCGGAACGCACCCATCTGGGCTGGATGAAGTGGAAGTTCCGATCCCCTCTTGAAAGACGCCATGGCAGCCCCACATCGGCCGCTGTGGAAACGAGTACCGCCATGACGCCAGAACAAAACACCCAGGAACCGCAGCAACCCACCCCAGCCGCCGACTCGACCGCCGCCCAGGAGGCCTCGTCCCCCGAGAGCCCGGGCAGCCAGCCCGGTGCCGACGCGCTGGCCCGGCTCACGGAGCTCGAAGCCAAGCATGCCGAGGTGGCCGACGCCTACCTCCGGGCCAAGGCCGACGCTGAGAACACCCGCCGACGCGCCGAGGAAGAGATGTCCAAGGCCCGCAAGTTCGCCATCGAGAGCTTCGCGGACAGCCTGCTCCCGGTGAAGGACAGCCTCGAAGCGGCCATCGCCATCCAGGCGGCGACGCCTGAGCAATTGCTCGAAGGCGTGCACGCGACGCTGCGGCAACTTTCCTCGGCGCTCGAGCGCAACAAGGTGATCGAGATCAATCCGCCCGCGGGCACGAAGTTCGATCCTCATCAGCACCAGGCCATCAGCGTGGTGCCGGCCGAGCAGGAGGCCAACACCGTGGTGGCCGTGCTCCAGAAGGGATACCTCATCGCCGAGCGCGTGCTGCGCCCTGCGCTCGTGACGGTCTCGGCCCCGAGATGATGGGTTGGGTTTCGCGCTGATCCACAGCGCGCTGCCCCTTGAAAAAGCAATAGTTATCCACAATTCGAAGACAACCGAATTTCAGCTTCAGGAGAACACAACATGGCCAAAATCATCGGCATCGACCTCGGCACCACGAACTCGTGCGTGGCCATCATGGAAGGCAACACCACCAAGGTGATCGAGAACAGCGAAGGTGCGCGCACCACACCGTCGATCGTCGCCTACCAGGAAGACGGCGAGATCCTCGTCGGCGCCTCGGCCAAGCGCCAGGCCGTCACCAACCCGCGCAACACGCTGTACGCCGTCAAGCGCCTGATCGGCCGCAAGTTCACCGAGAAGGAAGTGCAGAAGGACATCGACCTGATGCCCTACAAGATCGTCGCGGCCGACAACGGCGACGCCTGGGTCGAAGTGCGCGGCCAGAAGCTCGCGCCTCCCCAGATCAGCGCCGAAGTGCTGCGCAAGATGAAGAAGACCGCCGAGGACTACCTGGGCGAGCCGGTGACGGAAGCCGTGATCACGGTGCCCGCCTACTTCAACGACAGCCAGCGCCAGGCCACCAAGGACGCCGGCCGCATCGCGGGCCTGGACGTCAAGCGAATCATCAACGAACCGACCGCGGCGGCGCTGGCCTTCGGCCTCGACAAGAACGAAAAGGGCGACCGCAAGATCGCGGTGTATGACCTGGGCGGCGGCACCTTCGACATCTCGATCATCGAGATCGCCGACGTCGACGGCGAGAAGCAGTTCGAAGTGCTCTCCACCAACGGCGACACCTTCCTCGGTGGCGAAGACTTCGACCAGCGCATCATCGACTACATCATTGCCGAGTTCAAGAAGGACCAGGGCGTCGACCTGTCCAAGGACGTGCTCGCGCTGCAGCGCCTGAAGGAAGCTGCCGAGAAGGCCAAGATCGAGCTGTCCAACAGCGCGCAGACCGACATCAACCTGCCCTACGTCACGGCCGATGCCTCGGGCCCGAAGCACCTGAACATCAAGCTCTCGCGCGCCAAGCTCGAGGCCCTGGTCGAAGACCTGATCGAGCGCACCATCGCGCCGTGCCGCACCGCCATCAAGGATGCCGGCGTGGCTGTGGGTGCCATCGACGACGTGATCCTCGTGGGCGGCATGACCCGCATGCCCAAGGTGCAGGAGAAGGTCAAGGAGTTCTTCGGCAAGGAGCCGCGCAAGGACGTGAACCCTGACGAGGCCGTCGCCGTGGGCGCAGCCATCCAGGGCCAGGTGCTCGGCGGCGACCGCAAGGACGTGCTGCTGCTGGACGTGACGCCGCTGTCGCTCGGTATCGAGACGCTGGGTGGCGTGATGACCAAGATGATCCAGAAGAACACGACCATCCCGACCAAGTTCGCGCAGACCTTCTCCACCGCCGACGACAACCAGCCGGCCGTGACCATCAAGGTCTACCAGGGCGAACGCGAGATGGCCTCGGGCAACAAGAGCCTGGGCGAGTTCAACCTGGAAGGCATCGCGCCCGCGCCGCGCGGCATGCCGCAGATCGAGGTGACCTTCGACATCGACGCCAACGGCATCCTGCACGTGGGCGCCAAGGACAAGGCCACCGGCAAGGAAAACAAGATCACCATCAAGGCGAACTCGGGCCTGTCGGAAGACGAGATCCAGAAGATGGTGAAGGACGCCGAGCTCAACGCCGCCGAGGACAAGAAGAAGCTCGAGCTGATCCAGGCGCGCAACGCCGCGGACGCGATGATCCATAGCGTGAGAAAGAGCCTTGCCGAGCATGGCGACAAGCTCGATGCTGGCGAGAAGGAAAAGGTCGAGGCCGCGCTGAAGGTGTCCGAGGAATCGCTCAAGAGCGAGGACAAGGCCGACATCGAGGCCAAGACCGAAGCGCTCGTGATGGCGAGCCAGAAGCTGGGCGAGAAGGTCTATGCGCAGACGCAGGCAGCAGCCGCGGGTGGCGCCCCCGGTGCTGGCCCGCAATCTGCAAGCGAAGCCCCGAAGGCGTCGGCTGCCCCGGCAGACGACAACGTCGTCGACGCGGAGTTCAAGGAAGTCAAGGACCGCAAGTGATGGTCGGCTCCGGGATGGTCCGCCGTCCCGGCGTCTTCGCCGCGTTCGAGTGCCCGACGCCAGCGTCGGCGTCTCGACGCGGCGTTCTCGTTTGAAAGACTTCTGCGTCGCAAGACGGTTTGAGCGGAATCAGCGGAATCAGCTATGGCAAAGCGTGACTATTACGACGTCCTGGGGGTGGCAAAGAACGCCAGCGAGGACGACATCAAGAAGGCCTACCGCAAGCTGGCCATGAAATACCACCCCGACCGCAACCAGGGCGACGGGGCGAAGAAGGCGGAAGAGAGCTTCAAGGAGGCCAAGGAGGCCTACGAGATGCTGTCCGACGGGCAAAAGCGCGCGGCCTACGACCAGTACGGCCACGCGGGCGTGGACCCCAACATGGGCGGCGCGGGCTTCCGTCCGGGCGGCCCGGGCGCGGAAGGTTTCGGCGGCTTCGCCGAGGCCTTCGGCGACATCTTCGGCGACATCTTCGGCGGCGGTGCGGGCGGTGCCCGGCGCGGCGCCGGCCAGCAGATGTACCGCGGCGCGGACTTGAGCTATGCGATGGAAATCACGCTCGAGGAAGCGGCCGCTGGCAAGGAAACACAGATCCGCATCCCGAGCTGGGAAACCTGTGAAACCTGCCACGGCTCGGGCGCCAAGCCCGGCACCGCGCCCAAGGTGTGCACGACCTGCAATGGCGCGGGCACGGTGCACCTGCGCCAGGGCTTCTTCAGCATCCAGCAGACCTGCCCGAACTGCCACGGCACGGGCAAGATCATTCCCGAGCCCTGCACCACCTGCCACGGCCAGGGCAAGCTCAAGAAGAACAAGACGCTGGAAGTGAAGATTCCGGCGGGCATCAACGAAGGCATGCGCATCCGCTCGGCCGGCAACGGCGAGCCGGGCACCAACGGCGGACCTCCCGGGGATCTCTACATCGAGATCCGCATGAAGCAGCACGAGATCTTCGAGCGCGACGGCGACGACCTGCACTGCACGGTGCCGGTGTCGCTCACGACCGCGGCGCTGGGCGGCGGCATCGAGGTGCCCACGCTGGGCGGCAAGGCCGAGATCGAACTGCCCGAGGGCACGCAGCACGGCAAGACCTTCCGCCTGCGCGGCAAGGGCATCAAGGGCGTTCGATCGAGCTACCCGGGCGACCTCTACTGCCACGTGCAAGTGGAGACGCCGGTCAAGCTCACCGAGCACCAGCGAAAGCTGCTCAAGGAGCTGGACGAATCCTTCCGCAAGAGTGGGGACCGGCATTCGCCCAACTCCAAGAGCTGGTCGGATCGCGTCAAGGACCTGTTCAAGTAAGCAAGCAAGGGGCGACCGAGTCGCGACCGGCCTGGGACGACGCCCCCGGGCTCTCTTGCAAGCCCGGTCCGCACCCGGGCTTTTCTTTTTGTTGCGCTGCAACCAGCGCTGCCTGCGGACAAAGCCGCATGGCGGCCTTGGCTTGCGACTTCTACAGTCGAGTCACGGGCGGCCGATAACGACGCAGCCCCTGTCTGCACCATGTCCCGACTCGACCACGACATCCACACCTGCCGGGCGCTCGTCATCGACGGCAACCCGACCTCGCGCAGCGTGCTCACCGCACAGCTGCGCGACTTCGGCGTGGGCACCGTGGTGCAGACCGGGCGCGTGAAGGAAGCCCGGACCATCCTCGAGAACCGGCATTTCGACGTGGTGCTGTGCGACTACCACTTCGAGGGCAGCGACATGTCGGGGCAGGACCTGCTCGACGAGCTGCGCCGCGAGCAATTGCTGCCCTTCTCCACCGTCTTCCTGATGGTGACCGGCGAGGCGTCGTACGCGAAGGTGACCGAGGCGGCCGAATCGGCCCTGGACGGCTACCTGCTCAAGCCGCACAACGCCACCAGCCTGGGCAACCGCGTGCTCGAGGCGCGCAAGCGCAAGCGGGTGCTCAAGCATGTGTTCGAAGCCATCGAGGCCGGCGACTTCGGCGCCGCCGCCCAGCTGTGCCAGGCACGATTCGAAAAGCGTGCGCCCTACTGGCTGTACGCCGCGCGCATCGGCGCCGAGCTGTACCTGCGGCTGGACAAGCACAAGGAAGCGCAAGAGCTCTACGCCGCGGTCGTCGAGGCGCGCGCCCTGCCCTGGGCCAAGCTCGGCATCGCTCGCACCCAACTCGCCTCGGGCCAGGTCGTGCCGGCGCGCCGTACGCTGGATGCGCTCATCGGCGACATGCCCCAGTTCGCCGACTCCTACGACGTGCTCGGCCGCGTGCTCGTCGAACAAGGCGAGATGCAGCAGGCGTTCGAGATCTACCAGAAGGCGGCCGAGCTCACGCCCGGCAGCGTGACGCGCCTGTTGCATGCGGGAACGCTGGCCTTCTACGCGGGCCAGTCGGAACAGGCGATGACCGCGCTGGACCGCGCCTGCGTCATCGGCGTCGCGTCAAAGATGTTCGACGACCACGCCCTCGTGCTGCTGGCGCTGCTGCAGTTCGATGCGAAGGACGCCAAGGCCCTTCAGCGCACCAGCGACCACCTGTCGCGGCGCATCGACAAGCAGCCGGACAACCGCCGCATCCTGCGCTTCCAGCGGGTCATCGACACGCTGCGCAGCATGCAGGCCAAGAAGGTGGCCGAGGCGATGCGCATGGTGCGAGACCTCACCGAAGAGGTCGACAGCGCCGAGATGGACATGGAGGCGGCGTGCAACCTCGTCGCCTTGTGGGCGCGGCTCAATTCGTCGGAGATCCAGCTCGACGAGATGCCCGCGCAGGTCCAGCGCATCGTGCAGCGCTTCTGCGTCTCGCGCGCATCGATGGAAATGCTCATCGCGTCCGCGCAAGGCACCGAGCCCACGACGACCATCGTGCGCGACACGCATGCGTACATCTCGTCGATGGCGGAAAAGGCCATGGGCCACGCGATGAAAGGGTCGCCCGGCGAGGCTGTGAAGATGCTGCTGGTGGTGGGGGCCGAGACGCGCAACGCCAAGCTCATCGAGCTGGCCGGCCTGGTGGCCCAGCGCCACCAGGAGAAGATCGCCGACGTGACCGAGCTGCAGGCACGCGCCCGCGACCTCGCTCAACGCTATTGCGCCAAGGGCGCGCATCTCATCGGCGCCAAGCAGGGCGGGCGCTCCGCGGGCGGGCTGAGCCTGCGTGCCGCGCCGCCTGCGTCTCCCACGACTTCCGACAACACCGACGCGCCGCAGGCCGCACCGGCCGCCTGAGCGCCGCAGTCCCGACGAAGCGCTGGGGAATAATCCCCGGATGCCCCGTCCGCGCCTGCCCGATTCCCTGAACCCCACGTCCATCGCACTCGCCACCGCCGCCTGGACCGGCACCGTCGCCAACTGGCCGCTGTGGCAGTCGCTCGCCAGGCTGCCGGAGATGGGCTCGGCGCGTGGCACGGTGTTCATCATCGGCTTCATGCTCGCAGTCGTGGCGCTGAGCTTCGCGTTGCTGTGCGTGCTGGCCACGCGCTTCACCATCAAGCCCGCAGCCGCGCTCTTCGTCCTCGCCGCGGCCTTCGGCGCGCACTTCATGGGCACCTACGGCGTGGTCCTGGACCCGACCATGATGACCAACGTGCTGCAGACCGACGCACGCGAGACGCGCGACCTGCTGAGTTGGCGCCTGGCTGCCATCGTGCTGCTCTTGGCCGGGCCGCCGCTGTGGGCGCTGTGGCGCGTGAAGATCGCACCGACGGGTGCGCTGCGGCAGGTCGCGCGCAACGGCATTGCAGTCATCGTGTCGATCGCCGTGGTCGCGGGCATCGTCTTCGCGCTCTTTGCCGACCTGTCGGCCACCATGCGCAACCACAAGCACCTGCGCTACCAGATCAACCCGCTGAACTCGTTCTTCTCGCTCGCCGTGCTGGCGGCGCAAGGACAAGCCCAGCCTGCCGGGCCGCCCGAGCCGATCGGGCTCGATGCGGCCGCCCTGCCGCGTGCCGCCGATGCGAAGCCACCGCTGCTGCTGCTGGTCATCGGCGAGACGGCGCGCGCCGATCACTTCTCGCTCAACGGCTACGCGCGCCCGACCAACGCCGAGCTTGCGCAGCGGGAGGTCCTCAGCTTCACCGACGTGAGCTCCTGCGGCACCAGCACCGCCGCATCGCTGCCCTGCATGTTCTCTCACCTTGGCCGCAAGGCCTTCAATGGCGGCGGCCGGTCGCAGGAGAACCTGATGGACCTGCTGCAACGGGCGGGCTATGCCGTGCTGTGGCTGGACAACCAGGCCGGCTGCAAGGGCCTGTGCGCCCGCGTGCCCAGCGCCATGGCGGGCGACGCCGCCGGCGGCGATGCGCATGCGCTGCAAGGCCTGTGCGATGCCGAAGGAGAGTGCTTCGACGAGGCCCTCTTGCATGGGCTGGACCAGCGCCTGGCTGCCCTGCCCGCCGAGCGGCGTGCCAAGGGCGCGGTGCTGGTGCTGCATCAGATGGGCAGCCACGGCCCGGCGTACTTCAAGCGCTCGCCGAAGGCGTTCAAGCGCTTCCTGCCCGAATGCACGACCAATGTGCTGCAGCAGTGCGAGCACGATGCGCTCATCAATGCCTACGACAACTCCATCGCCTACTCCGACCACGTGCTGGCTGGCGCGATCGACTGGCTGAAGACCCACGAAGGCGACCACGCGCCGGCGTTGCTGTACGTGTCCGACCACGGCGAATCGCTGGGCGAGAACAACCTCTACCTGCACGGACTGCCCTATGCCGTGGCCCCGCGCGAACAGACGCACGTGCCGATGCTGGTATGGCTGCCGCCGGCGGACACGCGCGTGTCCTGCCTGGCGTCGCAGACCGGCAAGGCCTGGAGCCACGACAACCTCTTCCACACCGTGCTCGGGCTCGTCGGCGTGCGGGCGAAGGAATACCAGGCGGCACTGGACATGACGACACCGTGCCGGCCGTGAAGACGGTGCGCTGAGGGCCGCGGACTTCGGTTAGGCTCGCACCCGCTTGCAAGTCACCCGCCAGTCAGGTTCACGCCACCCCCATGTCCGCACAAGCCGATTCACTCAAGTCCATCTTCTTCGCCCTCGGCGCCAACTTCGCCATCGCGGTGGCCAAGACGGCGGGCGCGATCTTCACCGGTTCGTCGTCCATGCTGGCCGAGTCCATCCACTCGTACGCAGACTGCGGCAACCAGGCGCTGCTCATCTGGGGCCTGAAGGAAGCCAAGGGCGCACCGACGCCGGATCACCCCCTGGGCACCGGCCGCGCCATCTACTTCTGGAGCTTCATCGTCGCGCTGATGCTCTTCAGCATGGGCGGGCTGTTCTCCATCTACGAAGGCGTGCACAAGCTGCACGAGACCGAGCCCGTGCAATACGCCTGGGTGGCGGTGGGCATCCTCGTCTTCAGCATCCTGGCCGAGGGTGGCTCGCTGTGGGGCTGCCTGCGCGAGATCCGCAAGGACCGCGGCGATCAAAGCCTGTGGAGCTGGTTCCGAACCTCGCGCCAAAGCGAGCTGCTGGTCGTGCTGGGCGAAGACCTGGCGGCCCTGGGTGGCCTGGTTCTGGCGCTCATGTTCATCCTCGTCTCGATGGTGACGGGCAATCCGATGTGGGACGCCATCGGCTCGATCGCGATCGGCGTGCTTCTGGTGGTGGTGGCAGTGTTGGTGGGGGTGGAGGTCAAGGCCTTGCTGGTGGGCCAGAGCGCCACGCCGCAGACCATCGCCGAGATTCGCGCGCACGTCGAAGCGCAGCCGGAAGTGAGCCGGGTGTTCAACCTGCTCACCCAGCAGCTGGGCGGCGAGATCATGCTGGCGGTGAAAGCGCAGATGACGCCGCAGGCGAGCGACGTCGCGCTGGTCGAGGCGATCAATCGGGTCGAACGCGGGTTGAAGCAGGCCTTTCCGCAAGTGCGCTGGATCTTCTTCGAGCCGGACAATAGAGATTGACGGCCCCCCAGTCGCTACGCTCCTGCCCCCGAGGGGCGCCGCCTGGCGGACCGGCGGAGCCGGATCCGCGGGCGTGGCTTGAGGGGCGCTTCGCTGTCGTGGTGCGATGGCGCGGAGGTCAGAACAGTTCGCCTTGGCCGTGCTTGGGCGGCAGCCGCGGGCGCTTGAACTGCGTCAGGTCCAGCTCCACCCGCGTGCGATTGAGCCCGAGCCGCGCCACGGCCTTGGTGAAGCGCTGGTGCAGCAGTTGCGCCCACACCCCCTCGCCTTTGAGCCGGGCGCCCCAGCGAGCGTCGTAGTCCTTGCCACCGCGCATCTCGCGCACGCGCGCCATCACGCGGGCGGCGCGTTCAGGGAAATGCTGGTCCAGCCACTGCTGGAAGAGCGGGTTCACCTCCCACGGCAGGCGAAGCACGATCGAGAACGCCGAGCTGGCGCCTGCTGCCGCCGCGGCCTCGAGGATCTTCTCAAGCTCCGGCTCGTTGATGAAGGGGATGACCGGCGACACGCTCACCCCGACCGGCACGCCCGCTTTCGCCAGGGCCTCGACGGTGCGCAATCGCCGGTGCGGTGCGGCGGCACGCGGCTCGAGGATGCGCGCAAGCGCAGGGTCGAGCGACGTGATGGACACGTAGATGGCCACCAGCCTGCGCTCGGCCATGGGCGCGACGAGGTCGAGGTCACGCTCGATGCCCGATGACTTGGTGACCATCGAGAACGGATGGTGGCATTCGGACAGCAGCTCGATGACCGAACGCGTGATGCCCAGCTTGCGCTCGATCGGCTGGTAGGCATCGGTGGCTGCACCGATGTTCAGCATCAGCGGCTCGTAGCTCTTGCTCGCGAAAGCCTCGCGCAGCTTCTCGGCCGCGTTCACCTTGGCGATGATGCGCGTCTCGAAATCGAGGCCCGGTGACATGTTGAGGTAGCTGTGCGTCGGGCGCGCGAAGCAGTAGATGCAACCGTGCTCGCAGCCGCGGTACGGGTTGATCGAGAGATCGAAGCCGATGTCCGGCGAATCGTTGCTGGACAGGACGGACTTGACGCGCTCCTCGATGATCTGCGTCGCCGGCGGCAGGTACTCTTCCTGCGCCTGCTGGTCGATCGTGCCCCACCCATCGTCGAAGCTCTCGCCAGTCTGCGACGAGAAGCGATTCTCGATGGCCCACGACGTCCCGCGACCCTTGACGGGATCGGGCATCGGGCCTTCGGGGACGAGCGGGATGGTTCTGGCGTGGCGCATACTGTCAATATATACAGTATCCACCACAAATCAAAGCCCCATGCCGCCCGGCGGTGTCGCCCACTGGGGGAAAGGGGCGCCGTCGACAGCGTTTGGCGCGCCAGCCGTGGGGATCGAACCCGCTAGTAGTCGCTGCCGCCGTCCGATGCCATCCCTGGTGCGAGGTTCTCGAATTTGGTCAGCGGTTTCAGGAAGGCGAGCTTGCAGGTGCCCGTCGGGCCGTTACGCTGCTTGGCGATGATCACCTCGGCCACGCCAGGCTCCTTGCAGGCTTCCTTGGTGTAGTACTCGTCGCGGTAGATGAACATGATCACGTCCGCGTCCTGCTCGATGGCGCCGGATTCACGCAGGTCGCTCATCATCGGACGCTTGTCGGTGCGCTGCTCCACGCTTCGATTGAGCTGCGACAAGGCGATCACCGGGCATTTCAGTTCCTTGGCCAGGCCCTTCAAGCCGCGAGAGATTTCGCCCAGCACGGTCGCGCGGTTTTCTTCGCTGGTGCCGCCGCTGCCGGTCATCAGCTGCAGGTAGTCGACGATGATGAGCCCGAGCTGTCCGCAGATGCGGGCCTGGCGACGGGCCCGCGCGCGCACTTCGCTGGGGGTGAGGCCGGGGCTCTCGTCGATGAACATGCTGGTCTTGCCCAGCTTCTCCACCGCCTCGGACAGGCGACCCCATTCGTCGTCGCGAAGCCGTCCCGTGCGCAGGTTCGACTGGTCGATGCGCCCGAGCGAACCCACGAGACGCAAGGCCAGTTGGGCCGCGCCCATTTCCATGGAGAACACGACGACCGGCAGGCCTTCGTTCACCGCCACGTGCTCACCGATGTTCAGCGCCAGCGCCGTCTTGCCCATCGACGGACGCGCTGCCAGCACGATCAGGTCGCCCGGCTGCAAGCCGGCGGTCATGCGGTCGAAGTCGTAGAGCCCCGTGCGCACGCCGGTCACTTCTTCCGCACCGTTCTCGTGCAGCTCGTTCACGCGGTCGATCAGTTGCACGACCAGTTGGTCCATGCTCTGGAAGCCCTGGCGCGACTTGGAGCCTTCCTCGCCAATCTTGAAGATCTGGCTCTCGGCCTCGTCGAGGATCTGCGACACCGGCCGGCCTTGCGGGTTGAAGGCGTTGGTGGCGATCTCGTCGCTGGCCGCCACGAGCTTGCGCAGCACCGCACGTTCACGAACGATCTCGGCGTAGCGCCGCAGGTTGGCCGCGCTCGGCACGCTTTGCGCAAGCGCGTTGAGGTAGGCCAGACCGCCGCACTCCTCCGCCTTGCCCAGGCTTTGCAGTTGCTCGAAGACGGTGATGACGTCGGCCGGCTTGCTGCCGTTGATCAGCCCGCCGATGGCCGCGTAGATGAGCTTGTGTTCGAAGCGGTAGAAGTCGTTGTCGTTGAGCAGGTCGCCGGCCTTGTCCCAGGCGCTGTTGTCCAGCAGCAGGCCGCCCAGCACGCTTTGCTCGGCCTCGATGGAATGCGGAGGGATGCGCAGGCGGGAAACCTCATCATCGCCGCCGGATGAGGACTGGAACTTCTTCGAGGGCTCGAACACGGTAGACATCATTCGATCCTATGGACTGCGGGGGCGGGCGCGAAGCCCTGAAAGCACCGATGTGCGGTGAGAAGACCAGGCACGCTGTGGGCAAGCCTGTGGACATCCGGTGACGAAGCGTTTGAAACAGCGGGATAACTGCCTCGCCCAGAAACGACAAAGGCCGGCAGATGCCGGCCTTGTCGATCAGTCGAAAACCGATCAGTCCGTCTCGCCGACCACAACCACCTTCACCTCGACGACCACGTCGGTGTGCGGGGCGACGGTCACGACATGCTCGCCGACGGTCTTCAGCGGACCGTTGGGCATGCGCACTTGCGCCTTGGCCACCTTGAAGTCGATGCGCGTGAGCGCTTCGGCGATGTCGTTGTTGGTGACGGAGCCGAACAGGCGGCCGTCCACACCAGCCTTTTGCGTGATGTGAACGGTGCGGCCGTTCATCTTCTCGCCCAGGGCTTGTGCTTCTGCGAGCTTGGCCGCGGCGGCCTTCTCGAGTTCAGCGCGCTTCGCCTCGAATTCCTTGATCGCGGCTTCGGTCGCACGGCGTGCGGCGCGGGTCGGGATCAGGAAGTTGCGGGCATAGCCGTCCTTGACCTTGACGACGTCGCCCAGGTTGCCGAGGTTGGCCACTTTTTCAAGCAGGATCACTTGCATGTCGTTGCTCCTCAGACCCGATGCTGGTCGCTGTACGGCAGCATGGCCAGGAAGCGCGCGCGCTTGATGGCGGTGGTGAGCTGACGCTGGAAGAACGCGCGCGTGCCGGTCAGGCGGGCGGGCGTGATCTTGCCGTTTTCGCTGATGAAGTCACGCAGGGTGTCGACATCCTTGTAGTCGATCTCGGTGACGCCGGTGACGGTGAACCGGCAGAACCGCTTGCGCCTGAACAGCAGCGACTGCTGGTTGCGCTTGGGCTTGCGATCCTTGGAAAACTTACCTTTACCACGTGGCGGGGGCATATTTCACCTCTTTCAAATCTGTTCAGTGAGCTCGGTCACATGAAAAACGATGCCGCGTCCGTTGCGCTGAGACCCGAGGAAGCCGGCAAAGCCGAGGGTGCTTCCGATGTCGAGTTTCAGCAGGCGCTGTGTGATGTCCCCGATGGCCCGCGCCTTGATCTCCATGGAGACCTTTCGCGGCTGGCCGTCTTGCGTGACCTCCGACTCGTGCTTGAGCACCAGGTCGAGGGCCGGCAGTCCGGCGGGGGTGTATCTCACCGCACCCCGCTCCGTCAGCTGGGCCGAAAGAACCAGGCGGTTCATGCGGCTTGCGACGAGGCGGACGCTGCGTTCGTCCTCAGGCCGTGGCCTCCTGCTGTTGCTGCGGGGCCTTGCGGGCTTCTTCCTTCTCGACCATCTTCATCATGACCGAAGGGGTCGTCTCGGCCTTGCTCTTGACCACGGTGAGGTGGCGCAGCACGGCGTCGTTGAAGCGGAAGCCGGTTTCGAGCTCGGCAAGAACTTCCTTGCTGCACTCGATGTTGATGCACAGATAGTGGGCCTTGGCCAGCTTCTGGATCAGGTAGGCCATCTGGCGACGGCCCCAGTCTTCCACGCGGTGCACCTTGCCGCCGGCGGCGGTGACGATGCCCTTGTAGCGTTCCAGCATGGCCGGAACTTGCTCGCTCTGATCCGGATGGATCAGAAGCACGATTTCATAGTGACGCATTGGAGCTCCTTGTGGATTGCAAGCCCAGGCGTGATTGCCCGGCTGCGAGCCACCCCGAAGCGTCAGGACCCGGGTGTGGCAAGGGGAAAGCCCGCGATTATAGCCCGATTTGCCCGGCCGACCGGGCTTTGGGAATGCGCAGATTCCTCACGAAGGCCCGCTCGGATTCGGATGGCGCCGGGGTGAGCAGCGTCACCGCCACCATCACCGCCAGCCCCAGCGGCACGCCGAACACCGCCGCCGAGATCGGCTGGATGCTCCACCACAGGTCGATGGACGAATCGACGTGGAAGACGCCCCGCAGCCAGGGCTCGTTGCGCACCATGTAGTAGACCGTGATGCCCAGGCCCGCGAGCATGCCGGCGATGGCACCCTGCCGGTTGGCACGCGACCAGAACACGCCCAGCACCAGCGCCGGCGCGAAGGCCGACGCCGCCACCGAGAACGCCGCCGACACGAGGAAGACGATGTCCACCGGCTTGGATGCCGCGAGCGCCGACGCCGCCAGCGCCACCACCAGAAGCATCACCTTGGACACCGTGACCCGGTGCGACGAGCCCGTCCCACCCTTGACGATCTTGTAATAGAAGTCGTGGCCCAGCGCGTTGGCGATGGTCAGCAGCAGCCCGTCCGCCGTCGACAGCGCCGCGGCGAGCCCGCCGGCCGCCACCAGCGCCGAGACCACGTAAGGCAAGCCGCCGATCTCCGGCGTCGCCAGCACGACGATGTCCGCGCCGATCTTCATTTCGCCCAGCTGGAGAATGCCGTCGCGGTTCACGTCCACCACCGACATGAGCGACGGGTCCACCTTCGACCAGTTGGAGATCCACGCCGGCAGCTGGTCCCAGGGCGTGCCCACGAGCACGTTGAAGACCTCGAACTTGACGAGCACCGCCAGCGCCGGCGCCGTGACGTACAGCAAGGAGATGAAGAACAGCGACCACGCCACCGATTGGCGCGCCTCTTTGACCGTCGGCGTGGTGTAGCTGCGCACGAGGATGTGCGGCAGGCCGGCCGTGCCGAGCATCAGGCAGAACACCAGCGCGAGGAAGTTGCGCCGCGATTCGTCGTACGCCTGCCGCTCTTGCGGCGTGCCATCCGGGTCGCCCGCGAACTGCTGGCCGTGCGGCGGCATGCCGGCCAAGGGCTTGGCGCGCGCCTCGTTCTGCACCGCCAGCCGCTTCCACAGCTCACGCGCGGTCTCCTCGTTCTTGGGCACCTGGGCCAGCGCCTTCTCCGCAGCCTGGATGTCGCCCAGCGGCGCGTTGATCGCCTTGAGGTCGGCCACCTTCTCCACCGCCACCCGGCGCTCCTGTGACAGCGCGAGCGGTACGTTCGCCAGCTTGGTGCGATAGGACTCGGCCCGCGCCTTGAAGGCCGCGATGACCTCCAGCTCCTTCGGATCGCGCATCAGTTCCTGCTCGCGCTCGGTCACCTTCGCAAGCTGCGAGCCGTACACCAGCTGTGGCAGCAGCACGCCCGTCTGCTTGACCGACAGCCACACCACGGGGATGGCGAAGGCGACGATGAGGATGAGGTACTGCGCCACCTGCGTCCACGTCACCGCCTTCATGCCGCCGAGGAACGAGCACACGAGGATGCCGCCCAGCCCGAGGAAGATGCCAATCACGAAATCCACGCCCGTCAGCCGCGTGGTGATCAGGCCCACGCCGTAGATCTGCGCCACGACGTAGATGAACGAGCACATCACCGCCGCGACGATGCCCACCAGCCGCGTCACGTCGCTGCCGTAGCGCGCGCCGAGGAAATCGGGGATCGTGAATTCGCCGAACTTGCGCAGGTAGGGCGCGATCAGCAGGCCCACGAGGCAATAGCCGCCCGTCCATCCGAGGATGAAGGCGAGCCCCGCATAGCCTTGCAGGTACAAGGTGCCCGCCAGGCCGATGAACGACGCCGCCGACATCCAGTCCGCGCCGGTCGCCATGCCGTTGTAGATGGCCGGCACGCGACGGCCCGCCACGTAGTACTCGTTCGCGTCGGTCGTGCGCGAGATGATGCCGATGCACGCGTACAGCACCACCGTCGACAAGAGAAAGGTCACGCCGATCCAGCGCTTGGGCACGCCCACCTGCTCGAGCACGGCCATGAGGATCGTGAAGAGCACGAACCCGAGGGCGTACCAGAAGTAGACGCGATTCAGGCGGCGCTTGAAGAGCGCACGTGGCTGCGTCGAGATGCCCTGCCATTCGGCGGCCATCTCAATCGTCCTCGGCCACGCCGTGCTCGCGGTCGAGCTGGTCGATGCGACGCGCGTACCACCACACGATGGCAAGGTAGACCACGAGCGAGCCCTGCGACGCCAGCCAGAAGCTGAACGGCCAGCCGAAGAAGTTGAAGCTCAGCTCGCGCGCGAAGAAGGTGGCGACGAAGGTGACGACGAACCACAAGGCGAGCAACCCACCGGTGATGCGCAGGTTGCGCTGCCAATAGCGGCGCTCGTTGCCGCTGTCCGTGGTGTTGCCGTTCGACTCGATCATGGTGTTCTGGAGGGACGCCCGATTCTCGGCGATCCCCTGCGCACCCCTGTCGGATCGGACATAGGGCTTTCGATAGGTGGTCCCGTGTTCTGCGCCGACTTCTCGGCCTCGGCCAGAGGCGATCGGCGTGACGGGCATGCACGCTCTCTTCAGCGTGCCGGTTGAGCCGCTGTGTCAGATCGGCCAGGGCAGCGCCAGCGCCGTGATGCCGGCGCACAGGATGGCGGTGGCGACGACGACCATCCACTCGATGCCCTGGGTGGCGTCGTCGACGGCGTCTTGAATGTCGATGTCGTGGTTCATGGTCAGTGCGGGGTGGCGTGTTGCGGTGTGTGGAGATTCTTGTCAGGCCATGCCGGGCGGAGATTGATCCTCGTCAATTGCGGGCAACCGTCTTCACGCGCCCGCGCGGCCGAAGCTCGCCATCCGCCCGAGCCAGGCCTGGCGTCCGGCGGGCCCCATGGCCTCGACGGAACCGACCACCGAGTCGCGCACCGGCGAGATGCCCACGCCACCGAGGATGTTGCGCTTGAGCACACGCAGGCTGTGGGCAAAGAAGAACCAGCGGTAGGCCAAGGCCGGCATGCCCATGGTGACGACCACGCGCGCCGAGCGGCCGGCCAGCAGCTTCTTCGGCAAACCCTTGCCGTCCATCTTGCCGATGGCAAAGCCGGGCCTTGCCACCTGCTCGAGGAAGCCCTTGAGCATCGCCGGCATGCTGCCCAGCCACAGCGGGTAGAAGAAGACCAGGTGCTGCGCCCAGCGGATGTCGTCCTGCACCGGCGCGAGGTCGTCGGGCAAGGGGCCGGCCGTCCACTCGTCCTGGCTTCGCAGCAGCGGGAACCGCAGCCGCGCGACGTCCACCGTCCGCACTTCGTGGCCCGCGGCTTTCGCCGACTGCGCGTATGACTCCGCCAGCGCGTGGCAGAAGTGCGCCTTCGAAGCGTCGGGGTGCGACTGGATGATGAGGATGTGCTTGCCCATGCCCGCGATGGTCGAACACCACGGCGCGCGCTGCACTGATCTTCATCAAGCCGGACGTTCACACCCAGGGCCCGAGCCGCTTTCAGGTCCCTGCAAATGTGATCTTGTGACAGCGTAAGGACCGTCACGGCCGGGTTCAAGCGTCGAGGGGCCGCGCCCAGCGCTCGCAGATCGCGCGGAGCGGAAAATCCTTCGACGTGTCGACGTCGATGACCCGTGAGCGCTCGTCGTCGAGGAAGTCTTCCTGCACTTCCATTTGCAGGCGCAGCACGCGCTCGTCCGCTTCGGAGGCATCGCCGCGGCCGGCGAGGCGTGCTTCGATCCGATGGCGCAAGGTGTCTTCGGCGGCATGGCAATGCAGGATGCAGAACGACACATGCCGCTCGGCAGCGAGCGCAGCCATCATGGCGCGCTCGCCGCGGCGCAGGAACGCGGCATCGACGATCGTCGGGAAGCCGGCGTCCAGCGAGAGCGCAGCACGCGCCCGCAAGGCCTCGAAGGTGCGGCGCGTGGCGTCCGGCGTGTAGATGCCGTCCGCCTGGTTCGATGACGACCGTTCGAGCGGCCGCAATCCGAACAGCCGCTTGCGCTCGACGTCCGAGCGAATCCGCACCGCACCGACGTGCTCGAGCACGCGCTGCGAGACGAAGGATTTGCCTGAACCCGACAGGCCGTGGGTGATCATCAGCTTCGCATCGGTGGACGTCGCGATTGACGAGGCGGTGGCCATGTAGTCGGGTGCCGCGTTCAAACCCTGGGCCGATGGTTCCCGCAAAGCCGCGACCCGGGCGCGGACCAGGGCACGAGCCACCATGTAGTACCGCAGGACGCGCAGGCCATCGTGGTCGCCCGTGGTCTCGAGCCACGCGTCGAGAAAGCGGAAGGCGAGATCGCGCCGCCCATGTGCGACCAGGTCCATCACCATGAAGGCCGCATCGTTCATCACGTCGATCCAGCGCAAGGCGGGGTCGAACTCGATGCAGTCGAAGGCCGTCACCTCGCCCGCGACGACGGTGGCATTGGCGAGGTGAAGGTCGCCGTGGCACTCGCGCACCATGCCGGCCTCGCGGCGGGCGGACCACACGGGGCGCATCGCTTCGGTCTGCGTCGACACCCAGTCCCGCAAGGCGGCCAGCACCGGCGCGTGATTGGGTGATTGCAGGCCCGACAGCAAGTCCGCCATCACTGCTTCGATCGCGCGCGGCGTCCCGTACTCGTCGTTGCCAGCGGACGCACGTGGCGCGGCGAGATGGAATTCGCCGATGCGCCGGCCGAGCGCTTCGGCCTGCTCGGCCGTCAGGTTGCCCGCCGCCAGTCGTTCGCTGAACAAGGCCCCATCGGGAAATCGCCGCATGCGCACGGCATGGTCGATCGGCTCGCCCTCGCCGCGCAAGGTCGGCGCCTCGGGCGTTCCTCGGATCGACAGCACGTCGATGTACAAGGACGGCGCCAGCCGGCGATTCAGCCGCACTTCCTCGTCGCAGGCATGCCGGCGCGTGGGCGGCTGCGAGAAATCGAGAAAGCCGAGGTCGACCGGCTTCTTGAACTTGTAGGCCAGGTCCTCGCACAGCAGCACCCACGAGATGTGGGTCTCGATGAGCTCGACCGGCTGCTCGGGCTGCCCGGCCTGCAGTTCACGCCGAAGCGCGTCGATGTTCAGCGGATGATCCATGCGACACGCATGGTGCTGCAGCCGGGTGCGCCAACGCAAGAAATATCCCGTCACGCCTGCCGCCGCCGACGTGCTCCGGCCTTGATCCTGGACAAGCCTGGCGTGGAAGCTCCGTGCCAACCTCTCCAGCAGCTCGGAGCACACCCATGCGACACGCTGCAAGCATCATCATCTGCGAAGAACATTCGGCACTGTCGGCCATGCTGCGCTCGGTGCTGCTGATGCTGTCGCAACACCGCCCCGCCGGAAACCCGCTGGACTGCGCCTCGTTGAGGGCCATCCTGTTCTACCTCGATGAGTTTCCCGAGAAGCGCCACCACCGCAAGGAAACCCAACTGCTCTTCCCGAAGCTGCGCGCCCGCACCCCGCTGTCGCGCGAACTGCTGGACCGGCTCGACGAGGACCACGCCCGCGGCGAACACAGGATCCGCGAACTCGAGCATCTGCTGCTCGGCTGCGAAATGATGGGCGAGTCGCGCTTCAAGGCCTTCGAGGACGCTGCCACGCGCTACGTGCAGTTCTACTTCGAGCACATGCTGCTCGAGGAGCGCGAGGTGCTGCCGCTGGCCGAGCAGGTGCTGACCGCCGAAGACTGGGCCGAGCTGGACGAAGCATTCACCGCCGATCGCGACCCGCTGGGCGGAGGCGCCGCCCCTGACGCGTCCTACGACGCCTTGTTCACGCGGATCGTGAACCTCGTGCCTGCACCGCTGGGGCTCGGACCCGCGCGCACGTAGCTCACACCCTCGCACCCTGGAGAACGCCATGACCTACCGCAGCCTTCTCGTCCATCTCGACCAGGACGCGCAGTGTGCGCAGCGCGTGCAGCTTGCCATCGCCCTGGCACGCCGCCTCGACTGCCATCTGGTCGGCCTCGCGCCCACCGGCCTGCTGGACGTTCCCGCCGCCATCACCGCCGAAACCTCGCTGGCCCAGTATTCGTCGCTGGCCTGGGACCTGCTGCGCGACCGCGCGGACAAGGCGACCCAGGCGTTTCGCACCGCCTGCCACACGGCCGGGCTCAAGTCGTTCGAGGCGGTCGTGCACGAGGCCGGCAAGGCGCAATCGCTCACGCTCCACGCGCATTGCAGCGACCTCGCCCTGCTGTCGCAACCCGACCCGTCCGCACCCGGCATCGCCGCCGCCCGTCAGCTCGTCGAAGAGGTGGTGATGAACAGCGCGCGCCCCACGCTGATCGTGCCGTACGCCGGCCGTTTCGGCACTGTCGGCGAAAGCGCCATGGTGGCCTGGGACGACAGCCGCGAGGCGGCGCGCGCCGTCTCCGACGCGCTGCCGCTGCTGCGCGTGGCCAAGCAGGTCCAGGTGGTGTCATGGAACGAGGACAAGCAGACCACGCGAGCCATCGGCGCGCGGCTCGAATCGTTGCACCACTGGCTGATGTGGCAAGGCGTGTCCGCCGAAGTGCGCGTGGAAGCAGTCGTCGACGGCGTGCGGATCTCCGACGCCATCCTGTCGCGGGCCGCGGACCTCAATGCCGATTTGATCGTGATGGGCGCTTATGGGCACTCTCGCTGGATCGAGCGGGTGATGGGCGGCGCCACACGCGGCCTGCTCGACACGATGACCGCGCCGACGCTGATGTCGCATTGAGGCGCTGTCGCCTTGCCTTCTGAATTCAGAGGAGCCGTGCCGCCAGCGCAACGGCGGAGCCCGCGAGCCCCGCCCACAGGTAGCCCGCAGCGATGCCGCGGCCGAACCTCGGGCCGCCGCTGACGGAGGCAATGCCGATCTTCATCACCATGTTGACCGCCGCGGCGCACGCAATGCCCAGCATCGCCGTATCCACGGCCACACCGCCCGCCTCGCGCATGCGGGCGAGCGAGACGAGGACGGCATCCACATCGACCAGCCCCGACAGGCTCGCCAGCCCGATCACGCCCGCCGCGCCCAGCCGGTCCTGGCTGACATGCACGAGCACCGTCACGAGCCCGAGGAAGAAGCCGAAGCCGAGCGCAGTGCCGATGTCGAAGGTGGCCATCTCGTCCGCCGCGCTGCCAGTGGCGTCTTGTGGCGTGCGCCGATTCCAATGGCGCATCGCGACCACCACGAGGGCGCCCGCGCTTGCCAGCAGCGGTGCAGCCATCGTCCACGCAAGCGCCGGCTGCAGCACGGCCAGGATCGCCACCATGCGGCAGAACATCACCGCGCATGCCGCCAGGCCGCCGGCGGTGGCTGCCTCGAAGATGGTGGCGTCCTCGCGGACGCGGCGCGACAGCATCACCGTTGCTGCCGTGGACGACGCGAGCCCGCCGAGCAGCCCGGTCCACAGCACGCCGCGCTGAGGGCCGCTCAGCCGCATCGCCACATGGCCGGCGAGCGACAGGCCCGCGAGCAGCACCACCGCCCACCACAGGCGGTACGGATTGAGCGCCTGGTAGGGGCCAAGCCCCGTGTCCGGCAGCAGGGGCAGCACCACCACCGACAGCACCAGCATCTGCAAGGCCGCCCGCAGCTCCCGGTGCTCGATGAGCGTGAGCCATCGATGCAGCGTCGACTTGAGGTCCAGCAGGACGGTCACGACGACGGCGGCCGCCACCGCAGGCATCGCGTGGCCGACGGCCGCGAGCGCACCGAGCGAGAACGTGAGCAAGGCCGCGACCGCCGTCGTCGCACTGAGGCTGCCGTCCACGCGCACGCCTTCGCGGTACGACACCGCCAGCAGCAGTGCGAGTGCCACCAGGCCGCCGGCCAAAGGCAGCGCCGCGAAGCTCGCGTCCAGGCTGCCCAGCGTGCCGCCCAGCAGGCCGATGAGCGCGAAGGTGCGAAGACCTGCGACCCGGCTGCCTTCGGCGCCTTCGCGCTCCTTCCAGCCTCGCTCGAGCCCGATCAGGAAGCCGACGGCCAAGGCCGCGGCAAGGCCGGGCACAGGTGAGGGGAAGTCAAAAAAGGCGGCAGGCAAGACGAGCGGCGCGTGGTGGATCGATGTGCCGATTCAACCTGCGATGCCGTCATGCCGGCTTGCGTTGGCGCAAGCGGTGGCCCGCCGTGCCGCCACGCGCGATTCAGTCGTGCGTCAATCGTGCTTCAGGCCCGAACCGCTCAGACGGATTCGCAGCCTCGGTTGGCCAGGGCATCCGCCCGCTCGTTGCCGGGGTCGCCGGCATGGCCCTTCACCCAGCGGAACTCGACGCGGTGCAGGCTGCGCAGGGCATCGAGCCGCTGCCACAGATCGGCGTTCTTCACCGGCTTCTTGTCGGCCGTCTTCCAGCCGCGCGTCTTCCAGCCGTGGATCCACTCGGTGATGCCCTTGCGCACGTATTCGCTGTCGGTGTAGAGCACCACGTCGCAGGTGCGCTTGAGCGATGCCAGCGCCTCGATCACCGCGGTGAGCTCCATGCGGTTGTTGGTGGTGAGCTTCTCGCCGCCGAAGAGTTCTTTCTCGTGGCCGCCGGAGCTGAGCCACGCGCCCCAGCCACCGCGGCCGGGGTTGCCCTTGCATGCGCCGTCGGTGTAGACGACAACTTGCGGCCGCGCGATGGCGGGTTTGTCGAGTGCCGTGATCTCGGGGCTGGTACTGCTGATGGTGCTCATGAATGTTCCGTCTCGACCGGGAGCGACTGGCCCCTGCGGTGCTGCTGATGATGGGCCACGACGGCGGGCGCCGCCTTGGCCTTGATGCGTTCGTGGCGCACGAGCCCCACGAGCCGCATGCCCCGCACGCGCTTGACCGCGGTGATCGAATACACCGCGCCGAACACCGGCCACCAACGGTCGCCGACCTTCTCCGTCCATTCGTAGCGCGACAACCAGCGCTCGCTGATGACCGGCGGCTTGTAGCAGCCGAAGCGCCCGGCTTCGACTTCGAAGCTGAGCAGTCGCAGCCAGTCGCGCAGGCGCCGGTAGCCGATGAAATCGCCCTCGCTGGGCAGGTAGAGCGCGCTGTGCTTTCCAAGGCCCATGCCGCGTCGCATGCGGCCCAGCCGCTGGCGCAGGCCCCACAGGCTCGCCGGGTTGAAGCCGACGATCACGACGCGGCCTTCGGGGCGCAGCACCCGCTCCACTTCGCGCAAGGTGAGGTGCGGGTCGCGCGCGAGTTCGAGCGCATGCGGCAGGACGACGAGGTCCAGGCTCTGGCTGTCGAAGGGCAGCGCGTCGTAGTCGCAGTGCAAGGCGATGGCCGCGGGCTGCAGGGTCAACGCGTCGCTCGACCCCTTGAAGGGCGGCGAGCCGTCGCCGCTCACCCATCGATGCGGCATGCGGTTGGCGCGCAGGCCATCGAGTTCGGGCAGGCCCAATTGCAGCGCGTGGAAGCCAAAAACGTCAACCACTGCACGGTCCAGATGGGCTTGCTCCCAGGCGAGCAGGTAGCGGCCGGCAGGGGTGCGCAGCCATTCGGCCAAACCTATAATCGCTGGGCTGTTTGCCATGAATCTCGTTGCAATTCCCGCCTTCACCGACAACTACATCTGGATGCTTCACGATGGCTCAAAAGCCCTCGTCGTCGATCCGGGAGACAGTGCGCCCGTGCTGGACGCGCTGGCGTCGCAAGAATTGACGCTCGCGGGCATTCTAGTGACCCACCATCACGCCGATCACGTCGGAGGCCTCCAGGGCCTCCGATCCATTTTGAAGGGACCCGTTTTCGGGCCCGAGCGTGAAAACATTCCCGGTTCTTTCAACCCGTTACGCGATGGCGATGCCGCCGAATTGATGGGCCTGCGCTTCGACGTCATCGACGTGCCCGGGCACACGTCCGGCCACATCGCCTACTTCGCGAGCGACGTCGATGGCGCCCCCCTTCTCTTCTGCGGCGACACGCTTTTTTCCGGCGGCTGCGGCCGGCTCTTCGAAGGCACGCCGGCGCAGATGCACCACTCGCTGTCGCGCCTGGCCGCCCTGCCCGGGAACACCCGCGTGTGCTGTGCCCACGAGTACACCCTGTCCAACCTGAAGTTCGCGCGTGCGGTCGAGCCGCACAACGACGAACTGGCTGCCTACACGCGGCGCTGCGAAGCGTTGCGTGAACAAGGTCTTCCCACGCTGCCGAGCTCCATCGGCGAAGAGCGTCTCATCAACCCCTTCTTGCGCTGCGACCAACCCGCCGTGATGGCGGCCGCGCATGCGCACGGCGCGGCCAGCGACGACGGCACGCAAGTGTTCGCCGCGCTTCGACAATGGAAGAACGATTTCCGATGATTCACCGACTCACCGGCGGCCTGCGATGGCGCGCACTCACGCAACTCGTCTTCGCCGCGCTCACGCTCGGTGGCCTGCTGTCCGGTTGCGCAACCACGGGCAACCCCGATGCGCCAGCCATCGCGGCCAACGAAGCCTTGTCGGCCAAGGGCCCCGAGGCCGCGGCATCTGCGGCAGCCTCCGCTGCCTCGGCACCTGACGCCGCCGCGTCCGCGCCGGAGATGGCAGCCGCGCCCGCCGAGGCCGCATCCGCGCCCGTCGCCGTCGACCCGCTGCGGCCCGAGGCCGCCGTCGACCTGAACGACGCGCAGGCCCATGCCGACCTGTGGGCCCGCGTGCGCCGCGGCTTCGCGATGCCCGACCTCGACAACGAGCTCGTGCGCGACCGCGAGCAGTGGTACGCCACGCGGCCTGACTACGTGCAGCGCATGACCGAGCGCGGCAGCCGCTACCTCTTCCACATCGTCGAAGAGCTCGAGCGCCGCCACATGCCCACCGAGCTCGCGCTGCTGCCCTTCATCGAAAGCGCCTTCAACCCGCAGGCGATGTCATCGGCCAAGGCTTCGGGCATGTGGCAGTTCATGCCCGGCACCGGGCGCGACTTCTCGCTCAAGCAGAACATCTTCCGCGACGACCGCCGCGACGTGCTCGCCTCCACCCGCGCCGCACTCGACTACCTCGACCGCCTGCACGGCATGTTCGGCGACTGGCACCTGGCACTGGCCGCCTACAACTGGGGCGAAGGCAACGTCACCCGCGCCATCGCGCGCAACCAGCGCCTGGGCCTGCCCACCGACTACCTCAACCTGCGCATGCCCTTCGAGACGCAGCAGTACGTGCCCAAGCTGCAGGCGGTGAAGAACATCGTCACGCGGCCCGAGGCCTTCTCGCTCACGCTGCCGCAGGTGGCCAACCACCCCTACTTCCTGAGCGTGCCCATCACGCGCGACATCGACGTGTCGCTGGCCGCGCGTTTCGCCGGGTTGCCGGTGGACGACTTCAAGACTCTCAACCCGCAGATGAACAAGCCGGTGATCCTGGCCGCCGGCACGCCCTACGTGCTGCTGCCCTACGACAACGCCGACCGCTTCGTGCACGCCATGGGCGAGCACCAGGGCGCGCTGGCCAGCTGGACGGCCTGGGTCGCGCCCAAGACGCTGCGCCCGGCCGAAGCGGCCAAGCAGGTGGGCATGAGCGAAGAGCAGTTGCGCGAAGTCAACCGCATTCCGCCGCGCATGGTGGTGAAGGCCGGGTCCACCCTGCTCGTGCCGCGCACGGCACAGCGCATGGCCGACGTGTCGCCGCAGGTGGCCGACAACGCCACCATGAGCCTCGTGCCCGATGCGCCCGCGATGCGCAAGGTCGCCTTCAAGGCCGGCAAGAAGGAGACGGTAGCGACGGTCGCACGCCGCTACCGCGTGAACGCCGCGCAGGTCGCGCAATGGAACCAGGTGAACGCGGACGCGGCGTTCAAGCCGGGGCAGCAGGTGGTGGTGTTCGTCGCCAACAAGGCACCGGCCACGCGGCACGCGGCGACCAAGCGGCCGGTGAAGCATGCAGCCACCGCCAAGCCGGCGGCGAAGATGGCCAAGGGTGGCCATGGGTCATCGAAGGCGACGCGCTCGGACTGAGCTTGCGATGTGTGAGGCCCCTGCCGCAGCGCGCGCAGAGGCCGGGAGATCGCCAAGCGCGGCGACAGCGGCACCGATTCAGCGCCGGTCGACCAACGCGTGGGCGATGGTGCCCAGGTCCACGTACTCCAGCTCGCTGCCGATCGGCACGCCGCGCGCCAGCCGCGTGACCCGCAAGCCGCGGGCTTTCATCGCCTCGGAAATCACATGCGCCGTGGCTTCGCCTTCGGCGGTGAAGTTGGTGGCGACGATCACCTCCTCCACCGTGCCGTCAGCGGCACGCTCGAGCAGTTGGGCGAGCCCAATGTCGCGCGCGCCGATGCCGTCCAACGGGCTCAGCCGCCCCATCAGCACGAAGTACATGCCGCGGTAGCTGCCGGTGCGCTCGAGCGCCGCCTGGTCCGCCGGCGACTCGACCACGCACAGGAGCCTCGCATCGCGCGAGGCATCGAGGCAGGTGCTGCAGATCGCGCCTTCGGTGAAGGTGTGGCAGCGCTGGCAGTGCCGCACGTTCGCCACCGCCGCCTGAAGCGACGCCGCCAGCCGCTGCGCGCCTTCACGGTCGTGCTGCAGCAGGTGAAAGGCCATGCGCTGCGCCGATTTCACGCCCACGCCGGGCAGGCGCCTGAGCGCCTCGATGAGCGCGTCGAGGGAAGGTTCTGCCATTCAGCGGTGGGCTCAGAACGGGAACTTCATTCCCGGCGGCAGCGGCATGCCGGCGGTGAGCTTGCCCATCTTCTCCTGCGACACCTCTTCCGCACGGCGGATGGCATCGTTGAACGCCGCGGCCACCAGGTCTTCGAGCATGTCCTTGTCATCGGCCAGCAGGCTCGGGTCGATGGTCACGCGCTTCACGTCGTGCTTGCAGGTCATCGTGACCTTCACGAGCCCCGCGCCCGACTGGCCTTCCACCTCGATGTTGGCGAGCTCTTCCTGCGCCTTCTTGAGGTTGTCCTGCATCGCCTGCGCCTGCTTCATGAGGCCGGCAAGTTGGTTCTTCATCATGGTCGTGTTCTCCTGTTCGGTCGGTTCAGTGCGGCTTGATGGAGCCGGGCACGATGCGTGCCGTCTTGTACTGCGCCATTAGCGCCTGTACGAGGGGGTCGTTGTGGATGATCTGTTCGGCCTCGACCTGCCGCCGCTCGGCCTCGGCCGCAGCACGCAGGGCGGGTGAATCTTCGGCCGCTCCGCCTTCCACGTCCAGCCGCACCGGCTGGCCGATCTGCTGCGTCAAGGCGGCCTGCAGCTTGTCGCGGTGCGTTTGGGCGCGCAGCATCTCACGTTCGACGCGCAAGGCAATGATGGCGGTGCCGTCTTCGGCCCGCATGCCGATGCATTCGGCCTGCATCGCGAGTTCACGCACGAGTGCCGAGATGCTGCCTTGCTGCGCCATCTGCGTCACGAGTTCGTTCCAGCGGTCGCCGAAGCTCGTACGCTTGACGACGGTGCTGGTGCGAGGCGTCGAGGGCGACGGCGGCATCGCGCGATCGGGGGCGGCCGATGATGAAGCCGGGCGAGCCTCTGGATCGGTCGAGGCGGGTTGCGGCCCGCGGGTTGCGGCCCGCACCGGCCGCGCAGATTCTTCTTCCCACGGCGGCGGAGGTTCGTCGCTGGGCGCCTCGTCGCGCGGCGCGGCCACTGGGGCGGGCCGTGCCGCCGGGGTGGTGGCCACTACAGGTTTCGCAACCGCGGGAGTCACGGCAGACACCGGCCTCATCGCAGGGGACGGCGCCATGGCCGCCGGCATCGCGGGCGCGGACGTCGCCGGGCTCGACGCCGGCATCGCCGCCGCCATCGGCCGCGCAGGCACCGCCGGCGTCGCCGCCACGGCCGCCGTGGACGCCACCGCCGGCTGCGCCGCAGGCCTGCGCGGCGGCGCGATCGACTCGCCACTGCCTTGCGGGCGGAAGGCCAGCATGCGCAGCAGCACCATCACGAGCCCGCTGTATTCATCAGGCGCCAGGCCCAGCTCGGCGCGCCCGTGGATGGCCATGCTGTAGCACAGCTGGATCTCATCGGCCGGCAGCGCATCGGCCAGCCGCGTGGCGGCGGCCGTGTCGGGGTCGGTTGCGTCCAGCGCGCCCGGCACCGCCTGCGCCACCGCCATCTGCTGCAGCAGCTCAGCCAATTCTTCAAGCGTGCCCGTGGCCGACAAACCCAGGCCGCGCAAGCTGTCGGCCGCGGCGATCAACCCCGGGCCGTCGTTGGCGGCCAGCGCTTCGATGATGCGCACCGCATGGCCGCGATCGACGGCGCCCAGCATCTGGCGCACGCCCGATTCGCTCAGCGTGCCGGCGCCGTAGGCAATCGCCTGGTCGGTGAGCGACAAGGCATCGCGCATCGACCCGCGCGCCGCACGCGCCAGCAATCGCAAGGCCCCCGGCTCGGAAGCGATGCTTTCCGCCTCCAGCACGTTGGCGAGGTGCGACTGCACCGTCTGCGGCGCCATCGGGCGCAGGTTGAACTGCAGGCAACGCGACAGTACCGTGGGCGGCACCTTCTGCGGGTCGGTCGTGGCGAGCACGAACTTGAGGTACTCGGGCGGCTCCTCCAGCGTCTTCAGCATCGCGTTGAAGGCGGTGGTGGAGAGCATGTGCACTTCGTCGATCATGTAGACCTTGAAGCGCCCCACCACCGGCTTGTAGACCGACTGGTCCAGCAGCGTAGAGATTTCTTCCACGCCGCGGTTGGAAGCCGCGTCCAGCTCCACGTAGTCGACGAAGCGGCCGCTGTCGATGTCGCGGCAGGCATTGCACACGCCGCACGGGTGCGCGGTGATGCCGCCCTGCCCGTCAGGCCCCGTGCAGTTGAGCGACTTGGCGAGCAGGCGCGACACCGTCGTCTTGCCCACGCCGCGCGTGCCGGTGAAGAGGTAGGCGTGGTGGAGGCGCCCTTGCGTGAGCGCATTGCCCAGCGCCTGCACCACGTGCTCCTGCCCGACCAACTGCTCGAAGTTGGAAGGCCGGTACTTGCGTGCGAGGACGATGTAGCTCATTCGACTGATTCTACGGGGGGCGATGGAGCCGCCTGACCGATAATCCAGCCCCATGAATTCGCCCGCCTCCCACGATCCGTCCGCCACGCTCAGCTACGAACAGGCCGGCGTCAACTACGACCTCATCGACCCGCTGAAGGTCGCCGCCCAGCGCGCCGCTGCCGCCACGGGTGCGCATCTCGCGCACCACGGCTTCACCGAAGTCGCGGCATCGCGCGGCGAATCCGCCTACGTGGTGGACGTGGGCCCGTTCTACATCGCGAGCATCGTCGAATGCCTGGGCTCCAAGGCGCTGGTCGCCGACGAGATGAAGCAGCTCACCGGCAAGAGCTACTACGACAGCATCGCGCAGGACACGATCGCCATGGCGATCAACGACCTCATCACCGTCGGCGCCACGCCGCTGGTGGTGCAGGCCTACTGGGCCGCCGGCGGCTCCGACTGGTTCTCGGATGCTCAACGCGCCCAGGCCCTCGTGGCCGGCTGGAAGCGCGCCTGCGACACCTGCAAGGTGGCCTGGGGCGGCGGCGAGACGCCGGCGCTCGCGGGCATCGTGGCCGATGGCCGCATCGACCTCGCGGCATCGTGCACGGGGCTCATCAACCCGAAGGAACGGCTGTCCGTGGGCGACAAGCTGGCGCCGGGCGATGCCATCGTGCTGCTCGCGTCCAGCGGCATCCACGCCAACGGCCTGAGCCTCGCGCGCAAGCTGGTCGAGCGCCTGCCCAAGGGCTACCTCACGGAGGTCGAGCCGGGCCTCACGTATGGCGAAGCACTGCTCGCGCCGACGGTGCTGTACTCCCCCGTCACCGAAGCGCTGTATGCCGCCGGCATCACGCCGCACTACTGCGCCAACATCACCGGCCACGGCTGGCGCAAGCTGCTGCGCCACCCGGCCGCGCACACGTACCGCATCCACAGCGTGCCGCCCGTCACGCCGGTGCTGAAGTTCATTCAAGCGCACGCCAAGCAGGACGACAAGGAAGCGTATTCGACGCTCAACATGGGCTCCGGCTTCGCACTCTTCGTGCGTGCCGAAGACGCGCAGCGCACCGTCGAGATCGCGAAGAGCCAGGGCATCGATGCCATCGTCGCGGGGCAGATCGAGGCGGGGCCGAAGAAGCTCGTCATTGAACCCTTGAACATCGAATTCGGCGACGACGCGTTGCAGCTTCGCTGAGTTCCACGGCGCCTCGCAAGGTCCACGCGCCGAGTGGCGACAGACAGGACTCACAACGCGCAGTCATTCATCCGCACGACGAGGCACCCCCAAACCCTCGCCTACAATCCGCCTCGACGGGCCTCCCCGCATGGAAGCGCGCCCAACCTGGTCAGGTCGGGAACGAAGCAGCCACAAGCGTTGCGACCAGTGCCGGGGGTAAGGCTCGTCAACCAAATTCTCAGGAACCCAGCATTGGCGCGGGTTTGCGGTCGATTCGGGCCCCTCAAGGCTGCCTGTCTGCCACTCAGGTGTGTCACTTGTCGCACCCGTCGACTCGACAAGACCGATGACCCGACTCCCTGGCATGTTCCAGCGCGGCACCGGGTGGTGGTTCCGCGTGGTGATCCCGAAGGACCTTCAACCCGCGTACTGTGGGTGCTCGAAAGAGGTTCGCGCGTTGCAGACCTCCGATAGGTGTGAGGCCGCCCCGAGGGGCACGATGAGCCGCCACGAGCACCCCTTCATGAGTTCGAGCTGGCCCGCAAGTTGTGAGCCAATCAAGCGAGCCTCACACGAGTAGCTCAAGACTTAGGACTTGTGAGCCGCTACGCGGACACCACCTTCCAGGCGCTGATGCCGATGGCCACCAATAGCAGAGCGAACGGGGCCAAGTGCTGAATGCTGGCCGACGAGTAAAGCACTAATCGAAGCCCAGCGACGAGCCGCAGCCACTGCTTGCGCCAGCCGGTGAACTCAACTTCATACAGGCCGCCGGTGTGCTTGCGGGAGGGAGCATCGTCGAAGTCCCAAGAGGGTGCAATTGATGCTCGGCCGCCATATTTCTCTCTGTCGAACGTGAATGCCTGGATCACCAGCCTCGGCCGCATGACGTCAGTCACCTTCGGCTCTCCTTGGTGTTCTTGCGCTTCGGTGTTCCACCGCCTTGTGATGTCGCGTAGGCTGTCCTTGAACAGCCTCGATTCCCATCCGAACCGTGTATGTCGCCATGCTGCCCTTTTGAGCATTGCCCTTGACAACGATTCGAGGGCGTTGGCCCAGTCCACAGCCAGCGCCTGCCAGCCACTCTTGCCATCGGCTGAGAAGCGGTAACGCATGCCGAGGTAGACCAGAGCAATCAGCACTGCGAGCCAAATCCGTTGCGAGTCCAACGCCGGCAGTCCCGTCCCAGGCGTCGCCGCCGTTCCAGCCTGAGTCAAGAACCGACTGGCGAGTGCGGCAACCGGCAGCTTGAGCCACGTGACAAGGCAAACCAGGGCGCTTGCCACGACAACGTTGCGCCGCACCTTTGAATCATCGTCGTCCACTGGACCTCCCGGACCGAACATGCGATCCGCCCATTCTCAGGGCGCTCGGGCCGCGTGCGCGTGGGTCGTTGAAGCAAAGGCGGTCCGCTGGAATCGACGGGGCCATGGGGGGAACCCCACGCAGGGCTTGACACACTGGAAGTCACAGAGCCCCCTTGACGAGAAATCAAACTGGATCGGGCGGTTGCCGCCTTGGCGGACCAAGCCCACCTCAACCGAAAGTGCGTCGCTTCGGGGACCACTCGAAGGTTCGTTGATGATTGGGCTCTGCCTTCGGCACCCAATGCAGCTTCCCGTCCGCACCACGGTCGGTGACAAATCGGTAGTAGCGTGTGTTCTCAAGGGGCAGCCACGACACGTGGTACCTCAGGATCAAGACGATGTCAGCGAACTCGATAGGGGCCGCAACTCGAAACGGTACGCTCTCCGCCTCGATGTCAATCGTCTCCGACTCGTTCGCATGCAGAGTGACGGGAGCATGAGGCGCAGACATGATCGGTGGCTCCCAGTCGCCTGGCGTGCCGGGCGGCGCATACTCCTTGAAGTCTCGGCTGCCCTTGATGCGATGAAAGCCAAGGTCGCGCACGAAAGTCACTTCGAGAACGGGATTGTTGTTGGTCACGACAAAGCGTGCCGACGTTGGCCTGTCTAAGTCCACTTCCAAAGACGCAGTGACGTTCAAATTCGGGGCCCAGAACTGAAGCACACCAAGGTAGGAAGCGTATAGGCCGATGCCCGTGGCGAATGGCCAAGCGATCCACTTCCATGGAAATCGCCTACGAGGCGCAGCCGGAGGCGGGGGCGAAGGGGTTGCCGGTGAAGCTCGGTTCTTCTTGTGTCGTCGGGCCATGCTCGTCGTATCGATGCCAAGCGAGCGAACAGTTTGACACACCCGAAAGCGCTGCCACGTTCCCCTCAGGTGTGTCACTCTCCTGTGTCGCTTTCACATTGACGCCCCTCGACGGGCCTCCCCGCATGGAAGCGCGCCCAACCTGGTCAGGTCGGGAACGAAGCAGCCACAAGCGTTGCGACCAGTGCCGGGGTAAGGCTCGTCAACCTCCCCCTTTCGAATACACACGACAACGCACCGGACACAGCGTGTGCCCGGTGCACGTCAGCGTGATCAATCAGCGATCAGCACCCGGCAATCATCGACGCCCCGACGTCCTCGCCAGCACCGCGTTGTAGTCCGCCTGCGCCTTCTGCAAACAAGCGCTCAACGCCGCGCCGCCGCGGTTCTCGCGACGGCATTCAGCCTTCACCTCAGCCAACGAATTGACCGCTTCAATGCGCGCGTCGCGCGCGCTCTGCGGTGATTTCGGGCCGCCCGTGGTCAGGTCGACCGAGGTCTCGATCACCTTCTCCGGCAGCACGATGACTTGCTGGGGCTGCGGCTGAGCAGGCGGTGGCGTGACGGTATCCGACGGCATCGGCGAAGCCGACGGCGGGCTCATCACCTCGGCAGGCGCCGTGCGCGGGTTGTCGGCCGGCGAGGTGGCGGTCTGCGCGAACGACAGGGGCGCGGCGATACACAGCGCAACGAGGGCACTCAATTTGCTCAATGTCATGGTCAGCTCCTTGTTCCAAGCCCAAAGGGCGTACCAAGGAGAGCGGCAAGCGGTATTCCCGTGTGCGTCGTGGGGTCAACCTGCTTGTCGGAAGGCCATCACGGCCTGATTGCGCAAGGTGCGCAGCATCGAGAGCTCGCGCTCGCCGAGCTCGATCCCGCCGGGCACTGCCTTGTCGGCATAGATGAGCGCGAAAGGCGCACCCTTGAGCATCAAGGGCAGCAGCAGAAAGGCCGGCGCATCCACCGATTGCCGGTACCACGCGGGCAGCCGGGTCGCGATGTTGGGTACGGTGGCGTCGCTGATGAGCGTGTCGGCGCCCTTCAGGCACACCGCGGCGAAGAGATCGCTCGGCGTCTTGAGCGACACCTTGAACGCGGCCGACACCTGCTCGGTCTTGTCGCCCAGGCCGAAGCGGCCGGTGAGCATGTCGGTCTTGGGGTCGCGCAGGCAGAAGATGACGCGTCGAAAGCCCAGCGCGCGGAACATGGTCTCGAGGATCATGCGCAGCACTTCGTTGAGCTTGAAGCTTTCCACCATCGAGTTGGTGATGTCCTGGATGCCTGCGGCCATGACCTCGGCGGCGTTGTCCACCGGCTTGAGGTTGACCGGCTCGGGCAGCGTCGCATGCAGCTCGTGCGGCGTGAGCGTGTCGTGCTCCACCTCGGGCGTGCCCCGCATGTCCGCATCGACGGTCGGATGCAGCAACCGCGACGCGGGCGTGCCGGGTGGCACATGGATGTTCATCGCCTGCGCCATCTGCGCGAGCTTGCCGCGCGCCTCGACGGCCGCGCTTTCGATGACCTTGCTGCTCACGCCCAGCACCTTGGAGTAGCGCTCGGCCACAACCGCGATGGCCGAGGCGGATTCGCCGGGTTCGGCGCGCAGCAAGGCATCTGTGATCTCGTTGGCCGCCTGCGACAGCCAGCGGACGCGATCGCCCAGCTTGTCGGCGGCCTTGCCAGGCACATCCGCCACCGGCGTGCGCATGCAGCGCTGCAGGTTCTCGGGCAAGCCCCAGGACTTCGCCACGCCCAGGCCCAGTTCCTCGAAGCTCAGGCCCAGCACGGTAATGGATGCCGCTTCTTCCGTCTGCGGGCTGTACGCCCTGCCGCTCTTGGCATGGTCGGCGAGCACGCTGCGCACCTGTCGCGCTTCTTCCGGAAAGTAGAACTCGGTGAGCATGCGGCCGAGGTTCTGGAACATCGCGCCGATAAAAGCCTCTTCGCTCTCCCGCGACACGGGGCACAGCTCGCTCGCGACGGAGCCGGCCATCAGCGAGCGCAGGAACTCTTCCTTCAACTGGTTGGCATGCGACTTGTCGTGCATGTGCTCCAGCAGCACGAGGCTCAAGGCCATGTTGCGGATGCCCGCGAAGCCCACCAGCGCGATGGCGCGCGACACGGTGCTGATGTTGCCGCCGCCCGCATGCTGGTAGTGCGCGGTGTTGACCATGCGCAGCAGCTTGTTGGTGAGCGCCACGTCCTTGAGGATCTCGTTGGACAGGTTGCCCAGGCTTTCCTTCTCGGAGCTCGCCACCCGCTGGATGCGCACGACCGAATCCGACATGGTCGGGAAGTCGCTCTTGTGGCGCATGCGGCGCAGCAGGAACTCGAGCGTGCCGCTGTTGGCTGCGGCAGCGCCGTTGCCGGCGTTCGCGCCCTGGCCCCCGGCCCCGCCGCCTGCGGATGCGGCCAGCCAGTCCTGCAGTGCCTCGCGGAATTTGGCGGCGCTCGCATGCCGCTGGGTGCTGTCGCGGGCAAGGCCGCGCATCACGATGGCGCGCAGCTTGTCGTCGGCCTCCGAAGGCATGTCCGAGGGCAGCTTCAGGTCTTCGTGCGCCGTGCGGTAGATGGCACGGTAGGCGTCGCGCTCGGCGATGACCGGCTTGCCGGTGAGCACCTCGGCCAGCACCAGCGCGGCGCTGAACACGTCCATGGTCGGTGCGGGTGCCGCGCCGTGGGCGGCCTCGGGCGACATGTAGCCGGGCGTGCCGACCACCTTCTGGTTGTTGGCGGCGTCCTTCACGTGCACGGCGATGCCGAAGTCCATCACCCGCGCGCGGCCGGCGCCGTCGACGAGGATGTTGGACGGCTTCAGGTCGCGGTGCACGATGCCTGCCGCATGCGCGGCCTGCAATGCATCGAGCACGCCGACGACGAGCTGCACGCCTTCTCGCGGCGGCAGCGGGCCGCGCGCACGCAGGTGCTCGGCCAGCGTGCGGCCCGGCACGTATTCGAAGACGAGGTAAGGCTGCTGGCCATGCATGTCGGCTTCGAATACCGGCACGATGTGCTGGTGCGTGAGCCGGCTCACGGCGCGCGCTTCCTGCATCCAGTGGTTCACCGCGGCGGCATCGGTGCCGGCGGCCGGGCGCATCAGCTTGACGGCCACCTCGCGGTCCAGGCGCGGGTCGTAGCCGAGGTAGACGGTGGCCTGCGCGCCCTTGCCAAGGATGCGGCGCAGTTCGAATCGACCGAGTTGCGGGCTTGGCGCGGTGGTGGTGGAGGCTGCGGGCATGGGCGTGTCAGCGTTTTTCCGCAGTGGTGGCGGCCGAAGGCTCTTCGCTGTCGTCGGCCTTCTTCACGACGGCCACGCGCTTGCCGGTGCGCAGCGCGACGCGTGCGGCCTGCAAGGCTTCCTGCAGGTCGCGAGCGGAGATCTCCAGGGCCCGTGCATAACGCTGGGCCACGAGCGACAGCCCATGCGCGATGCGCGTGGGCGGCAGCAGCGTGACGGCATCGACCGCATCGTTGGCGGCGCTGGCGGCAGTGCGCAGGACATCCGCATCGCCATCGGGCGTGCGCACGGCCTTGTCGCGGGCGAGGCGGTGGATCATGTGCTGCACGTCCTCGCCCAGGCCCCAGTGGCGTGCGACGGCGGCGCCCAGGGTCTCGATGTTCACGCCCAGCACGGCATACGACGCGCCGGCCTCGGTCATGCCGGGCTGCTCGGGCGTGCCGGGCTCGGCGTTGGCCGGCGGCGGCACAGGTCGCATCAGCTGCCAGATCTGATCGGCTTCGTCGGAGAAGTGGTACTGCACGAGCAGGCGGCCGAGGTTCTGCAGCACGGCCACGAGAAAGACGACCTCGGGGTCATAGCCCGCGGGGCACAAGACCTGCGCGGTGTGGCCGGCCAGGCGTGCGCGCTCGATGGTCTTTTCCATCGCCGCCGCACCCGTGGGCGTGAGCGGGCCGGGCCACACGCGCAGCTGGGCAGCGGCACTTCGGATGCCGTTGAGCCCCACCAGCGCGATCGCGCGGCGGATGGTGAGCACAGGCCCGTTGCCGGCGATCTGCGTGCCTTGCACCTGGGCGGAATTGACCTGCTTCAAGAGCTCGAAGCTGAGCGCCATGTCCTGCAGGATCTGCTCGGCCATCTCGTCGGTGCGCTGGCCTTCCATCGCGGTGAGCCGCGACACGCGCCCACCGACTCCGGGCATGGCCGGCAGGTGGCCGATGGTGCGCATGCGGTCCAGCAGCAAGGCGAGCGGGCCGCCGGTGTCCTGGGCTTCGGCGGTGCGCCAGCCGTCCAGCGCCTGCAGCAAGGTGCGGGCGCTCAAGTAGCGCTGGCGCTCCTGGTTGGCGGTGGTGCGGTTGGCGATGGCGCGCAGCGCCTCGGGAATCGGGTGCGGCGTGGTCCACGGCAGGCGCACGATTTCCTTGCCCATGGGCGGCAGGCGGCCGATCACGAGCGAGGCGTCGGGCTCTTCCAGCGCCGGCTGGCCGGTGAGCAGGTTCTGCAGCAGCAGGCCGCAGGCGAGCACGTCGCGCTCGGCCATCTCGCGGTGAGCGCGCAGGCGCGTCGGGTCCAGCGGCATGGTGCGGTGGGCGTCGTCGGTGGGCTGCGGCTGGCCGGCGGCGGCCAGCGCCATCACGCGGACATTGCCGTTGTCGCTGATGACGATCTGGTGAAGCTGAAGGTCACCGTGTGCGGCGCCGGCCTCGTGGGCGAAGGCGATGCCTTGCAAGGCCTGGCACATCCAGCCGACCGATTCGAGCGGTGTGGGGTTGGGGTGCGCAGCCAGCCACTCGGGCAGCGTGACACCGTTGGCGCGGTCCACCGCCACGTAAGGCCAGTTCTCTTGCACGCCAACCTCGACCACATGCGCGAGGTTCGGGTGGTTCAAGCGCGCGGCCGAGCGCACCTCGTCCTGCCAGCGTTCTTGAGCGGCGGGCGAGGCGGGCTGCACGCGCGGCAGCGTGAGCATGAGTTCCTGGTCCAGCCGCGGGTCGAAGGCGAGCCACACCATGGTGCCCGCGCTCTTGCCGAGCAATTGCCGCAGCTCGAAGCGGCCGAGGCGACGCGCGACGCTGGCAGTGGCGGCGGGACGGGGGTTGGGAGACGCAGGAGCAACCATCGTGGACTGGGACGAAGTTGCCCTATTGGATGCCGGAACCCACCCCGCCGAAGGCCCGATCAAGCCCGGCATTTCGTGGCAATTCGTTGTCGGGCCAGTGTGCGCGCAGCGCCCTGCGCGCGCTCGTCGCATCGTGCGCGAAGCGTGAGAAATGCCGCGGCGGGAGCGGCTATGCGTCGAGCTCCATCACTTCGCCCGCGCCGGTGATGAAGGCGCAGCGCACCGCCTCGCCCGGTTGTAGTTTTTGCACGGCAGCCTTGTAGCGACGCATCTGGTCCTGGTAGGTCGGCACGTTCTCGGGCGCGTGCTGGAGCTTGTAGTCGAGCACCCACCATTCGCGCCGGCCGTCCGTGTCCAGCGCCACGAGCCGGTCGATGCGCAGGTCTGCCCCATCCTCGCCCACCGGCACCTCGTTGCCGGCCCATCGCAAGGCGTCGCCCCGGAAGAAGCGGGCACAGGCCGGGCTGCGCCAGATGAGGCCGGCCAGGCGCTGCACGGCGCGCTCGTCGACCTGGAATTCACGCGCGGCTGCGGCAGCGAGCGTGGCGAAGTCATCGGATGCCTGCGGCGCGCCGGCCCATTCCAGCGTGCGGTGCACGGCCTGGCCGAGGCGGCTGGCGGCATCGTCCTCGGCCTGGGGCCGCACGGCGACGAGCGGCTCGGCGGGCGCGGCCGACCACACGGGCAGCGCCGGCAAGACGATGACCTGGTCCCGGTGTGCCATGGGTGCATGCGGCGTGGACGGCTCCAGCGGCTGCACGCGGTCTGCCACCCGCTGCCACCACGAGGCGCGATCCAGCGTGCGATGCGGCTGCGTCACGCTGAACACGAGGCGCGTGCGGGCGCGCGTCATGGCCACGTACAAGCCGTTGAGCTCCTCGCGCTCGCGTGCCTCGCGTTCACGCTCGAGCACCGGCGTGAGCGATGGCGGGCACTGGCCTTCGGCGTAGATGAAGGCGCAGCGGCGCGGCACTTCGGCGTCCACCGGCCAGTCGATGAGCAGCGTGGCGCTCTCGGCATTCTTGGGCGTCGGGTCGGCGTCCATGATGAACACGACCTCGGCCTCCAGGCCCTTGGCGCCATGCACCGTGAGCAGTTGAACGGCGTCGGGTTGCAGGGCCGCGGGCACCTTCAGCGCGCGGCGCTTGAGCGCGCGCACGAAGTTGTAGGGCGTGGCGTAGCGGGCACCGTCCAGCGTGAGCGCCTGGTTCAGCACCGCATCGACGGCGTTGAGCGCAGCCCTGCGGCGTTCCGGCGGCACGGCCGCAGCCATGCGCTCGCGCACCTCGCCTTCGGCCACGACGATGTCCAGCAGGTCGTGCGGCGGCAGTTGCCGCGCATGGACGCCCCAGCGCGCCAGCAGCTCACGCGCTCGCAGCAAGGCGGGTGATGGCGACGCCAGCTCGCGCAACGCCCGCGACCAGTCGCCATGCGTGGCCGCCTGCCGCGCGATTGCGACGAGGTCCTCGTCCGTCGCACCGAAGATCGGGCTGCGCAGGGCATGCGCCAGCGACAGCTTGTGCAGCGGCGACGCGATGGCGTCGAGCAATGCGACCAGGTCGCGCGCTTCGGGCGCATCGAGCAGGTCGAAGGCCTCGGGTGCGGCGAAGGGAATGTGCAGCCGGGCGAGTTCGTCGGCCGCGAGCCGCAGCGATTCACGCTTTCGGCAGAGGATCTGGATGTCCTGCGGCGGCGTGCCTTGCTGCAGCAGGTCGTTGACCGCCAGCGCGACCCGTCGCGCCTCCTGTTGGCGCAGCACTTCCTCGGGCTCGAGCCGTGGCTCGGTGAGGCTGTCGCGCCAGGGCACGGCCTCGTCGCCGACGGCTGCGTCCTTCTCCGGGCGCATGACCTGCGCCAGCGCGAAGACGCCGGCATGCGGCTGCGGCGCGCATTCGGTGGTGTGCGCACGGAAGCCCGCGAACTCGCCGCGCTCCTCGGCCTCGTCGAAGACGGCGTTCAAGGCGGCCAGCACCTCGGGCGCATTGCGGCGGGTGTGGTCGCAGGTGAGCACGGTGCCGCCCAGGCCGTCGACCACGAAATCGCGTGCCGCGGCAAACACGCGCGGCTCGGCGCCGCGGAATCGGTAGATGCTCTGCTTCGGGTCGCCCACGATAAACACGCCGGGCGGCCTCTGGCCACTCGCCCCGCCGCCTGCGCCGGCATAGCCCGCGAGCCAGGCGTGCAAGGCATGCCATTGCAGCGGGCTCGTGTCCTGGAACTCGTCGATGAGCAGGTGGCGCACGCGTGCGTCCAGCCGCTCCTGCACCCAGGCCGCGAGCGTCGCGTCGCGCAGCAAGGCGAGCGCGCAGCGTTCCAGGTCGTTCATGTCGGCCAGGCCGCGCGAGCGCTTGTAGGCCGCGTATTCGGCAAAGAGCGCCCGCGCGAGGCGGGTCATGCGCAGGTGCTCTTCGTGCGCCGTCTGCTGGCGGCAGGCGAGCTCGATCTCGTCGAGCATGGCAGCCGCTTCCGCCACGCCCGGCACCTCGGCGATGGCCTTGCGCAGCTCGCCCTTCTGCGTGAACACGGCGATGCGCACGGCCTCCAGCCGGGGCTGGGGCTCCAGCAGGGACAGCGCTTCCTCCAGCAGCTGCGCCTGCTTGCGGCTGGTGGCGGACTTGTGCGCGCCGAGCGTCACGGCCAGCGCACTGAGCATCGAGTGCACCGCTGGCACGTGCAGGTGGTGCGACGGGTGATCGAGCCCCGCGAGGTGCGCCCAGTGATCGGCCGCCGACGGCACGCTGTCTTCGAGCACGCCGGCCGCATCGGCCAGTTCGATGTCGATGCGCTTGCCCCAGGCGGTGTCCAGCCACTTGCGCAGTTGCGAGCGGCCATGTGCGAGCACGAGCGCGCGATAGTCCTCGTGCAGCACCTCGTCGGCGATGACGGCGGCATGGAAGCGGCGGTAGACATCGGCGCGGTGGTCGGCCACGTCTTCGAGCAGCTCCATGTCGGGCTGCAGGCCCAGCTCGTTGAGCAGCTCCAGCGGCGCGGCTCGCAGCAGTTGAGAGAACCATGCGTGGAAGGTGCGCACCTCCACCGTCCGACCGGTGTCGAGCAATCGCTCGTGCAGGCTTGCAAGCAGCGGTGCCGCCTGCGCCGCCTCGGCGTCGGACATGCCGCGGGCACGCAGCTCTCGCCGGCGGCGTTCGTCGTCGCACTCGGGCGAACCGAAGTCCGCGAGCCATTCATCGAGCCGTGCGCGCATCTCGCCCGCGGCCTTGCGGGTGAAGGTGATCGCGAGGATCTCGTGCGGCTGGGCGCCCGCGAGCAGCGCCCGCAGGATGCGCGACACCAGCATCCAGGTCTTGCCCGCGCCGGCGCAGGCCTCGACGATCACGCTGCGCGCGGGGTTGCAGGCCGCGGCGTAGAAGGCTTCGCGCGATGCGAGCGCGCCGTCGATCTGGTAGGCGGGGCCGTTCATTCGTGGATCTCCACCGATCCGCATCGACAACGCTCAGTTCCCTCTCCCACAGTCCTCACTCCCTCAGTCCCCTCTCCCTCTGGGAGAGGGTTAGGGTGAGGGCGTGGGCCGTGGGTCAGACAAGTCCTCGCAGCATTCATCGCCGTCGCCCTCACCCCCACCCTCTCCCAGAGGGAGAGGGAGCAAGACCCCATGTTGACCCTCATTCCAGCGCCTCCCAATGGTCGCGCCGGCACAGGCCCCGTGCCTCGCAGTACTCGCAAGCCATGCCCTCACCAAGCGCAGGCATCGCCGCGCCGTTTCGCAAGCGGTCCAGCTCGCGGCCGATGCCGGCCACCAGCACGCGCGCGGTGTGCGAAACGTTCTTGTGCTCGATGGCCTTGATGCCTTCGCTGTCGTCCAGCGGCAGGTACATCGCGCCGACCTCGCCACCAGCTTCGGATTGCTCGGCCATCAGCGCCGCGTAGAACGCGAGCTGCGTGTCCTCCTGCGGCGTCTTCACGAGGTTGCGCAATGCCTGCGCGCTGCCGGTCTTGTAGTCGATGAGCTGGGTGACCGGGCCGTCGTCGCCGGGCACGCTGTCGATGCGGTCGATGCGGCCCTGCATGCGCACGCCTTTCCACGACACCGGCTGCGCTTCGAGGTCGCGCTCGCCGTCGATCCATGTCGCGCCGTTCGAATCGCGCTCACGCAGCCACTGGACGTAGCGCGGTGCGAACCGGCGAAAGGTCGCGGCGAAGGGCAGGAAGGCCGCGTCATCCAGACCCATCGCCTGCTGCGCTTCGAGCGCCACCTCGTGCAGGCGAGCCTCTTCCTCCGCTGGCGGCAAGGGCGCTCTGCGCGTGAGGTGAAAGCGATGCAGCACGTCGTGAAGCCAGGTGCCGTAGTCGCGCTTCTCGACCGCGTCGTCGAGCTCGTCGGCTTCTCGCAGCGACAGTAGGCGCAGGGCGAAGAAGCGGTACGGGCAACTGCGCAGGGCCTCGCAGGCAGAGGCACTGAGGGACGTCGGCAGCAGATCGGGCGCAAGCGGTTGCGGCCGATGGACGGGTTGCGGCGTGAGTTCGTGGCTGGGCCGCGCGTCCGCAGCCACGGGCAAGTCGCGGTCGATGGCACGCATGGCCAAGCGCAGCCGCTCGACCAGCGGGCTCGGCGCGAGCGGCTCGCCGCCATCGTCCAGGCGGCGCAGCAGCGTCACCCGGGGCATGCGCAACAGCTGGATGAAGGCCAGGAGCTCGGCATGGCGCTGCTGCTCCATCGTCCGCAGCTGGAGCTCGGCCGCTTGCGCGTCGCTCAGCAAGGGGTGCGGTGTCGCCGCGGCGCCCAGGCGCTTCTCGTCGGCGCCTGCGAACACCACGGCGGCGAAGGGCCGCAGCATCGCCTGCGCCAAGGGCGTGACGATGACCGGCGCATCGTGCGCGCCCAGTCCGCCCGAGCCCGGAACGAAGGATGCCTCCTCCAGCGTGCCGTCGACCCAGGCGGAGAACTCATGCAGGCTCATCGCCTGCACCGCATCCCCGCGGTCGAAGGCCTGCGCGTCGGCAAGGTGAAGCGCCTTCAATGCCTGCCGCCCGGCGTCGTCCGCTTCGAGCTGCACGAGCGCGCCCGATGCGTCCAGCGCAGCACGCAAGGCGGTGACCCACCCGCTGAAGCTTCGCGTGCCGGGCGAGCGCAGGCCGGCGATCACCGCTTGCGCGGCCTGCCACCAGGCGGCGGCGCGTTCGCCGATGGTTTGCGCCTCGACGGATGACGGCGACGTCCAGGCTTTGCGCCGCATGGCCGATTCGATGACCTGAACCGCCCAGGCTGCATCGCCCAGCCCGGGCCATGCACCGCTGTTCGACTTGAGCCAGTCGAGCCAGTCGTCCGCCGACGCACGCGGCCCGGCAGCACGAAGCAAGCTGCCGATGGCGGCGCCGGCGCGGGTGGTGGACAGCTTCCAGCCGGTTTCGTCGACGATGGCCACGTGCTGGCGCGCCAGCAGCGCCCGCACCCGGCGCGTCAGCAGGCGGTCTTGTGAGATCAATGCGACGGGCCGGTGGCCGAGCTCCAGCTGCGCGATGACCTCGGCCGTGCAGCGCTGCGCCTCGGATTCGAAATCGTCGCAGGCCGCGATCGCGACGTCGGCGTCGGGCGCGATGCCAGCGAAGGCGGTGGCGGGGTCTGGATCCGCATCAATGAGCAAGGCCGGCACGTCGGTTGCGTTCGCCAGCAGCGCATCGGTCAACGGATCTGCCCCGCCGGCTTGCACCGCCATCCATGCCGATGGGCGGAAATCGAAGAGCCGGTCGGTGGCCGGCTCGACCGAGCTCGCGGCCCACTCGAAGGCGATGCGCGCGAGCATGCGCTGGGTGCCGCCCGGGCCCGCAGCGATGGCCAGCAGCTCCCGCCCCTGGGCCCAGTACGCATCGCGTTCGGACGGGTGCATGGCCGAGGCCGACCGCGCCACCGCGTGGGCCGTCGACACCACGGCAGACACGGCGTGATCAAAGCCGCGCTCGTCGCGCCGGTGCCACGCCTGCCCGAAGGCCTGCGCACGCAGCATGGCGCGTGCCGAGAGCCGGTCGAGCGCGGCATCGAAGCTGATGCGCCCGGGCTCGGCGAGCGGGCCGGGCCCGAGGCTGCGGGCGAGCGTCTGCGTGGTCTCGATCCGCGGCATCCACCCACCCAGCGCCTGCCAGGCACGCCGGGCCAACGGCAGATGCTGCGCAAAAGGCACCAGCAGCACGGCGTCACGCAGGCTCACGCCTTGCCCGGCGGCCCAGTCATGGGCCTGCCCGACGATGCGAGCCCAGGGGTCGCCCGGCGAGTTTTCAAGAGACGAGCGTGCTATCGATGCCATAGAAAAGATGAAGCCGCCGCGGGGGCCGCGACGGCGTCGGGGTCTGAGCACAATGTGTCAGAATCATTGTGCCTTGCCGACATATGCGGCGTTCAACTGGGTCCATGCCAAGGACCTCTCCCCCAAGGACAAGCCATGAGCTCCGATCTCATCAAGCACACCACCGACGCGTCTTTCGACAGCGACGTTCTCAAGGCCGACAAGCCGGTCCTCGTGGACTACTGGGCCGAATGGTGCGGTCCCTGCAAGATGATCGCCCCCATCCTCGACGAAGTGTCGAAGGACTACGACGGCCGCCTGCAGATCGCCAAGCTCAACGTCGACGAGAACCGCGACGTGCCCGCGAAGTTCGGCATCCGCGGCATCCCGACGCTCATGCTCTTCAAGGGCGGCCAGCTCGCCGCCACTAAGGTAGGCGCCCTGTCGAAGGCCCAGTTGACGGCCTTCCTCGACGGTCATCTATAATCTGCTCCAATCGCTTCGGGAGAAGCCAAGCAATCCCAAAAGGTAGCCCGCGCGGCACCCTCCCGAAGCCTGAATTCTTGCCACCACGCCAGCAGTCAAGGCGCGTGGATTCGGCCTCCCACTCCGACCAAGCTCTCTCTTCGTAGCGACCGCCGCGCCACATGTCGTAAGGCGAAACCGGCGGCGACGAAAACGGACACGAGACCGAATACTCGGCGATGCCATTGGCAGGCAGTTCGCCAAATCACCCCAGGGTCGCAACCCATGCATCTGTCAGAACTTAAAGCGCAGCACGTCTCCGAACTCATCAAGATGGGCGAAGCGCTGGAGATCGAGAACGTCGCCCGCCTGCGCAAGCAGGAGTTGATGTTCGCGATCATGAAAAAGCGGGCCAAGGCCGGCGAACAGGTCTTCGGCGACGGCGTGCTCGAAGTGCTGCCCGACGGCTTCGGCTTCCTGCGCTCGCCCGACGCGAGCTACATGGCGTCCACCGACGACATCTACCTGAGCCCGAGCCAGATCCGCCGCTTCAACCTGCACACCGGCGACGCCATCGAAGGCGAAGTCAGGGTCCCGAAGGACGGCGAACGCTACTTCGCGCTCGTGAAGGTCGACAAGGTCAACGGCCTGACGCCCGAGGAGAGCAAGCACAAGATCATGTTCGAGAACCTGACGCCGCTCTTCCCGAAAGAGCAGTTCAGGCTCGAGCGCGACATCAAGTCGGACGAGAACATCACGAGCCGCATCGTCGACCTGATCGCGCCCATCGGCAAAGGCCAGCGCGCCCTGCTCGTCTCCGCGCCCAAGAGCGGCAAGACGGTGATGATGCAGAACCTCGCGCACGCCATCACCGCCAACTACCCCGAGGTCTACCTCATCGTGCTGCTCGTCGACGAGCGCCCCGAGGAAGTGACCGAAATGCAGCGCACCGTGCGCGGCGAAGTCATCAGCTCCACCTTCGACGAGCCCGCCGCACGCCACGTGCAGGTGGCCGAGATGGTCATCGAGCGCGCCAAGCGCCTCGTGGAGCTGAAGAAGGACGTGGTGATCCTGCTCGACTCCATCACCCGCCTCGCCCGCGCCTACAACAACGTCCTGCCCTCGTCGGGCAAGGTGCTCACCGGCGGCGTGGACGCCAACGCCCTGCAGCGCCCCAAGCGCTTCTTCGGCGCGGCACGCAACATCGAGGAAGGCGGCTCGCTGACCATCATCGGCACGGCGCTGGTGGATACCGGCAGCCGCATGGACGAAGTCATCTACGAAGAGTTCAAGGGCACGGGCAACTGCGAAATCCACCTGGATCGCCGCATGTCCGAGAAGCGGGTGTACCCGTCGATCCTCTTGAACAAGTCCGGCACCCGCCGCGAAGAGCTGCTGCTCAAGCCGGAAATCCTGCAAAAGAGCTGGATCCTGCGCAAGCTGCTCTACCCGATGGACGAGATCGAGGCGATGGAGTTCATCCTCGACAAGATGAAGTCGACGAAGAACAACCTGGACTTCTTCGACATGATGCGACGCGGAGGTTAGCCCCCCAGTCGCTGGCGCTCCTGCCCCCGAGGGGCGCCACCCTGCGGGCTGGCGGAGCCAGTCCCGCGGGCGTGGCTTGAGTTGCGCTTTGCTGGCGCTCGCTTGGGCGCTTGGCGCCATCTGGTTATAATCGCGGGTTTTCCGCAACGGCAAGTGCGTCGAGTGGTTCGACGTGGCTCCCGAACTGACGAGGTTCCCCATGAAAGAAGGCATTCACCCCGGCTACCGCGACATCTGCTTCGTGGATTTGTCCAACGGTTTCAAGTTCGTGACGCGCTCGACCGCGCAGAGCAAGGAAACCATCAAGATGGAAGACGGCCGCGAGCTGCCGCTCATCAAGCTGGAAACCACGAGCGAATCGCACCCGTTCTACACCGGCACGCAAAAGAGCGTCGACTCGCTCGGCGGCCGCGTCGAGAAGTTCCGCAACAAGTTTGCGCACCTCTCCAAGAAGTAAAGCCAAAGCCCGCAGCGATGCGGGTTTCGCACCGAAGAAGGCAGCCCAGGCTGCCTTTTTTGTTTTCCGGTCGGCCCCCTCCTCGCCCGCCGCCGTTGTGTTGCATGATCCGCGCTGACCACAAGAACGGCACCTTGAACTCGCCCAATCCCGCCCTCGTCACCCATCGCGCCGCCCAGCGCCTGCCGCGGCTGGCGCTGTTCCTCTTCTGCGCCGCCTACGTCATCCCGGGTGTCTTCGGCCGCGACCCGTGGAAGAACGCCGACATCACCGCCTTCGGGTACATGGTCGGCATGGCTGACGGGCGCAGCTCGTGGTTCGCGCCTGCACTGGGCGGCCTGCCCTCGGACGCGGCCTTCCTGCCCTACTGGCTGGGCGCCGCCTTCATCAAGGTCCTCGGCCCGATGCTGGGCGCGCCGCTGGCCGCTCGCCTGCCTTTTGCAGCCCTGCTCGTCCTCGTGCTGCTGCTCACCTGGTACAGCACCTACCACCTCGCGCGCACCGATGCCGCCCAGCCCTTGCCCTTTGCCTTCGGCGGCGAGGCGAGCCCGGTCGACTACGCCCGTGCCATCGCCGACGGGGCTCTGCTGGCGCTGATCGCGTCCCTCGGCCTGCTGCAGCTCGGCCACGAGACCACGCCCGAGCTCGCCCAGTTGGCGAGTGTGTCGCTGTACCTCTACGGACTGTCCGCCATGCCGACCAAGGACCGGGCGCCCAAGCTGGCCGTCCTGCTTGCCTTGCCGGCGCTGGCCGCCTCAGGTGCACCAGCGGTGGCGGTGGCTCTGGGCGTGGTCGGCAGCCTCGTCTGCTGGCGCAGCGACGGCCCCGACACCCCGCGCTTCCTCCCCTTCGTCGCCGGCAGCACGGTGCTGGCCGCCGCCGCGGCGTGGATGCTGGGCGCATGGGGCTGGCGGCTCGCACCACACGCCTCCGGCGCGCAGGTGCTCGCCACGCTCAAGTTGCTCGGCTGGTTCCCCTGGCCGGCCTGGCCGATGGCGGTGTGGACGCTGTGGCGCTGGCGCAAGCACCTCACCGAACGCCACCTGGCCGTGCCGCTGGGCTGCGTCGTGGTGAGCCTGGTGGCCTGCATCGCCATGGGCGGCTCGGACCGCGCGCTGATGCTGACCCTACCGCCGCTGGCCGTGCTCGCCTCCTTCGCGCTGCCCACCTTGCGGCGCAGCACGTCCGCGGCGGTCGATTGGTTCTCCGTCTTCTTCTTCAGCGTCTGCGCATTGAGCATGTGGGTGGTCTACATCTCGCTGCAGACGGGCGTGCCGGTGACACCCGCGGCGAACGTCGCGCGACGCTTGAGCGGCTACACCTCCAGCTTCTCGTTGCTGTCGCTGGTCGTGGCCGCGCTCGGCACGCTGGCCTGGGTCTGGCTCGTGCGCTGGCGCACCGGACGCCACCGCAACCCGCTGTGGAAGAGCCTCGTGCTTCCCGCCAGCGGCGTCGCGCTGTGCTGGCTGCTGCTGACCACCCTGTGGCTGCCAATGCTCGACTACGCCCGAAGCTACCGGCCGTTGATCGACCGGCTGGCACGTCACGTTCCCAAGGACCAATGCGTGAACGGCTGGGCCCTGCCACGCGGGCAGATCGCGGCGCTCGAATACATGGGCGGCTACCAGGTGGATGCGGTGAACACGCCGGCGCTCTCGCGCTGCGATGTCCTCATGCGGCTGGAGGCGCGCGACCACGAGAAGGCGCCGATCGCCGGCTGGACGCTGGTGGCCCGCGAGCAGCGCCCGAGTGACCGGGACGAACTCACGGCCATCTACCGGCGAAACCCAACCCGCTGATCAACTGGCGTCGGCGTGATCCAGCGAACGCCGCGGATCGACCGCCGGCTCGAGATAGCGGATGCGCGCCGACGGGAAGATCAGCTTGAAGCTCGACCCCTTGCCCGGCTCGCTGTCGATCTCCAGCTCGCCGCCGTGGCGCTGCGCCACGTGCTTGACGATGGACAGCCCCAGGCCCGTTCCGCCGGTGTCGCGTGAACGGCTGCCGTCCACGCGGTAGAACCGTTCGGTGAGACGCGGAAGATGCTCGCGCTCGATGCCGATGCCGGTGTCGCGCACCTCGATCTCGCCGCCGCCATCCGCGCGCAGCCGCCAGTGCGTTTCGATGGTTCCACCGTTCGGCGTGTAGCGCACCGCGTTGTTGACGAGATTGGCCACGGCACTCAGCAACTCGGTTTCGGCCCCGGCGATCTGCACGCCATCGGCCTCGTCGAACACCAGCGTGTGCCGCCCCGCCGACAGCGCCTGGCCATCCGCATGCACCCGGCCCAGCACCTTCTGCAGCGACACCCAGCGATCCGCCGCCGGGCGCGGGCTGCCTTCGAGCTGCGCGAGCGTGAGCAGGTCGCCGACCAAGGTCTGCATGCGCAAGGTCTGCTGCGACATCAGCTCCAGCACCCTACGGCGTTCGACCTCGGTGAGCGGCAGGCTGCCCATGGTCTCGATGAAGCCCGACAGCACCGTGAGGGGCGATCGGATCTCGTGCGACACGTTGGCGACGAAATCGCGCCGCATCGCGTCGTTGCGCTCACGATCGGTGATGTCCTGGGACAGCACGAGCTTGAGGCCTTCGCTGTAGGGACGGATCAGCACCGCGATGGTCCCGCGCGAACCGGGCCCGCTGAAGCTGATGGCCTCGGCGAACTCGCCCGATTGCAGGTAGGCGACGAAGGCCGGCGAGCGCACGAGGTTGGTGATGCGCTGCCGGCGATCACGCTGCGGGTCGAGCCCGAAGTGGTCGGCCGCGACGGAGTTGCACCATTCGATCTGCTCGTTCTCGTCCAGCAGCAGCACGCCGTTGGGCGACGCTTCTATGGCTGAGAGGAACTGGTCGAGCCGCATGTTCTCGGTCTCGACGCGACGTTCGAGCAGGCGCACCGAACGCTCGACGCGGTACCCGACCTCGCCCCAGAAGCCTGCGTCACGCGGGGCGGCACCCTCGTTCTGGCCGCGCAGCCAGTCCATGAAGCGATGCGCGCGCCACGCGTCGACAAAGCCGTACAGCAAGGCGGCGGTGGCCGCACCGATGCAGGTGCCCAAGGCCGGCCACTGCGAGATGCCGCCGATCAGCATGCCCAGCAGCGACCCGGCGACGACCGCCGCCACGCCGGCCAGCAGCCTGGGAATCAACCAACCCATCGTGTTGTCGGACTGGCGTCAGTTGGAGGACAGCGCCTGCACCTGCTGCGTGAGCCGGTAGCCCGCGCCGCGAACGGTCTCGATCATGCGCGCGCAGTTCACGGGCTCCAGCGCCTCGCGAAGGCGCTTGACGTGGACGTCCACCGTGCGCTCCTCGATGAAGACGTGGTCGCCCCAGACGCGATCGAGCAGCTGGGCACGGCTGTGCACGCGCTCGGGATGCGTCATGAAGAAGTGCAGCAAGCGGAATTCCGTGGGGCCGATGCGCACCTCGCGCTCGTCGCGCGTCACGCGCCGCGTGGCCGGGTCCAACTTGAGGCCGCCGACGTCGACCAGCGTGTCCAGCGCCTCGGGCGCCTTGCGGCGCAGCACGGCACGGATTCGCGCGAGCAGCTCGTTGGTGGAAAACGGCTTGACGAGGTAGTCGTCTGCACCGGCGTCGAGGCCGGCGATCTTGTCGGCCTCTTCCGCACGCGCGGTCAGCATGATGATGGGCAGCTCACGGGTGCGTGCGGCGCCGCGCCAGCGCTTGGCGAGTGCCAGGCCGCTCTGGCCGGGCAGCATCCAGTCCAGCACGACGAGGTCGGGCAGCACGCGGTCCACCTCGAACTGCGCCTGGTCGGCCGTGGCCGCGATGGTGACTTCATAACCCGCGTGGCGCAGGTTGATGGAGATCAGCTCGGCGATGGCCGATTCGTCTTCGACTACAAGAACGCGACTCATCGCAGTGCTCCTTAACGAACCATGTTCTCGACGTTGGCCACCGTGTTGTGGCGCACGTCGGTGCCTTTGACCACGTAGATGATGACTTCGGCCAGGTTCTTCGCATGGTCGCCCACGCGCTCGATGGCCTTGGCGACGAAGACGAGGTCGATGCTCGACGAGATGGTGCGCGGGTCTTCCATCATGAAGGTGATGAGCTTGCGCATCAGGCCTTCGAACTCCTGGTCGATCTGGTCGTCCTGCTTGAGCACCTCGACCGCCTTCTCGATGTCCAGCCGCGCGAAGGCATCGAGCGCCTTGCGCAACTGCTTGATGGCGAGCTCCGACTCGAAGACGAGGTCGTTCACCGGCAGCCGCATGCGGCTGGAGACGCCGCTGTTGATGAGCCGCTGCACGGTACGCGCGATGCGTGCCGCCTCGTCGCCCACGCGCTCGAGGTTGGCAATCGTCTTGCTGATCGCGATCAGCAGGCGCAGGTCGCGCGCCGTCGGTTGCCGTCGCGCGATGATGGTGGACAGATCGCGATCGATCTCCATCTCCATCGTGTTGACGACTTCTTCTTGCGTCAGCACTTGCGAGGCCGTCTCGCCGCTGAAGTTGGTGAGCGCATAGATGGACTGCGCCACCTGCGACTCCACCAGGCCGCCCATTTCGAGGACGCGGGTGGAGATGCCGCTCAGCTCGGCATCGAATTGCGTGGACAGATGCTTGTCGACCATGTTGTTGCCCTCTCCTGATTTAGCCGAAACGTCCGGTGATGTAGTCCTCGGTGTCCTTCTTCCTGGGCTTCATGAAGAGATCCGAGGTGGGGCCGAATTCGATGAGGTCGCCCAGGTACATGTAGGCGGTGTAGTCGGACGTGCGCGCCGCCTGCTGCATGTTGTGCGTCACGATCACGACGGTGTAGTCGCTCTTGAGCTCGTGGATCAGCTCTTCGATCTTGCCGGTGGAAATCGGGTCCAGCGCCGAGCAGGGTTCGTCGAGCAGCAGCACCTCGGGCTTGATGGCGATGCCGCGCGCGATGCACAAGCGCTGCTGCTGGCCGCCAGAGAGCCCCGAGCCGCTCTGGTTCAGCTTGTCCTTCACCTCGTTCCACAACGCCGCCTTCTTGAGCGCCCATTCGACACGCTCGTCCATCTCGATGCGCGGCAGCGTCTCGAACAGCCGCACGCCGAAGGCGATGTTGTCGTAGATCGACATCGGGAATGGCGTGGGCTTCTGGAAGACCATGCCGACCTTGGCTCGGATGAGCGACACGTCCTGCTTGGAGCGCAGGATGTTCTCGCCGTCGAGCATGATCTCGCCCTCCGCACGCTGCTCAGGGTAGAGCTCGAACATGCGGTTGAAGGTGCGCAGCAGCGTCGACTTGCCGCAGCCGGACGGCCCGATGAAGGCCGTGACCTTCTTCTCG
>Ga0157377_10000054_pt1 | contig 88308 bp, 72 predicted proteins | sample M55metaG_FD_121116 | JGI IMG/M metagenome (GOLD analysis project Ga0157377, IMG submission 121116) | Miscanthus rhizosphere microbial communities from Kellogg Biological Station, Michigan, USA - M5-5 metaG | ecosystem: Host-associated > Plants > Roots > Rhizosphere > Soil | place: USA: Michigan... | reverse complement strand
CCCTGTACCCTCGCGCGCCAGCCTTGTAGACGCAGGCTCCGCTGTTGCGGGCCTCGGATACTCCACGGTGTTCGCGAAGAGGGCAGGAGGCCACTCTCATCCACAAGCTCGAAGCTTCAGGGGTGACTGCGGCCTTGTCCGGTCGTTCTACCTATCCTGAGGCCCGCACCCATTAACGTACAAGGGGCCCTAGCCGCCCGGCACCGTGGTCTGCAGGTCGCGCAGCAGGCCGTCGGCGATGTCGTAGATCCAGCCGTGCACGGCGATCTCCTGCCCGCGGTCCCAGGCGTCGCGGACCACCGTGGCGCGGCAGACGTTCATCACCTGCTCGGTCACGTTCAGCTCGCACAAACGGCGGTGCTGCTGCGTCTCGTCGCCGAGCGCGTCGAGCTCGTGGGCGTACTTCCAGCGCACGTCCTGCACGTGGCGCAGCCAGTTGTCGATCAGGCCGAGCTTCTCGTCGCGGAGCGCCGCCAGCACGCCGCCGCAGCCGTAGTGGCCGCAGACGATGATGTGGCGCACGCGCAGCGCGTCGACGGCGAACTGGATCGCCGACAGGCAATTCAGGTCGGTGTGCACCACCACGTTGGCCACGTTGCGGTGGACGAACATCTCGCCGGGGATGAGGCCGACGATCTGGTTGGCGGGCACGCGGCTGTCCGAGCAGCCGATCCAGAGGTACTGCGGCGACTGCTGGCGGGCCAGGCGCTCGAAGAAGTCGGGATCCTGCCGCGAGACCTCGGCGGCCCAGGCGCGGTTGTTGTCGAAGAGATGGCCGAGGATGCGCGACACTAGACGCGCTCCTGGATCTTGCGGACGATGGTGTTCACCAGCCGGCGCGGCGCGAAGCGGACGCTCTGCGCCATCACCTTGTTGCGCAGGCCGGCGATGACCACGCGCTTCCCGCGTTTCATCGCCTCGTAGCCGACGCGCGCCACCTCGTCCGACGCGGCGGGCTTGCGCATGGTGAAGAGCCGCGTGTCGCCCATGTTCGCCGCGGCGGCGAAGCCGGTCTCGGTCGGGCCGGGGCAGAGCGCGGTCACGGTCACGCCGCTGTCGCGCAGCTCCTCCGCGATGGCCTCGGAGAACGACAGCACGTACGCCTTCGTCGCGTAGTAGACCGCCATCAGCGGCCCGGGCTGGAACGCCGCGGTGGAGGCGACGTTGAGGATCCGCCCGCTGCGCCGCGCGATCATCTCGGGCAGGAAGAGCTTCGTCAGCACCGTCAGCGCCACGACGTTGACGTGCAGCGACTGCAGCTCCGTCCGCAGGTCGGTCTCGGCGAACGCGCCGGCCGCGCCGAGGCCGGCGTTGTTGACCAGCGCGTCGACGCGGATCGATTTCGCGCGCAGCTCATCGGCGATCCGTTGCGGCGCGCCGGGCTCGGCGAGGTCGGCGACGAGCACCGTCGCGGTCACGCCGGAGAGCGACGAGGCCAGTTCCCGCAGCTTGCCTTCGGAGCGCGCCACCAGCACCACGTCCCAGCCGTCGCGCGCGAAGAGTCGGGCGAAATCGGCGCCCAGTCCGCTCGAGGCGCCGGTGATGAGCGCCGTCTGTCGTTCAGCCATAATGCGCCATTATGCTGAAAGTCTCCCGAGCCGTTCTCTGCCTGCTGCTCGCCGCGGCGCCGCTCGCCGCGCAGACGCCCGGAACGATTCAACTTCCGGCCAAGCGCGCCCTCACCCACGAAACGATGTGGCTGATGAAGCGCGTCGGCGCGCCGTCGCTCAGCCCGGACGGCACCCTGGCCGTCTTCTCCGTCACCAACCCGTCGTACGACGACAAGGAACAGACCAACGATCTCTGGATCGTGCCGACCAACGGCAGCGCGAATCCGCGGCAGATCACCTTCACCAAGCCGGGCGAGAGCGACGTGGCCTGGTCGCCCGACAGCCGCCGCATCGCCTTCTCCGCCAAGCGCGAGGGCGACGACGCCGCGCAGATCTACATCCTCGACATCGCCGGCGGCGGCGAGGCGCAGCGCGTCACCACCGTCTCCACCGGCGCGCGCGCGCCGCAGTTCCGCCCCGACGGCAGCGCCATCCTCTTCGTCAGCGGCGTCTTCCCCGGCGCGGCGGACGACGAGGCAAACAAGAAGGCGGCGAAGGAGCGGAAGGACCGCAAGTACAACGTCCGCGCCTACGACTCCTTCCCCATCCGCAACTGGGACCGCTGGCTCGACGACACGCAGGTGCACCTGCTGGTCAAGCCGCTCGATGACTCGAAGTCGGTCGACCTCCTCGCGGGGACGAAGCTCGTCGCCTCCGCGGGCTTCGCCGGCCGCAGCGGCGAAGGATCGACCGAGGCGATCGATGCGGCGTGGTCGCCGGACGGATCGACGGTCGTCTTCGGCGTCACCACCAGCCGCAACGTCGCGGCGTATGCGGAATACGGCACGGACCTCTACCAGGTCAGCGCGAAGGGCGGCGACGAGCCGAAGCTGATCGCGCAGCACTCCGGCAGCTACTCGCGGCCGAAGTTCAGCAACGACGGCAAGTCGCTGTACGCGGTCTTCAACCCGAACAACGCCAAGGTCTACAACCTCGACCGGCTGGTGCGCTTCGACTGGCCGTCGATGCAGAACCGCACCGTGGTCACGGCGACCTCCGACCGCTCGGTCGGCTCGTACGCGCTGACGCCGGACAGCAAAACCATCTACTTCACGGCCGAGGACGCGGGGCTGGAGAAGATCTACGAGGTGCCGGCGGCGGGCGGCGAGGTGAAGCTCGTCGTCGATCCGAAGGAAGGCGTCTACACCGGCATGACCATCGCGCAGAACGCGCCGGTGATGGTCGCGCAGTGGGGCAGCTCGATCAATCCGGCCGAGGTGGTGCGCGTCGACATCCCGAACAACCGGCACCTGAACCTGTCGGAGTTCAACGTCGCCGCGTCGCGCCGCATCGACTGGCAGGCGCCGCAGCATTTCTGGTTCACCAGCAAGCGCGGGCGGAAGATCCACAACATGATCTTTCTCCCCGCGGGGTTCGACGAGACGAAGAAGTACCCGCTGTTCGTCCTCATCCACGGCGGCCCGGCCAGCATGTGGCGCGACCAGATCTCGCTGCGCTGGAACTACCACCTGCTGGCCAAGCCCGGCTACATCATCCTGGCTACCAACTACACCGGCTCGACCGGTTTCGGCGAGCAGTTCGGACAGAACATCCAGGGCGATCCGCTGAAGACGCCCGGCGACGAGCTCAACGAGGCCGCCGACGAGGCGGTGAAACGCTACGCCTTCATCGACGGCACGCGCATGGCCGCCGGCGGCGCGAGCTACGGCGGACATCTGGCCAACTGGCTGGAGGCGACCACCACCCGCTACAAGTGCCTCCTCAGCCACGCGGGGCTCATCAACCTCGAGTCGCAGTGGGGCACCAGCGACACGATCTACTCGCGCGAGCTGATGAACCTCGGACCGGTCTGGGAGCAGGGCAAGGTGTGGCGCGAGCAGAACCCCATCCGCTACGCGGCGAACTTCAAGACGCCGATGCTGCTGTCGGTCGGCGAGCGCGACTTCCGCGTGCCGATGAACGAGACGCTGGAGAACTGGGCCATCCTGCAGCGCCGCCGCGTGCCGAGCCGCCTGCTGGTCTGGCCGGAGGAGAACCACTGGATCCTCAATGCCGAGAACAGCCGCCACTTCTATGAGGAAGTGAGGGATTGGCTCGGACGGTGGCTGTAGCGCGACGCCTGATTCCGCTCGCGCTTTACGCGGCGCTGGCCGTCGTGACGACGTGGCCGCTCGCGCTGCGCCTGAACACGGCCGTCGCCGACCTCGGCGACCCGCTGCTCAACGCCTGGATCCTCGACTGGGACTGCCACGCGCTGCTGCACGCGCCGCTCTCGATCTTCGACGCGCCGGTCTTCTACCCGTCCAAGTACCCGCTGGCGTACAGCGAGAACATGATCGCCGTCGCCGCGCTGGTGCTGCCGTTCCACGCCGCGGGCCTGCCGCCGATCGGCGTCTACAACGTCGCCATGCTGCTCGGGCTGACGTTGTCGGCGTACGCGGGCCACGTGCTGGCGCGGATGATGACCGACAGCGCGACGGCAGCCTTCATCGCCGGACTGCTCTACGGCTTCGTGCCGTACAAGCTCGGACACCTGGCGCACGTGCAGATCCTCTGGAGCCTCTGGCCGCCGCTGCTGCTCGCCGCGCTGATCGCCTACCGCCGCGCGCCGACGTGGCGCCGCGCGTCGCTGATCGGCGCGTGCATCGTGCTCGGCGCGATGACGAACCTGTACTTTTTCCTCTTCGCCATGCTGGCCTTCGGCGCGGCGCTGCTGCTGATCGCCATCGCGGAAAAACGCGATGCAAACTTCTGGCTGCGCCTCGGCGCCGCGATCGCGATCGCCGGTGTGCTGCTGATCCCCATCCTGCGGCCGTACTCGGTGGTGGCGAAGGTGTACGAGTTCCGCCGCGGCATGGGCGAGGCGCTCGGCAACTCCGCGACCCCGTCCGACTGGCTGATCGCGCCGTATCGCAGCCTGCTGTACGGGAAGATGACGGACGCGGACCGGCGGCACAACGAGCGGGAGCTCTTCCCGGGGCTGGTGATTCTCGCGCTCGCAATGTGGGGCGGGTTCTCAACCCGCCCACGGCCCGCAGGGCCGCCGCTTCGCGACGGCGGACGGGTTGAGAACCCGTCCCACATCATCCTCGACATCCTGATCGTGCTCGCCGCTCTCGCCACCTACGCCGGCGCGGTGATGCCGAGCGAGACGCTGACGACGAAGTTCCCGGCGATGGTGTTGACCGCGGCAATCCTCGCGCGGCTCACCGTCGGCGGCCGGCTGCGCGGCGCGCTGGAGCGGTCGCGCTTCCCGCTGGAACTGTGGATGGGCGCGGTCTGGATCGTCATCGGCGTGGTCGGCTCGCTGGGGCTGCACGCGTTCTTCCACTCCTTCCTGCTGCAGTACGTCCCCGGCTTCCGCGCCACGCGCGTTCCCGCGCGGTGGGCGATGATCGCGTACGCGGGGCTGGTCCCGTGGGCGGCGTGCGGCGCGGCGGCGCTCGTGCGCGGGCGGCGCGTCGTGGCGGGCGTGCTGATCGCGCTGGCGCTGCTCGACGTCTGGCCGCGCATCCGCTGGGAGATGGCTCCAATGGAGCGATCGCCGGTCGACGCCTGGATCGCGGAGCAGAAGGCCGGCCCGGTCTTTTTCCTGCCGATCGACCGCCTGCACCTGCTCTACGAATACATGCTGCGCGCGACCGCGCATCACCAGCCGATCATGAACGCCATCTCCGGCTTCGAGCCGCCGCTGCACCGCGCGCTGCGCTCGCAGCCGCTCACCGACCTCACCCTCGACCGGCTGGAGCAGAACGGCTACCGCTTCGTGGTGGTGCGCCCCGACTGGGCCGGCCCCGGCGTCTTCGCCATCTACGCCTGGCTGCAGCACAACCTGGCCAACGGCAGACTCGCCTTCGTCCGCCGCTTCGACTACGCCATCAACGGCGACTGGGTCTTCGTGATTACGAGGTCGCGGGGTAGCGGGGTCTCGGGGTCTCGGGGCGGGCGGGGCCACGAGACCGCGAGACCACGAGACCACGAGACCCTCGACCTGCAGCGCCTCCTGGCCGGCAAGCCGGTCTACGCCGGCAACACCTTCGGCCAGCTCCACCAGCCGCGCTCCGGCGACGAAGTCAACGGCGCGCTGGAGGTGAGCGGCTGGGCGCTGTCGCCGCACGGCATCCGCGAGGTGAGCCTGCTGGTCGACGCCGGACGCCGCCGCATCCCGCTCCCGCTCTTCCCGCGCGCCGACGTCACCGCGCTCTATCCCTGGTACCCGAAGACGCCGAACCCCGCCTTCGCCGCGGTCGTGCCGCGCCCGCGAGGCATCCCCGAGGAGACGGACGTGCAGGTGGAGATCATCGATGGACGCGGCGAGGCCACGCGCCTGCGCGACGTGCTGCTGACCTGGAAATGAAGCACGCCCTCGCACTGGTCGCCTATCTCGCGCTGGCGGTGATCGTCACCTGGCAGATGCCGGCGCGCATCGAGACGGCGGTGACCGACGAGGGCGACCCGCTGCACCTCAGCTGGATCCTCGACTGGGACATCCACGCGCTGACGCACCACCCGCTGCGGATCTTCGACGCGCCGGTCTTCCATCCCGCAAAGTACCCGCTGGCCTTCAGCGAGAACCTCATCGCCGTCGCCGCGCTCGCCCTCCCCTTCCGCCTCCTCGGCCTCGGACCGGTCGCCATCTACAACGTCGCGCTCCTCCTCGGCATCGCGCTCTCCGCCTGGAGCGCCTACCTCCTCGGATGGACTCTGACGCGCAAGTTCGCCCCCGCGCTGATGGCCGGCCTGCTCTACGGCTTCATGCAATACCGCTTCGGACACATCCAGCATCTGCAGATCGTCTGGAGCGCGGGGCTGGCGCTGCTGCTCGCGGCGATCGTGCTCTACCTGCGCGCGCCGGCGACGGCGCGCGCGGCGCTGGTGGCCGCCGCGCTGGCGTCGAACGCGCTGATGAACATCTACAACTTCCTTTTCGGCGGCGTGATGCTGCTGCTGTCGCTGGCGCTCATCGCCATCGCCGGACGCCGCGACAAGCGCTTCTGGCTCCGCCTCGCCGCCGCGCTGGCGGTCGCCGCGCTGGCGATCGCGCCGATCCTCGCGCCGTACTGGATCGTGTCGAAGGAGTACGCCATGGAACGCAACGCCGGCGAGGCGCTCGACGGCTCCGCGCGCCCGTACGACTGGCTCATCGCCGGCGGCCGGAGCCTGGTGTACGACGCGATCACCGATCCCGGTTTGCGCCGCTCCGAGCGCGAATTGTTTCCGGGCTTGATGCTCCTCGCATTGCCGTTCTGTGCACTGCTGATGTGGAGCGGCGGCCTTCAGGCCGCCGGCGGCGGGCTGAAGCCCGCCGCTCCACGAACACGACGAATCCTCGACATCGCCATCGCGATCCTCGCCGTCGCCACCTACTTCGCCCTCATCACCGACCGCGTCAGGATCGCCTTCCACGGCCGCACGCTCCTCGCTTACCGCGGCACGACCGCCGTCACGTTGCTGCTGGTGATCGCCATCCTGGCGCGGCTGCCGCTGCGCGCCTGGCTGTCGCGCTCGCGCTTCCCGCTCGAGATGTGGATCGCCGCGCTCTGGATCGCCTTCGGCTTCATCGGCTCGCTCGGCATGCACACGCCGTTTCATACCTTCTTGTTCGAGAGCGTCCCGGGATTCCGCGCCACGCGTGCGCCGGCGCGGTGGGCCATGGTCGGCTACACCGGGCTGGCGGCGTGGGCGGCGTGGGGGATGGCGGTCGTGGCCACGAAGCGCTGGCGCGCGGCGCTGCTCTTCGCCCTGGCGCTGCTCGACGTCTGGCCGAGCATCCGCTGGATGCACACGCTGGTCGAGCCGGCGGCGGTCGACCTCTGGATCGCGCGCGAGCGCGCCGGCCCGGTCTACCTCCTGCCGTTCGACCGCGGCGAGCCGGCCTACCAGATGCTCTACCGCGCCACCGCGCATCACCAGCCGATGTTCAACGGCCTCTCGAGCTTCGAGCCGCCGCTGCACAGCGAGCTGACCAAGCATTCGTACGACGCGCGGACGATGGAGATCCTCGAGCAGCACGGCGGCCGCTTCGTGGTGGTGCGGCCGGAGTGGTGCGGCTGGGAAGCCGTCCCGATCTTCGCCTGGCTGCGTGACAACCTCGCGGCGGGGCGCCTCGCCTTCGTCCGCCGCTTCGACTACGGCTCCGGCGGCGACTGGGTCTTCGCCGTCACGCGCAACGAGCGCCGCCGGACCAGCCCCCACAGCGAAGAACTGGCGCGCCTGCTCGACGGCAAGTCGACGCGCAGCGGCATCACCTTCGGACGGATGTCGACACCGCGCATGTACGACGAGGTCACCGGCGCGCTGGAGATCTCCGGCTTGGCCATGTCGCCGCACGGCGTCCGCGGCGTGACCGCGCTCATCGCCAACGGCCGCGTGCGCGTCCCCCTCCCGCTCTTCGAGCGCGCCGACTACAGCGCCGCCTTCCCCTGGTATCCGCAGACGCCGCGCCCCGCCTTCGCCCTGCGCATCCCCGCCCGGCCGAAAGGCGTCGGCAAGTACACCGACGTGCAGATCGAGATCGTCGACGGCCGCGGCGGCGTCACCCGCCTGGCCGACGCGCCGATCACGTGGAAGTGACTGTCCGCATCACTAACTACGGCTCAATGAACTGCCGCTGCACCGCGATCTCGGTCGCCGCCGCCACCAGAAGGCGGAAGAGCGACGGGCGGAAGAGTGACTTCGCCTTGAGGTCGCGCTTCATCACAGCAGCTGAATGGCGTAACAGCCGCGCAGCGCGCCGGAACTCCGATGGCGCATCCGGCAGGTCGCTTTCAAACGTGTCAAGCAGGCAGGCCACCATTCCGGCGCACGAGCCATTGCGAATGAGCGGATCACGGCCTTTGTAGTCGCTCAACGTCAACGGGAACGCCGCGACTGATGTCGTGCATCGACATGCGACATCGCCGCATCAGATCGAGGATTCGCGGCAGGCGCCCCTTCCCCTGCTCACGCACCTCGAGCACACAATGCGGCTCCTGCCCGAGAAAGACGAGAGTGCTGATCAGAGTGACGAATAAGGGCTCGTAAGAAGCGTCGAACGGCGCATTGACGAAGACGTGCCTCGGGTCGGGCACAGCGGCCATATCGTCTTTACTTCGCTCGGTTCTTTGTGGCCGCCTTCACCATCGCGGCTTTGAAACCGACGCCTCTCGCTGATGCCAACGCTCTCTTCGCGTGAGTCTTTTCAGCTCGCGTGACTTTCACCCCTGCGAGGATCTGAGAGGCCTTGGCTTTCGGTAACGAAAGCTTCTTTGTACGCTTGGGCGGTGATGGCGCACGTACCTGGAGGCGCATTGGACAAGGATAGCACCGAGGGTCCGATGCTGATCACAGCTCCTCGAGCACCTGCGGATAGAGCCAGCGCGCCTCGCGCAGTTCCTCGTCGATGACCTCGCGCTCCGGCGCATCGGCCAGCTGCGGCACGTCCCAGTTGGCCAGCCACATCGGGTTGACGTACGGCAGCACCGCGATGTGCTCGAGGCGGTACGGCAGCCCGCGCGCCTCGAAGCGCGCGTTCAGATGGGCGACGACATCCTTACTCGTCGGAATCAATGCCGTGCTCCTTCATCTTCGCGGCGAGGGTCCGCGGCGCGATGCCGAGGATCTCCGCGGCGGCGGCGCGGCCGGAGCGAAGCGCGTCGAGGATCTTGATCTTTTCCGCGGAGCGGAGCGCGTCGGCCAGCGTGCCGGAGAGATCGAGCGACGGCTGCTGGTCGTCGGTGGCGATGCCGAGGTCGCGCGGGTGGATGGCGGCGTGGTCGCAGAGGATGGCGGCGCGCTCGAGGGAGTTCTGCAGCTCGCGGATGTTGCCCGGCCAGTGGTACGCCTTCATGGCCGCCATCGCCTCGTCGGTGATCCGCAGCGACGGCTTCTTCATCTCCCGCGCGAACTTCTGCAGGAAGAAGGCGGCCAGCGCCTCCACGTCGTCCTTGCGCTCGCGCAGCGGCGGGATGGTGACGGGGAAGACGTTGATGCGGAAGAAGAGGTCTTCGCGGAAGCGGCGCTCCTTCACGTCGTCGGCGAGGTTGCGGTTGGTGGCGCAGATGATGCGGACGTCGACCTCCACCGGCTGCGCGCCGCCGATGCGCTCGAACTGCCGCTCCTGCAGCACGCGCAGGATCTTGGACTGCACGGAGGCGCCGAGGTCGCCGATCTCGTCGAGGAAGATCGTGCCGGTGTCGGCGAGCTCGAACTTGCCGAGCTGCCGTCCGATCGCGCCGGTGAAGGCGCCCTTCTCGTGGCCGAACAGCTCGTTCTCGATGAGCGTGTCGGGGATGGCCGCGCAGTTGATGGCCACGAACGGCCGGTCGCGGCGCGGCGAGAGGCGGTGGATGGCGCGGGCGAAGAGCTCCTTCCCCGTCCCCGACTCGCCCTGCAGCAGCACGGTCGACTCGGTCGGCGCCACGCGCTGGATGGCGTTGGAGACCTCCACGATCGGCGCGGAGTCGCCCACGATGGCCGGCAGTCCGTAGCGCTGCTGGAATTCCTCCTTGAGCAGCAGGTTCTCGTAGAGCAGCTCGCGATGCTCGCGGCAGCGCCGCAGCAGGATCAGCAGGTGGTCGACGTCGACCGGCTTCTGCACGAAGTCGAACGCGCCGAGGCGCATGGCCTGCACGGCGTTCTCGATGGTGCCGAAGGCGGTCATCACGATCACCGGACAGTCGGGATCGCTCTCCTTCACCTGCCGCAACACCGCGATGCCGTCCGCCCCCGGCATGCGGAGGTCGGTGAGCACGGCAAAGTACCGCCGCCCCGCGGCCAGGCGGTCGATGGCCTCCGTGCCGCTCGCGGCCACGTCAGCCTCGAGTCCCTCGGACTCCACGGTTTCCTTGAGCATGGAGGCGAGGGACTCTTTGTCTTCGACGATCAGTAGACGCTTCATGGGGGTACGAGGAATGTTGAATGTTAAATGTTTAATGTTGAATGTTTTTGTGCATTCAACATTAAACATTTAACATTCAACATTCCCCGTCCTCCCTGTTCAGAGTCCAAAGTAAGAACGAATCCGCGACAACAACGTCCTCTCCTCCTCTTCCACCTCATCCTCATGCAATGACTGCAGGTGATCCCGCCGCTGCATCACCTGCGAGGTGATCGCTTTCACGAACTCGGGGTGCTTCTGCAGGACGGGCTGCAGCGAGTCCTTGTGGATCTCCAGCGCCACCACGTCGTCGAGGGCGACGATGTCGGCGCTGCGGCGCTCGCCGGTGAGCAGGGCCATCTCGCCGAAGACGCCGTTCGGCCCCAGCTGCGCCACCTCGTGCACGCCGGTCTCCTCGGGGTCGCTGACGCGGACGGAGACCTCGCCGGAGTGGACCACGAACATCGAGTCGCCGGCCGCGCCGCGGCGGAGGATGGTCTCGCCCTTCGCGTAGCGATGGATGCGCGTGTCGGCCACGATCGTCTCGCGCACGTCGTCCGGCAAAGCGGCGAGGATCGGCACCTCGCGCAAATGGTTCCGCACCTCCTCGCGCGAGATCTCCTCGGCCTGCTCCGCCGGCGTGTACGGCTGGAAGGAGCGGATGGGGAACGGGATGGAGATGTCGTTGCGCCGCAGCGCGTACCAGACCGCGCGGCGGATGGCGGCGTCGATGCGGTCGCGGTGCGAGTAGTCGCGCAGGAAGTACTTGATCTCGTAGATCACCGCGGAGTCGCCGAAGCCGCCGACGCGGGCGAAGCACGGCTGCTCGCGCGCCACGCCGTCGACGTGGGCCGCGGCCTGCGAGAGCACCTCGATCACCTTGGCCGGCGGCGTGTGGTAGTCGACGCCCACCTGCAGCACGCGCGCGTTGAGGCCGTTGCGCGGGAAGATCTCCAGCCGCTCGCGCGAGATGATCGAGTTGGGGAGGATGATGAGCTGGTTGTTGAAGCCGCGGATCCGCGTGGCGCGCCAGGTCACCCCTTCCACCACGCCGATGTGATCGCCGGAGTGGAGGACGTCGCCGACCTCGAAGCTGTTTTCGAGGTGCAGGGCGATGCCGGAGAAGAGGTTGCCGAGGGTGTCCTGCAGGGCCAGGCCGAGGATGGCGGCGACGACGGCGCCGCCGGTGAGGAGGCCGCGCACGTCGTAGCTGAAGATCTTGGCCACCGCGGCGGCGAAGAGGAGGAAGTAGAGCGTCAGCGCCACGATCTGCCGCAGCAGCTGCGGCGCGACCACGTTGCGCCGGCGCGACATGGCCAGGTCGAAGACCACCGTGTCGACCACCCGGACGAAGAAGAAGATCAGCCCGGCGATGGCGACGAAGGCGACCAGCGGCTTGAGCGAGGACAGCGAGGCGTCGGCCAGCCAGTAGATCGCGCCGAAGGCGGCGGCGAGCATCAGAGGGATGATGAGACTGGCCCGGTCGGCGCGGCGAATGGCGTCCCTCCCCTACTCCGCCCGCCTGGCGCGCCGCTCGGCGGTGATGCGCATGATGTCCTTCACCCCGATCAGGAGGTGCACCACGCCGAAGCCGGTGACGAAGCCGCGGAAGAAGGCGTTGCCGGCCAGAAGGGCCACGGTGGCGTTGGACTGCAGCAGCGGGTTCATGGTCCAGACGCGCGTCCAGGGGACCACGATGAAGAAGATGCCGGCCTCGAGGCAGTAGAGCGCGAAAAAGAGGGGAACGGACATTCGCGCGGCGATTCTAACAAGCGGGCGGCAGGTAGCGAGCGGCGAGCGGCGGGCAGCGAGCAGCGAGCAGCGGGCAGCGGGCAGCGAGCAGCGAGCAGCGAGCAGCGAGCAGGAACCCCCCTGCTCGCTGCTCGCCGCAACCTGCTCGCTCGTGGATCAGTCCCGCTTGATCCGGCCGGTGCCCTCTTGGGAGGAGTTCGACTTCGGCTCCGAACGCGGCTCCGAGCGCGGCTGCGCTTGGGGCTGCGGCTGCGGAGGCGGCGAGGAGCGCTCGACGCGGCCGCTGTCGCGGGACGGGCTCGACTCGCGCGGCACGGAGCGCGGCGAAGCGTCGCGCGGGCTGCTGTCGCGGGACGAGGTGTCGCGAGACGACGAGCCGCGGTCGCCGGAGTAGATCCGGCTGCCGCCGATGGTGTCGATGATGCGGCGCGGCACTTCGGAACCGGTCGAGCCGGGGCTGGGTGACGTGGAGGTCGAGCCGCCGTCGCGCGACGAGCCGCTGCTGCTGCTCCCGCTGTCGCCGCGGCGGCCGATGGTGCGTCCGCGCCAGTCCTGGCTCGGCGTGGGGCTCGGCGCGGTGCTCGGCGCCGGCGCGGCCTGCGGCTCCGGCGCGGGCGAAGGCGTCACCGGGCGGGTGACGCGCTCGCGCCAGTCGCCGATGCTGCCGACGCTCTCGCCGGACGACGGCGAGGCGGTGGTGGCCGGCGCCGTCTCTCCGCCGCGGCGAATCTCTTCGCGGCGGGTGTCCTCGCGGCGGATGGCGCCGCCGCGGTCGACGGGGGGCGTCTGTGCCTGCGGCGTGCTGCCGCCGCTGGCGTCGCCGCGCCAGCCGCCGGCGCCGGAGGTGCCGCCGCCGCGTTGGATCACGCCGCCCTGGCCCACTTCGCTGCGGACGCGGCCGCCGTTGTCGGTCGGAACGCGTCCTTCGAGCGTCCCGCCGGTGCCCGGCGCGGGCACGCCCGAGATGGAACCGCTGGGGAAGGCGAGCGACGAGTCGCTGCGATAGGTGCGCGCCACGCGCTCGCGGATCGAATTAGAAAGCTCCGGGTCGCGGCGGAAGAACGGTGTCATATCCGCCACCGTCGCGACGCCGGAGCCTTCTTTGCCGGTACCACTACCGATTCCGCGGCGGGCGATCACGCCGACCGCCGCGTTCGGATCCTTGAGATCGTTTCTGGAGAAGCGCGCGGGCGCGCTGGAGACCGTGGCGAAGGCGCCGTCGCCGCCGCGCAGCAGACGTCCGCGCACCGTCTCGGTGCTGAGCGCCGCCTGGTCGACGCGCCGCGACACCAGCGAGCCGGGCTGCATGAACGTCCAGGGGCGGAGGTCGATGTTGCCGACGTGCACCCGGCCGTACCAGCCGTAGTCGTAGCCGAACGCCACGCGCGAGTAGGGGCGATACGCCCAGTCGTAGTACGGGCGGTAGCAGTCGTACCAGCCCATCGGCGCCCAGCCGACGTAGCTCGGGCCGTAGAGCCAGTAGACCCACGCCGGGGCGTACGACAGGCCGGGCAGCCACACCCAGCCGTAGGCGCCGTCATAGGCCCAGCGGCCGTAGTGATAGGGCACCCAGCCCCAGGGCTCGTACGAGGCCCAGACCAGGCATCCGCTCGGGCCATGGATCCAGCTGCCGTTGTAGTAGGGGCGCCAGCCGACGGCGACGCGTGGCCGCCACGCCCACGAGTTGTAGGCCGAGACGTACTGCCAGCTGCCGTTGGCGGAGAGCTCGTCGTCGTAGTAGGCGAGCGAGCGGTCGAGGTAGCGGCTCTGCGCGGTGCGGTAGTGCTCCGAGCGGCGGAGGAACCAGCGCTCGAAGTCGTCGGCCGCGCCGCGGTTGGCGGCCAGGTCGTAGATGCCCTGGTCGTCGACGCGCGCCTCTTCGCTCTCGCGGACGCGCGTGGTGCGCGACGGCGTGCGCACTTCGATCGAGCCGTCGAAGACCGTCACGCGGTCGTGGCCGCGGCTGTCGAATTCGACCGCGTAGATGGCGCTGTCGGTGGCGGCGTAGCTCGCGCTCGATGTGTCGAGGCGGAGGATCTGGCGGGTGTCGGCGTCGCGCTGCACGGCCACGTGGCCGGCGCGAAGCTCGACCACCGTCTGGCCGTTCTCGCCGTCGTAGGAGTCGAGGATGGAGCGGAAGCGGACGGTGGTGGAGCGGTCGAGGGCGATGATGTTGCCGTCGGCCAGCCGGATCTCGGCGCGGCCGCGGCGGCTGGTGGTCACCTCGTCGCCGGGGAAGACCGGGAGGTTGACGCGCGCCTCGATCTCGCGGCCGTCCTCACCCTGCCGGATGACGGTGCCGCCGTCGTCGTAGGTGAAGTACGAGTGCGCGCGGCCGGTGTTGGCGGCGAAGGTGGGAAGGGCGATGAGGGTGAACAGGAGAGCAACTGTGAGTTTGCGCATGGGCCTTTCTCTCAACACGTGGCCGCTCCAGTGCGGCCGACGTGCCACGGTACGGCTGAGTATTCCTGCTTTGTTTACAACGGCTTACGTTCGCAGCCGCAGGTGCCGCGCCCTCTGTTCCTCCTCAATTGAGGACAGCGCGTCCGGCTCGGGTGACGGAAGCGTGACAGGCGGGACATCCCAACATCCTGACATCCCGACATCCCAACTCTCTCACCGGTTACGTCCCATACTCCAGCCGCTGCGCCAGGATCGGCGGCAGCCCCGCCTTGAGGATCGACGCCTGCGTCTTCGCCACGTCGTACTCGGCACGGAAGAACTGCACGGTCATCCGGCTCGAGTCGTAGATGGCGAACGACGCGGCGGGGTTCCGGTCGCGCGGCTGGCCGACCGAGCCGGGATTGATCAGGTAGCGAAGGTCGCGGTCCAGCCGGATGATCGTCTCGCCGGTGACCACGCCGCCGAAGACGCGGTGCCAGCGGTCCATGGCGAAGATGACCGGCAGGTGGGTGTGGCCGAAGAGGATCACCCGCGCGTCGGTGCGGTCGAAGACCTGCTGCGCGTGGCCGTCGTGAAAGACGTACTCGTCCTCGTCGTGCGGCGCGCCGTGGCAGACCAGCAGCCCGTCCTCCACGATCGGCCCGAGCGGCAACTTCTGCAGGAAGCGGCGATTGGGGGCGCTGAGGCGGTCGCGCGTCCAGAGCGCGGCGGTCTTCGCCGCGTTGTTGAACTGGTCCGCGTTCTCCCTGCTGTTGGCGATGACGCGGTCGTGGTTACCGCGGATGTAGAGCTTCGCCGCCTTCCAGTTGCGCATCATGTCGAGCACCTGGTTGGGCTGCGCGCCGTAGCCGACGAAGTCGCCGAGGCAGATCACGCGGTGGTACTTCTTGCGGCGGACGCGGTTGATCGCCGCGCGCAGCGCCTCGACGTTGGAGTGGAGGTCGCTGACCACGAGCGACCTCACGCCATCCTCCACGCGGGGCGGCGCGACGATTCCAGGAAGCCCTTCGGCAGCTCGAAGAGCAGGCGCTCCACGATCTCCGCCGGCGTCTCGTCGTCGCGCATCTCGATGGTCAGGTCGGACATGCGGTAGTAGCGAATGCGATTCCCGTACAGCTCGTGCGTGGCGACGTCGTCGCGGAACAGCGGGCGCTCCGCCGCCTTCTCCCCCATCCTGGCCCGCAGCAGCGCGTACGGTGCCGACAGGTATACGGACAATCCCTCGGACTGGATGAACTGGATGTTCTCGTCGAAGGTGAAGGTGCCGCCGCCGGTGGCGATCACGCCGCGCTCCAGGTTGCGGGTGGAGCGGAGGATGTCGCGCTCGCGCTTGCGGAAGTACGGCTCGCCGTGCTGGGCGAAGATCTCCTTGATGGACGTCTTCTCCGCCGCCTCGACCAGCTCGTCGAGGTCGAAGAAGGGGGCGTCGACGCGCGCCGCCAGCTCGCGCCCGACCGTCGTCTTGCCGGCGCCCATGAAGCCGACCAGGTAGATTTTCATGATTGGGTGATCAATGCCGCGACATCGTACCGCGCGCGGCAAACTGTAGGAGACCGAACATGGAGGCAGCCTCTCCTGCCATCCGGTTGTGACCGGCAGCCGTAAGTAGGCCGGGTCCTCAAACAATTCAAGCAGGGGAGAAGAACTATGCGAAAAACCGTCATGGCCCTATTGATCCTTTTCGTCGCGGCGTCCGGGACGTTCGCGCAAGACGAGATGCAGGCGAGAGTCGATGCGCTCAAACAGGGACTCGGCAAGCAGGTGGGCAAGGAGCGGCGCACCGCCGTCGGGCGCGCCTGGGACTTCGAGAAAGGCTCCGTCTACTGGTCCGGCAAAACCGGGGCGCGCCTGGTGAGCGGCAGCGTGCTGAAGAAGTACAAGGAGCTCGGCGCGGAAGGCGGAGCGCTCGGCTATCCCGCGGCGGACGAACGGCCCGCGGAGAAGGGCGTGCAACAGACCTTCGAGCACGGGTTCATCACGGCGAACCGCACGGGCGATACGTCGGCGGAGATCCTGGCCGGCGTGAACATCACCGAGGGCTCGCTGGTGGTCACCGCCACGACCAACCCTCCCATTCTGGGGATCGACAACGACGGCACGCTGTTCGTGCGGGGCGAAGGCAACGTCGAAGCGGTCCTCCGCTGCACCTGCGTCAAGAAACCGTCGAAGTTTTCCACCCGTGGCTCCTGCACCGCGATCGTCAACGGGGACATGGCGAGCTGCGTCCCCGCGCCGGCGTGCGAAGGTGGAAGCTGCGCGTTCGAAGTCGTCGATAAGTGAGGCCAACCGCGCGGGGCCGGCGGAGAGCCGGTCCCGCGCCGCCCGCCGCGGATTCAGCGCAGCGCGTTAACGAGCGCGCGGGACACGGCGCGGTCCGACGCCGCGTCGAAGGCCGCGAACATCGGGCCGGAGTTCACCTCGAGGAAGAGCATCCGCTTCGTCTTCGGGCACCGCTTGAAATCAGCGGCGGCGAAGTCGAGGGAGAGTGCGCCGGTGAGCCTGCGAAGGCCGGCGACGAGGCGGCGATCATTCTTCACCGGCACGACGCGCGCCTTAGCGTCGGTGCGGTAGTCGAGCGTCCTGGCGACGACGTGGAACGACACGAAGCGATCTCCCGCGCGATAGATCCGCAGCTCGGGCGGGACGAGCGTCTCCTGCACGATGGCCGGCGACGCGAGCGCGTTGTGGCGGCGGGGCGCCGCGGCCAACGCGGTCTCCAACGGCTGCGTGTACTCGCCGCCCGCGACCGGCTTCACCACGCGATCCTCCATCGCCTCGAGCGCGCGGGCGTCGTTCGAGATCAAGGTCGATGGGATGTCCAGCCCCGATTGGCGTGCCAGGAGGAGTTGCTGCGGCTTGAGCAGGTGCGCGGCGTGATGGCGATTGAGCAGGCGCACCTCGGGATGCGCCATGGCCCACGACAGCACGGTGGTGTACCAGGCGAAGGCGCGCCCGGCCGAGGGTGTACTGAAGACGTCGTGGCGGAGAAAGACGGCGCGCGGCGCGACCACCTCGCCGTCGATCGTCAGGACGTCGGCGGCGAGATCCCAGGTCAGCACGGGATGCGTTTCGCTGCCCATGAGCAGGCGCACGTGCGGCAGGCGCTGGTGCTCGAGCTCCTGCAGCAGCGAGTGGAGGTTCAGATCGGCGTCGCCGCCGGCGACGAGAATCGGCTTAGAACGCGCCGAATGGATTTCCGCCTCCCCCTTCGCCGCCGCCGCGCCCTTCCTCCTCGCCGACCACGAGAGTGGTCAGCGTCTCATTCGGCTTCTTCTTCGCGGCGCCCGCGCGCGCGGCGGCGGTGCTGAGCGTCTGCAGCTTGTCCTCTTCGCCGACGGCCAGCGTGGTGATCGGCGGATGCTCGCCGCGCTTCGGGGTGGGGTCCTCTTCGCCGATCGCCTCGGTGGTCGGACCTTCTTCACCCAGGCGCATGGTGGTCGGGCCGCCTTCTTCGCCGAGCCGCTTGGTGGTCGGATCCTCCTCGCCGAGGCGCTTGGTCGTGCCGGGACTCTCCTCGCCGAGACGGAGCGTGGTGAAGATCGTGCCGCCGTTCTCCTCGCCCTCGACCAGCGTGGTGACCGGCACCTCCTCGCCGACGGCCAGGGTGGTGAGAATCGTTTCCTCGCCGATCACCATCGTGGTGATGCGGTTGCTGCCGGCGGCCGCGGCTCGGGCGGGCTTCTTCGTGCTTGCTTTCTTTGTCGCCATCGGGGACTCCTTACCAAAGGAGTGTTGCCAGCGCGGCGGTTCCCTACCACTCCTCCGCAACGCCGACACCTGCTACGCTGCGGCGCGGCATGTGGCCGGGGCGCATCGCGTTCGCCATCGTCATTCTCTGGAGCGCGCTCTGTCTCGCGCTCGCCGCCGTCGTCTTCGTCAACCTGCGCAGCATCGAGTCGCCGGAGCGCTATCTCGCCCTCGGCCTCGGCCTGGTCATGCTCTACATGGGCGGCTCGATGCTGGCCGGCCTGATCTGGCCGCCCAAGCCGAAGGACCCGGACGCGCCGATCGAGATCCCGCCGCTCGACCAGGTCCGCGGCCGGACCTCGTATCGCGACCACAGCACCATGGCGCGCAACGTCATGCTCGCCATCGGCGCGATCTTTCTCGCCGTGAGCCTCGGCGCCGCCCCCGGGCAGCCGATCGTGCTGGTGTTCGCGGTGGTGGCCGCGGGCATCCTGGCCGGCGCGGGCGTGATGACCTGGCGGCAGATGCAGTACGGCCGCGCGCGTCTCGAGCTCGACGCCCCGGCGCGCCGCGGCGACGCCATGCGCGGCGTGATCACCACCTCCGGCTCCGCCTGGGCCGCGGCCGGCCGCAACGTCGACGCGTCCGTCCAGCTGCTCGCCATCCGCACGTATCGCGGCGGCCGGCAATCGCAGTCCGTGATCGTCGCGCGATCGTCCGCGGACACCGCGACCGCCCGGAACGGCAACGACCTCACCATTCGCTTCACCACCACCATTCCGGTGATCGATACCAGCGAGGGGCGGTTTTCCTGGAACGTCCAGCTCGAGACGCACTCGCCGAAGTACCGCACCACGTTCCTGATCGACGTGGCGTAGCAGATTTCACATCCACGGATGTGAAACGCGGCGATTTCGAGTCAAGCTCGCGTCGATTGGAGTCAATCTCGATTGATCTTGAGTCGAGATTACATCCATGGATGTGACGATCGACTGATTTTTAGTCGATCTTGCCTCGATTGGAGTCAATCTCGCCTCGATTGGAGTCGATCTCGCCTCGATTGGAGGCAATCTCGATTGATTTTCAGTCGAGATTACATCCACGGATGTGACGATCGGCTGATTCTTAGTCGAGTTTGCGTCCGATCGAGGTGGATTGCGCTGGTGCGCGATCCTGCTTCGCCTGAGGCCGGCTGGCGCGCGTCGTGTAGACGATCCGCTCATGAACTGGCTGGTCTGGCTTGGTCTGGCAGTCGTCGTCGCCGTCATCGCGGCCGTGAGCGGCATCAAGCCGAAAGGCACGCGGCACGTCGCTCACACGCGGATGATGGGCGTCGGGCGCGTCATGCTCTTCATCATCGTCCTCATCTTCGCGTACCTCGCCTTCCGCGCGCGAAGCGGTTGACGGCCCGCAGTTTCGTCACCGTCTGTCCGATCCTTCAGGAACGCGGAGCGGGTTCTGAGCCGTACCGCGTCTACGCCAACGTGGAAAGCTGTTTTCGATCCGGCGAAAACGGCACCCGCATCGATCACCTTCAACGAGTTCGAGCCGCTGGAAGGCATCACGGATTACCAGAAATTCGAGCGGACGCGTTCAAGCGGAAGGAGACCGTGACCGTACCTCCTGCGGAAGGTCGAAAGCGACTCGCCTCGGTGAGGCGTTCACGAGATCGGGCACAACATCGGGCTCGGACACACCGACTTCGGAGTGATGAACGAGAGCACCGACACCACCTCGTTCCTCAAGACGGCAACCAACACTCAAGATCCGGCCCTGACGTCCGGCATGACCATCAACTGCACCCCGCGGGTCCTGCGGGTATTTTCGCGAACGAGACCTTCGTGGGCACCGTGAAAATTGGCGAACCTTGACGTTGCTGCCATCTGGCACGAGAATGCCGCCAGACGACCAATGGCCCTCACTCCTAAAGACAAGCGCGCACAGGTCATCAAACGTCCAGGCATCGAGCGTGATGCCAAGGCGCAGATCATTGCCTTCGACGTCGATCCGAAAGCCGGAGCGGCGGACGTTAAATCCGCGGTCGAAGAGCTCTTCAAAGTCAAAGTCGAAGACGTCCGCCTGTTCAACGTCCGCGGCAAGACGAAGCCGATCAACCGATGGATCGGCAAGAGACGTGATTGGCGAAAAGCGTATGTGCGCCTGAAGGAAGGGGAGAAAGCTCCTGACTTCATCGAAGGGCCCGAGGGCGAGCGCACGCTCGTCAAGCCGCTGGAGACTCCGAAGTTCCTCAAATTCATCTCGTACGTACCCGAGGACGTGCTGGATCTCGTACAGGTCATCGAAGTGGGGTTGCCGGTGTCGGCGCTCGAGCTGTTCCAGGCCGAGTCGACCCTGCCGTTGCCGCGTGTTTTGAAACTGGTCAGAATTCCGGAGCGGACGTATGCGCGGCGTCGCGTGTCGGGACGTCTGAGCGCGGAGGAGTCCGATCGGCTGGTTCGGGTCGGCCGGTTGTTCTCGGCGGCGACCGGCCTGTTTGGTGGCGATGTCGCCGCGACGGTGGATTGGCTGTCGAAGCCGCTTGCGGCCTTACACCGGGCGATCCCACTCGACGTCGCGGAGACCGAAGCTGGATCTCACGAAGTCGAGCGCGTGATCCAGCAGCTGGAGTATGGCGTCTTCCCGTGACGTGGTCACCGCATGGCGAATCGTCACGACGCTCCGTGCCGCGACGGCGTTCGATGGAGAAGGGGCGCGCATCACCGGTGGCCGTTGGAACTCGCCTGGCCGTCGCGCCATCTACACGGCAGACAGTATCGCGCTCGCCGCACTCGAACTGCTCGTTCATCTGCAGAACAGTGCCGTGTTGTCGCAATACGTCGTGATCGCATGCCGCTTTCCGCGCCGTCTGGTCACGACCGTAGATCCGGACACGTTGCCGGCGAACTGGAACGCGTCCCCCGCTCCCGCTGCAGTGCGCCGGCTCGGCGATGAATGGTTGGCGAATGGTACCACCCCCGTCCTGTCCGTTCCGAGCGCCGTCATCGACGCAGCACGTAATTACGTGCTGAACCCCCAGCATCCAGATTTCGCGTCGCTTGCGATCGAGCCACCACGCGCGTTCGCCTTCGATATCCGGCTGGCGCGTTAAACGCGGCGGAACGTGGCGCGGCTGCGGCGGGTTCCATCATGACCGTCGCCGCGGATCGCTACGGTAGCTGCAGCATCGCAGCATCGACGAGCCGCAAGCCGTCGCTCAGCCCTTCCGGCTGCGCACCGCCGTCGACCAACAGTTGCAGCGCAGAGCGGTAGGTCTCCGCCTCCCAGCGATGCCGGCAGGCATCGAGTCCCTTCTTGGTCCAGGTGACAAAGCCGGCGGGATCGCTCGCCGCCGCGCAAATGCCGACGCGAAGGACGTGGAGAGGATTCTGGCGCGCGCGGCAGAAGGCCCGCTGAATCTCCATGACGCATGAATACGCGAAGTGGCACGGAGACAGCCCCCGCAAATCACTGTTCACGGAGCGGATCGACAATCACGACCGGGCCATGAGGGCGGGCTTGCAGGTAGCCACAGGAGCGCTCTTCGGCCTCGCCGACGTCGGGTTCGAAACGCTCATGCAGGTGCTGAAGGCTCGCTATCTGAGGGGAGTTCGAGGCGAACCTCGAGCGGATGCTCGACGGAGACTGCTTCACGTACCGTTGTGGCAGCGTGACTCCGGGAGGTCACCTCGTGCACAAGAACGAGCCGCAGAAACTCGCCGGTCAATTTCGCGTGCAGGAGCTGACACGTGCAGAGGTTCCCCGACGGTCTTGCCGGCGCTGGAAAGGCTCGACCCCGCAACCTCCGGCGTGACAGATCAGTTTAGAGTTCCTTCCCTGCGCGGGCGCCTCAGCAATGTTTTCGCCCCCACCCGCAACAACCGCGGCGTTGTCTCGTAACCACGCCGATGACCGCTCAACTTTCCATTCGTGGCCTATCCAAAACCTATCCGAACGGCACCCGCGCTCTGAAGGGCATCTCCCTCGACGTGCCCCCGGGGATGTTCGGGTTGCTCGGGCGCAACGGCGCCGGCAAGTCGACGCTCATGCGCATCCTGGCCACGCTGCAGGAGCCGGACGAGGGGACCGTCCAGCTCGGCGAGCTCGACGTGGTCCGCCAGAAGGAGCGGGTCCGCGAAACGCTCGGCTACCTCCCGCAGTCATTCGGCTTCCATCCGCGGGTGCGCGCGGAGCGGCTCCTGGATCACTTCGCGGTCCTGAAGGGTCTCGTCGACGCCGGATCGAGGCGCGAGGCCGTCGAGGCGTTGCTGCGGCGGACGAACCTGTGGGACGTGCGGCACCAGCGCGTCGGCACCTTCTCCGGCGGCATGCGCCAGCGCCTCGGCGTCGCCGTCGCGCTGCTGGGGAATCCGAAGCTGATCATCGTCGACGAGCCGACGGCCGGGCTCGACCCCGAGGAGCGCGTGCGGTTCCTGAACCTGCTGAGTGAGATCGGGGAAGCGAGCGCGGTCATCCTGTCGACGCACATCGTCGAAGACGTCGAGGAGCTGTGCAGCAATCTCGCGATCATCGACCGCGGCGAGATCCTGCTCGCCGGCACGCCGGCCCGCGTCATCGGAGACATCCGAGGGCGGATCTGGCGCCGCTCGGTGACGCGCGAGGAGCTCCCGGCGCTGGAGCGCGAGCATGCGGTGATCTCGACGAAGCTGCTGGCGGGACAGACGATCGCGCACGTGTACGCCGAGGAGTCTCCCGGGGCCGGCTTCGAACCGGTCGAGCCCGACCTGAAGGACGTCTACTTCGCCGTCATGGGCGGCCACCGCGGAGCGCGGGCGGCGGCATGAGGTTCGGCGAGGTCTTTCGCTACGAGCTCTCCCATCGCCTCCGCTCGCTCTCGACGTGGCTCTACGCGGGGTTCCTGTTCCTCATCGCGTTCTGGGTCATTCATGTCGCGGTCACCGGCACCAACCCGATCCACGTCAACGCGCCGAAAGGTCTCGCGGAGACCACGGCGCTCTTCTGCGGGTTGTTCAGCGTCCTGGTGACGGCCGGCCTCTTCTCCGACGCCGCCATCCGCGACCGCGCGGCGGGGATGGATCCGCTCCTCTTCACCACGCGCCTCCGCCCCGCCGAATGGCTCGGCGGCCGTTTCCTGGCCGCGCTGGCCATCAACAGCATCCTCGTCCTCGCCATCCCGATCGGGCTGGCGGTGGCCACGATGATGCCGTATCTCCCGCGCGACGCGTTCGGGCCGAACCATCTCGCGGCGTATCTGCAGCCGGTGCTGCTGTTCCTCCTGCCGAACCTCGTCCTGATCGGCGCCATCCTCTTCACCATCGCCGCCCTCACCCGGCAGGCGATCCCGGTCTACCTCGGCGCGATTGCGATCTTCATCGGCTACCTCGCCGCCGCGAACTACTGGAGCGGCATCACGAACCCGATGCTCTCCGCGCTCGCCGACCCGCTGGGGATCAACGCGCTCAAGGCCATGACGGCGTACTGGACGGCGCCGGAGCGGAACGCGCGCCTGATCGGCTTCCCGCCGATGCTGTTGTGGAACCGGCTCCTCTGGCTCGCCATCGCGGCGGCGCTCTTCACCGTCCTGCAGCGCACCTTCCGATTCACGCAGCGCAAGGAGCGCGGCCGCCGCCGCGAGGCGGCGGCCGCGCCGTCCGTCAAGGAGCGACCCTCCGGAGCGGTTCCGCAGGTCCGCGGCGTCTTCGGCGCGCGTACCCGCATCCGTCAGACGCTGGCCGTGACGCGCCAGTCGCTCGCGGAAACGATGTCGGGCGCCGCGTTTCCCGTGGCGTTCCTGGCGGCGATCGGGCTGGTGTTGCTTTGGGGCTGGAACATCGGCGACTCGTGGCTCGACACGATCACGTGGCCGGTCACACATCTCGTCGCGGGCGCCGTTCTGGCCGAACGCGCGATCGTCATCCCCTGGCTGGTCATCGCGCTCTTCGCGGGTGAGCTGGTCTGGAAGGACCGCGAGACAGGAGCGGCGCAGATCGGCGACGCCGCCCCGGTGCGCACCGGCGTCGTCCTCGTCGGGCGTTTCCTGGCGCTCGTCGCGCTCATCGCGCTCTTCCTGCTGGCGATGATGCTCGGCGGCATCCTGCTGCAGGCGCTGAACGGCTACTACCACTTCGAGCCCGGCCTCTACCTGCGCATCCTGTTCGGCTGGAGCCTCGCCGAGTACGTCCTGCTCGCGGCCTTCGCCATGACGCTGCACGTGCTCGTCAACCACAAGTACGTCGGACACGTGGTGGTGCTGCTCGCCACGGTCTTCACTTCCGGCGCCACGTTCGGATACCACCACCTCCTGGTCTACAACGCCGGTCCGAAGCTCACGTACTCGGAGATGAACGGCTTCGGACCGTTCCTCACGCCGTTCGTCTGGTTCAAGCTCTACTGGGCGGCGTGGGCGCTGTTGCTCGGCGTCGTGGCGTTGCTCTTCTGGAGCCGGGGACCGGAGCCTGGCATCCGCCGGCGGCTGGCGGCCGCGCGTGCGCGCTTCACTGGGGGAGCGGCGCGTCTGGCCGCGCTGGCGATCGTCCTCATCCTCGCCCTCGGCGCATTCATCTTCTACAACACGAACGTCCTCAACACGTACGTCCCGGGGCACAAGAACGGGCTGCTCGAAGCCGAGTACGAGCGCCGCTACGGGCGGTACCGGAACCTGCCGCAGCCGGTCATCGACGGAGCGCAGTTGCGCTTCGAGCTCTATCCCGAAACGCCGGCCCTCGACGTGCGCGGCTCGTACCGCCTGGTGAACCGGACCGGCGTGCCGATCCGCTCCGTGCACGTCGAGTCCCCCGGCGGCGGCGACTACCAGGTGCGGTCCCTGACCTTCGACCGCGGCGCGAAGGCCGAGCTGGTCGATCCCGCGTATGGCTACCGGATCTTCGCGCTGGAGCGCGCGCTGGCACCGGGCCAGTCGATGCAGCTCTCGTTCGACGTCGCCTTCCGCCCGCGCGGATTCCGGCACGGCGGCTGGCAGACGACGCTCGTCCGCAACGGCTCCTACTTCGACCGCCGTCTCTTGCCGTTCATCGGCTACCAGCCTGGGTTCGAGGTGTCGGACGAGGCGCAACGGAAGCGCTTCGGCCTGCCGCCGCAGGCGCCGATGCCGCGACCCGGCGACCCCGCGGCCGGGCAGTTCCAGAGCCGGTTCCGCGACGGCGACCGCATGCAGATCGAGACCGTCGTCGGCACCGCTGCCGATCAGATCGCGGTCGTTCCCGGCATGCTGCGCCGCACCTGGATGGAGAACGGCCGCCGCTATTTTCACTACGCCTCGCGCGTGCCCGAGACGTTCGGCACGTCGGTCTTCTCGGCGCGGTACGCGGTGGCGAAAGGCCGGTGGAACGACGTTGCACTGGAGATCTTTTATCACCCGCCGCATCGCGCGAACCTCGACCGGATGATGGCCGGCATGCAGGCGGCGCTCGGCTACTACACGTCGACCTTCGGGCCCTATCCGTACCGCGAGCTGCGCGTGGTCGAGGTCCCGCCGTACAGCATCAACGGCCGCGCGTTCCCCGCCGCGCTGGGGCTCGCGGAACAGAACTTCATCACCCGCACCGGGCCGGGCGCCGTCGACCTCACGTTCTTCGGCACCGCGCACGAGGTCGCGCATCAGTGGTGGGGCGGGCAGGTCCGGCCGGCGTACGCCAGGGGAAGCGCGTTCGTCTCCGAAACGCTCGCGAACTACAGCGCCATGCTGGTGACGGAGAAAGTCCTCGGCCCCGCCGAGGCGCGCCGCGTCTACGACTTTCAGATGAACCGCTATCTCCGGCGCCGCGGCGAGACCGGCCGTGACGTTCCGCTGCTGGAAGCCGGCCACGACGAGCCCCACGTCTCGTACGGCAAGGGCGCCGTGGCAATGTACACGCTGCGCGAGCTCATCGGCGCCGAGGCGGTCAACGGCGCGCTGCGCCGCTTTCTCCAGAAGTACCGCGGAGCGGGACCGCCGTATGCGACCTCGCTCGACCTCTACGCGGAGCTGCGCGCGGTCACCCCGCCCGCGCTGCACCCGCTGCTCACCGACCTCTTCGAGACCATCACGCTGTGGGACGTGAAGACGCAGAGCGCCGCCGCGCGCCGCCTCCCCGGCGGCCGGTACGAGGTGACGCTGGAGGTGACGGCGCAGAAGCTGAGGGCCGACGCCAATGGCATCGAGACCGCGAGACCGATGGACGACCTCATCGAAGTCGGCATCTTCGCCGCGGGGAAGAACGACCCGTTCTCCCTGACCCGGCATCGCATCCACAGCGGCAAGCAGACCATTCGCATCATCGTGCCGCAGGAGCCGTCACGCGCCGGCGTCGATCCGTCCCGCAAGCTGATCGAGCGCGAGCGGGACGACAACGTGGCGGAGGTGGAAGTCGGAGGTTGAGCGAGGCGCCGGCGTCAGGGCGTGAGGATCTTGTACACCTCGCAGTCGGCGAACTTGCTGCGGCCGCGATGGACGGCGATCTTCTGCTCGGCGTCTTTGCCGATGGTGTCCCCGTCCTTGATCACGGCGCCGGAGGTGAGGACGTAGTTCGCCACCTTGCGGGCGAAATCGAACAGCTCCCGCGGCTTCCACGACGACCGCTCGACCTCGATCTCCATCGCCCCGAATTGCCGCATGCCGATGGTGCGCAGCCCTCCGTGCCCGTCATCGACGCGAAAGAGATGAAACCCGCACCAGAGCTCGAGCGGTAACTGCTCGCGCGTGGCAAAGGCGGCGACGAAATCGAATCTCTGGCCCGGCACCGTGACGGCGCCGGCACGCCAGTAAACCGCGGTCCCGTCGAACGCGGCGAGGAGCGATCGGACGATGGCGGTCAGGAGCAGCGCCGAGTCGATGGCGTCTCCTTGCGCCGCCTTGCAGGCCACCGCCACATGCGAACGGTGCTTCGCCGCGGCGGGGCCATCCGGCCACAGGGGCGTCTCGGCCGCCGCCTCCGCCTCCCCGTTCGGAACGGGTTGGCGAACGAAGGCCATCGCGGCGCGCTCGACGAACGGCACCTTCAGCGTCCACATCCGGGTGCTGCCCCGGTCGGAAGAGTCCTCGAGGCGGAAGGTCGCCGGGAGCGCCTTGCGCAACGTGTCGTCATCGGGAGGCTCCTCGCGCCGCGTCAGGATCACGCAGAACGCCTCGGGAGGATCGGCCGCCGGCAACACCCGCTTTTTGCGAAAAAAGCTCAGAATCGACATCGGTCGCCTCGCCGAGTTTACGTCCGATCGGCGTGCCAATCGCCTCCCGAATTCGAACCATCGCTGGAAAAACGCCCGGCATCGGCGGTCGTGTAGAGCGAAAGGAAGGAGGCCATCATGAACATCATGTTCGACAGCATGGGCACGCAGGTGCAGGTGCACAACGAGACCTCGAATCGTCTGGTCACTCTGCTCGGCGCGCTCGACAACCAGGGAACCACGTACGCATTCACCGACTACACGCAGAACATCACGCCGCAGCTCTCCGACACCGACGTCCTGGTGATCCTGACGCACTATCCCGAGACACAGCCCGGATATACGCCGGCCATTCCGGCCGGGACGAACTTCGCATTCTCCAGCTTCGACCTGAGCGCGACGACCGGGATCCCGAACTGGGTGAGCAACGGCGGGCAGTTGCTGCTCATCAGCAACCACACCACCTTCACCACGTACGACAGCACGCTGGCGAACGCGTTCGGCATCACCATCGTCCCCGCGGGATTCGAGGTGCAGCAGACGCCGTTCACGCCGCTGGTTCCGCTGGTCCTGGTCAACACGCAGGCGCTCGACTGGCAACTCAACAACGTCGAGCCGTTGTTGACCTGCGGCGTCGCGCCGGGAAACGGCACGGTCCTCTACAACTTCCCGCCCGGAACGATCGACGGCAGCGGCAACGGCTACGATCCGGCCGACTACGCGTTCGCCGTGCTGTTCCCGTACGGCACCAACGGCGGGAACGTCCTCGTCGCCGCCCGCTCGGGGATCGCCGGCGACGCCGGCACGGGCTGGCCGGCTCCGGGCGAGGTCGGCAACGGCAGCAATCTCTCGTTCCTGCTGAACTGCATCAACTATCTCGGCGGAACGATCACCTAGGTGGAGCGGTTGACGTTTAAGCAGGTTCGCTGAAATTGCAGCTCAGTGGCCTGCAAAAATCAGCTCATTCGCTGAAACGCTCGACGGTCCAGCCTCCAACTTCAGCGATCTCGCTGAAGTTGGAGGCGAGTTTGATCGATGCACCAGTGATCTTGCTTGCAATTTAAGCAAGTTTGCTTAAATTCTGTCCGACGCTCGGCTGAAAAATAAGAGAACTTGCTGAAAAGCTCTGCTTTCTCGCTTTCAGATTCAGCGAACTTGCTGACCGCGCCAGCGGTCAGCGTGCCGTTTTCAGCAGATTCGCTTAAACTGTAGACGATCGATCTTGAGTTTTAAGCGAACTTGCTGAAGGAGCAAGCGATGAAGCTTCGGGAGTTTGGAGTGCGCGTTACCCAGTTTCGCGAGCGGCGGCAGGTGTCGATCACCCAGCTGGCAAATCTGCTCGGCGTCGACTACATGCAGATCTCCCGCTATGAGAAGGGTCAGACCCTCCCCTCTCTCGACACGGCGGTGCGGCTGGCGAAAGCGCTGGAGATCTCCCTGGACGAGCTCGTGACCGGAAGCGAGCCCCCCGCCCCACCCCTCTTCCGGAACGCGCGCCTGCTCGAACGGATGCGCGACCTCGACCAACTCCCCCTCGCCCGCCAGGAGCTCGCCCTGCGCGTTCTCGATACGGTCATCGCCGGCCACGAGCTGGAAGGCCTGGCCGACCGGCTGCCGCGGTCGGGCTGAAGTCCCGCACCGTGCTTCAGCGTACGTTCAGCGGCTGAACGTCTCCATGAACCGCGTGGAGAACTCCCCCGCGATGAAGCGCGGGTCGTCGAGGATGGCGCGGTGCAGGGGGATGGAGGTCTTCACTCCCTCGATGATGAACTGCTCCAGGGCGCGGCGGGCGCGGGCCAGGACCTCGGGGCGGTCCTTGCCGCGCACGATCAGCTTGGCGATCAGCGAGTCGTAGTGCGGGGGGACGACGTAGTCGCGGTAGGCGGCGGTGTCCACCCGCACGCCCGGCCCGCCCGGCAGGTGGAACTCGCGGATCTTGCCGGGGTTGGGGGCGAAGGTCACCGGGTCCTCGGCGTTGATGCGGAACTCCATGGCGTGTCCGCGCAGGCGGAAGTCGCCCGTCGGCACGCTCAGCGGCTCGCCCGAGGCGACGCGGATCTGTTCCTTCACCAGGTCGATGCCGGTCACCTCCTCGGTCACCGGGTGCTCCACCTGGATGCGGGTGTTCATCTCCATGAAATAGAACTCCCCGTCCTGGAAGAGGAACTCGATGGTGCCGGCGTTGACGTAGCTCACCGAGCGGCAGAGCTTCACCGCCGCCTCCCCCATCGCCGCGCGGATCTCGGGGGTGATGGCGGGCGAGGGCGACTCCTCGATCAGCTTCTGGTGGCGGCGCTGGATGGAGCAGTCGCGCTCGCCCAGGGCCACCACGCGGCCGTGCGTGTCGCCGAAGACCTGGATCTCGATGTGGCGCGGGTGCTCGAGGTACTTCTCGATGTAGACGTCGCCGGAGCCGAAGGCGCGCTCGGCCTCGCTGCGCGCGGTGTCGAAGGCCGCCTGCAGCATGCTCTCGTCGCCGCAGATGCGCATGCCGCGTCCGCCGCCGCCCGCCGCCGCCTTCAGGATGACGGGGTAGCCGATCTCGCTGGCCACGACCAGCGCGTCCTCGTACGTCCGGACCGGGCCGTCGCTGCCGGGGAGGATGGGGACGCCGGCCTTCTTGGCGGTGTCGCGCGCCACCGCCTTGTCGCCCATCAGGCGGATGGCGGTGGGCGTGGGGCCGATGAAAGTGAGGCCGCACTCCGCGGCGATCTCGGCGAAGGCGGCGTTCTCGGCGAGGAAGCCGTAGCCGGGATGGATGGCGTCGGCGCCGGTGATCTCCGCCGCGGCGATGATGGAGGAGATGTTGAGGTAGCTCTGCCGCGAGGCGGCCGGTCCGATGCAGACGTCGTCGTCCGCGTAGCGCACGTGCAGCGAGTCGCGGTCGGCCTCGGAATGGACGGCGACGGTCTTCAGCCCCATCTCCTTGCAGGCGAGGATCACGCGCAGGGCGATCTCGCCGCGATTGGCGATGAGGACTTTGGTGATGGCCATTGATCCTTCGGCTTCGCTCAGGACTACGTTCTTACGGCGAAGAGCTGCTCGCCGAACTCGATCGGTTGCCCGTTCTGCGGATAGATCTTGACGATCGTTCCGGCGACGTCCGACTCGATCTCGTTCATCAGCTTCATCGCCTCGATGATGCAGAGCACCTTGCCGGGATTGACGTGGTCGCCGACGTTCACGAACGACTCCGCCTCCGGGTTCGGCGAGCGGTAGAACGTCCCGACGATGGGCGAGGTGATGATGTGCAGCCCTTCATCCTGCTGCGGCTCCGCGGCGGCGGTTTCGGCGCCCGGCGGCGGGACGGCCGCGAGCGGCGCGGCGTGCGGCGCGGCGGCGGCGTGCGCCGGCTTCGGATCGGCGAACGAGTGCACGACCTGCGGCCCGGCGATCTTCCCTTCGATGCGCAGCTTCATCCCCGCCTGTTCCACTTCCAGGGTGGCGATGCCGCGGTCGGCGACTTTGTCGATCAGTTCCAGTATCTCTTTGAAGTTCAAGTGCACATCCTCAGACCAGTTCGTCGCGGAGCAGATGCTTTGCCCGCGCCAGCTCGTACCGCGCGCGGCCGTAGTTGCCGTCCGGCCGCAACACGAGCAGCACGTAATACTCCGAAGTGACCGCGGAAAGAAAGGCGATGTACTTTTCGGTGACCAGCGAGAACTGCAGGACCTCGCCGGTGTCGAGCTCGGTGTTGGTCACCCGCACCGACTTGATGAAGCCGCCGAACTCCGCTCCCATCGCCTCCAGCTGCTCGGCGCCGCGGTTGACCGTCTCGATGGCGATGCCGTCGAGGCCGATCAGGCTGACGGCGAGGGTTCCTTCGACGCGATCGGCCAGGCTGCCGAGCACTTCCCTAAACATCGCCCTGCACTTTCGACAGCCAGTTCTGCAGCTTGGCGATCTTCATGTGGGACGGATTCTCAACCCGTCCCGGCTCCTCCCGCGGCGGCTCGAGCGCGCCGAGCTTGGCGCGCACCGCGGCGTTGTCCGGGTCGCGCTGCAGGATGTTGTCGTAGATCTGGCGCGCGTCCTCGGTCAGCCCCTGCTGCGCGTAGAGGTCGGCCATGGTCAGCGTGTTGGTGAGGTCGTCCGCCGGGCGCGGCGGCTCCGGTTCGGGCTCCGGCTCGGCGAAGGGCGATTCCTCGACCACCGGCGCGGGGACCTCGGCGGCGAGCGGCGCCTGCTCGATGTGGAATCCGGACGGCTCCTCGACGGTCAGCGACGCGGCGGTGAAGCCGGCCGTTTCCTCGAACGGGCTGCTTTCATGCGCGGCCGACATCGGCTCGTCGTCGCCCGTCTCGTCGGCGAACGGCGTCTCGACGGTCGCCTGGTGCTCCATCTCCAGCCTCGCCCCGGCGACGGCGAACGATGGCTCCGGCCGCGACTGCGGGCGGGTGTCTTCCATCGGCGTGGCGGGAGGGGGGAAGGGCGTTTCCTCGTCGACGATCTGCGGCGGCTCCTCGACCGGCGAGGGAAACGGCGGGTTGATCTCGCGGTCCAGGCGCTCGATGGTGCCGAGGAGCTCCTGGTCTGACGGAAGCAGCGCGTGGACCAGCTTGTACTTCTTGATCGCCTCGACCTTGTCGCCGAGCGCGAGGTGGCCGTCGGCGAGCAGCCGCGCGGCGACGACGTTGCCGGGATCGAGCTGCAGCGCCTTCTTCAGCGCTTCCACCGCCCCCTCGTTCTTCTGCTGGTCGCGGAGCACGCGCCCGAGGCTCACCCAGGCGGAGAGATAGGTGGGGTGATGTTCGAGGCCGGTGCGCAGGACGTGCTCGGCGTCGTCGTAACGGCTGATCTTCCGCAGCTCCTCGGCCAATGGGTAGAAGAGCCGGCTCTTCGGATCGGTCTTGAGCCGGAAGCGCAGTTCTTCGATTTTCGGATTCGACTGAGGCTGAGCCATATCTCTCGCTGAAGCCGGGATTCTTTCACAGAAACGAACCGCCCCCGAGGGGGCGGTTCGCCGGTTTCGAAGTCGAACGAATCGTTACTGCGAGATACCCGTGAGGGTCACCGTCTTGGTGCCCGCGTTGGTGACGATGGTGAGCGAGCACTGGTTCGTGGTCGGCGTGACCTGGCCGTTGTAGCGCGCCGTGATCGGCGCCGACTCGCACTGGTTCAGCGACTGCGGCGGCGGGAGTGCCAGGACGAAGTTGCCGCACGAGCCGCTGGGCGTGACGCTGACGATGTTCAGCGGCGACGTGTTGCCGGTGTTGACGATGTTGATGGTCTGCGTGGCCGACGGGGCCACCGAGGCCGGGACCGGCGGTGGGCCGGCCGACGCCGGCGTGATGGTCGCCGTGAAGAGCGCGAAGGCCTGCGGCGACAAGGTGAAGATCGGACCGGCCGGCGGAGTGGCGGTCAGGCCGCCCGGGAAGTTGTCGGTGCAGGTGCTGAGCAGGCTGGTGTACTGCACGTCGACCGCGGTCGGAACCTGCGCCGTCCCACCCGCCGCGCAGGCGACGGTGTTCAGGGTGACGGTGGTGGGCACCTGGATGGTGAAGGTGACGGTGCCGTCGGGATTGACCGTCTCGGCCGTGATCTGCGCGGCCTTGCCGCCGATCAGGATGCGCGACGGGTCGGAGGCGTTCGCCACCCGGACGAAGGCGGTGCCGCCCGGCCCGGTGTTTCCGGTGATGCCGAGGATGGCCGGCTTCGGCACGCGGTAAATCCAGGTGGGTCCGATGGCCTGATCGCCGTTGTCGCCGTTGGTGACGACCACCGGCCCGGTCACGTCGGCGCAGCCCGGCGGAACCACGCCGTTGCTGATGCCGATGATCTGCGAACCGGTGACCTTGATGATGTTGGCGGCCACGCCGGCCAGCGTGACGCTGAGCGGCTCGTTGAATCCGGTGCCGTCGATGGTGAAGCGCGTGCCGCCGGTGAACGGTCCTTCGCTCGGACCGACCAGCGTGATCTGCGCCTTCGGCGTGTAGCGGAAGCCGTTGGTGGCGGTGACCGACTTGCCGGAGTTGACGTTCAGGACGCGGACGTCGACGAATCCGGTGACGGCGCCCGCGCCGTTATCGGCGGTATCGCGTCCCGTCGGCGAGGTGACGATGACCTGGCTGAAGCTCACGGCGGTGACCTGCGCCTGCGCCGCGCCGAAGAAGACCTGCAGCGGCTGCTCGAAGGCGTCGCCGATGATGGTCACGCGCGTGCCGCCCTCGATCGGCCCGCTGGTGGGGCTGATGGCGCGGATGACCGGCGTGAGGTTGGTGGTGACGTACGTGAATGCCGCGGTGCGCGTGGCGCGCGCCTCGGTGGGGTTGCCCGCGTCGACGATCACGGTGATGGACGCGGCCTGCGACTGCGTGGCGGCGAGGTTGATGGCCGGGACGACGGCGACGATCTGCGTCGGCGTCACCGACTGCACGAACGCTTCCTTGCTGCCGGCCGGGCCGGCGTCGACGATGACGCGCACCGGCGAGCGGAAGTTCGTCCCGTTGATGGTGATGACCGTGCCGCCGGCCGGCGGTCCGGTGTTCGGCGAGACGCTGGAGATGGTCGGCGCCGTCGACGGCGGGACCGGCGTGATCGGCGTGTCGTTGAAGTTGATGGTCACCGAGCGGGTCACGTTGTTCACGGTGGCCGTGACGGTGGCCGAGCCGGCTTCCGCGGAGGTGAGCACGGCGGTGGTGACGCCGTTGGTGGTGGTGCGGATGGTGCGGACGTCCTGCGTGTCGGTGAAGACGCCGAGGTTGGTGACGAACTCCACGGCGGTGCCGTTCACCACCGGCTGGTTGTTCAGCGTGACGGTGGCGGTGATGGTGGAGATGGAGTCGACCAGCGGGCTGGGATTGCTGACAGCCAGGGTGAGATTGGCGCCGGAGGGGGGCGTGACGCCGCCGCCCGGGTTGCCGCTGCCGCCGGTGCCGCCTCCGCCGGTGGCAGGGGGGGCGGTGGGCGACTCGGACTTGCAGCCGGCGAAGATGGCCAGCAGCGCCGCGAGGGCCAGGAACAGCAGGAGTCTCTGTCTCTTGTTCGTCATGGTTTATCCCCCGCCCTAGCGGCACCCGCCGCAGTGGAAGCAGAACGTCAGCGGCGACCGCGCGGTGCCGGAGACGCGCTCGCCGGCGAGCGTCTCGCCGAAGACTTCGATGATCACGTCCATCTGGACGAAGGGCCTGCCGGTCTCCGGATCGCGCCCGCCGTTCTGCGGCAGCAGCGCCGCGAACGGCGCCTGGTCGAAGGCGCCCGGCGGGAAGGCCTGGAAGTTGTTGAGGGTCGACACGCCGCTGGAGCCGAGCGTGCCGGAGATCGTCTTGACGAAGGGCTCGGGCACCTGGTGGCCGCCGTCGGTGCGGACGTAGGTCACGCGGTAGCTGCGGAGGACGATGTCGTTGAAGCGGCTGTCGATCGGGACGTTGGTCGATCCCTGGAGGAAGAGCGACCGAAGGTTGACCGAGCCGAGGCTCGCTTCGCAGCCGGCGGCGCCGCTCTCGACGTCGACGGTCGACACGTTCTGCGTGATGGTGACCAGGAGCTCGACCGGGCCGTTCTGCCGGTTGATGTCGCTGCATGCGGCGAGCATCACCAGCAGCGATGCGGCCGTCAGCGTAATGTTCTTTCGCGCGTTCTTCATACCACCCCTCCAGCTCACCCGAATCCTACGAATTGCGCACGATGCGAGGCGTGATGAAGATCAACAGCTCGTCGTGCGTGTTGTTGACGTCGTGCGTCTTGAACAGATTGCCGAGCACCGGAATCTGATGCAGGAACGGCAGGCGCGTCTGCGTGTTGTTTTCCTTGGTCTGGTAGATGCCGGCGATGACCGACGTGCCGCCGTCGCGCACCATCAGCCGGGTCCTGGCCTGGCGCGTGGACAGCGGCGTGCCGGCGCCACCCTCGATCCGGAAGCCGGTGGCCGGCTCGTTCTTCTGCACCGCGATGTCCATGATCACCGTCCCCGCCTCCGTGATCTGCGGCGTCACCGACAGGCGGAGCGTGGCGTCGACGTAGGCCACGGTGGTGGTGAAGTTGACGCGCGTCTGGTACGGGATCTGGAAGCCGCTCTGGATTTCCGCCGGCGTGTTGTCCTGCGTCGTCACGCGCGGCGCGGAGATGACGCGCACCAGGCCCTCGGTCTCCAGCGCGTTGAGCGCCAGGTCGAGGGTGAAGGTGCCGAGGACGTCGCTGAGGTGGAAGGAGAGCACCGGGTTGCCCGGGCCGAACTCGAAGTTGCCGCCGGTGAGGTCGACGCGGTTCGGGAAGATCAGCCCCGTGCCGGTGCCGAGCGACGGATCGAGCTGCGTGCGGAAGCCCCAGACGAAGCCGTACTGCTGGATGAAGAGCTTCGAGGTCTCGATGATGCGCGCCTCGATGACCACCTGCCGGTTGGCGATGTCCACCGACTCGATGAGGTTGCGCATCACGGAGAGGTAGCTGGGGATCTCGCTGATGATCAGCTGGTTGGTGCGCGTGTCGACGATGATCCGCGCGCGCGGCGAGGCGATCTCCTTGAGGAGGGCGGAGACTTCGCCGGCGCGGGCGTACGACAGCTTGAAGGCGATGGTCTGGGTCGGGACGTTGAGGCGCTCTTCCTCGGCCAGGCGGCGCGTGGCGTTCGCTTCCTCGGCGAGCCGCGCGATGCTGCCGACGCGCATCACGTTCCCTTCCAGCACGTAGCCGAGGCTGTTCTGGCGCAGGATGATCTCCAGCGCCTGGTCCCACGGCACTTCGTTGAAGTCGACGGTGACCGAGCCGCCGACCTGCGGGTCGACGGCGATGTTGAGCCCCGTGAGCTGGGCGAAGGTGCGGATGACGTCCTTGACGTCGGCGTCCTTCAGGTTCAGCGAGATCGGCTCGCCGGTGTAGACCTTCTCGCCGGCGCTGAGGGTGCGGCCGGAGAGCGAGCCGCCGAGCGCCGGCGACGCCGGCTGCGGCGTCGAGCCGATCACCGGCTGCCCCTGGTCGTTGAAGACATCCTCGGCCGGCGCCGCCGGGACGATGCCCGTCGGCTGCGGGTTGCTCAGGTTGCGCGAGCGCCGCGGCGTCGGCGCGGGCGGCGTCTGCACCGACTGCGCGTTGATGCGCGCGGTGGCCACCGGCTTCTCGGCGGTCTTCTCGGGTATCTTCCAGGTCGCGGTCTCGGCGATCACCGGCACCTGCGACGGCACGTCGGCCGGCGCGGGTGGAGCGGCGGCCTTCAGGCCGCCGTCTGCCGGCGGGCTGAAGCCCGCCGCTCCACTTGCACTTGCACTTGCAGTCGGCGCGTCGACGCTTGCAGTCGGCGCGTCGATGGCGGCGATCTTCGCCACCTCGCCGAACGACACCTGCAGGCGGTCGCCCACCTTGGCGATGTGGTAGTCGGCGGGCGCGTCGAGATCGAGCACCACGCGGGTGACCGGATCGGGCGACGCCTTGAACTGCGAGACGCGGATCTTCTTCACCACGCCGCCGGCCACCGGGATGACGTTCTTCGCCAGCTTGTCGTTCACGCCGGTGAGGTCGATGACCAGGCGCGCCGGGCCGGCGAGCTTGAATGCGTTGTAGGCCAGCTCGCCGTCGGCGGAGAGCTGCACTTCCATCGAGCTGCCGCTGCCGCTGGTCTCGATCTTCTTCAGCGCCTTGGCCTTGGCCAGCGGGGTCTCGACCGGGATCGGCTCGGCGATCACCGCCGGCTCGACGTGCTGCGGCTCGGGGGCGGACGCGACGGTGACCGCGGGAAGAGGCTCCTGCACGACCGGGGCGGGCGCGGCGGCAACCGGGAGGGTGACGACGACGGCGTTCGGCTCGGCGGACGCCTGCAGCGTCGCCGTCTCGGTGAGCAGGACCGTGACGCGCGTGAGGCGCGTCCCCATCTCGGTGACGTCGGCGGCAGTGATGGAGTTGACGGTCGGCGGGAGGTTGGCGGGAACGGAGAGGGACTCGCCTTTGGCGGCGCCGGTGAGGTCGACCACGAACTGGTTCGGCTGCGGGCTGTAGGAATTGAAGACGGGGCTGCCGCTGGTGCGCAGGACGAGGCGCGATCCGTCGATCTCCACGGCATTCAGTGTCATGGCCGCGGCAGCGACTGGAGCCGCCGGCTTCACTTCCGCCTTCCGGCGCCCGAACAGGCCCGCCTGGATGGGGGCGACGCTCAGAACGAGCATGCCCGCGATCAGCAGGATTCGCTTGGCTCTTGTCATACTTCCGATCCTCACCATCTCACAGCCCTCCACACCACGCCTTCACTCCCACTCACGGTTTCTTCTGACTCTCCGGAACGAGCTCCTTGACCACTTCACGGAACCGCTCGATGCGAGTCGGATCGTTGACCTCCTGCCGGAACACAACGGAGGAGGGGGTGATGCGAATGACTTCTCCATCGAGAACTTTGTCGCTGACCCGCAGCAGGTAGCCCTTGTTGTCGGGGCCGTTGACCATGGCGATCAGCCCCTGCGCGCGGGTCTTGACCACGCCCTGCAGCTTGATCTCGTCGATCAGGAATCCCGGGGGTCCGGGCGGGCGCTGGCCCGGCTGCAGTTTCGGCGCGGGGCCGATCAGCGACTGGAACGGATCGCGGCGGCCCTGCGGATCGTAGTGATACGCGTCGGCCGAGGTCGGCTCCTCCAGGATCTCCTGAAGCGTCTGCTGCATGTTCGGCTCGGCGGTGGCCGTGCCGGTCGTCGTCGTCTTGGTGGCCGTCGTCGCGGTCGCCGGCGCCGGAGTGCCGCCCGGCCGCCCGCCCGGCGTCTGCGCGAACACCGTGGCCATGGCGGCGACCACGATGATCAGCGAGAGCGCGAATCGGTTCATCTTCATGACGACGCCCCCGCCTTCTTCTTCTTGGGCTCCTGCTCCTTCGGCTCGACGTACATGAACGTCTTGGCCACGAAGTCGGCGGAGATGGTGCGGTCGGTCTGGATCTGCATCGCCGTGATGGCGATCTGCTCCACGTTGATGATGCGCGAGAAGTTGCTCAGGCGGTTAAAGAGGATCGCCAGGTTGTGATAGCGGCCGACCACGGAGATGGAGATCGGCCATTCCACGTACGGATCCTCGCCCGGCGCGCCGGGGTGCGGGAAGGCCATCTTGTTGAGCACGAAGTCGCCCTGGTCGACGAGCGACTTCACCTTCTTGATGATCTCGTCGGTGTTGCGGGTGGAGGGGAGGATGCGGCGCAGCTTTTCCAGCTCCAATTCGAGGCGGCGCACTTCCTCGCGGAACTGCGGGAGCTTGCGCTGCGCGGTGCGTCCCTGCTCGATCTTCTTGTCCAGATCCGCGATCTGCGCGTCGGCGCCGGCGATCTCCTCGTTGATCGGGCCGACCAGGAACCAGTGCGCGGCGTACACCAGGCCGCCGGCGAGGAGCAGGCCGAGGAGCAGGCCGTAGTACGAGGGTTTTCCTTCCAGCATCGAAGCCATCGGCCCTCCTACCTCCCACCCGTTCCCGACGTGCTCGCCGAGCCCGCCGTCCCCGCGGTGCCGGTGGCCGTCGTTTCGGCGCCCGCCTCACCCTTGGGGGCGTACGTGAACTTGAAGGACATGACGAAGGAGTAGACCGGGGTGGTGGCGGTGGCCGCCGCGATCCCGGTGACCGAGCTGAGGTCGGGCTCCTCGAAGAACTTGTCGGACTTGATGTTCTCCACGAAGTTGGCGATGGCGTTGGGGTTCAGCCCGCGCCCTTCGATGCTGATCAGGCCGCCGCTCATGGTGAGCTTGTCGAGCCACACCAGGTCGGGAAGGTCCTTGCTGATCTGGTCCATGATGCGGACCGGACCCTTCTGGCTCTGCTTGAGCTGGTTGATGAGGTCGATGCGCTTCTGGAGGTTGTCCTTGCGCTTCTGGTAGTCCTCGACTTCCTTGATGATCGACTCCAGGCGCTGGGCCTCGGAGGTCTTGACGCTGACGGTCTCCTGGCGCTCGGCGAGAGTGCGCTTCTGGAGGAACCACCAGCCAAGGCCGACCAGGACGCCGAGGATCAGCCCGCTGACGACGAGGATGTTGTTGACGTTGCTGGGGCCCGCCGCGGCGGCCGCGGTGACACCGGGAGCCGCTCCGGCACCCCGGACCGCCCGCCCTTCCCGCACTAGGTTGATCTTGATCAAGCGTCCCCCAACTTCCTTATCGCCAGGCCGACGGCGATCGCCATGCTCGGGCCGACCTCGGCCAACTCCTCGGGGTTGAACTCTTTCTCGTCGACGGTGACCTTCTGGAAAGGATCCATCACGGCGACGGGGATGCCGAACTTGTCGCGCAGGATGGCATCGAGGTTCAGGACCCCGGAGCCGCCGCCGGCGAGGACGATCTCGTCCACGCGGTCGGCGCCGGAGGTGGCGGTGAAGAAGTCGAGGGTCTTGCGAAGCTCGCCCGCGAAGTCCTCGCTCACGGAGTTGAGGATGGGGATGACCTGCTGGATGGTGTAGTCGCCGACCGCCTTCCCCTTCTTCAGCTCCTCGGCCTGCTCGAAGGAGAGGGAGAGCTCGCGCTGGATGGCGTCGGTGTACTGGTTGCCGCCGAAGGTGATGTCGCGCCAGAAGAGGGAGGTGCCGCCGGAGAGGACGTTGACGTTGGTGACCGAGGCGCCGACGTTGACCAGCGCGAGGACCTTGCCGTCCTCGATGTCGTAGTTCATCTCGTAGGCGTTCTGGAGGGCGAAGGCGTCGACGTCGACCAGCACCGGGACCTTGCCGGTCTGGCTGATCACCGAGGTGTAGTCGTTGATCTTTTCCTTCTTCACGGCGACGAGGATGACGTCGATGTTGTCGCCGGTGCCGGGGGCGGTGAGGGGGACGTAGTCGAGGTTGACGTCGTTGATGTCGAAGGGGATGTACTGCTCCGCTTCCCACTGGATGGACTCGGCCAGTTCCTCCGGCGACATGGCCGGAAGAGTGATCTTTTTGATGATGACGGAATGGCCGGAAAGGGAGGTGGCGTAATTGGAATTCTTGACGGCTTTTTCGGTGTTCAGCCGCCCGATCGTCTCCACCACCAGCGATGAGTCCATGATGGAACCATCGACGATGGCTTCCGGAGAGAGGCGCTCGATTCCCAACTTGACGAGTTGGTACGTGCCGCCTTTCTTCTCCTTCAGCTCGACGAGTTTGACGGCAGAGGAGCCGATATCAAGGCCGACGACATTTTTGCTCTTTGAGAAGAACACCGCTCACCCCATCCATCTCACACTCACTTCTCGTAGGCGCCGGGTTGTGGAAAGTTCGCTCGAAATTACAACGTTTAATTTGCGGTGTCAACTCTGCAGCATTAGGTTTATGAATCGATTACGCGCGTTTGACGGCGTGCTAGAATCCGCCGCCGTTCGCGTTATTTGAGGAGCTACTCATGGCAAAGATGTGCGAAGTCTGCGGCAAGGCGCCGGTGTTCGGAAACCGGATCAGCCACGCCCACAACGTCTCCAGCCGCCGCTGGATCCCGAATCTGCAGCGCGTCCGCGCCATCGTCGGCAAGACGGTGAAGCGCATCAACGTCTGCACGCGGTGCATCCGCAGCGGCAAGATCCAGAAGGCCGCTCGCTAGCGAGCAGCGGGCGGCGAGCAGCGAGCGGGAACAACCTCCTGCTCGCCGCTCGCTGCCCGCCGCTCGCTAAGCCGTGGCGTGCCTCACGTTGAACTTCCGTTCGACGGTCATCACCCCATCCAGCCCCGCCAGCGACCGCGTCACCTTTTCCAGGTGCTTGAGGTCCGCGATCTCCAGGGTCAGCTCGGCGGTAGCCTTGCCGTCGCTCACGCGCGAGTCGAGCTGGCGGATGTTCGTCTTCAGGTTGGCGATGGTGGAGATGACCCGGGCCAGGATCCCCTGCCGGTCCTCCATCAGCACCTCCAGGTCGACCTGGAAGTTCGTCTGCCTCTGATCGGCCCACTCCACCGTGATCTGCCGGTCGGGGTTGAACATCAGGTTGCGCACGTTCGGGCAGTTCACGCTGTGCACCGCGACCCCTTTGCCGCGGGTGACGAAGCCGGTAATCGGCTCGCCCGGCAGCGGGTTGCAGCACTTGGCGAGGTAGGTCATCAGGTCGTCGCTCCCCTTGACCTTGATGGCCGTCGGTGAGGCGGTGAAGGGGAAAATCTTGCGGACGGCGCGCTGCAGCACGCCGGTCTGCTCCGCCGCCGGCTGGTCTTCCTTGGCGAAGCGCTCCACCACGCTGCGCGAGGTGATCTTGCCGTAGCCGACGTCGGCGTAGAGGTCGTCGAGGCGCGGCAGGGCCAGCTCGGCCAGCACGGAGTCGAGCGCGTTCTCCGCCACCAGCTTCCGCCACTGCACGCGGTAGCGCTTCGCTTCCTTCTCGATCAGCTTCCGTCCCAGCTCGATGGAGCGGTGCTTCTGCTCGGTGTTCAGCCAGTGCCGGATCTTGTGCCGCGCCCGCGAGGTGACCACCATGTTCAGCCACTCGCGCGACGGCGTCTGCCTCGGCCCGGTCAGGATCTCCACGATGTCGCCGTTCTTCAGCTCCGTCCGCAGCGGCACCAGCTTGCCGTTGAGGCGCGCGCCGGCGCAGTGGCTGCCGACGTCGGTGTGGATGCGAAAGGCGAAGTCGAGCGGCGTGGCGCCGCGCGGGAAGGCGAAGACGTCCCCCTTCGGCGTGAAGGTGTAGACCTCGTCGGGGTAGAGGTCGATCTTCAGCGAGTGCATGAAGACCCGCGGGTCCTTGATGTCGTTCTGCCACTCCACCAGCTGCCGCAGCCAGAGGAAGTTCGAGTCGTCGGGCTGCGCCCCCATCCGCCCTTCCTTGTACTTCCAGTGCGCGGCGATGCCCTGCTCGGCGACCAGGTCCATCTCCCGGGTGCGGATCTGCACCTCGAACGGCTGCCCCTTCTCCGCCACCACCGTGGTGTGCAGCGACTGGTAGAAGTTCGGCTTCGGCATGGCGATGTAGTCCTTGATCCGCCCCGGGACCGGACGCCACATCTGATGGATGATGCCAAGGGCCGCGTAGCAGTCCTTCACGCTGCCGGTGGTGATGCGGAAGCCGATGTAGTCGTAGACCTGGCCGATGTCGAGCTCCTGCCGGCGCTGCTTCTGCCAGATCGAGTAGATCGACTTCACCCGCCCGTTCACCTCGCCGTGGATGTCGTTCTCGCCGAGCTTCTTGGCCAGCGTGATCTTGATCCGGTCGAGGAGGTCGGCCGACACCGCCAGCTTCTCGTTGATGGCGCGGCGCAGCTCCTCGTGCTCGCGGGCGTGGAGGTGCTGGAAGGCGAGGTCCTCCAGCTCGTTCTTGATGTTGCCCATGCCGAGCCGGTTGGCGATGGGGGCGTAGATCTCCATCGTCTCCTTGGCGATGGCGAAGCGCTTCTCCTCCGGGAGGTGCTCGAGGGTGCGCATGTTGTGGAGGCGGTCGGCCAGCTTGACCAGCACCACGCGAAGGTCGGAGACCATCGCCAGCAGCATCTTGCGGAAGGTCTCCGCCTGCTGCTCCTCCTTCGAGACGTAGGCGTAGCGGGAGATCTTGGTCACGCCGTCGACCAGGTCCGCCACCTCGTCGCCGAACATCTCCTGCAGCGTCTCCTTGGTGGTCAGCGTGTCTTCCAGGACGTCGTGGAGCAGACCGACGGCGATGGAAGTCTCGTCCAGCCGCATCTCGGCCAGGATGTAGGCGACGTTCAGGGGGTGGATGAGATAGGGGTCGCCGGAGCTGCGGACCTGCCCGCGATGCTCGCGGGCGGAGAAGATGTACGCCTTCTGAAGCAGCTCCTCATCGAACCCCGGCTTGTAGGATTCGACCTTATCGAGGATGTCTTCGAAGCGAGTCATATTAACGTTGTAACAGGTTGGTCATCCTAGCAGTTCCAGTTCGGAGCGAGCAGGTCGCGGCGAGCGGCGAGCGGGGCCCGCCGCCTCCCCCTGTTCGCCGCTCGCCGCCTGCCGCTCGCCATCGCACCGTGGCGCGCCTCTTGCTCCGCTCGCCACCCGTATGCCCTCGCAAGTGACCGCGCGCGCGGCCGTGAGCGTCAGGACTCAATCGTGGCGGCCGAGGCCGACCACAAAAAAGGAGGTATTCTCGTGAAGCGTTTGTCTCGTTCGGTGTTGTTCCTTTTTGTTCTTCTGGTGGCCCTGGCTGCCGTCCCGTCGTTCGCCGGCGTGGTGCCGTCGAAGACCGCGGATAACCAGAGCCTCGCGCAGCGCGATGCCGATCTCGCGCTGGTTCGCGACGTCGCGGCCAACGAGCAGGTCGCGTCGATCCTCACGCAGCGCGGGTTCACCCAGGAGCAGGTGAACCAGAAGCTGTCGCAGCTCAACTCGCAGGACCTGCACCAGCTGGCGCAGAACCTCGATCAGCTGCAGGCCGCCGGCCTCACCCGCAGCGAATGGCTGTGGATCGCCATCGGCGCCATCGCCGCCCTGGTCCTCATCATCGCCCTCAGTTGATGTCATCCAGTCCCGCAGTCGTTTTCAGGGCGAGTGCGCCGTTTCGGCGCCTCGCCCTTCTTCTGCTCCCGCTGATACTCGGCGCCTGCATCACCATCGCGCCGCGCTCCAAACCGGCCAGCCCCACCGCCACCGTCATCCCCGACGTCCCCCTGCTGAAGTGGGGCGTGGAGTCGTGCGGCGCCGGCTCGCTCTCCACCGTGCTGCAGCACTACGGCGACCCGACCTCCATGCAGCAGTGGGACGCCGAGCTGCCGAAGACCCGCGGCGGCGTGCTGACCATCGACATGCTCCTCGCCGCGCGGCAGAAGGGCTTCGACGCGCAGCTCGTCACCGGCACCCCGGAGATCGTCACCGCGGAGCTCGCCGCCGGGCGTCCGGTGATCTTGATGCTGCAGACGGTCGAGTACCCCGGCACCAACTACGACTTCTTCCACTACGTCGTGGTCGACGGTATCGACCCGGCGCAGGGGCTGATCCGCACGCAGTGGGGCGACCAGAAAGGCCGCTGGACCACCTTCGAGAAGATCGACAAGCCGTGGACCGGCGGCGGCCACGCCGCGATCCTCATCCGCCCCGGCGGCAACGACGCCACGGCGCTCCGCGCGGCGGTCGCGCTGGAGGATGCAGGCAAGTACGCCGACGCCGCCGCGCGCTACCGCGAGATCGTCGCGCACAACCCAGCCTCCGTCGTCGCCTGGACGAACCTCGGCAACGCGGAGCGCCAGCTCGGCAACATGAAAGAGGCCGAGAGCGCCTTCCGCAAGGCCATCGAGGCCGACTCGAAGGGCGCCCGCGACGCGCTCAACAACCTCGCCTGGCTGCTGTACGAGGAGAAGCGCCTCGACGAAGCGGAGCCGCTGGCCCGGAAGGCCGTGGCCGAGGCGGGGCCGGATTCGTACCTGGTGCTCGACACCCTGGCGCGTGTCCTCGCCGCGAAAGGCTCGTGCGACGAGGCGCTGACGACGTTCCGCAGCGCGATCGACGCGGTACCCGCCGCGCGCAACGAGGCGCGGGCGGACATCGAGAAGGCCATGGGCGAGGCACAGGTACACTGCCGTTCGTAGTGTTCTCGCGCCGCACGAACTGGAATCCCCACCCGAACCGTCTCTCCGTCGCCCGCGCGGCGCGCCCCGACGCGCTCGACCTGACCATCTCCAATCCGACCAGTGCCTCCCTCCCCTACCCTCTCGACGAGCTGTCCGAGATCATGGCCCGCGCCGCGCGCGCGCCGTACGACCCGCAGCCGCTCGGCCTTCCCTCGGCGCGCGAGGCGGTGGCGCGCGAGCTCGGCTGCGACGCGGACGACATCGTCATCACCGCCTCCACCAGCGAGGCCTACTCCTTCCTCTTCAAGCTCCTCTGCGATCCCGGCGATAACGTCCTGACGCCGACCCCCACCTACCCGCTCCTCGAGCACCTCGCGGCGATGGAGCTGATCGAGCTGCGGCACTTCCCGCTCGAGTTTCACCGCCGCTGGGAGATCGACCCGTCGCGCATCGAGGTCGACGCGCGGACGCGCGCCATCGTGGTGGTCAACCCGAACAACCCCACCGGCTCGTTCGTCACGCCAGCCGAGCAGCAGGCATTGGCTCGCCTCGGCTTACCAATCATCTCCGACGAGGTCTTCCTCGACTACCCGATCGACGACCGCGGCACGACCTTCCCCGGCGCCTTCGCCCTCGGCGGGCTCTCGAAGTCCGCCGGCCTGCCGCACTACAAGCTCGGCTGGATCCGCGTCCCCGACCGCGCGGCGCTCGCGCCGCTGGAGCTGATCGCCGACAACTTCCTCTCGGTCGCCACGCCGGTGCAGGCCGCGCTGCCGGAGATTCTGGCCCTCGCGCCGCGCATCCGCGCCGCGATCCTGGAGCGCGTCCGGACGAACGTAGCCACGGCGCGGCGTGTTGTGGGTGGTGCGGCGCGGCTGTTGCCGGTGGAGGGTGGGTGGTCGGCGGTGATCCGGGTGCCGAACACGATGACGGACGAAGAATTCGCGCTCGACGCGCTGGAGCGGCACGGCGTGGCCGTCCATCCGGGATATTTTTTCGACTTCGAGCGCGAGGGATACTTCGTCGTCTCGCTGCTGACACCGTGCGAGGTTTTCACCGATGGGCTTACGCGACTGCTGGCTTCTTGATCCGACCGTCACCTTCCTCAACCACGGCTCCTTCGGCGCCACGCCGATCGCCGTGCTGGCGAAGCAGGACGAGTACCGCGCGCAACTGGAGCGCGAGCCGGTGCGCTTCATGGTGCGCGAGCTGGAGCCGCTGCTCGACGCCGCGCGCGCCGAGGTGGCGGCGTTCCTCGGCGCGGAGCCGGAAGGGCTGGCCTTCGTGCAGAACGCCACCGCCGGCGTCAACGCCGTCCTCCGCTCGCTCGACCTCGACCAGCACGACGAGCTGCTGGTCACCACGCACGAGTACAACGCCTCGCGCAACACGCTCGACTATGCCGCGTCGCTGGTCGGCGCGAAGGTGGTCTGCGTCGACCTGCCGTTTCCCGTCGAGTCGCCGGACGCCGTGGTCGAGCTCGTGCTGGCGCACGTCACCGAGCGGACGCGCCTCCTGCTGATCGATCACATCACCAGCCAGACCGCGCTCATCCTCCCCGTCGAGCGGATCGTGGCGGAGATGCGCGCGCGCGGCATCGACACGCTCATCGACGGCGCGCACGCGCCGGGGATGATCCCGCTCGACCTCCGTTCGATCGGGGCGGCGTACTACACCGGCAACTTCCACAAGTGGGTCTGCGCGCCGAAGAGCGTCGGCTTCCTCTACGTGGCGCGCAACCGCCGCGCGACGGTGCGGCCGACCATCATCAGCCACGGCGCCAACGCCACGCGCACCGACCGCAGCCGCTACCTGCTCGAGTTCGACTGGCCCGGCACGTTCGATCCAACTACCTGGCTCTGCGTCCCCGACTCGCTCCGGTTCATGGGCGGTCTGGTGGAGGGCGGCTGGCCGGAGGTGATGCGCCGCAACCACGAGCTGGCGCTGCACGCGCGCGACCTGCTTTGCGAGCGCCTCGGCATCGCCCATCCCGCCCCCGACGAGATGCTCGGCTCCATGGCCGCCTTCCCCCTCCCCGACGGCGCGTCCCCCGACCACTCCGCGCTCTACGGCGGCGAGCCGCTGCAGGACACGCTGCTGGAGAAATACGCGATCGAGGTACCGGTCATGCCGTGGCCGTATCCGCCGAAGCGGACGCTGCGGATTTCGGCGCAGCTGTATAACGAGGTTGGGGAGTACGAGCGGTTAGCCGACGCACTGCAGGAACTGATGTAGGACGGGCTTCAGCCCGTCACCCCCGGCGCGAGGACGGGCTGAAGCCCGTCCTACATGAAGTACCGCGCCAACGCCACCTCCAACTCATTCTGCTTCGTCGGCTTGGCCAGGTAATCGTCCATCCCGGCGGCGAGGCATTTCTCGCGGTCGCCTTCCAGCGCGTTGGCGGTCATGGCGATGATACGGCGGGGGCGGCGGCGCGCGGCGGTGTCGCGCTTGCGGATCTCCTGCGTGGCGTCGTAGCCGTCCATCACCGGCATCTGGCAGTCCATGACGATGATGTCGTAGTCGCCGCCGGCGACGGCGTCGATCGCTTCCTTGCCGTTCGACACCGAGTCGGCGAGGTAGCCGAGCTTGGTCAGCTGGCTCATGGTCAGCTTCATGTTCAGGAAGTTGTCTTCCACCAGCAGCACGCGCACGGTGCGGCGCGTCTCGGGCGGGACGTCCGGCGGCGGCAGCACGACCGCGCGCCAGCGCCCGGACAGCGGGCGCGCCAGCGGCAGCGCGTCGCGGGCCATGGCGATGGTCATGGCGTCGAACAGCTCCGCCTGCCCGACCGGCTTGGCCACGTAGGCCTGCACGCCGGCGTCGCGCAGCCGCTCCTCGTTGATCGGCGCGCCGTCGCCGGTCATCAGGATGAGGCGCGTGGCGGCGATGGCGGCGTCCGCGCGGATCTCGCGCGCCAGCGCCACCTCGTCGTACTCGGCGGAGCGGTCGTAGAGCATGACGCGGTACGGATCGCCCGCCGCCGCGGCCTTGCGCAGCATGGCCAGCGCCTCGGTGGCCTTCTCCGTGGCGTCGACGCGCATCTCCCAGATCGTCTCCAGGTAGTGCCGCACCACCTTGCGGTGCGTCAGCGTGCTGTCCACCACCAGCACGCGCTTCCCCTGGAACGAGAGGTCGGACGACGCGATCGGCCGCACCGCCGTCTCTTTGGCGAAGGAGATGGTGAACCAGAAGGTCGACCCGCTGCCGGGCATGCTCTCGACGTCGATCAGCCCGCCCATCGTCTCCACCAGGTGCCGCGCGGTGGAGAGCCCGAGGCCGACGCCGGAGAAGCGCCGCGTGCTGCCGGCCTCGATCTGCGAGAACTTCTCGAACAGCAGCAGCCTGTCCTCGGCGGCGATGCCGATGCCGGTGTCGACCACCTCGAAGCGCACCACGCGGTGCGTCTCGGTCTCGGTCTGCAGCGCGGCGCGCAACGTCACCTTCCCCTGCTCGGTGAACTTCACCGCGTTCTCCATCAGGTTGGTGACTATCTGCCGCAGCTTGGCCTGGTTGCCGCGGAAGACCGCCGGCAGTCGCTTGTCGAAGTCGAGGAGGACGTCGACGTCCTTGGCCAGCGCGGCGACTTTCATCACTTCCACGATGCGGTGCAGCATCCGGAAGAGATCGAAGTCGACGTTCGCCGCGGCGAGGCCGCCCGCCTCCAGGTTGGAAACGTAAAGAATGTTGTTGACGATCGTCAGCAACTGCTCCGCGCTGCTCCGCGCCTGCATGGCGAAGTCGCGCTGCTCCGCGCTCAGCTCCGTGGAGGAGAAGAGGTCGATCATCCCCACGATGCCGTTCATCGGCGTGCGGATCTCGTGGCTGACGTTGGCCAGGAACTGCGTCTTGAGGCGTGCCGCCTCCAGCGCCGCGTCCTTCGCCTTGCCCAGCTCCGACTCGAAGTTGATCCGCTCGGTGATGTCGCGGAACATCACCCGCGCCAGGACCGACCGCCCGTCGATGACCTTGGGGTTCACGCCCCCTTCGACGTTGATCCGCCGGCCGGTGGAGCTGACGAACGTCGTCTCCACCGATTTCTGCTCCCCCGCCGCGATAACCTCGGCGAAGGCGATGCGGAAGTCGTCGCGCACCGCCGGCTCGACGACGTTCGCCAGCGGCTTGTTCACCAGCTCCTCGCGCATCATGCCGAGCACCTCGAGCACCGCCTGGTTGGCGTGCAGCAGCCGCCCGTCGGCGTCGATGCTCATGATCAGGTCGGTGGTGCGCTCGAAGAAGTCGCGGAAGAGCTCCTGCGCGTCCCCGAGCGACTCCGCCAGCCGCGCCGCGTCGTCCGCCGCGCGCCGCGCGCGCAGCTCGGCCTCCACGCGCGCGCCGAGCTGGCGCAGCGCCTCGCCCTGCTCGCGCGTGAGCGCGCGCGGCGTGCGGTCGAGCACCGTCAGCGCGCCGAGGAAATGGCCGTCGTCGAGCAGCGGAACCGCGGCGAGGAAGCGGAGGAACGGCGCGCCGGTGACCAGCGGGTGGGCGGCGAAGCGGGCGTCGGCGGTGGTGTCGGCCACCGCCAGTGGCGCGCGCGCGTCGAGGAGGCGCGCGGCGAGCGAGTAGTCGAGCGTGAGCGAGGTGGCGTTCCAGCCGAACGACGCCTTCACCCATTCGCGGTCGGCGGCGAGGAACCCGAGCGCCGCGACCGGCGCGCCGAGCAGGCGCGCGGCGTCGGCGACGATCTGGTCGAAGAGCGGTTCGCGGACCGCGTCAGTCACACGAAAGGCCGCGAGACGCTGCAGGCGCCGGCCGTCGGTCAACGCCGGGATCACTGGCGCAACAGGTTGAGTCATGCGTGAAGAAACCGAGAAGGACGTCTGCATGATATGCGGATGTAGAGGAACGCGAGTCCGGATTTCCCGCTCAAATGCAGCGCTCTGGACCACTTTTTGCCTTTTCGCCAGACGCAAAAAGGAGGATCTAAGCAATGAAAACCCGACTGTTCCTCGTCGCAGGACGCCGACCTCAAGGCGTGGGTGACGAAGACGCTGCCCACGCTGCAGGAGCATTTGAAGATGACGCGGGAGGGGCGGGGAAAACTGAAGTAGGACGGACGGGAAGACGGGATGACGGAATGACAGGATGCAGTGCCTACATCCCGTCATCCTGTCATCCCGTCATCCTTACCGGTTCTTGAACTTGGCCACCAGATAATCCCGATTCATCCGCGCGATGAAGTCGACCGAGATCCCCTTGGGGCAGACCGCTTCGCATTCGCCGAACATGGTGCAGCTGCCGAAGTGCTCCTCCATCACCTGCACCATGTTGATGACGCGCTCGTAGCGCTCGGGCTGGCCCTGCGGGAGCAGTCCGAGGTGCGAGATCTTGGCGGAGGTGAAGAGCTGCGCGGCGCCGTTGGGGCACTGCGCGACGCAGGCGCCGCACTGGATGCACTCGGCGGCGTCCATGGCGCGCTCCTGGGTCACCTTCGGGATGGGGATGGCGTTGGCGTCGACCGGGCTGCCGGTGTTGACGGAGATGAAGCCGCCGGCCTGGATGATGCGGTCGAAGGCGCCGCGGTCGACGATGAGATCCTTGATGACTGGGAAGGCACGGGCGCGCCACGGCTCGACGCGGATCTCGTCGCCGTCCTTGAAGTGGCGCATGTGCAGCTGGCAGGTGGCGGTGCCGCCCATCGGGCCGTGCGCCACGCCGTTGATCATCACGCCGCACGAGCCGCAGATCCCTTCGCGGCAGTCGTGCTCGAAGTGGATGGCCTCGTCGCCGCGCTCGATCAGCCCCTCGTTGACGACGTCGAGCATCTCCAGGAACGACGCGTCGGGCGAGATGCCGTTCGCCGGGTAGGTGACGAATTGCCCCTCGGCGTTCGGTCCGGCCTGCCGCCAGACGTGCAGTGTCAAATCCATCAGTGCCTCACTCCTCTCCGCCGCGGCTGTTCGGGCGGAGTGACAAAGGTGATCTTGCGGATGACGTGATTGGAGGTGTCGGCGACGATCAGGCCGCCGCCGGGCGCGACCTGAACGCCGACCGGGCCGTTGAACTGCGCGGTCAGCGCGTCGCCGTCGGCGAAGCCCGGCTGGCCGGCCAGGCCGGCGACGGTCTCGAGGACGCCGCCGCGCAGGCGGCGGATGGTCTGGTTGGCGGTGTCGGCGATGTAGACGTTGCCGGCGTCGTCGACGTCGATGCCGGTCGGCACGTTGAGCAGCCCCGGCGCGCCGTCGGCGCTGCCGGCCACGCCGAGCTGTCCGGCCACCACGGTGATCTCGCCGTTCTTCTCCGCGCGCCAGATCACGTGATAACCGGCGTCAGAAACGTAGAGCGTGCCGTCGGGGGCGAAGGCGAGGCCGCGCGGCGCGAGGAAGCCGGTGGCCACGGTGTCGATGCGCGTGGCGTAGTACTCCCCTTCGAAGTTGATCTCGCGGGTCAGCTTGCGCACCGCGCCGTTGCCGGTGTCGGCGATGTAGATGTAGCGCGGCTGGAAGGAGCCGGGCGCCGCGTAGTGCCGGCGGTCGATGGCTAGCGCCGTCGGCATGTTGAAGGCCGGCTTCGGCTGATCGACAGGGACCGGGCCGTTGTAGAAGCCCGGCACGTCGCGCGCGCCGACGAAGGCGACGTCGTGCACGAACGGCGCGCCGAAGATGTCGCGCTGCTCGATGACGTGGTCGCCGCTGCTGGCGATGAACAGGCCGCGGCCGTAGAAGGGCGACTGCGGATATGGCCCCGGCGGCTCGATGACGATGCCGCCGTTGATCGGGCCGCCGAAGTCGAAGGTATCTGTCGCCACCGGATCGTAGGTGGAGACAATGCCGCCGCTCACTTTGCGCACCGCGCCGTTGAGGCGGTCGGTGACGTAGACGTCGCCGTTCGCGGTGTCGACCGTGATGTGGGTGGGCTTGTTGAAGAGGGCGACGTTCGCCGCCCCGTCGAGGTGTCCCGTGACACCCGGGACGCCGGCAATCGTGGTGACGATCGCCGCCGCCGCTAGAAGGGAATGGATCACTTGTAGCTCCTGGTCGCCAGCTTCACTTCCTCGTAGTGCAGCGGCTCCTTATGCAGGACCGGTGCGCCATCGCCGGCATGTTCCCAGGCGGCAACGTAGAGGAACTCATCGTCATTTCGCTTCGCCTCGCCGTCGGGCGTCTGGTGCTCGACGCGGAAGTGCCCGCCGGCCGACTCCTCGCGCTGCAGCGCGTCGACGCACATCAGCTCGGCGAGCTCGAAGAAGTCGGCCACGCGGCCGGCCTTCTCCAGCGCCTGGTTCGGCTCATCGCCGTTGCCGAGCACGCGCACGTCGCGCCAGTACTGCTCGCGCAGGGCGCGGACGTCGCTCATCGCCTTCTTCAGCCCCTCGGCCGAGCGCGCCATGCCGCAGTACTCCCACATGGTCAGTCCCAGCTCGCGGTGAAAGGAGTCGACGCTGCGCGTTCCCTTCGCCGAGAGGAGGCGGTTGATGCGCCGCTCGACTTCCGTCTTCGTCTGGAGGAACTCCGGCCGATCCGTTGCTACCTTTTTACCAAGGTATCCGGCGAGGTAGTCGCCGATCGTCACCGGCAGGATGAAGTAGCCGTCGGCCAGCCCCTGCATCAGCGCGCTGGCGCCGAGGCGGTTGGCGCCGTGATCGGAGAAATTCGCCTCGCCGACGACGTAGAGTCCCGGCACGTTCGACATCAGGTTGTAGTCGACCCACAGTCCGCCCATCGTGTAGTGCGGCGCCGGATAGATCCGCATCGGCGCCTCGTACGGATCCTCGGCGGTGATGTCGTGGTACATCTCGAAGAGGTTGCCGTAGCGCTCCTCGATGGTCTTGCGGCCGAGGCGCTTGATGGCGTCGGCGAAGTCGAGGTAGACGCCGCGGCCGCTGGGACCGACGCCGCGCCCTTCGTCGCACACTTCCTTCGCCGCGCGCGAGGCGATGTCGCGCGGCGCGAGGTTGCCGTAGCTGGGGTACTTGCGCTCCAGGTAGTAATCGCGCTCCCCCTCGGGGATCTCCTGCGGGCGGCGCCCGTCGCCGGCCTTCTTCGGCACCCAGATGCGGCCGTCGTTGCGCAGCGACTCCGACATCAGCGTCAGCTTCGACTGGTAGTCGCCGCTCTGCGGGATGCAGGTCGGATGGATCTGCGTGTAGCAGGGGTTGGCGAAGTAGGCGCCGCGGCGGTGCGCGCGCCAGATGGCGGTGGTGTTCGAGGCCTTGGCGTTGGTCGAGAGGTAGAAGACGTTGGCGTAGCCGCCGGTGCCGAGGACCACCGCGTCGCCGGCGTGCGACTCGATCGCGCCGGTGACCAGGTTGCGGGTGATGACGCCCTTGGCGTGGCCGTCCACGATGACGACGTCGAGGACGTCGTGGCGCGGGAACATCTGCACGCGCCCGAGCGCGATCTGCCGCTCCAGCGCCTGGAAGGCGCCGAGGAGCAGCTGCTGCCCCGTCTGGCCGCGCGCGTAGAAGGTGCGCGAGACCTGCACGCCGCCGAAGGAGCGGTTCTCCAGCAGCCCGCCGTATTCGCGCGCGAACGGCACGCCCTGCGCCACGGCCTGGTCGATGATGTCGACGCTCAGCTCGGCCAGGCGGTGGACGTTGGCCTCGCGGGAACGGTAGTCGCCGCCTTTGATGGTGTCGTAGAAGAGGCGGTAGATGCTGTCGCCGTCGTTCTGGTAGTTCTTCGCCGCGTTGATGCCGCCCTGCGCGGCGATGGAGTGCGCGCGGCGGGGGCTATCGTGGAAGACGAAGCACTTGACGTTGTATCCGAGCTCGCCGAGCGTCGCCGCCGCGGAGGCGCCGGCCAGCCCCGCGCCGACCACGATGATGTCGTACTTCCGTTTGTTCGCCGGATTGACCAGCTTGTAGTGGGACTTGGCGTAGGCCCACTTCCTGTCGATCGGTCCGGGCGGGATTCTGCTGTCGAGTTCCATTGTGAGTCGACCCTTTCAGGCGCGCTTCAGCGGATGATGCCCGCCAGCACGGCGATGGGGAACGAGACGTTCGCCAGGGTGATGATCAGGGCGAACGCCGTGGCGAAGATGCGCTTCCACGGATTGAATTTCCTGTGGTTGAGGCCGAGCGAATTGAACATGCTCCAGAGGCCGTGGAAGAGGTGCAGCCCGAGCGCGACGTTGGCGATGATGTAGATCGCGCTCACCCACCACACCTGAAATCCGACCACCACGTTGTGATACGGATCGTGCTCCACGTAATTCGCCGGCGGCGCCACCGCCCAGCCCCAGGTCAGGTGCGCCAGGTGGTAGAAGACGAACAGCGCGATGATCACCCCGCCCCAGCGCATGGTGCGCGCGGCGTAGGTGCCGACCACGTAGTCGCGCTCCCCGTAGCCGATCGGCCGCGCGGCGCGGTTCATCACCGTCAGCTGGATGGCCGCCTGGATGTGCAGCCAGATGCAGACCAGCAGGAGGACGCGGACGATCCAGAGCGGGACGTCGTTCGGCACCGCGGGCGCGCCCATGGTGCGCAGCCACTTCGCGTATTCGTTGAAGTGCTCGGCGCCGAGGTAGAGCTTCAGGTTGCCCGCCATGTGCGCCAGGATCCAGCCGAAGAGGAAGACGCCGGTCGCCGCCATCACCGCTTTCTTGCCGATGGCGGAGGCCCACAGATCGGCCAGCCAGGAGGCGCGGCGGGGACGGACGGAGGGCGTGTCGTGTGCTGCAACGGTCATGGCGCGAATGATATCCGTACCTCGTTGCGGACGCGCAAGCCGCTCTTCACCGCTTGAATCTTGGCCAGCCCGGCGAGGTAATCGGTCATCGCCACTCGATAACGCGCCGACGGCTCGATTGAATCCGGCCGCGCCACCACGAACGGTCCGTCCGCGCCGGGCGCGACCAGGAGCGCTTCGAATTGTGCGCCGGTCATCTCCGCGACGACGATCTCGTTGTCGTACGGCATCGCGGCGCACAGCGCCTCCAGCGTGAGCGTGCCCGGCGGCAGCGCCTGCCGGAAGCTGCTGGCGGTCGAGACCGCAACGTCGGCCTTCGCCGCGCGGCGCATGATCTCCACCGCCCGCTTCGCCAGCGCCTCCACGCTCACCGTCTCGGGCAGCTTGGCGATCGGCGCAAAGAGCGCGGCGTATTGCGGGTCGTGCTCCAGCTCGCGCTGCATGGTCCTGACGCGCTGGTCGATCGCGCGGTCGATCGGCAGCTTGTCGTCGACGCGAACGAGCTTCCCGTCGACACGCGTCACTTTGCCATCGTCGACCGTCAGCTCCACGCGGCTGACATACGCCAGGTACTGAAACGGCGAGATGAACCAGGTGCTCGTGCCTTCGATGCGCGTCAGCTCGCGTTTGAGGTGGCTGTGCGTGCCGAAAATGAGGTCGATGCCCGGCACGGCGCGCGCGAGGGCGAAGTCGTCGTCGATGTGCTCGTGCCCGATCATCACCACCGCGTCGGAGTGCTCGCCTTCGCGCAATGCGCGCACGGCGTCGCGCGCCGCGGCGATGCGGTCGGCGAACGTGAACCCTTCCGCCTTCACCAGCGACGGAAAATCGGGCCCGGCGACGGCAAAGACGCCGATGCGCACGCCCTTGACCGTCAGCACCGCCGTCCGCTGCATCCCTTGTGTATTCGCGCTGAGGATCGGATAGCGCAATTGCGCGCGGCAGCGGTCGAACGCGTCGTGTCCGTAGTCGGCGTCGTGGTTGCCGAAGGCCATGGCGTCGACGAGGCCGTTGAGCCACGGCCACTCCGCGCACTGGTATTTGTCCGACCAGGCCGGCGAGCCGCGATTGATCATGTCACCGCCGCTGAAAATCAGCGCGCCGCGCTTCTTCTCCTGTCGCAGGTAGCCGGCGGCGCGCGCGATCCCGCCCACTCCGGCCCGCCCGTCGTCATAGAACGGCACGGCGTGCGAGTGATAGTCGGAGAAATGCAGCAGCGTCACGCGCACCGGGCGGGCGTGTGCAATGGCGCAGGAGAAAAGAAGGAGAAAAACGAAAGGGCGCAACGGAGTGCGCCCTTTGCCGAAGATCAGATGAGGGATGTTCACTTGCCTAAGGCGGACTGCATATCCTTGATGGCTGCCTCGCGTCCCTTTTCTTTCGCCGTCTTCTGGTACCCAGCGCGCTTGCTGGCCGGAATCTGGCGGATCAGGCCGAGGTAGCGGCCCTGCAGCTGGCGCGACGCGAGCTGTTCGGCGGTGATGGCCGAGCGCTGAGGACGGGGCTTGCGTCCACGCTTGGCACCACCACCGGTGCTCGCTGCACTGGCTGCCGCGGCATTCCCACCACTGGCGGCCGCGCCGCGACGACGATTGCGCGATCCGGGCGGACGGCCGCGGCGGCGCGGCGCGGCACTGGGGGCTGCGGCTCCACCGCCACCGCCGCCGGCGGCGGCGCGCAGCGATTGCAGGCGCTTCTCGAGCTGGTCGATCTCGCTCTGCATTTCGTTGACGTAACGGAGAATCTCGCCCGACGAAATTCGGCGGTCGTTGATCATCCGGTCGATGACGTAAGAAGCCTGGCCTGAGGATAACTGGGGAGAGGATTGTGGTTGTCTCGGTCTCGGCACTTACTCCTCCTTGCACACATTCATGTGCAATATCCTATCAGACCTTTATATGAAGTTTCTAGTAGCGGTAATGGTCCGATTTATACGGCCCTTCGACCGGCGTGCCGAGGTACTTGGCCTGGTCCGCAGTGAGCGTGGTCAGCTCGACAGACAGATGCTCCAAATGCAGGCGGGCCACCTCTTCATCGAGTTTCTTTGGGAGTACATAGACTTCTTTCCGATACTCACCCTTGTTCTGCCACAGGGCGAGCTGTGCAAGAACCTGGTTGGTAAAGGAGGCGGACATGACGAACGACGGATGTCCCGTGGCGCAGCCGAGATTCATCAGCCGTCCCTCGGCCAGAATCAGCACGCTGTGGCCGTCAGGGAACACCCACTCGTCATACTGGGGTTTAATATTGACCCGCCTGACGCCTGAGATTTTCTTGAGGCCGGCCATATCGATTTCATTGTCGAAGTGGCCAATATTGGCCACAATGGCGTTGTGCTTCATGCGCGACATGTGCTCGGCAGTAATGATGTCCTTGTTCCCGGTCGATGTAATGAAGATGTCGGCCCGCTCGAGCACGGTCTCCAGTCGGAGCACCTCGTAGCCTTCCATCGCCGCCTGTAGCGCGCAGATGGGGTCGATTTCGGTAACCACCACGCGCGCGCCCTGGCCGCGGAGCGCCTGCGCGCATCCCTTGCCCACCTCGCCGAAGCCGGCGACGAGCGCGAGCTTGCCGGCGATCATCACGTCGGTGGCACGATTGAGGCCGTCCACCACCGAGTGGCGGCATCCATAGATATTGTCGAACTTCGATTTGGTCACCGAGTCGTTGACGTTGATGGCCGGGAACAGCAGCGCGCCGGCTTCCATCATCTGATAGAGGCGATGGACGCCCGTGGTGGTCTCCTCGGAGACGCCTTTGATGTTCGCGGCCACGCGGGTCCAGCGCTGCGGGTCGCGCGCGAGCTCCCGGCGCAGCAGGTCGAGGATGACGCCCCACTCTTCCGGCTCGTCGGCCGGATTGAAGTCGGGGATATGTCCCTTGCCTTCGAACTCGACGCCTTTGTGCACCAGCAGCGTGGCGTCGCCGCCGTCGTCGACGATCAGCGTCGGTCCGCCGCCGTCGGGCCATAACAGCGCCTCGGACGTGCACCACCAGTACTCCTCGAGCGTCTCGCCCTTCCAGGCGAAGACCGGGATGCCGCGCGGGTCGGCGATGGTGCCGCCGGTCTCGGGACGGCCGACGACGACCGCCGCCGCGGCGTGGTCTTGCGTCGAGAAAATGTTGCAGCTCACCCAGCGGACGTCCGCGCCGAGGAGGCTGAGCGTCTCGATGAGCACGGCGGTCTGCACGGTCATGTGCAGTGAACCCATGACGCGCGCGCCGTCCAGCGGACGGCTGTCGCCGTATTTCGCGCGCACGGCCATGAGGCCGGGCATCTCGTGCTCGGCGAGGCGGATCTCCGCGCGGCCGAGGGTGGCGTCGTTGAGGTCGCGGACTTTGAACGGCTCCCTGCCGGTCTCACGCGCGGCAGAGAAAGGGTGTGTGACTTCGAGTGTGGCAGTCATGAAACTGGAAGCTCCTTCTTGAAGTGCGAATGCCCGGCCGCGCTCGGCAGCCAGGCCCAGGGCAGAGCCGGATTCTACCTTAGCGAGCGCCGTTTTATTTCGTGAGCGCCTTCATGATGTCGGCGTTGCCGGTCACCAGGCCATGGATCTTCGAATAGAACTGCTGCGGCACTTTCTGCTTGGCCGCTTTGGGAGGATTCATCAGCGAGCCGGGGATTTCCTCCTCGCCCGCCGACTTGTTCCGCCCCAGTTCCTTGCCGCCGGCGTCGTAGACCACCACCTCGAAGTCGTAGTCGAAGTTGATGTTGTTGAAGGTGTCCGATTTGAACTCGCGCATGATGACCATCATGCCGCGCGACCCTTGCGCTGCGTTGATCGTTCCCGCCACGTCGCCCGTCGCCTTTGAAGAGGACGGCGTGACGCGGAAGCCGGCCGCCTCCAGGTCGCGCTGCACCGTCTCCTGCACGACGTAAGCGAAGGCGCGCTTGTCGCTGGTGGTGACGTTGAACGGGATCCCGTAGCCGTTGCGTTGCTCGCCGACGAAGCTCGGCGGCTCTTTACCGGAAACGACATACGGGCGCTGGTCGTCGACGGCGAACAACAGCACCACCCGTCCCTGCCCGACCTCGCTCCGGTCGGCGGGGACATAGTTGAAGGTGTGGGTGTTACCCATCGCGCAGCCGCCCATGAAGAGCACGGCCGGCATGGCCAGGAGGAGGAGTGCCGGCGTCGCGAGTTTGCTCATGAATGCATATTGGACACCTACCCGCGCCCGCCGCCGCTCTGCTAACGTACGCGCCGCCATGCAGAGAACGTCGCTGATCACCGCCCTTCTTTTCCTCACCGCCGCCGCTGCCGTCGCGCAGGACGTGAAGACCACGCCGCAGCCCAAACCGACGCTGCGCGACGTCACCATCGAGAGCATCTTCGATCCGAAGCAGCGCGTCGCCTTCTCCGGCGCCATCCAGTCCGGCTTCGTCTGGCTCGACGACAAGACCTTCACCTGGCCGCGCTCGAACGACCAGGGCGAAGTGCTCGAACAGGCGGTGCTCGACGTCGACACCGGCAAGAAGCGCGTGCTCTTCGACGCCGCCAAGCTGGAAAACGCGGCGAAGAAAATCGCCGGCGTCTCTGCTGACGAAGCGAAGCGGATGACCACGCGGCGCGGCTGGAACTTCAGCCCGAACAAGAAGAGCGTGATCATGAGCATCGGCGACGATCTCTACCTCTACACGCTCGACTCCGACTCCTTCGTCCGCCTCACCTCCGCCCCCGGCGTGGAGGAGGAAGCGGACTTCAGCCCGGACGGGAAATTCATCTCGTTCGTGCGCGACAACAACCTCTTCGTCGTCGACGTCGCCTCGCAGCGTGAGCGGCAGCTCACCACCGACGGCAACGAGAACACGCTCAACGGCATCCTCGACTGGGTTTACCAGGAGGAGATCTACGGGCGCGGCACCTTCCGCGCATACTGGTGGAGCCCCGACTCCTCGCGCCTCGCCTTCCTGAAGCTCGATGAGCGTCCCGTTCACCGCTTCGCCGTGGTCGACCACATCCCCTATCGCCAGAACGTCGAGTCGGAGCTCTATCCGAAGGCGGGCGATCCGAATCCGATCGCGCGCCTCTACACCGTCACCGCCTCGGGCGGCGCGCCGCGCGAGGTGAGCACCGAGGGCTACACCGGCGCCGACTTCCTCATCGTGTCGGTTGACTGGTCGCCCACCAACAAGCTGACCTACCAGATCCAGGACCGCGAGCAGACCTGGCTCGACCTCAACATCGTCGACGGCATGGCGCCGAAGCGCCTCATCCGCGAGACCACCAAGGCGTGGGTGGAGCAGGAAGGGAGCGCGGCCTGGCTCAAGGACGGCTCCTTCCTCTGGCTGAGCAGCCGCAGCGGCTTCAAGCACATCTACCACTACAACGCCGACGGCACGCTCAAGAAGCAGGTCACCAGCGGCCCGTGGGAAGTGCGCGCGCTGCACGGCGTCGATCCGGCCAACGAGTGGATCTACTGGTCGGGCACCGAGCGGAGCGTACTGGGCAGCGACGTCTATCGCGTGAAGCTCGACGGCAGCGGATTGCAGCGCCTCTCCGACGCGGCGGGATCGCACAGCGCGAACTTCAATCCGTCGTACACGCACTGGATCGACTCGTGGTCGGACGTCTCCACGCCGACGCAGATCTCGCTGATGCGCAACGACGGCACGCGCGTCCGCGTGGTCGACGCCAACGAGGCGCCGCTGCTGCGCGAGTACCGCCTGGCCAAGCCCGAGTTCCTGCAGGTCAAGACGCGCGACGGCTTCGTCATGGAAGCGATGATGATCAAGCCGCCCGACTTCGACCCGTCCAAGAAATATCCCGTCTATCAGTTCACCTACTCCGGCCCGCACGCGCAGTCGGTGCGCAACGGGTGGGGGCGCAGCAACTACCTCTGGTACCAGTTCCTGGCCAACCGCGGCATCGTGGTCTGGGTCAACGACAACCGCAGCGCCAGCGGCAAGGGGATGGAGTCGGCGTGGACGTCGTACCAGCGCATGGGCGAGGGGGAGCTGAAGGACCTCGAGGACGGCCTGAAGTGGTTGACCTCGCAGCCGTACATCGACGGCACCCGGGTGCTGCTCGACGGCTGGAGCTACGGCGGCTTCATGACCTCGTTCGCCCTGACGCACAGCACGATGTGGAAGGCCGGGATCGCCGGCGGGACGGTGGTCGACTGGCGCGACTACGACTCGATCTACACCGAGCGGGTGATGCGCATGCCGCAGAACAACCCCGACGGCTACAAGGCCACCTCGGTGCGCGCCGCGGCGAAGGACCTGCACGGCAACCTGCTGCTGCTGCACGGCAGCATCGACGACAACGTGCACGTGCAGAACACCATCCAGCTCGCTTACGAGCTGCAGAAGGCCGGCAAGCAGTTCAAGATGATGCTCTATCCGAAGTCGCGGCACGGCGTGGGCGACCCGGCGCTGGTGTCGCACATGCGCAACCTGATGTGGAGCTTCATCCAGGAGAACCTGCTGCGGTAGCGTGAGCATCTTCCCGCCGGCCGACGCCGAGCCAGCCCGCCGGCGCCGCAGCGCCGGCCGGGCCTGGCTGCTGTCGAGCGTCATGCCCGGCGTGGGGCAGCTCTATTGCGGCGCGACCGCGCGCGGCATCGCCACGCTGGCGGTGTTCGTCGCCGCCGTCGCGGCGGCGATCTTCGCCCCCGGCGACCCGCGGTGGTTCGCCTTCCGCCTTCTCTTTTTCTTCTACGCCTTCGCCGGCCTCGACGCCTATCTCACCGCGCGCGACCACAACCGCGGTATCGAGGCGGAGGCGCCTGCCAATCCTCGCGTCGCCGCACTGCTGAACTTCACCACCAACGGCTTCGGCTACATCTACCTCGGCCATCGCAAGGCCGGCTGGCTGGTGGTCATCGGCATCGGCATCGTCGTCCGCGCCCTCTCCGTCGTCGCGCCGCTGGCGGCCGAGGCGTTGGTGCTGTGCCTGGCCATTCACGTGACGCGGCTGGCGAAACGCGAGCGCGATGAAGCCTATCCGCCAGCAAGCCTCCCGCCGCCCGTCCCATCGGGCCTCCCCGTCGCGGTGCCGTACGCCGTCTCGGGGCTGGTGCTCCTCGTCTACTACGCCATCGTCACGCTGGGGCAGATCATGCTGATCATGGGGGAGTCACGCTGACACGATTACCTCTTCGGACGTGACCTCGAAAGCGCTAGTCGCGAGATCCTGCTGGAAGATGACGAGATTCATGCCGCCACCTCTTCGTGCCGACGGCACGAGTAGCCCGTCGTGTCCGAGCCAATTCACGGCTGCACCGATGGTTCTGCAAGGTGTGTGATCGATGCTGCCGAGGATGTCGTCGGTGATGCCAAGCCGGCGAAGGAGATCGGTTGCGGTGAGATCGATCACGTTCTTCAACGAAACGCGAATTGTAAACAACGTCCGTTTCGCTCTCGGTCTCAATGGTTGCACGCTGATGGAGTACTCCGCCTCGGCGAGTGCTGTATCACGCTCGCAACTTGTGTAGATTGCTGCCAGGCCCGGCGCGTTCCATCTTGCTCCTTCTGTATTGCTGCGCGCAGGGGAATGCGATCCGAACATGTGACGGTAGGCGGTCCCCTCCCATGCGGACACCGCTGCTGATTGCAGAATGTCCAGCATCTCCGGTGGGTAAATCATCGTTACACATACGCGCCCGAGCGCAGTTGGTCGAGCAGCGCGAACACATCCTGTGTCTTCCCAGCCTGGATGCGCGCAGCCGCGGTCTCGCCTCCCAACAACTTGTTCGGACTAAACAACCACAGCTTTGCTTCTTCCGGCGAATAGAACTCGGCAAGCTCGGCGAGAAAGAACTCGAGTTCGAGAAGACGGCGCAAGCGGTCACGTTGCGGATCAATCTTGCCTGTACTCCATCGCGAGACCGTTTCGGGAGTCGTGTCGAGCAATTGCGCGACATCCCGGCCGGAGATCCCGCCTAACTGTTTGATTTTTTCGAGTCGTTCCGCAAGCGCTGAGGCCATGGTGTTGCCCTTTCGAATGTCGATCGACGCCGCCAAAGCATCGGCTGGGTCCCTTACAACATTGACGTTAGCATTGACATTCTGAATGTCATATCAGATGACGTCAATCGCAAGAGGGCTACGCTGACTCGATCCGCTCGTGCCGCGCGACGGTGTCCTCCGCCAGCTTGTCGCGCAGCCAGATCCGCTCGACGATCGGATAGGCGGCGACGAACGGAAGGATGAGGATCGCGCCGAGCGCGCCCTGCAGCATGCCGCCGACGGCGACGGCGAGCAGCACGGTCAGCGTGGAGAGACGCATCTGGTTGCCGTAGATGCGCGGGATGATGAAGTAGCTCTCCACGAAGTGGTAGAGCATGTAGGCGCCGAGCACGAGCAGCGCCTTGGTCGGCCCCTCGAGCAGCGCCAGCAGCACCGCCGGCACCGTCATCATGATGGTCCCCACCACCGGGATGAGGTCGGCGACGAAGGCGATCAGCGCCAGCGGCAGCGCCGCCGGCACCTTCAGTACGAACAAGACCAGGTAGGCCCAGGCGCCGCAGAGCGTGCAGGTGATGACCTGCCCGCGCATGTAGGCCAGCACCACGCCGCTCATCTCGCGCGCGGTGCGGTCGAGCTTCGCGCGCTGCGGCTTCGGCGCGAAGCTGATCAGCCAGGCGAAGGCGCGGCGCCCTTCGATCAGCAGGTAGATCGCCAGCACCAGCACGAAGATCAGCGCGGTGATCGCCTCGATCACGAACTTCCCGGCCAGCAGCCCGCGCGGAATCAGATGCGGCATCTGGTCGGCCCGCATCTGCTGCAGCGCGCTTCCGAGCCGCGGCACCTTCGCGCTGATCTGCTGCTCCAGCTTCGGCCACTCGCGCGCCAACTCGCCGAGCTGCCTCCCCATGATCGGGCCGAGGATGACGACGAAGGCGGCCAGGATGCCGAAGAGCAGCAGCGCCACGACGGCGACGGCGATGCCGCGCCGGACGCCGTGGCGCTCCATCCAGCCGACCAGCGCGTCGAGCATCACCGCGATCAGCACGCCGACGATGACCATCAGGATCATCGGCCAGATCGTGATGACCACGAAGACCAAGAGGACGGCGAAGGCGATCTTCAGCAGCGTGACGAACGGAATCCGCAATTCCACGCTGTTACGTTATGCACAACGCCCGCCGCGGCCTGAGCTCGCTGCGCTATCCTCGCCGCCACAAAAAGGAGACCCTCTCGATGCGCAAGCTCGTGGCGCTCGCCGCCGTTCTCGTCGCGCTCTCCGCCCGCGCGGAACAGAAAAACGTGCAGCTGCTGACCGGCCTCACCGACCTGCAACTGCAGCGCACCATGAACATGATGCGCGCCTCCATGGGCAACGTGCACTGCGACTACTGCCACGTCCTCGACGAGAAGACCGGCTGGCAGTTCGACAAGGACGACAAGAAAGAGAAGAAGACCGCGCGCGAGATGATCGCCATGGTCATGAAGATCAACAAGGAGCAGTTCGCAGGCAAACCCGAGGTGACCTGCTGGACCTGCCACCGCGGCGCCACCCATCCCGCCGCGCTGGTCTCGCTCCCCCAGCCCGCGCCTCCCATCCCCACCCCCAAGCCCGCCCGCCCCGCCCTCCCCACCCGCGACGAGGTGGTGAAGAAGTACACCGAGGCGCTCGGCGACGTGGCGAAGCTGGAGAAGCCGCGCGTCCTGCGCGGCACGCGTGAGTCGTTCGACGGCAAGCAGGTGCCGGTCGAGGTGCAGCAGAGCGGGCAGCGCTGGCACATCACCGCCACGACGCCGAACGGCCGCCTGGAGCAGATCGTCAACGAGAGCGGCGGCTGGAGCACCGACGGCAAGGAAGTGACCCCCTTTCCCGCCAGCGGACTGGAAAACTTCCGCGAGCTGGCCTCGACCCTGGAGCTGACGCTCCCCGGCGAGATCCCCGCCGACGCGCGCGCGACCGGCAAGGAGACCATCGGCTATGCCGAGGCGGTCATCCTCAGCTTCCGCAAGGGCGGCGTGCGGCAGCGGCTCTACTTCAGCCAGGTCACCAATCTATTGATCCGCCGCGTCGTCATCCGCGACACGCCGATCGGCGAGCTGCCGCAGCAGACCGACTTCGAGGACTGGCGCGACTTCGGCGGCACGCGCTTCCCGCAGACCATCCGCACCTCGCTGGTCGATCCGTGGGCCGGTTCCACGCGGCGCTACTCCGACGTCACCTTCGACGCCAGGATCGACGAGGCGGCGTTCGCCAAGCCGAAATGAGAGCCCCTCTCCCCGCAAAGCGGGACGAGGGGCACTGAGACGGCGACGGCCTCGGCTGTATCATCGGCGCCAGAGGTGCGTAATGATTGCTGAATTCCGGGGCTTCCTGACCAAGACCAACGCGCTGGCGCTGGCCATCGGCGTGATCATCGGCGCGGCCGTCGGCAACGTCGTCTCAGCGCTCGTCTCCGACCTCCTGATGCCGATCATCGGCCTGGTGCTGCCGGGCGGCGACTGGCGCGAGGCGAAGTACGTCCTGTCGACCGGCGTCGACGCCGCCGGCAAGCCGACCGAGAACGCCATCCTCTACGGCCACTTCATCGGCACCGTGATCGACTTCATCGTCATCGCCTTCGTCATCTACCTGATCACCAAGGCGCTGATCAAGCCGGTGGCGGTCGACGCGCCGGAGCCGACCCGGAAGTGCCCCGAGTGCCTGGAGATGATCCCGCAGGCGGCGCGCCGCTGCCGCGCGTGCGCGTCGGCCGTGGCCTGATCACTCGTCGTCGAGCCGGAAGCCGACCTTCATCTTCACCTGGAACTGCGCGATGCGGCCGTCGGCCACGCGGCCGCGCATCTCCGTCACCTCGAACCAGTCGAGGTTGCGCAGCGAATGCGACGCGCGCTCCACGCCGTTGGCCGCCGCTTTGGCGAACGACTCCGACGAGGTTCCGACGATCTCCACGAGCTTGTAGACGTTGTCTGCCATTTACGACCTCCGCATGCTTGTAGAATGTTACATTTGCAAAACGTGGGGCGGGAGATGAGGCCGGGAAAAGTCGATCGTGTGAAGCGCCAGCTGCTGACCGCGGCGGTGTCGGACAACCTCGACACGATTCGAGGACTTCCGCCGCGCTCGCTGCGTCCCGTCCAACGCGCCGGGAACGCCTGGGTGCGACGCGCGCCGTTGCTGTTGATCGCCACCGTGCTGGTGGGGTCGACGTATGTGGCTGGATCGAGGCACGAGGTTGCGCAGTTGCGAGGTAGCGAGGTTACGCGGTCGCAGATCGTTCCGACAACCCCGAAACCTCGCAACCTCGCAACCCCGCAACCCCCTGAATCGCTCGTCGCCGTCAGTTCCGCCGCCTTCCCATTGACCATCCGCCGCGTCATCCTCGACGCCGGCCATGGCGGCAGCGATCCCGGCACCTCGGCGGCGGCCATCACCGAGAAAGAGATCACCCTCGACATCGAGTCGCGCCTGCGCGCGCTGCTCGTCGGGCGCGGCTTCGACGTGGTCAGCACGCGCCGCGACGACCGCCTCATCGCCCTGCGCGAGCGCGCGCGGCTGGCCAACGGCTCGGACGGCGACATCTTCGTCTCCATCCACGTCAACGCGCTGGCGGCGCACACCGCCAGCCACGGCGTGGAGACCTACTACCTCGGCCCGACCAACGATCCGTCGCTGACCAAACTGGCCGCGGCGGAGAACCTCGACTCCGGCTATTCGATGACCGACATGCGCAAGCTGCTCGAGCGCGTCTACGGCGACGTCCGCCGCGACGAGTCGCGCCAGCTGGCCGGCGCCGTCCAGCAGCAGCTCTTCGCCGGCCTGCGCGCCGTCGACCCGGGCCTCGAGAACTGGGGCGTCAAGCGCGCGCCGTTCATCGTCCTCACCGCCACCGAGATGCCGGCCATCCTGGCCGAGGTGGGGTGCCTCTCGAACGAGCGCGAGGCGTTGATGCTCCGCAGCCCGAACTACCGCCAGCAGATCGCGCAGGCGCTCTTCAACGGCATCCACGCCTACGCGCAGAAGAAAGGAACTTAGAGCATGGCTTCCGAGATCCTCCATGTCGGAATCGACCTCGGCACATCGAGGAGCTCGATCTCCGCGTCGAACGGCGAGCGCTTCGTCGTCGACAGCTTCGTCGGCTGGCCCGCCGACATGGTCGCGCGAAAAGTCCTGAAGCGCGATGTCCTGATCGGCCACGACGCGGTCACCAATCGGACCATGCTGGACCTTCACCGCCCGCTCGAGCGCGGCCTGCTGAAGGAAGGCTCGGAGAAAGACGTCGAAGCGGTGCGCGAGCTGCTCAAGCATCTGCTGCGGCTGGTCGGCGTCAGCGGCAACGGCCGCGTGCAGGGCTCCAACGTCCGCGCCGTGGTCGGCGTCCCCGCCGCCGCGCTGCGCACCAACAAGCAGTACCTCCGCAACTCGATGAAGGGGATCGTCGACAGCCTGATGATCGTCAGCGAGCCGTTCGCCGTCGCCTACGGCCTCAACGCGCTGCTGCATACGATGATCATCGACATCGGCGCCGGCACCACCGACTTCTGCGTCATGCGCGGCCGCTACCCGACCGAGGAGGACCAGCGCACGCTGACCACCGCGGGCGACTCCATCGACCAGCACCTGCTCAAGCTGATCCAGGAGCGCTACCCGCAGGCGAACATCACCATCTTCATGGTGCGCGAGTGGAAGGAGAAGCACAGCTTCGTCGGCAGCTCGACGGAGCGCATCATCGTCACCGCACCGGTCAAGGGCGTGCCGACGGAGCTCGACATCACCACCGAGATCCGCGCGGCGTGCGAGACGCTGCTGCCGCCGACCATCGAGACGATGCTCGACCTGCTCTCGCGCGTGGAGCCGGAGTTCCAGGAGCGCGTGCGCGCCAACATCATCCTCAGCGGCGGCGGCGGATTGATCCGCGGCCTCCCCGAGGCGCTCAGCGACGCGCTGCGCCAGGTGGGCGGCGGGAAGGTGACGTATATGAAGGACCCGGTGTTCGTCGGATCCGACGGCGGACTGGCGCTGGCCCTCGATGCGCCCGACTCCGACTGGGAAAGGCTGACGGCTTAGCCATGGGACGCATCGTCAAGCTCCTTGTTCTCGTCGCGGTCGTCTACGTCGTCTGGAAGTACGTGGTGCCGAAGGTGAAGATGCCGAACAGCACCGCCAAGACCTCGACGGCAAGCGTCGGCACGCCCTGCATCGAGAGCGCGCAGCGCGCCTCGGAGAAGTGGGGCGGCGGCCTGGCCCGCTTCGCCAACCCGCCCTACGACCTCAACGCCTGGTCGACCTTCCGCGGCGGCGTGGAATCGAGCATCAGCACCGCCGAGTCGGACTGCGCCTGCGCCAGCGAGTCGTGCGAGAAGGCGCGCTCCGCGATGAGCGATCTCCGCGCGCTGGTCAGCGACCTCGACTCGACGCTCCGCAACGGCTCCGACGCCAGCGGCTTCGTGCAGCGGCAGGAAGCGATCGACAACCGCATCAACGAGGCGGCCGAGCTGGTGCGGGCCGGACGTTAGCAGGTTGGGATGTTAGGACGTTGGGATGTTGGGATGTGAGGCGGAGACATCCCAACCCCTCAGTGCCTCACCGCCCGCCCGCGCGCCGTTGGGAGCGGCGGGATCACCTGCGCCCACCACGTCCCCCAGCGGTCGATGGTGTTGACGGGTGCGCCGGCGAATTCCTGGATGGTCCAGAAATCGGTGTCGTTCCGCGGGTCGACCGCGGTCGCGCTGTAGTCGCCCCAGCGGTTGCCGGTGGTGCCGACCTTGGCGTACGGCGCCTCGCCCGGCTTGAAGATCTCGAGGGTGAAGTTCGTGGCGCTGCCCGAGCGGAAGCCGAAGCCGGCCGACGCCGGCGTGTCGGCGCTGAAGCGCGACAGGCCGATGAGGATGTCGTTGCGGCGGTTCACCGCGACGCTCGGAAAGGCGTAGAAGAAGACGTTCGTCTCGTCCTCGAAGGTGCCGCGCTGCACGGAGATGCCGGTCGGCGAGATCTGGAACCACTGCACCGCCGCGCGCGTCGGCGCGCCCACCGGTAGGAAGATGGTGTGCGCCGTCCAGATGCTGCCGTTGCGATAGACCGCGCTGCCGATGCGGTCGTCGCCGGTGTCGATCTTGATCGCGCTCCCCTGCTGCGGCGCAAAGTCCTCCTCGCCGTTGCCGGTGGTGGACCACGGCGTCGGCGAACTGATGAACGCCACCGGCGTCAGCGCCACCGTCGAGCCGATGTAGAGCCGCAGGAAGCCGCGGCCGTTGCTGTTGCCGTTCCAGCGCTGCACGAAGTAGAGCGTGGTGACGCCGGCGTCGAAGTTCACGACCGGCGTGATCGAGCCGCCGGAGTTGATCGGGTCGAAGCGCGCCGCCGGCGCGGCGAGGTTCGCCTTGTCGAAGACGAAGACCACCGCGCGGTCGAACTTCGAGTCGGTGACGGTGTACATGTTCCCCGTCAGGCTGATGAAGCGCTCGTTGACGCCGGCCGCCGGGAAGTCGAACCAGACCTTGCCGGTGGAGTCGGCGGCGTAGCGGAAGAGATCCCAGGTGCCGGTCGGATCCGAGGTGCGCGAGACCGCCAGCAGCGCGGCGGAGAGCGCGGAGCGGCTGCCGGCGGCGGCGGTGAGGATCCAGCGGCCGTCGAAGCGGTCGTAGATCACGCGCGGATCGAAGGTGTGCGTCGACTCCCGCACCGGCAGGAAGAAGTTGTCGAGCGACGCGGTCGACAGCGCGGCGCCCTCGCGGTTGTGCACCACGATCGCCGCGTTGGTGGCGGTGAGAACGTGGTTCGGACCGACGGCGCCGTGGGTGTCGGGCGGGCGGGTGGTGTTGTCGTCGCGGAAGGCGACGAAACTCCTGGCGACGACCGGCGGCGCGGTGGCGATCGGCTGCAGCGTCGCCAGCGGCTGCACCGCGCGCGTCGCCGCGGCGAGGTCCTGCGCCGTGATCGGCAGCGACGCCGGCACCGGCATCGGCTCCTCGATCTCCTCGGGCGAGGCGAACGACACCGCCTGATTCAGCGCTGAGAGAACCACCACGCCGTGGCGTTGCGCGGCAACAAGGCGCGGCGCGAACGACGGCGCCGCGGAGGCGACGCCGGCGGCCAGTAGCATCACGGCGAGGAGGAATCGGCGCATGACATCAGGATACAGCGAGCAGGTTGCAGCGAGCAGCGAGCAGGAAATCTTCCCCTCCTGCTCGCCGCTCGCTGCAACCTGCTCGCTACCCTATAGTTGACTCGTGCTGTCGCGCATCCTCATCTTCCTCGCCGTCCTTCTCCTCCTCGGCTATCTCTTCGCGCAGTACGCCCGCCGCACCACCATGTTCTTCCCCTCGCGCGACGGCGACTGGGGCACCGCCCAGGACCTCTGGTTCACCGCGAGCGACGGCGTGCGGCTGCACGGCTGGCTGTTCCGCGCGCGCGAGCCCGAGGCGCCGCTCATCCTCTGGTGCCACGGCAACGCCGGCAACATCACCGGGCGCGCGCCGATGGCCGCCGAATTCGCGCGCCGCGGCGTCTCCGCCTTCGTCTTCGACTGGCGCGGCTACGGCAAGAGCGAGGGGGCGCCGAGCGAGAGCGGCCTCTATCGCGACGCGCTCGCCGCGTACGACTTCGCCGTCCGCACGCTCGGCGCCAAACCGGAGTCGATCGTCGCCTACGGCGAGTCGCTCGGCGGCCCCTTCGCCGCCTACATGGCTAAGGAACGCAAAGTCCGAGCGGTGGTCATCGAGAACTCCTTCCCCTCGCTCGCCGCACTCGGCAACGCGCTCTACCGCCCCGTCCCGCTCGGCTGGTTCGCGCCGCTGGCCATGACCACCACGCGCTGGCTCAACCAGGCCGGCGCGCCGGTGATGGTCATCCACTGCCGCCACGACGAGGTCATCCCCTTCGCCCTCGGCCGGCAGCTCTACGACGGCCTCCGCACGCCGAAGGAGATGGTGGTTTGCGAGCGCGGCGGCCACTGCGAGATGGCCTCGGTCGAGCCGGAGCGCTACTACCAGTCGGTGGTCCGGTTCGCGACGCGCTGACGCGTTATCATCGGCCACCACATGGCGTTCCACTGCGTCCGCTGCAATCGAGAGCTCGACCCGTCCTTCAAAGCGTGCCCGCACTGCGGCGAGCCGATCACCGATTTCACGCGCGAGTACGCCGACAAGCCGATCGACGGGAAGTACCGCATCGTGGAGCGCCTCGGCGCCGGCGGCATGGGCGACGTCTACAAGGTCGAGCACACCTTCCTCGGCGCCATCCGCGTCATCAAGGTCATCCGGCCGCAGATCTCCGGCAGCGGCGACGCGCACGACCGCTTCCTGCGCGAAGCGCGGATGGCGACCAAGGTCCATCACGCCAACGTCGCCACGCTGCACGACTTCGCCGCGCTCCCCGACGGCTCGCACTACATGGTCTGGGAGTTCATCGACGGCGAGAACCTGGCGCAGGTGCTGCGCCGCCGCGGCATGCTCTCCGCGCGGCAGGCGGTGGAGATCATGAAGCAGTCGCTGGCCGGACTGGAGGCCGTGCACCGCGCCGGCATCGTCCACCGCGACATCAGCCCCGAGAACCTGATGATCACCCGCGACGCCGACGGCCTGGAGCGCGTGAAGATCATCGACCTCGGCGTGGCCAAGAGCGACGACGCCGACGGCACCATGACCAAGACCGGCATCTTCGTCGGCAAGCTCCGCTACTGCTCGCCCGAACACCTCGGATTTCTCCCCGACGGCGAAAAGATCGACGGCCGCGCCGATCTCTATTCGCTGGCCATCGTGCTGGTGGAGATGCTCACCGGGCGGCCGCCGTTCGAGGCCACCTCGCCGCACGAGTACATCCTCCACCACTCGCGCGAGAGCGCGCTGAAGCCGATCGACCTCGGCAACGTGCCGGAGGGATTGCGGCCGGTGGTCTCGCGCGCGCTGGAGCGCGACCGCAACAAGCGCTTCGCCACCGCGCGCGAGTTCGCCGAGGCGCTGGGACGCGTGGAACTGCCGGTGCCGATCGACGCCGATGCCACGATGCGCCTCACGCCGGCGCCGGACGCGGTGACCATCCGCACGCCGCTGCCGGCGGTGCGGACGCAGATCGACTCCGCGCCGACGCCGCTCGCCCGCCCGACCGTCGCCGCGCCGCGGCCCTCGCCGCCGCCACCGCCGATCATCCCCGCCGGACCAGCGGTGCCGCCACCCACGTCGGCGTCGCGCAGCGCGGCGCCGCTGCTCATCGGCGTCATCGTCTTCCTGCTGGCGGTGATCGCCGTCGGCGCCTGGTTCGCGCTGCGCAAGCCGGCGCCGCAGGTGGCGCAGAACACGGCGACGACGCAGACCGTCGCGCCGCGGCCGGTGGCGGCGCCGCCGCAGTCGACGATGAACGTCACGGCGCCGACGGAGACGACCGCTTCGGTGGTCACCACTACCACCGCGCCGCCGCTCGTGGTTCCGCAGCCGCAGCCGACGACAACGACCGGAGAATCGCGCCAGGCGCGCGGCGGTCCGCCGAGGTCGGCGCCGCCGCCGGTTCTTCAGCCGGCGCCGGTCGTCGAAGACGAGCCGCTGCCGGAGCCGGCGCCCGAGCCGATGTCGTTCCCGACTTACACCGAAGGCGGTTCGTCGCTGGCCAACGAATCGGCGCTGAACGTGGCGAAGATGAACCTCCGCAACGTGCGTCAGGTGTCGGTACACGGCCCCGGCAACCCGCTCCTGACGCGGCAGCTCATCGATCTGCTCACCGACAACGGGCTGGCGGTCGTCGAAGGCGCCGACGTCGTCATCAGCTTCCAGGGTCACGTCGACCGCGGACGCCTCGGCCGCAAGCGCCGCGCGGGCGAGGTCACCATCACACGCCACGGACGTCCGGTCCTGCGCTACGTGCTGCCGGCGGAGGAGTACCGCGTCGGCGACAATCCCGCCGAGGCCTTCAGCCGGATCGTCGGCGAACTTTTCGAGAGGTGAAAGCAATGCAGGACGGAGCTCCTCCGCCGCCGCAGGCGGTCATGCTGCAGATGTTGATGGGGATGTGGGTGGCGCAGATCGTCAGCGCGGTGGCGCAGCTCGGCGTGCCCGACCGGCTGGCGGACGGCGCGACGTCGCTCGACGACCTGGCGCGCGCCTGCGATGCCGACCGCGAGGGGCTTCGCCGCCTCCTGCGCGCCGCCGCGACCCTCGGCGTGGTCGCCGAGAGCGGCGGCGGGTTCTCGCTCACGCCGCTCGGCACGACGCTGCGCTCCGACGTCTCCGGCTCCGTGCGCGACTTCATCATCGCCGAAACCGCGCCGGGCCACTGGCTGCCGTGGGGCCTCTGCGCCGACGCGGTGCGCCGCGGCGGCTCGACCGCCTCCGACGCGCTCGGCGTGGCCGACGCCTGGGAGTACTACGCACAACACGAGGAGGAGCGGATGCGCTTCGCGCGCGGCATGAGCAACCTCTCCGCGCTGGTGTCGGCGGACGTGGCGCGCGTCTACGAGCCGGGCGAGGCGAAGGTGATCGTCGACGTCGGCGGCAGCGAGGGCGTGCTGCTGCGCGGCCTGCTCGACCGCGCCCCCGGCGCGCGCGGCATCCTCTTCGACCGCGCCGACGTGGTGGACAACGTGAAGCCGGCCGAGCGGGTGCAGATCGTCGCCGGCGACTTCTTCGGCGACCTCCCGCCCGGCGCCGACCTGTACCTGCTCAAGTCCATCCTCCACGACTGGCCCGACGACCGCTGCGAGGAGATCCTGAAGAACTGCCACCGCGCCGCTGCCCCGAACGCGCGGCTCGTGCTGGTGGAGATGCTGCTCCCCGACGAGGGACCGTCGCCCGTGACCTTCATGGACATGAACATGATGGTGATGCTCGGCGGCCGCGAGCGCACCGCCGGCGAATACACGGAGATGCTGGCGCGCTGCGGCTGGAAGGTCGAGCAGGTCGTCCCCACCGGCGGCCTGTTCAGCGTGATCGAAGCGCGGCGAACCTGACGGAGCGCCGGCGTCCCGCCGGCTGGCCCGCAGGCGTCCTCGCCTGCGCACGGCGGCGGGACGCCGCCGAGCCAGCCGCCGGGACGGCGGCGCTCCTCTGGCCAATTACTACGCGCGGCGTTTCCAGGTTGACTCGTCGCGTGATTGATGGACGACACCAACAACAAGAACGAAGGACTTCTCGACCACGTAAAACACCGAGTACGGGAACTTGCGCAAGAGTGCCCGCCGAAACCTCTTGTAGACCAGCGGGTAAATCTGCGGGTATTCGACCAGGGTCGCGTAGACACGTTCAAGTTCGACAGCGAATCGTTCCGATAGCATCGGCGAGATATCGCGGAATCCGGTGATCGCTTCGGCGATGTCCACTCGAGCCTCGCGAGAGACAAGGAGCTCGAGTGTCACTTCCCGCCAAGCAGTTCGTCTTTGATTTCCCGCCAGGGCCGAGCGGACGAAGGATCGCTGTAGTAGGCGGCCAAACGACGGTCCAGCTCTTCGCGAACGTCGTCGCTGATCGGTACGGCTTCCGGGACTTCAACGAGGCTATCCCAGATCGCTTCAACGAGTTGCAGCCGTTGATCCGTGGGCAGCTCGAGAAGCTCAGCGAGATTTTTCACGAAGCGATTGTATCAAGCGCGCGGCGCGACGATGGCGCTGGTGGCGTTCGCGCCCCCTCGCGTGTCCAACCCCCAGGAGGCATGCCATGAACGTCCGTTCGCACAGCGCACTCGAATCGAACATCAACGTCACGCCGCTGGTCGATGTCTGTCTCGTGCTGCTCATCATCTTCATGGTCATCGTGCCGACCATCGTCACCGGCATCACGGTCAAGCTGCCGGTCGGGAACGGCGATCCGGTCGGGAAGCTCGACGAGCAGCTGGCGATCACGGTGAAGGACGACGCGACCGTCTATCTCGGCGCGCTGGCCGTGCGGCGCGAGCAGGTCGCCTCGGAGCTGGAGCGCCTGCATGCGCAGTCGCCGAACCGGCCGGTGGCGGTGCGCGGCGACAAGACCGTCGCCTACGGCGAGGTCGCGCGGGTGCTCGGCGCCTGCCGCGGCGCCGGCTTCACCGACGTCCGGCTGATCACGACGAAGCGGGCTGACTAGCGCCCGCCTCCTGCTGCAGCCCCTGCAGCAGCGCGAAGAAGATCGCGCGGATCTCGCGCACGTCGAACGGCATCGGCCGTCCGGCGCGCTGCGCCAGCAGCCGGTCGCGCACCATCGCCTCGGTGGCGCCGAGCAGGGCGGAGGCGAGGGCGTTTTCGTTCAGGTCGGAGCGGAAGGTGCCGTCGCGATTGCCCCGGTGGATGAGCACGTGCAGCAGGTTGTCGAACTCGACGAAGCCCTGCGACAGGATGATCTCCGAGGTCGCGCCGCGGATGCGGCGGCCCTCGAAGAGGAGGAGGTAGGCCAGCGCCGGGTCCTTGCCGAAGGCCTCGGTGACGCACTCCAGCACGCCGGCCAGGGCCTCGCGGGCGTCCTTGGCCGCCATGACCACGCTCTGGATGACCTGGTTCAGCTCGCGCCAGTTGTCGTTGAAGATGGCCTCCAGCAGGCCGACTTTGCTGCGGAAGTAGCGGACCAGCTGCGACTCGGAGGTCCCCGCCTCGCGGGCGATCGCGGCGGTGGAAGTCTGCTCGAATCCGTGCTTTGAGAAGAGCGACTTGCCGGCCTCGAGCAGGCGCTGCCGCGAGGTTTGGGTGTTGTCGAAGTCGGACGACGTCATTGGCGCGTCATCGTACCGCAACCAGCCGCGACTTGTGAAATAACTTGTTTGTGGTAGCGTTACGACTGGATGTGAGTAGCGATTCAACCAGACCCGCTCCGCCGAGCTCCGGCAACGCCAGCTTCAGATCTCGGCACGATTCCCAACCCTACCGCGTGCGTGCGAAGACGCACAGCTCACCCTCGGGCGTCGTGCCCGGCGTGCTGGCGCGGGGCGAGAGCGGGCGCTGACGGAGGGCGGCGGGTAACCGCCGTCCTCCGCGGCTTTTCATCCGTCAGCTTTCCACCAGCGCCCGCAGCTGCCGCGACGCCACCGTCAGCATCGCCAGGTCGACGCTCTGCGCGGCGCGAAAGTCCGTCGTGGTCTGGTCGATCCGCTCGACCATCCGCGTGCGCGCCGCCAGCCACGGCTCGATCGGCTCGCGCGCGCCGTTGGCCTCGGCCAGGACGCGGGAGGCGAGGATGCTCTGGTAGTTGAACAGGTCGTCGATGACGGCGGAGACGGCCACCTTCTGCCACGGCGTCTCGGCGGCGATCGACGCGCCGGCGGTGCGCAGGCGATCGAGCCCGAAGCGCGTGCCGACGCCGAAGTAGACGCGCGCCACTTCCTCCACGTTGCGGCCGCGCGCCAGGCGGACGATGTCGAGCGCCGCGGTCAGCACGCCGAGGCTGGCGATGCGGTAGGCCAGCCGCTCAGGCACGCCCTCGCTCTCCATCTCGCCCTGCCGCGCCTTGACCGACGCCAGCAGCGGCGCCGGCAGGATGTCGTGCAGCTTGTCGCAGATGGCGGTGATGCACGGGCGGAACTCGGCGACCGCCGCGGCGGTGTCGAGCGTCTCGTAGCCGCTGCGCAGCAGCCACTGCGTGGCACGCTCCAGGAGGCGCCCGGTCTCCAGGAACATCTCGGTCTGCGTCCGCGCGGCGATCTGGTTGTCGAGCGACTCGATGCCGCTCCAGAGCGATCGCAGGTCGTACGACTCGCGGATGATGGTGAAGGCGCGCGCCACCTCGGCGGCGGCCTTGCCGGTGTCCTCCCCCATCTGCCAGACAAACGTCGGCCGGACGCGGTTGATGATGTTGTTGGTGACGTAGGTGGCAATGATCTCGCGGCGCAGGCGATGCCGCTCGATCGCCGCGCGGTAGCGCTCGCGCAGCGGCGCCGGGAAGTAGAGCAACAGGTCTTCGACCAGCAACGGATCGTCGGGGAGGTTGCTCGACAGCAGCTCGGCGTAGAGCACGATCTTGCTGTAGGCCATCAGCACGGCGAGCTCGGGGCGGGTCAGTCCGACGTGCGCGACGTGGCGCTCGATGATGGTCTCGTCGTCGGGCAGTCCCTCGATGGCGCGATTGAGCTTGCCGGCGCGCTCGAGCGCGCGCATGAAGCGCGCCTGCTCGTCGAGCACCGACTCGCCGAGGGAGTTGGTGACGGAGATGGCCTGCGTCTGCTCGTAGTTGTCGCGCAGCACGAGGTGGCCGACCTCGTCGGTCATCTCGGCCAGCAGCGTGTTGCGCTCCCCGATGCCGGCCAGCTCGCCGCGCTCGATGGCGTCGTAGAGCAGGATCTTGATGTTGACCTCGTGGTCGGAGGTGTCGACGCCGGCGGAGTTGTCGATGGCGTCGGTGTTGATGCGGCCGCCGGCCAGGGCGAACTCGATGCGCGCGCGCTGGGTGAATCCGAGGTTGGCCCCTTCGCCGACCACGCGGACGCGCAGCTCGCGCGCGTCGACGCGCAACGCGTCGTTGGTGCGGTCGCGCGCGGCGGCCTGGTCCTCGTCGCTGGCCTTGACGTAGGTGCCGATGCCGCCGAGCCAGAGCAGGTCGGCGCGCGCGCGGAGAATGGCGCGAATGACCTCCGCCGGCGCGAGCGTCTTCTTGTCGAGATCGAGGAGGCGCTGCACCTCGTCCGAGACGGTGACGATCTTCTCCGCGCGCTCCAGCACCGCGCCGCCCGGCGAGAGCAGCGCGGTGTTGTAGCCGTTCCAGTTGAGGCGCTGGTCGAAGAGGCGCCGCCGCTCGGCGAAGCTCGCCGCCGCGTCGGGCTCGGGGTCGAGGAAGATGTGCGAGTGGTTGAAGGCGGCCACCAGCCGGATGGCCGGCGAGAGCAGCATGGCGTTACCGAAGACGTCGCCGGACATGTCGCCGACGCCGACCACGGTGAACTCCTCGCGCTGGATGTCCGTGCCGAGCTCGCGGAAGTGGCGCTTCACCGCCTCCCACCCGCCGCGCGCGGTGATGCCCATGTCCTTGTGGTCGTAGCCGGCGCTGCCGCCTGACGCGAACGCGTCGCCGAGCCAGAAGCCGTACTCCGCGGAGACGGCGTTGGCGTAATCGGAGAACGTGGCGGTGCCTTTGTCCGCGGCGACGACGAGGTAGGGATCGTTCTCGTCGCGGCGGACGACGTTGGGCGGCGGGACGACCTGGTCGCCGCGCAGGTTGTCGGTGATGTCGAGCATGCCGCGCAGCAGCGTCTTGTACGACTCCACGCCTTCCTTCTGGAAGGTGGCGCGGTCGCTCGACGGGTTCTTGATGACGAAGCCGCCCTTCGAGCCCATCGGCACGATGACGACGTTCTTCACGTTCTGCGCTTTCATCAGGCCGAGGATCTCGGTGCGGAAGTCCTCGCGGCGGTCGGACCAGCGGATGCCGCCGCGCGCCACCTTGCCGGCGCGCAGGTGGATCCCTTCCATGGTTGGGGCGTAGACGAAGATCTCGAACAGCGGCCGCGGCTCCGGCAGGTCGCGGATGGCGCGCGAGTCGAGCTTGAAGGAGAGGTACGGCTTACGGTTGAGGACAGACAATCCTGTCTGTCCTTCGTCCTGGACAGGCAGGATTGCCTGTCCTCCACTTTGCCAGTAGTTGGTGCGCAGCGTGGCCTCGATCAGCGTGACGTAGAGGCGCAGGATGCGGTCTTCATCCGGATTGCGGACGTCCTCAAGCGCGTCTTCGATCTGCGCGCGGATGTTCATCGCCGCCATCTCGCGCCCGCTCGCCTTCCCCGCCTCGCCCAGCGACGGATCGAAGCGCGTGTTGAAGAGCAGGATGAGCTGCCGGGCGATGGCGGCGTTGTTGGCCAGGGTCTGCTGGATGTACGCGTCGCTGAGGTTCACGCCGACCTGGCGGATGTACTTGCAGTAGGCGCGCAGCACCACCACCTCGTGCCACTCCAGTTCCGCGGCGAGGACCAGGCGGTTGAAACCGTCGTTCTCCGCGTCGCCTTTCCAGACCCGGACGAACGCCTCCTGGAACTTCTGTTTCACCGGCGTCAGGTCGTCCTGCATCCCCTCGGCGGAGAGGCTGAAATCGCGGATGCGCACCGGCTGCGCCGCGCCGCGAGAGTGCACTTCGAACGGCTCCTCGGCCAGCACCTTGAGTCCCATGTTCTCCAGGCGCGGCATGATCTCGGAGAGCGGCACGGGCGGGCCGGCATGGATGATCTTGCAGTGGAACTGCCGGTCGACCTCGTTGCGGCTGTGGCGGTAGAGGTCGACCACCAGTTCGCCGGTGGCCAGCACGTGCTCGACGTGCTCGATGTCGTACAGCGCGGCGCTCTCGGTGAAACGCTCGGCGTAGGCCATCGGGAAGGCGCGCTTGTAGCGGCGATGCAGCTCGATGCCATGCTCCTCGCCGCGCTGCTGCGTGAGCGCATCGCGCAGGCGGTCGCTCCAGGTCAGCGAGACGTCGCTGATCTCCGCCTCCAGGCGCTTGACGTCGACGTCGGGAATGGCGTTCGGCGTCCAGACCACGAAGAGGCCGCGCGCCAGCGGCGAATCGGTCACGTGGTCGTAGACCTGCGTGTCGCGGCCCCCGAACCGCTCTTCGAGCAGCGTCTTCGCGCGCTCCTTGAAGTCGGGCGTGTAGCGGTCGCGCGGCACGAAAACATAGCAGGCCACGAAGCGGCCGAAGACGTCGTTGCGCGTGAACAGCGCGACGCGATGGCGCTCCTGCAGCAGCAGGATGCCGCGCGCGATGTCGTAGAGCTGCTCGTCGGTGATCTGGAAAAATTCGTCGCGCGGGAACGTCTCCAGGATGTCGACCAGCGCCTTGCCGTTGTGGCTGCGCGGATCGAGACCGGCCTTCTCGATGGTGCGGTTCGCCTTGAGGCGCAGCATCGGAATGTCGCGCACGCTGCGGCTGTAGGCCGCCGACGTGAAGAGGCCGAGGAAGCGGTCCTCGCCGATGAGATTGCCGTCCGGGCCGTAGCGCTTGATGCCGATGCGGTCCATGGTCACCGCGCGGTGAATGCGCGCGCGGCTGTTTGCCTTGGTGATGATGAGCAGGTCTTTCTTGCGTGCGTAGTCGCTGAATTCGGTGGTCAGCGGCGCGGTGCCGCGCTGAACGGATTCGGTGCGTACAGCGCGCAGAATGCCGAGGCCCGTCTCGGGCAGCGGCGGGAGGTAATCCTTCCCGTCGCGCGTCTCGAAGCCGTAGCGGCGGTATCCGAGGAAGATGAAGTTTCCGTTGTCGAGCCAGCGGAGGAACTCGCGCGCTTCCTTGACCTCCTCCTCGGGCATCGGCAGCTCGGCGGTCTCGAGATCGGCGATCTCCTTCGCCAGCTCCCCACGCATCTTCTTGAAGTCGGCGACGGCAACGCGCACTTCATTGAGCACCGTCTCCAGCGCGGCGCGGATCTTGTCCAGCTCCGCCGGCTCGGTCTCCTGGTCGATCTCCACGTGCATGTACGACTCGACGATGGTGTCGCTGGAGGTGGCCGCGGTCGACTCCAGCTCCAGCCGCTGTCCCGTGGCGTCGCGCCGGACGTGCACCACCGGATGCAGCAGCAGGTGGATGTTGCGCTCCAGGCGGTTGAGCTCCGCGCTGACGGAGTCGACCAGGAACGGCATGTCGTCGTTCACCACTTCGATGACGGTGTGCTCCAGCGCCCAGTTGTTCGTCTCGACGGTCGGGTTGAAGAGGCGGATCCGGGCCTTGCCCGGCTCGCGCACCTCGCCGAATTCCCAGAGCGAGAGCGCGCCGCCGAGCAGCGTGTCGAAGGAGGTGTAGATGATGTCGTCGGGCGAGACGAGGGCGAAATAGCGCCGGACGAACTTCTCCGCGCTCTCCCCCTTGCCCTCCGAAACGCGCGCGCGCGCCTCGGTGGCCAGCCTGTCGACGAGATCGGTCTTGCGGTCTTCTGCGGTGAGGGTCATTGCGGCGCGAATCATACCGCTGGCCGACTCACCTATCCTTCAACCGGGGCGCTCCGCAACGGCCAGCTGGTCAGGCTCCCGAAGATCGCGCCCGAGAGCATCAGGAAGCTGAACAGGCCGAGGCCGGACGCGTAGCGGACGCCCGAGAGGTCGACGATCAGCGAGGCGAGCGAGAACGCCGCGCCGAGCGCCACCGCGCTGGCGAAAATCCAGTGCCTGACCGCGGCCCGCTGCGTGCGCAACACCATCCACTGCGCGAGGCCGAGGACCGTGCCGGCGATGAGGCCGATGGTCACGAAGCTCACCGCGCGCATGCCGGTGCCGAGCTGCGCGATGCGCGGATGCGTCCCGGTGAGTAACGCGCCGCCCTCCTGGACGACGGCGATCCCCAGCGCCAGGCCGACCGCCGCGCCGGCCACGCTGGCTGCGATCCACCAGCCCGGCTTGGCCAGCAGGCGGCGCAGGCCGGCCGCCTGGAAGACGCCGAGCACGCCGCCGATGATGCAGGCGATCAGCGCGGTGCCGATCGCGGCGTTCAGCAGCCGGCCGACCGGATTGCCGAGCAGCGGTCCGGCGACGAGGCCGCCCGCCAATCCGAGAGTCGTGAGCAGGGTCCACTGGGCAGATTGACGCATGGCAGCACCTCCGTTCGCGCGAGTCTAACGCCCCTCACCCGGCCCTTCGCTGCGCTCAGGGCCACCCTCTCCCCGCTTCGCGGGGCGAGGGGCACTCGATGTGAGTCGCACGCGACCATGGTTGACATGATTGGCAAAATTTCCAGATTGAATGCCACCATGGATGACTTGAATTGAGCAAGATCTGTCATTCATGAATCCATGGTTTTCGCTATACCCAAAAAAGTTGACATTGACTCGGCAATCACCCGTGTTGAAGTCATCCATGGATACATCCAAGGCCAGGTTTTCGCGATCGATAGCTGCCATGGATGACTCGCAAGTCAACACTTCTGACTCTCATATCATCCATGGATTCATGAATGGCTGAACTCATGACAAGCGAGCAGTCGGAAGTGCCATTCGAGTTAACCATGGGTTCAGCCGATCGGCGGGCCGGGTGGGATTTCCGGCGGTTTGGGCTGCGTGCGCGGCTGGTCGGGGCGCTCGAGGAAGCGCTCGATGTCGTCACGCAGAGAATGACGATGCGCGAGCTCCGCGGCGTCGTGCAGGCCGGCGTCGCCGAGGCGTCCCGCCAGGCGGCGCAGTCCTTCGCTGGCTTCGGCGCGCACCTGAGCGTCGGCGTCGCGGTTCGCGGCGAGCTCCATCAGGCGCGTGGCGGTCAGGCGCGCGGTGGCGCGTGTGATCGCGCCGCGGTAGCCCATCTCGCGGCGGGTGACGACGTCGAAGATGTCGTCGAGCAGGTCGTTGAAGCCGGGGTTGGACGGGTTCTCGGCGTGGAACTGCGCCAGGCGCGCGGCACGGCGCGGGTCGAGCAGCGCGCCGAGGGTGATGTCGGCGGATGACGTCGCGGCGCTGACCGGGTCGAAGGCCGGCGCGGTGCGGTGATCGAACAGCTCCGCGGTGCCGCTCTCGTAGCCGTAGGCGCGCGGCGGGATGATGTCGATCAGCCGCTGCGGGAGCTCGAGGAACGACGAGTCGAGCGTGGAGACGACCGCGGCGATCGCCTCGAGCTGCCGCTCCGGCGCCACGATCTTGCGCACCGGCTGCGGCGAGACCGCCCCGTTCTCCTTCACCGCGTAGGTGTAGTCGATGCCGCCGATCGACTTCGCCGCCGCCTCCAGCTGGTAGCGATGATGGAGATAGAGCGGCACCAGCATCTCTTCCAGCGACGACAGCGGCGTGCCGACCGGCACGTTGCGCAGGCCGAACTGCGACAGCGCGATGCGCCGCACTTCGATCTCGTGCTTCAGCATGTCGATCGGATCGCCGGGCGAGTCCCACACCGAGCCGTTCGGATGCGCCGCGCTCACCGGTCGCGCGTCCGGATCCTTGACGAACAGCGGCCCGCCGCGCGCGAGTCGGTTCAGCTCCTCCTCCTCGTTCGCGCCGGGCGGGAACTGCGCGTAGGTGTAGCGGATGGCGAACTTGTCGTACGCGCCGATGCCGGTGGTGTACGCCTCCGAAAGATCGAGCTTGCCGCCGACGATCTTCACCAGCGGCGCCGGGTAGTCCATGACCGAGGCGCGGTTGGTGCTCGACGCGGCCATATTGTGGTCGAGGCCGAGCGTGTGCCCCACCTCATGCGCGGAGAGTTGGCGGATGCGCGCCAGCGCCATCAGCGACGGCGAGGTCTTCGGGTCGAGCTGCGACAGCGCCTCGTCGTGCAGCTCGTCGTACTGCGGGATCAGCCCGCGCGCGATCATCACGTCCTGCCGGATGCGCAGCGATCCGAGGAGCACGTTGCCCTTGATGATCTCGCCGGTGCGCGGGTCGGTCACCGCGGCGCCGTACGACCAGCCGCGCGTCGAGCGGTGCACCCAGTTGATCATGTTGTAGCGGATGTCCATCGGATCGGCGCCCTCGGGGAGCACCTTGACGATGAAGGCGTTCCGGAAGCCGGCCGCCTCGAAGGCCTGCGCCCACCACGACGCGCCTTCCACCAGCGCGCTGCGGATCGGCTCCGGCACGCCGTTGTCGACGTAGTAGACGATCGGCTTCACCGGCTCGGAGACCGCGGCGCTGGGATCTTTTTTCTCCAGGCGATGGCGCGAGATCCAGGTCTTCTCCAGCGGCCCGGTGAACGGCGAGGCGTAGTCGTAGAAGTCGACGCCGAAGACGCCGACGCGCGGGTCGCCGCGCCGCGGCTTGTACCCCGGCTCCGGCAGCGCCACGAAGGAGTGATGCGCGCGGACCGTCACCAGCGACGGCACCGGCGTGACGCCGCTGATCAGCGGTCCCGGCCGGTCGTGCGTCTCGAAGGTGAGGATGGCTTCGACCTCGGTGTTGCGCGGGAACGACTTCGTGCGCGGCATGTAGATCGCGCTGCGGTTGCGGTCGAGCGCGTAGCCGCCCTGCTGCGATCCACGCAGCCGCGCGGCAACGCCGTTCTGGTCGCTGAGAAAGAAATCGGTGGCGTCGACGGTGACGCCGCCGCCGTCGCTCTTCTCCACCTTGAACGACCAGAGCACCGACTGCGCGAACGACTCCTCGACCGCGCGCCGCTCGTTCGCGTCGTCGCTGATGGCGCGGAAGCGGTAGTTCGGCACCACCATCAGCACGCGCGGGCCGATGCGGTCGAAGCGGACGATGCGCGTGTCACCGATGTTGTTGCGATCGAGCCCGATCGGATTGGAGCCGACGCCGGCCGGCAGCGAGGCGACGTAGATCATCTCCTCGCCGAGCCGCGGGATGGTCAGCATCAGCTTGCCGTTCGGCTCGTCCCACTGGAGGGTGAGAAAGCCTTCCATGCGCTGGGCGGCGGGCTTCTCGGGGGCGGGCGCCGGGGCGGGTGGGGGCGGTGTTTGCGGCGCGGTGGCACACGAGCAGAGCACGAGCAGGGCGAGCGCGAAGCGTTTCATGCGCGCGATTCTATGCTGCCCCTCACCCGGCCTTCGGCCACCCTCTCCCCGCTTCGCGGGGCGAGGGGCACTGTTGCACCAGCGTCCTTCGCCCCGCTTGCGGGGAGAAGGTGCCGCGAAGCGGCGGATGAGGGGCCGCCCGTCACGCCGGCCCGAACGACAGCGCCCGCATGGCGACGCCGAGGTCGCGCGCGTCGGTGCCGAGGTGCATCTTGGCGGGGTTGAGCGTCTTGTCGATCGATAGCTCGAGCACGTTCGGCGCGCCGGCGGGGGCGGGCGCCACCTCGTACGTCTTCTCGTAGTCCTCCTCGGTGATGGCGATGCGGTCGATCTCCTTGCCGTTCATCACCACCACCACCGTCGGGTGCTGCGGCACGATCTCCGGCGCGATGCTGAAGCGGAAGCGCAGCAGCGCGGTCCCCTTCTCCGGCGGCAGCCGCGTCACGGAGTGCGGACCCATCCAGCGCCACTCGTCGACGTCGCTGCGTTCGGGCAGGTGCCAGCCTTCGCCGAACTGCGGCAGGCGCGTCATCGGCGTCAGCCCGACCGCGAAGTAGTGCCGACGCGCAATGTTCCAGAGCCGGCCGCGCTCGCGGCGGAAGACCTGCCCTCCCTCCGGGTGCGACGCGTCGACCTCGGAGATCAGCATGGGGCGCCGTCCCATCGTGGAGATCGGCATGGCCCGCTCGTCGAGCACGCGGCCGAACTGCACGAACGGCGCGAAGTACTGGACGAACGGCACCATCTCGTGCGCGACGAAGAGGAAGTCGCGCCGCGGGTCGATCACGTCGTTCACCGCGCGCGCCGCCAGCACCGGCGGCGACACCGTCCTTCGCACCTCGGCCAGCGCCGGCAGCGTCCAGACGAAGAACGCGCCGGTCAGCGCCGCCCCCACCGCCCCCTCCCACCGCACCCGCCCGCCCGTGGCGCGCGCGATGCCGTCGGCGGCGAGCAGCGCGAACATTGGGATGTAGCCGATGGAGAAGCGGCTGACGCTGAAGCGATCCAGCATGAGCCAGGCGAGGATGGCGAACGGCCCGAAGGCCAGCGCGAGATCGAGGATGGCGCGGTCACGCCGGCGGATGGCGCCGGCGATCGATATGAGAACGAACAGAGTGGTGATGACGTTCAGCACCGGCTCGCCGTACTGCTTGACGAAGAAGCGGTCGAGCAGCCGCCAGAGCGGCGGGCGGCCCGGCGCGCGGAAGGAATCGACGGTCGAGATGTACTGGCCGTGCGCGCGGACGGTGTTCAGGTAGCCGCGCCACGTGCCGGTGGCGGCGATGGCGGAGCCGAAGGCCGTGCCGATCACGATCACCATGATCGCCGCGGCGAGGACCACGTCGCGCCACGACGCGCGCGCGCGATGCCACGTGGCCAGCCCGGCGGGGAAGAGTCCCACCAGCAGGTTCTGCGGGCGGATGCCCGCCGCCAGCGCGAGCAGGAAGGCGCCGAGCAGATACGCCTTTGAGTCGTTTTGGCCGCGGAAGAGGAAGGCGACGGCGAAGACCACCAGCACCACCGACGGAATATCGCTGAACGCGGTGCCGCCGAAGAACCAGACGTTGGGGAAGAAGGCGCAGAGCGCGCCGGCGATCGCCGCGGTGCTGAAGCGGAAGCGCAGCTCGCGCGCCAGCATGAAGACCGCGGGAAAGAGGAGCATCCCCGCCACGAGGTTGATCGCCTGCAGCGCGCGGAAATCATCGGTGATTACGAAACGAACGAGTTTGGCCGCGCCGACGTAGACGGGGAAGCCGGGCGGGTGCGGGTGGTGGTTGGTGACGTCGTAGCCGCGCATGCCGAGGCAGAAGAGCACCTCGTCCCAGTCCCAGAGGGAGCGCGCCATGGCGAGGAAGCGCGTCGCGGCGCAGAAAGCCGTCAGCAGCCAGTAGATGACGCGCTCAGTGCGAGTCACTACCGCCCATACGCCTCGTAGAATTTTCCGCCCTTCACCGCCAGCCGCCGCAGCGCCGCCGTGGGGTTGAAGCGCTTGCCGTGCTTGAGCGAGAGGTCGTCGAGCCGCGCCAGGATGTACGGCAACCCGAGCGAGTCTGCGTAGCGCAGCAGCCCGCCGCGGAACGGCGGAAAGCCGGTGCCCATGATCATGGCCAGGTCGAGCTCCGCGGCCGTGGCCACGATCTTCTCCTCGAGGATGACCGCGGCCTCGTTGACCATGGCCAGCACCATCCGCTCCACGGTCGCTTTCGGCTCGGCGGGATGCGGGGAGCGGATGCCGAGCACCTTGTAGACAGACGAATCGGGTCCTTTGCGCTTGCCGCCTTCGTAGAGGTAGAGGCCCTTGCCGTTCTTCTTGCCGTGGCGGCCGTCGGCGTAGAGCTTCTCGACCACCACCGAGGCCTCGCCGCGCTCGCCGAAGGCGGCGCCGAGGATCTTGGCCACCTTCGCGGCGACGTCGATGCCCACCTCGTCGAGCAGCGCCATCGGCCCCATCGGCATCCCGAAGTCGAGCATGGCCTGGTCGATCGACTCGATGCTGTTCCCCTCTTCCAGGAGAAAGCCCGACTCGTTCATATAGGGGCCGAGGATGCGGTTGACGACGAAGCCGGGGCCGTCGTTGCAGTAGACGACGGTCTTGCCCATCTTGCGCGCGAAGTTGGCGACGGTGACCATGGCGGCGTCGGAGGTCTTCGCGCCGCGGATCACTTCCACCAGCGGCATGCGGTCGACGGGATTGAAGAAGTGCATCCCGACCACGTTCTCCGGTTTCTTCGCCTTGGCCGCGATGTCACTGATCGGGATGGTCGAGGTGTTCGAGGCGAAGACCGCGTTCTCCTTGGCGCGCGACTGGAACTCGTCGAGCACCTGCTGCTTGATCTCCAGGTTCTCCACCACCGCCTCGATCACCAGCTCGCAGCGCTCGAAGCCGCTCCAGTCGGTGGCGCCGGTGATGCGGGCCAGCTTGCGGGCCATTTCGCCGCGGGTCATGCGGCGGCTGTCGACCTTGCGCTTCCAGATGCGCGCGGCGGCCTTCATGCCGCCGGCAATCGCCTTCCAGTTGATGTCGCGCATCCGCACCTGCGCCTCGGTCTTGTCGGCGACGAGCTGCGCGATGCCGCCGCCCATCACGCCCGCGCCGAGGACGCCGGCGTCGGTGACCTCGAGCGGCGCGGCGGGGATGCGCTCCTTCTTCGACTCTTCCATCAGGAAGAAGAGGCGGACCAGGTTCTGCGCCACGTCGCCCATGATCAGCGGCGCCACCGCCTCGACCTCGCGATCCAGGCCACGCTCCACGCCGCGCGACATGCCGTACTCCATCACCTCGATGGCGGCGAGCGGCGCGGGGTAGTGCCCGCGCGTCTGCTCCATCACCGCCTTGCGCGCCTTGCTGAAGATGATGCCGCGCGCGATCGGATTGCCCTCCACCAGGAACCTGGTGCGCGTGCCGCCGCGGCGCTTGCCGCGCGCGGCGAACTGCCGGGCCACGTCGAGCAGGATGCCGGCGGGGACCACTTCGTCCACCAGCCCCATCCGCTTGGCGCGCTTGCCGTCGATGACCTTGCCGTTGAGGATGATGTCGAGCGCCGCGGGAAGCCCGATCAGCCGCGGGAGCTTCGTGGTCCCGCCCCACGCCGGAAAGATCCCCAGCTTGACCTCGGGGAGTCCGATCTGCGCCTTCGGGCTGTCGGACATCACGCGGTAGTCGCACGAGAGGGCGATCTCGCAGCCGCCGCCGAGCGCCGCGCCGTTGATCGCCGCCACCGTGGTCTGCTTCAGCTTCGAGAAGCGATGAAAGACCTGCTGGCCAAGCCGCGTGTACTCCTTCGCCTGCTCCGGGCTGGTGGCCTTGCCGAACTCGCTGACGTCGGCGCCGGCGATGAAGATCGACGGCTTGCCGGAGGCGATGATGATGCGCTTGATGTCGGCGGACTTCTCCATCTCGTCGACGACGGAGGCGAACTCCAGCATCACGTTGGAGGAGAACTTGTTGACCTTTTCGCCGGGGAGATCGAACCAGATGACGGCGAGGTCGCCCTCGCGCTGGATGCGGAACGCGGAGGCGGTGCCCGGCGCCGCCTCGAGGGTCGCGGTCATGCCTCCGACACCTCCCCGGTGTACAGCTCATCGATGATGTGCTTGTACTTGGTGTCGATGACCTTGCGCTTTACCTTCAGCGACGGCGTGATCTCGTCCTCGTCGATGGTGAAGTCGCGCGGCAGCAGGGCGAAGCGGCGGATCTTCTCCTGCCGGTCGAGGTTGACGTTGAAGCGGTCGATCTCGTCCTGGAAGATCTTGCGCACGCGCTCGTCGGCCAGCAGCGCGTTGCGATCGCCGACGTTCACGCCGATCGACGCCGCGTCGCGCTCCAGCTTCTCGAAGTTCGGCACGATCAGCGCCGCCAGATACTTGCGGCGGTCGCCGATCAGCACCGGCGTGCCGACGTACGGCGAGCTTTTCAGCAGCGCCTCCAGCGGCTGCGGCGCGATGTTCTTGCCGTAGGCGTTGATGATGATGTCTTTCTTGCGGTCGGTGATCTTGAGGTAGCCGTCCGCGTCGATCTCGCCGATGTCGCCGGTGTGGAACCATCCCTCGGGGTCGATGGCCTGCGAGGTGGCCTCGGGGGCGTTCCAGTAGCCCTTCATGATGTGCGGGCCGCGGCTGAGGATCTCGCCGTCGGCGGCGATGTTCACCTCGACGCCGGGGATCAGCGCGCCGACGGTGCCGAGGCGGCGCTT
>Ga0157377_10000052_pt1 | contig 89846 bp, 92 predicted proteins | sample M55metaG_FD_121116 | JGI IMG/M metagenome (GOLD analysis project Ga0157377, IMG submission 121116) | Miscanthus rhizosphere microbial communities from Kellogg Biological Station, Michigan, USA - M5-5 metaG | ecosystem: Host-associated > Plants > Roots > Rhizosphere > Soil | place: USA: Michigan... | reverse complement strand
GGCCATGGCCAAGATGGCCGCCACCGAGGGCGCGCAGCAGGTCATCGATGCGGCGGTGCAGCTCTTCGGCGGCGAGGGTGTGCGCAGCGGCCGCGTGGTCGAGTCGCTGTACCGCGAGATCCGCGCGCTGCGCATCTACGAGGGCGCGACCGAGGTGCAGCAATTGATCATCGCCCGCGAACTGCTGAAGGATGCTTCATGACAACCTCCGCCCACGTGGACACCTTCTGCGCGCGCAACCTGCCGCCGCGCGAATGGTGGCCGGAGTTTCGTTTCGACCTGCCGGAGCTTCAATTTCCCGAGCGCATGAACTGCGCGCACGATCTGCTGGACCGCTGGGTCGAGCAAGGCGACGGCGACCGCCCCTGCCTCATCGGCAGTGAGCTGCGCTGGACCTACGCGCAACTGCAGGCGCAGGCCAACCGCATCGCCAACGTGCTGGTGCAAGACATGGGCCTCGTGCCCGGCAACCGTGTGCTGCTGCGCGGCGCGAATTCGCCCATGCTGGCTGCCTGCTGGTTCGCGGTGGTGAAGGCCGGCGGCGTGGCGGTGGGCAGCATGCCGCTGCTGCGTGCCAAGGAGCTGACGCAGATCGTGGTCAAGGCCGAGATCAGCCATGTGCTGTGCGACGAGCGGCTGGCCGATGAGATCCGCCTCGCGCAGCCGCAATGCCTCACGCTGAAGCAGGTGATGTTCTTCCACAGTGCTGCGGCAGATGGCCTGGAAGCACGCGCCGCGACGAAGCCGCCTACCTTCACCAACGTCGACACCGCCGCCGAAGACGTCTGCATGATGGCCTTCACCTCCGGCACCACGGGCACGCCCAAGGGCGCGGTGCAGTTCCACCGCGACGTGATGGCCGCCTGCGGGTGCTGGCCCAAGCATCACCTGCAGGCCACGCGCGACGACACCTTCATCGGCAGCCCGCCGCTGGCCTTCACCTTCGGACTGGGCGGCCTGCTGCTCTTTCCCTTGTCCATCGGCGCATCCAGCGTGCTGCTGGAGAAGGCCACGCCCGACGTGCTGCCCGCGGCCATCGCCCACTACCGCGGCACGGTGTGCTTCACCTCGCCCACGGCGTATCGCGCGATGGCGGCCACCGTGAAGAGCCACGACATCTCGTCCCTGCGCAAGTGCGTGAGCGCCGGCGAGACCTTGCCTGCCGCCACGCGCAAGTTGTGGAAGGACGCGACGGGCATCGAGATGATCGACGGCATCGGCTCGACCGAGCTGCTGCACATCTTCATCTCGCACACCGACAAGGAGGCGAGGCCGGGTGCCACCGGCAAGCCGGTGCCGGGCTACACCGCGGCCATCCTTGACGATGAGTTGAAGCCGCTGCCGCCGGGCAAGGTGGGAAGGCTGGGCATCAAAGGCCCGACCGGCTGCCGCTACCTCGGCGACGACCGGCAGAAGCAGTACGTGCAAGGCGGCTGGAACCTCACGGGCGACGCCTACCTGGTGGACGAGGATGGCTGGTACGTCTACCAGGCACGCACCGACGACATGATCGTGACCGGCGGCTACAACATCGCCGGCCCCGAGGTGGAAAGCGTGCTGCTCGCGCACCCGGCGGTGGCCGAATGCGGCGTGATCGGCGCGCCGGACGAAGAGCGTGGGCAGGTCGTCAAGGCCTACATCGTGCTGCGCCCGGGCTACACCGGCGACGATGCGATGTGCAAGACGCTGCAGGACTACGTCAAGCAGACCATCGCACCCTACAAGTACCCGCGCAAGATCGAGTTCCGCGATGCGCTGCCACGCACCGAGACCGGCAAGCTGCAGCGTTTTCGCCTGCGTGCCGAGGCGGCGGGAGGCAAGGCATGAAGATCCTCCAACCCGCGGGCTGGAAGGCGCCGCGCGGCTACGTGAACGGTGTCGCGGCGAGCGGCACCACGGTGTTCGTCGCCGGGCAGATCGGCTGGAACGCGCAGTGCGAATTCGAGAGCGAGGACTTCGTCGCGCAGGTGCGGCAGGCGCTCTTGAACATTCGCGAGGTGCTGGGCGAGGCGGGCGCCAGGCCCGAGCACATCACCCGCATGACCTGGTACCTCACCGACAAGCGCGAATACATCGCGCGCGGCAAGGAGGTAGGGGCCGTGTTCCGCGAGGTGATCGGCGTCTATCACGCCGCGATGAGCGCGGTGCAGGTGGTGGCCTTGATGGAAGACAAGGCGAAGGTGGAGATCGAGGTGACGGCGGTCGTTCCTGGGTGAGGGGCAGTTGCGCGTTTGGACCGGCGTTCACTGGCCGCTTGGGTCAGTGCTTGTCGGCCGTGCGGGCTGAGCCCTTCGATACCTCAGGACAGATCTGTCGAAGCCTGTGGCGAAAACCAAAAACCGTTCGGGCTGAGGTATCGAAGCCTCGTCCGCGGGTGGCGGCTTCGATACCTCAGCCCGAACGGAGTGGAATCGGCGCGCGAAGGCGTCGGCAGGCCTGTCCTGAGGTATCGAAGGGCACAGCCCGAACGGGACAGGGCAATGGATCTCCTGTGCGGTCGATGCGCCTGGCAAGCCACGCGGATGCCCAATCAGAAGTTCGCCGTCAGCGTGAGCCTCACGCTGCGTGGCTCGACCGGATGGAAGTGGATGTCCTCCACCGGCGCCGTTTCGCCCTTGAGCTGTGACGCGTAGAAGTAGTCGATGTCGCTTGCCTTGCGGTTGAAGAGGTTGAACACGTCCAGCGCCACCTTCACGTCGCGGTTGATCCGGTAGCCGGCCCGCATGTAGGCCAGCGTCGTCGCCTTGGATCGCCGCGAGTCGTCTTCCACCAGCGGCCGCGGCCCGAAGTAGCGCAGCTGGAATTGCCCGAACCACGGCCCGAACTCCGTCACCGTCGCACCGAAGGAAGCCACCGTGCGGATGGCGCCGGGCACGTGGTTGCCGATCGGATTCGCATCGGTGAAGCGTGCGCTCGATACCGACAGGTCCGCATCCAGCAGCAGCCACGGGCGAGCCAGGTAATGGTTGTTCCACTCGATGCCGTGCCGCCGGCTGGCGCGGTTGGGTTCGGTCTCGCCGGCATCGCCCACGAACACGAGCTCGGAGCCCAGCGACAGCTGCCACAGCGCGAGCGAGCTTTGCAGGCCCGGAATGATTTCCGTGCGCAGTCCCAGCTCGCCGCCTCTCGAACGCACGAGTGCATCGACACGCTCCACCGGGTCATGCGGCACCTTCGCCGTGACCGTGGCCGTCGTGCCGCGCGCATCGTTGCTGTGAAAGCCCTGGCCATGGTTGGCGAAGAACTCCGTCTTCTTCCACGGCCCGAAGATCAGCGACAGCTTGGGCGAGGCGATGCCCGCGCTCGCGTGGCCGCTGTTCCCGGCGATGGAGCTCGCCACCTTGAAATCGAAGCGGTCGGCGCGCAGCCCGGCGACGCTGCGCAGCCAGGGCGTCCACTGCGTGGAGTTCTCGGCATACACGCCGAGGCTCGTCTGCCGCACGCGGCTTTCCTGCGTGGTGGACAGGCGCTGGCGCTGCGCGGTGGCGTACAGGCCGACGGGGTCGAGGCGGTCGTGGCGCAGCTGCAAGCCGACCGTGGTGGTGCTGTCATGGCCGGCCATCGAGGTGTTCCACACGCGGCTCGCGCCGAGGCCGAACACGTCGCGGTTCTCCGCCTGTTCGAACTGGTCGCCGTTGATGGGGTCCTCCGCGAAGAAGGTGAAGTCCGAGAAGAGCTTCAGGCGCGAGCGGATGGCGTAGGCATTGGCGCGCCATTCGCCGTCATCGACAGTTTGGCGGTGCGAGGCCGACAGGCTGAACCGCGAGGTGTTGCCGCCGTCGCTCGCGTCGAGGTTGCCGAAGCGGCCGATCAGGCCGGCGTCGACGGCGCGCGGCGGCACCTGGTCGGTCGCGTTCCAGCCGGCGTCGTAGGCCATGGCGGTGATCGAGGTCTGTGCGGTGTCGCTGGCCGCCGAGTAGCGCAGCACGCCATTGAGGCGGTGGAACTTCTCGGGCGAGTCCCAGGGGCCGTCGTTGTGGGCTGCTTCGAGCGCGTAGAGGAGCTGTCCGGAGCCCGCGGCCGACGAATTCGCGAGCAGCGATCGCCGATAGCCGTTGCCGCCCACCGTGAGGCTGCCGATGCCACGCGGCAATGTGTCCTGCAGGTCGATGTGCGCCGCGCCTGCCGATGCGAAGTCGCCCTCGTCGGCAAAGTACGGACCCTTCTTGTACGAGATGCGGTTGACGATTTCGGGGATCAGCCAGTTCAGGTCCGAGTAGCCGTGCCCGTGCGCATGCGTGGGCATGTTGACCGGCATGCCGTCCACCCAGGTGGCGAAGTCGGTGCCGTGGTCGAGGTTGAAGCCGCGCAGGAAGTACTGGTTGGCTTTCCCGTCGCCGCTGTGCTGCGTGACGATCACGCCGGGCACGAACTCCAGCACTTCCGCCGGGCGCAGCGTGGGCCGGCTTTCCAGCAGCTTGGCCGTCACGCTGCCCTGGCTCGCGGCATCCGACGTGCCGATGGCGTTGACATAGTTGCCGGCGATGACCACCTGCGGAAGCAGTTGGGCGGCGCCTGCGGCGAGTGTCAGGTCGGTGGCTGCGGCGTTTGTCTCCTGGGCGATGGCCACGCCGCCCTCGAACCACAGGGCAGCGACCGCGATGCCCGCGGCTCGAAGAATGGGGGTCAAGACAGCGCGCTCCAGAGATCGACGCGCGACCTTACCGGCGGCATGCGACCCGTTCATGACGACGCTGTCATGCGGCCCGATCTGCGCACGGTGCGGCAGCTTGGCCCGGTGGGCCGTTGAAGATGAAGACGTGAGCAGTTCCATGGTGAGCGCAGAGGTTCCAGCCCTCTACGCTCACCGCCGGGTCTTGGATGCAGCCCGGCCTGGCCCCTGGCCTTCAGGCGTCCGCGCAGCCCGCGGCGCGGGACAGCAGCAGTTCCTTCTCCTTCAGGTTGCGGGCGAGCCCCGCGGCCTTCTCGAATTCCGCCCGCGCTTCGCTGCGCCGGCCCAGCTTGGCCAGCAGGTCGCCGCGCACGCTGGGCAGCAGGTGATAGTTCTTGAGCGCCGGCTCGGCGAGCAGTTCGTCCACCAGTTCCAGCCCTGCCGCCGGCCCGAAGGCCATCGAGATGGCCACCGCGCGGTTCAGCGACACCACGGGTGAGGGCGCGAGCTGCGAGAGCGCGTCGTAAAGAGCGGCGATGCGTGCCCAGTCGGTCTCGCCGGCCATGCGTGCCCGGCCATGGCAGGCCGCGATGGCTGCCTGCAAGGCATAGGGCCCGAGGCTGCCGCCCAGCGCCTCGGCCCGCTCCAAAGCCGCGAGGCCGCGGCGGATGAGCAACTGGTCCCACTTCGCCCGGTTCTGGTCCAGCAGCAGCACCGGCTCGCCGCCGGGGCCCACGCGCGCGCGCGAGCGCGAGGCCTGGATCTCCATCAGCGCCACCAGCCCGTGCACCTCCGGCTCGCGCGGCGTCAGCTCGGCCACGATGCGGCCCAGGCGCAAGGCTTCCTCGCACAGGGCAGGGCGCATCCAGTCGTCGCCGGCGGTGGCCGAGTAGCCTTCGTTGAAGATGAGGTAGATGACCTCGAGCACCGAGGCCAGCCGCGCCGGCAGCTCACCGGCGCGCGGCACCTCGAAGGGCACGTGCGCCTCGGACAACGTGCGCTTGGCGCGCACGATGCGCTGCGCGATGGTGGGCTCCGGCACGAGAAAGGCCCGCGCGATTTCGTCGGTGGTGAGGCCGCCCAGCATGCGCAGCGTGAGCGCGACGCGCGCCTCGGTCGAGAGCACCGGGTGGCAGGCGGTGAAGACCAGTCTCAGCAGGTCGTCGCCGATGTCGTCGTCCAGCAGTTCGGTGAAGTCCACGCGCGCCACCTCCTCGCGCAAGGCCATCTCGTGGCCGAGCTCTTCGTGCTTGCGGGCCAGCAACTGCTGCCGGCGCAGCCAGTCGAGCGCGCGGTTCTTGGCGGCGGCGGTGAGCCAGGCGCCGGGGTTGTCGGGCACGCCGGTCGCAGGCCAGGTCTCCAGTGCGGTGAGCAGCGTGTCCTGCGCCATCTCCTCGGCCAGGCCGACATCGCGCAGCATGCGCGCCAGCGCGCCGATGATCTTGGCCGACTCGATGCGCCAGACGGCCTCGATCGCGCGGTGGGTGGGGGAGCTGCTCATCGGTGGTGCCTCGATCGGGCGGTTGGCATTGGAGCGACGGTGTGCATCGGGTTTCTCCCAGGTTGGGCGTCGGGCCTCGCGGTGTGGTCCGTGGCGGCCCTCATCTGCACGACGAACGGGCGCAGCCGGAATCGACACGACTGTCGCACAGCAGTTGCGGGGGGATGCCGCCGGCCAGGCTCGCTGCGGTGCATCGGACAGGACAGGAGGGCGTCGCTTTTCGTTGAATTTTTTCGCATTGGTGCCGCTGTGAATCTCCTTAGACCCCACATTGCCTGCCAATTTCGTGAGCTTCGCCCGTTCCAGGAATCACCTTACTTGAACAAGACCAACCATGCACAAACTTACACTTCGAGGATCCGCCTCGACCCAGTCTTCGAGTGAGCACGTCAGCCAGCCAGAGCAAGGCGGCGGCACGCGCAGTGCCTCGACGCAGCGTCCTGACCACGTTGAACTTCAGGGGCTCGCTGCGGGACGCTCGGGCCGAACGGCCGAACGCAGGAGCACGATCGAGGATGACTCCGCGCCCGAGGGATCCGGCAGTGGGCATTCGACCCCCACGAGCTCGATGCGTCGAAATGCCGATCTGGCCGGGTCGATCAGGCGGGCGCTCATTCCGAGCCGCACGTCCGAGGAACCGTCCGTGACTCTGGCGCACTTGCTGGCAACTTCGAGCGCTCGTTCGGACAGCTTCCGCGCGATCGACATCATGGCCGCGGGGAGCAGCGCGCCAGTGCGGGAACTGGAGCACGGCCCTCTGCAAGCGGGCTTCCCCACGACGATCCCCGCCTGGGAGCTGGCGGTGCACCAGGAGCGCAATCGCCCCGTCGACACGAGGCTGGTTGCCTCAGTGCTGAAGGACGTCCGAGGCGTCGGCATGAACAACGTCGGCGAAAGTCACCATGACGTGATGAGTCGCATCACGCCCGATCACGTACGCAACTGGCGCAAAGGCATCGGGCTGACGGATCACGACATTGCCACCATCGAAAACAACTCACGCACGATCGGCCGCTTCATTCCGTCGAGCTCGACCCTGTTCAACCTCGTGAACTATGGCGTCGTTCCGTGGCTTCCGAACATGGGCTCGAAGGACCCGACGACCAACGCATTCATCAGCATCGGCATCGCTGGCGTCCTGCAACCCCTGGCGACCGCGCTGGCCCAGACGCCGATCATCGCGGCCTTGGATACGTGGCGCAAGAAGATGGGGCCCACGATCGCTCTCGACAAAGGCGTACACGCGCGCCTCACACCGCAGGCGGCGGGCGCGCAGCTCCAACAGGCCGTTGGCGAACTGAAGGGCGTCCAGGCGGAGATCGAGACGCTCTTTCGCGAGATGGCCACGGCTTACGTCGTCCCGCTGGGAGAGGGTGCGATGAGCGAGGAGCAGGTCAACGCCACGGTACAAGCGCTCCATGCGGACACACACCACGAGCAACAAGCAGACTTCATTGCGCGCCTGACGGCCCTCGGCCAGAAGAGCCTGGATGCGGAAGGGGACGTGCGTGAAAGTTCCGATCAACTGCGCATGAGTACCGGGGTGCAGGATCGCCAGTGGCAATCGACCAAGCAACAGATCGCCCCACGCATCGCGCGCGCGGCCACCTCCTACGTCACGCCCATCGGGCGAGCGATTGAGCGCTCCCTCGAGATGAAGCCCACACCGTACACCACGGTGGCGGCAGTCGGCGCCGCGGCCGTCTCCGTGGCGTGGCAGCACTATGCCGCTGGCGAGGACGAGGTGCACGGCGCCGCGAGTGTGGAAGAGAAGCTCAATATCGCCTACGGGACCAATTACCTCAAGCCCGAGGGCAAGGAGGCGCTGCGGCGCGGCGGCGAGTTCCAGCCCGAACACGTCGACGAGGCCGCCCTGCGCGCGCTGGCTTCCGGGCCGGCCACGCAGATGCTGGATCGCGTCCGCGCCATGCTGCAAGGCCAGATGGACGCGCTGTCGCCCAGCCACCCCGAGCACGCCGCGAAGATCGCGGAGTACGAGCACGACTTGCAGGCACTGGCCGATAACGCGCTGAGGGACCTGACACCCGGCGGCCAGGCGGAAAAGCTGATGCACGAGGTCATCGGCCGCGGCGGCGACAGCCATCCTTTCAAGTTCGCCGCGCGCGAGGGCTGGAACAAGTTGACCAAGCTGGAGATCACAGCCCAGATCGGGCAGCGTCTGGGCGTCGCGTGGATGCTCGGCGGGGCCGGCAACGTCGGTGCCACGGCGGGCGGTCGCCTGGTCAATGCGCTCAACGGCGGGTCCAGCAAGGCGTCGCTGCCTATCCAGTTCGGCGCGGCCACCTTGTCCACCGCCATGGGCGCCGTCTCGGCGGTGACCAACTTCATGCCGGTGAACGTCAAGAACGAGCGTCGAGCCGATCCGGACAAGGTCTCCGTGGGACGGCAGGTCCTGAACTCGGTGGCGTCGCCGCTGTGGCAATTGCACCAGCACGTGGCGGCGAAGGCCAGCGCCCTGGTCGCCGAAGAAGCGGCTGCCGCGAAGCCCGCCTCGGCGGCGGCGGCTGCGGAGGACCACGCGCAGCGCGCCGGCGAACAAGGCTGACGCGGGGACAGTGACTTGCAAGCCTGGCTGGACGCGCTTTTGACGTCCTGCCAGGCTTCAGAGGCCAGACGCCGCCGTCAACTTCAGCAGAAGGTCCAGCCGTGATCCGCGGCGAATGACCTCATCAATTCGCTGGGCGCGTTCTTCCGGCGACAGCGTGTCGTCGTTGTTGATCGCTTGTCGCGCCTTGAACGTCTCGATGTCCGCAACCGGAACCAGCTGCCGGTTGCTCGACTGCCGGAAGCCCGACAGATCGTTGAGGCTCGCGAGAATCCGCCGTTGCTCGGCGTTCGTGCCACCGAAGTTCACCGTGAACTGCAGCGTCTTGCGACGGACGTCCGCCGGCAGCGAGTTCTTCCAAAGCAGCGGCGATTGCGGGATCAGTGGCGACTGCCAGATCACCCGAACGCCCTTGGCAAGATCGGGAAAGTCGCGTGTGAAGAACTGAAGCTCTTCGGTGTTCGCCGTGGCGACATCGACGTCTCCCTTGGCCACCATCGAGAGGTTCTTCTGGTGGTTCGAGCTCAGGGTGGACTTGAAGATGGCGTTCACGTCGTTGATGCCATTCTTCTGGAATGCGTAGTAGTACGGCACCAAGTGGCCCGAGGTGCTCTTGGGATCTCCGTCTCCGAACCTCAGTGTTTTCGCGTTTTGCAAGACATCCGAGAGGCTGCTCAGCTTCGAGTCCTTGGGGACGATGAGCACGGAGTAGTAGCCATGGTTCCCTTCCTTGGTCACCATCTGGGCGAACACGGCACCCACGCCCGACTCCACGACATCCAAGGCGGGCGCGTTCCCCATCCAGGCAAAATCGATCTCGCCCTTCTTGAAGGCGGCGACCAGTTCCTTTGCTTCGCCGTACACGCGCAGGTCCACCGGGTGATGCAGATGGGTGCCGAGCCGCTCCACAAACGGTCGCCACGCCTCCTTCATCTGATCCGCCGACCTCGTTGCCATGACAGCAAAGGCCAGGCTTGCAGGGGCGCCCCCCTGTGCGCCTGCGCCGCTGGCTGCGCAGGCGCCGGCAAGCATGAAGACAAATGAACGACGAGAAAATTTCGGCATGGGTACTTCCTCCCAGCTTTTCGCCGGGAAGCCTCGTTAAAACCGTCGGTGGGGCGGTGGAACGTCAGGCCGGCACGATGGATACGCCTCGGCCATTGAGGCGCAGCGTCACTGGATCACCCGTGACCCACGACCTGCTTGTCTCGGCACAGACCACGAAGATTTGCCCGAGTACTGTTGCGATACTGAGTTCTTGGAAGCTGCCCAGATACGCTTGCTTTGATACGGTGCCCTGCAGGCCGCCTTGGGTGCTGGATGTGTCCAGTTCCCACGCCTCCGGGCGAATGGCCGCCTTGATCGGTCCAGGCTTCAGCCGGTGCTTGGGCTGAATCTGCAGGGTGCCAACCTGGACCGTTCCGTCAGACATCGATTGACCGTCGAAGAGCATCGCCTCGCCCATGAACCCAGCCACGAACTCGCTTTGAGGCCGTTCATAAAGATCCTGGGGCGAGCCGGTTTGCGCAATCGTTCCTGCATTCATCACGATGATCTGGTCGCTCACCGCCAGGGCTTCGCTCTGGTCGTGCGTCACGTAGGCCACGGTCAGCCCCAGGCGCTGTTGCAGCAGGCGAATCTCTTCGCGCATTGAACGCCGAAGGCGCGCGTCAAGGTTGGACAATGGCTCGTCGAACAGCATGACCGAGGGCTCCAAGACGAGGGCGCGGGCCAAGGCCACGCGCTGTTGCTGCCCGCCAGACAGCTCGGCCGGAAACCGTGCGTCCAGATCTGTCAGTCCGACTGTCTGCAGCGCCGAGCGAGACCGCTCCAGGGCCTCCTTCTCATCGACGTTGGACACGTCGAGCCCGTAGCTCACGTTTTCCAGAACCGACATGTGCGGAAACAGTGCATAGCTCTGGAAGACCATGCTCACGTTTCGCTCGGCCGCCCCAAGGGTGGTCACGTTCTTCCCGTCGATCAGGATCTCCCCCGAGGTGGGAGATTCCAGCCCAGCGATCATCCGCAAGGTCGTGGTCTTGCCACAGCCTGATGGGCCGAGAATCGTCGTCAGCGTGCCCCGGGGAATCGTGAAGTCGATTCCCTTGACTGTCAGCGGCGACTTCTTGTCCCCGTAGCGCTTGGTGACGTTGCGAAATTCGATGCCTGCGTGACTCATGGTTGGATCGTTGTGTTGGTAGTGCTTTTGCTGCGAAGTGCCTGGCGCCGTCCCAGCTTTCGATCGCCGACCACCCACTGGATCAGCGCCGTGATCAATGCCATGAGCACAATGAGAACGGTGCAATAGGCCAGGGCCACGCCGTAGTCCCCGCTGGTGACGCGGCCGATGATGTAGGTGGTGGAGAGTTCGTTTTCGGCCGTGACAAGGAAGATCACGGCTGAAACCGTGGTCATCGACCGCACGAAGCTGTAGACGAGGGCGGTGGCGATCGCGGGCTTGAGCAGCGGCAGTACCACGCGTCGCAAGGTAGTGCTGGTGCTGGCACGCAGCATCGTGGAGGCTTCGTCGAGCGAGCGATCCAACTGCTTGAACGACGCTGTTCCGGCACGCACGCCCACGGGCAGATTCCGAAAGACGAAGCAAAGGACGATGATGACCGCGGTTCCGGTGAGCTCAAACGGCGGCACGTTGAACGCCAACACGTAGCTGACCCCGAGAACCGTGCCAGGGATGGCAAACGCCAGCAGTGCACCGAACTCAAACACGCCCTGTCCACGAAACGCATTGCGCGCCAGCAGCCAAGAGATCAGCAGGCCCAGTGCGGCGCACAGCGGCGAGGCGATACCGGCCAGCTTGATCGTCGTGATGAGCGAACTCCACGCCGTACCTGCCAACACCAGCCCGTGCTCCCCGGCCTGGATGTCAAATGCCGCCTTGAAGTGCATGAGCGTGGGCGTGTAGTCGCGTCCCCAGGTCTTGACCAGGCCGCCCGAGAATGCGAGCAGATAGACAACCACAGTGAATGCAAGCCAAGGAATCGCCACCCACTGGCATGCCCGACGAACGAGTGCCGGCAGAGGCATGGGCAATCCGGCGTCGCCCTTGCCTGACACCGTCGTGAAGTTCCGATTGCCCAGCAGCCGCCGCTGTGCAAAGAAAACCAGCAGCGCGAAGCCGGTGAGGATCAGCGCCAGCGCTGCGGCCAGCCCCTGGTCCAGCTGAGCGCCCACGATGGCAAAGTAGATCTCCGTGGACAGGACCGAAAACTGGCCGCCCACCACGATGGGGTTCCCGAAGTCAGCGATGCTCTCGATGAAGCCGACGAGGAAAGCATTGGCAAGGCCCGGCTTCAGAAGCGGAAGCGTCACGGACCAGAAGGTCTGAAGCCGGCCCGCCCGCAAGGTCTGCGCAGCTTCCTCCAAAGACGGGCTGATTCCTTGGACCACCCCGCGCATGATCATGAATGCGATGGGGGTGAAGGCAAAGAGCTGCGCCAGCCAGACGCCGAACCAGCCATAGAACCAGCGCGTCGGCTCAATCCCGAAGGCCCATGACATTGCCTGGTTGAACACGCCGGCGCGGCCGAAGAGAAGGATCAGGCCAAGCCCCACGACAAAGGGCGGCGTGATGATGGGCAGAAGTGCCAGCGCATTGAGCGGGCGCTTCAAGGAGGCATTTCCGCGCTCGGCCAGGAGCGCAATCATGGTGCCCAGCACCGTCGTGCCGGCGGCGGCAGCAAGCGCGAGAAACACGGTATTCCAGGCCACACCGCAACGCCCGCCACCCGTGAGACATCCCAGCCCCCAGACCCGCTGCGTTCCGATGCGCTCCAGCAGCGCGGAGAGCGACGCGCTGCCGCCCTCGTCCAAGAATGCAGACAACAGTACCTTGCCCACTGGGAACGCGACCAGCAACAACAGGAGGGCCGCACAACCGGTCACCGCGCACGACACGAACAGGTCGCCCCGGAAGAGTCCCAGGCGCGCAATGCCGGCACCAAGCAGCATCAAGAGGGCCAACAGTGCGGCCAACCCGCCCCACCCCAGGCCCTGCTGTCCGCTGGGCAAGTCACCGAACACGGCCTGGAGCCATCCGAAGGACCAGCCCCCAGCGCCGATGAAAAAGCCACTCCCCAGGATCCCGACCAGTCCGACGATCGATCCAAGCAGCAAGAAGGCGCCTTGCTTGCGGCTGGGCTTCATCAAGGCACCGGTGGCGGCAAGCAACAGGCCACCGAAGCCGACCAGGAGCCACACCTTGCCTTGAAACGCTGCTTGCATCAGGCCGTTGGCGGTCTCCCCCGAGCCGAAGAGACCGCTCACGGACCCCCACAAGGTGTGGGCCTGCAGGAAATACCACGGCAGGAGCACGTAGGCCACCAGGCCCAGCAAGATCCAACCGTAGATCGCGCGCTGAGTGCGCTCCAGGAATGTGGTGTTCATCGCTTCACTTCGGCTGACGTCACTGCGGCTGGGAAAAGACGTTGCGCTCCCAGTTGACGATCAGGCGACGACGCTCCGCTGCACTGCCGTACTTGGCGTAGTCGTAGTCGATCAGCTTGATCTTCTTGAGGTCCGGCGCCTTGGCATCCAGCGGTGTCGCAGGGTTCGAGGGAATGGTGTAGACCTTGGCCGCATAGCCGAATTGCTGCGCTTGAGGCGACAAGGTCCAGTCGTAGAACTTCTTGGCGTTTTCCAGGTTCTTCGCGCCCTTGACGATCGAAATGGATGCGAGTTCCGCCCCCGTTCCGTCGGCTGGAGTCACCGATTCGAGAGGAAAGCCCTGCTGCCTTTCACCAGGTACGTCATGGACGAAGCAGATCGCAATGGCCGCCTCGCCGCGCGCGGCTGCTTTCAGAGGCCCGAGCCCCGAACGCTGATACGTGGAGATGTTCTTGTGCAACTTGCCCAGGTAGTCCCATGCCTTGTCCGGCCCCATCAGCTGCACGAGCGTTGCGATGGCCGTGTACGCCGTCCCCGACGAGGTCGGGTTGGCCATCTGGATCTCGCCCTTGTACTCGGGCTTGATGAGGTCCGCCCAGGTCTTGGGGGGCGCGAGCTTCTTCTTGGCCAGCAATTCCGTGTTGTACGCGAAGCCCAGCGGGCCCATGTACAGGGCCACCGTGTGATAGTGCGACTGCGCGGCTTGCCGTTGCGCCCACGGGTATAGCTGCGTGAGCAGCGGTGACTTGTACTCCATCGTGACTTCTTGCTCGGCAGCCAGGATGTGCGGGTCGCCAGTGCCGCCGAACCACACGTCGGTCTTCGGGTTCGAGCGTTCGGCCATGATCTGTGCCAACGCCTCGCCGGTGCTCTTTTGCACCATGTTCACCTTGACGCCGCTACTCTTGGAGAACGCGGCCTGAGCCATGTTGCACCAGTCAGCGGCTGCCGAGCAGATGACATTGAGTTGGTTTTCCTGCGCTTGGGCCGTTCCCATCCCAACGATGGCAAGAACGGCAGAAAAGACGAGGCCGCGTTTCACTTTTGATCTCCTGGGGTTGACTGTGGGCATGGCTGCAGAACCCAATGGAGCCGCAGTTGCATGAGAGATGCATTGATCGTCGCGGAAGGCCATGTGACCCACCAGGGGGAAACCCTGGTGAGAACTGGAAAGGACAATGAAATGTCGATGCCCCAGCGTGACAATTCACGCACGTGGCTCACCTTCAGGTTGCTTTCACCTTTCCTTCGCACTTGCCCGCTTTACGAAGCGGCGTCGAGGCTGAATACTGCGCAAGGGCCTGGGCTGGCGACCTGAGGCCGAGGCTCGGGGCGAATGGCGCTCACGCATTCCAAGGAGTACTCGGGCCGTGAAAATACTTCTCGTCGAAGACGATCTGGACCTCTCCAGCGCATTGAGCCAAGCCCTCGCGCCGGTCGGTCACCAGCTCATTTGTTGTGGTGACGGGATGGAAGCACTCGTCATGGCACGCAGGCAGCCTTTCGACGCAATCATCCTGGACCTGGGACTGCCGTCGCTCGACGGCCTGCAGTTCTTGCAGCGGCTGCGCGACGGCGAGTCCAAGACGCCCGTGCTCGTGGTCACTGCCCGGGGGGCGACCGAGGACAAGGTCAACGGCTTGAACCTCGGTGCAGACGACTACCTGTCCAAGCCTTTCGACCTCAGCGAACTGCAGGCACGCCTGAACGCCTTGCTGCGCCGCAGCCACGGCGACGAAGACCTGATCTGCGGGTGTCTCAGGCTGGACCTGGCGTCGGGTGTCTTCTACAACGACATGCGGCCGCTTGACCTGTCGCCTCGGGAGAATGCACTGTTGAGAGCCCTCTTGAGGAGCAAGGGACAAGTCGTCACGCGAGAGGTCTTGCACGATGCGGTCTTCGGATCGGAGGGCGACACGTCTGTCGACGCGATTGAGGTGCTTGTTCATCGCCTTCGCAAACGAATCGCCGGCGCCAACGTGGAGATCATGACGTTGCGCGGGGTGGGGTACCTGGTCATCGACGAAGCGATCGCAAAGTAGGAGCAATGAGTTGCCCTGGATCCTGAGGCTTCTGCCAACCGGCAAGGACCGGTCGATTCGACGCTTCATGTTGGTTGCCATTGCCTTGGCGCTTGCTGCCGTGGGCTTGGCCATTTCCGTGTTCGAGTACCAGGCAGCGACCGCCCAGCTGCGCGAGACGCGAGACAGGGCCCTCGGGCGAATTGCCGCGGGTTATTTGCGTTCGTTGCGCGCCCAGGACGCAGACACCTCCAAGATTCCGCCTTCTGTCTTCCAGGAGGAACTTGGGGCCACCGAGTTGCCCGTCCTTCGCTTTCGAATCAGCGACGAGCATGGCAACCTGCTGGGTGGAGACCCCAGTTTGCCGGCGAAGGCCATCAATGGCCGGGATCTCGGAGCGGCGCAGGCGAGGCTGTACGACGCAGTGGTTGCCGGCGAGAAGCTTCGCATCGCCCAAGTCCATGACTATCTGCTGTTGCGAGCGCAGGCACAGCCGGTCGTCGTCCAGGTGGCCGAATCCGAGGAGGCACGCGAGATCGGCGAGCATCGCCTGATGAGCGACATATTCAGGTTGCTCCTTCTGCGTCTGACCGTCGCAATGGGCTTGGTCTGGCTCGTGATCGTGGCGGCACTGCGTCCGCTGGAGATGCTCAGAGACGAGTTGCAGCACCGAAAGCCCAATGATCTGGCGCCGCTGAATCCAGAGCGGCCGCTGGAGTTGGCGCCGTTGGTGGCTGCGGTCAACACCTTGCTGCATGCGCAGCAGGAATCGATCGATCAGCAACGCAAGTTTCTGTCCGATGCGTCGCACCAGTTGCGCACACCCATCGCTGTGCTTCAGACCCTGGTTCAGGGCACCTTGCAAGGACACACCCCGGCCGCAGAAAGCCTGCCGAAGATGATGGGCATCATCGAGAGGACCACCAACCTCACCAACCAGTTGTTGTCGATGGCCAAAGCCGAGCAGCTCATTCGCCGCGGGGAACAAGGCGTGGTCCGACTGGACGCCGTGGCGCGCGAATGTGCCGTGGAGCTCGCTCCGTTGATTGCGCGCAAGCGCCTGGACTTCTCGCTTCAGGCCCCACCCATCCAGCGCAATCTCAATCCCTGGCTACTCGGCGAGCTGCTCAAGAACCTGCTGTCGAATGCGATACATCACTCCAAGCCAGGCGGCGAGCTCGGGATCGTTGTCCGGGAATTCAAGAACGAGCTGGAATTGATTGTCTGGGACCATGGCGGCGGGGTTGCCGAAGACGACGTGGAGCGCCTGTTTGAACCCTTCAACGCGTCCAAGGGCGGCACGGGCATCGGCCTCGGGCTGTCGATCTGTAAGCAGATCGCTGAATCAATGAATGGTTCGGTCAGTCTCTTCAACCGGGTTGAGGGCGGCAAAGTGACCGGTGTTGATGCCGTGGTGCGTTGGATCAAGGAGCAGGACGCGTCGCACAGCGTTTCGCCGGCTCCAGGGGCTGGTACAGCCGCTCACCGATCAAGCGCACTCTCTTCTTCGCAATGAAAGCGCTCCAGTTCCGCGCGGTGAGCAAGGCCTTCGTGGAGGGCAGCAACGCGCTGACTGAGGTCAGCTTCACCGCTCAGGCCGGCCAGCTCACGACCTTGCTTGGGCCGTCGGGAAGCGGCAAGTCCACCTTGCTGCGTCTGGCCGCAGGGCTGGAAACCCCGACAGCCGGATCCGTTCTCATCGGCCAGGAGCATGTCTGCGGACTGCCTCCCGAGGCACGCAACGTCACCATGCTCGCGCAAAGCAACCAGCTGTTCCCTCACCTGGACGTCCTTGGCAATGCCGCGTTCGGTCTGCTGCGGTCGGGCGTGTCGCGAGTAGACGCCCGCCGCAAGGCGGTCGAAGCGTTGCGCCTGGTCGGCCTGGATGGACTGGAGGACAGGTCTTGCAGCGAGCTGTCCGGCGGGCAGCAGCAGCGTGTAGCACTCGCGCGAGCGCTTGTCATCGAACCTGCCGTCGTTCTCCTGGATGAACCGCTGTCCAATCTCGATGATCGCTTGCGTCGTCAGATGCGAGAAGAGATTCGCTCGCTGCAGCAACGGCTCGGACTGACCGTTGCGTACGTCACGCATGACCAGGCCGAAGCCATGGCCATCAGTGACCACGTGGTCATCATCAGCCAGGGCAGATTGATCCAGGAGGGAACCCCGAGGCAGGTCTATGAACGCCCGATCAACGAGTTTGTGGCGAGCTTCATGGGGGACGCTGCACTCTTTGACGTCGTCGCCGGCCAAGACGGCATCGTGCGCTTGGGCCCATTGCCCGTACCGGCAGTGCAGACAAGCAAGAAGCCAGGTCTTCGATACCGTCTGATGGTCCGCCCGGAAGCCTGGCGAATGCTTCCAGCCAGCGCGCAAGGCCTTGCCGGCCGCGTCCTCCGTTGCGCCTACATGGGGCACAGGGTGGAGTACACCGTCGATGCAGAGGTCGGAACACTGTTGGTGACCACCCATCACTGCGAGGCATTGCTTCAAACTGGGGCCCCAGTGACGCTGCAATTGTCCGGCCACGGGCTCACGCTGTTCCCTGAAAGCGGGGCGGTGACGGCTGCCCCAGTCAGTCCTCGGAATGCGCTGGGAACTGCCGTGGAGCCCGAAACATCTGCCGGATAGCCTCCGGGCGCCAGGCAGCCCCTCACATTTCCAACGACAAGCTGTCGCATCAAACTCCAGCAGCTCTAGGGGTATCGAGGGCCGAAGACTGAACGAAGCTTGGATTCTTCAGACGCCGCAGCATGTGTCTTCTGAGCGGTACTCGAACCCTTGGCGCGATTGCGATCGTCGAGCCTAGACCGCGATCTGAAAGGTCGCGTCCCGCGCACCGGGGCAATCACCGTCGGTTCGCACGCCATGCAGTTCATCCCGCCCTTCCGACAGTTCGTCGCACGCCGTCTGGCGGCGACCTGGCCACTCCGCTATGGTGTGCTACATCACCAACACACCCACGGGCACCCCATGCCTTCCTGGAACAACGACCTGCCGATCTACCGGCAACTGGCTGGCCACCTCGCCGGCCAGCTGCTCGACGGTGACCCGCCCGAGGGCGAGGCGATGCCGTCGGTGCGCACGCTGGCCAGCCAGTACGTCATCAACCCGCTGACCGTGACCCGGGCCCTGCAATCGCTGGTGGACGACGGCCTCGTCGAAAGCCGCCGCGGCCTGGGCATGTACGTGCAGCCCGGCGCGCGCCGCCGCCTGCTGCAGGCCGAGCGGGCGCGGTTCCTCAACGAAGAATGGCCGCTCATCGTCGCCAAGCTGCGCCGACTGGGCATCAAGCCGCAAGACCTGGACTGGGAGCAGCAATGAACAACAACGACCACCTCATCGAAGCAAAGGCGCTCAACGTGCGCTATGGCCGCAAGACGGCCTGCGACGACCTGAGCTTCAGCATCCCCAAGGGCCGCGTCGTCGGGCTGCTGGGCCACAACGGCGCGGGCAAGACATCGCTGATGAAGGCGCTGGTCGGCCTGCTGCCGGCCGAGGGCGAGCTGAGCGTGATGGGCATGCAGCCGGCGCGCCAGCGGGTCGAGCTGCTGCAGTCGCTGTGCTACATCCCCGACGTGGCGATCCTGCCGCGCTGGGCCCGGGTGGACCAGCTCATCACGCTGATGTCGGGCCTGCATCCGCGCTTCTCCGCCGAGCGTGCACGGGCGCTGCTCAAGCGCACGAGCGTGGGCCTGCGCGACAAGGTCAAGACGTTGTCCAAGGGCATGGTGGTGCAGCTGCACCTGTCGCTCATCGCGGCCGTCGACGCTCGGGTGATGATCCTCGACGAGCCGACGCTCGGCCTGGACATCCTCTCGCGCAAGTCCTTCTACGAGATGCTGATCGACGAGTGGTGCGACGGCGAGCGCACCGTCATCATCTCCACCCACCAGGTGGAGGAGATCGAGATGCTGCTGAGCGACGTGATGATCCTCAACGAAGGCAAGCTCGTGCTCAACATCAGCCTGGAAGACGTGGACCGCCGCTTCGTCGCGCTGAGCCACGACGCGCTGAGCGCCGAGCGCATCGCGGCCGCCCATCCGCTGCTGCGCTACCGGCAGCAAGGCGAGGCGATCGCATTGTTCGACGGCGCACCAGCGGCGGACATCACCGCGCTCGGCCAGCGCATGCGACCCAAGCTCGTGGATCTTTTCGTCGCACTCACGCGCGCCCCCGAACTCGACCGCACGGTGGCTTGAACCACCGGCTCAGGAGAACCTTTCCATGACGACCTTCAAGACCCTGCTGCAGCGCGAATGGATGCAGCACCACCGCGCATGGCTGACGGTGATGTTCATTCAGCCGCTGGTCATCCTTGCGATGTTCGTGTTCACCGAGAAGAGCCACATCTTGCCGCACGAACCGCTGCTGCTGCCGCTGGCGGTGGGCACCATCGTCGGCACGACAGCCTTGGTGTTCTTCGTGACTTGGATGGTCACGTTGATCCAGGCCACGGGCCTGGCGCGGCGAGACCACCAGGATCGCTCGATCGAGTTCTGGCTCTCTCTGCCCGTCTCGAACACCACGAGCGTGGGCGCGACGCTGCTGATGCACGTGTTGCTCGTCCCGTTGATGGCGCTCGGCATCGGCTATGTCAGCGGCCTGATGCTCAGCCTGGTCGGCGTAGCGCTCAAGTTGGGGGCGTCGAGTGTCATGGAGGTGCCATGGGCAACCGTGCTGTTGGGCAGCCTGGCGACCCTGGTGCGCGTGGCCTTCGGCACGCTGCTGGCCGTGCTGTGGGCGCTCCCGCTGCTGTTGATGATGATGGCAGCGTCAGCGTGGCTCAAGCGATGGGGAGTTCCGGTGCTGATCGCAGCGCTGGTCGCCGGGCATGTTGCCCTGAGCCAGATCTACGGTGTCACGCTTATCAGCGACACCGCCGTCGAGCTGTTCAACAACTTCATGCTGTCGTTCATCCACGCTGCACCGTTCGGAGCCAAGGGGAGGAATCTCGTGGAGCTCTTTGCCAACGGAATGCCGTTCACGACGCGGTGGCTGGTGGAGGATGCGATGGCCTCGGTGGCCGAGCTCGCGAGCCCGCTGTTCCTTTTCGCGATGATCACGAGCGCCGGCTGCTTCGGCCTGCTGGTGCTGCGGCGATCACGGGCTTGAGGCGGTAGCCCCATCTCCGTTCGGGCTGAGGTATCGAAGCCTCCACCGTTGCGTCGAGGCTTCGATACCTCAGCCCGAACGGGATCTTTCTTTCGCGAATGATGCCCCCTACCGCAAATACTTCGCCCGCAGATAGTTCAGGTAGTCCTTCGACTCGCCCATCACATACGGCGACAGCAAGGTCAGCGTGTAGTACGCCGCCAGCGCGGAAGGCCCGTAGGACGGCGCCTTCTGCGGCGGCGTCAGCCGCTTGAAGGAGAACCAGCAGGTCGTGGAGAACACGATCTGCAAGGCCAGCATCTCCACGTCCTCCGGCGTCGCCGAGATCACGCCGGCCTCGGCCAGCCCCGCGCACATCGCCTTCGTCGCCACCAGGTTGCGCGCCGTGAGCGACTGGGCGCGCGGCTCCAGTTGCGGAAACTCCTTGAGCAGGTAGTCGATGTCGCGGTAGACGAAGCGGTACTCGTCGATCGCTTCGTAGGTGAGGTGCAGCGACAGCCACAGGTCGTCCAGCGCGGTGACCGATGCGTTCGCGGCGATGCAGGGCGCCAGGCGTTCCTCGAAGCGGCGGAACAGCCAGGTGACGATCAGTTCCTTGGTGCGGAAGTGGTAGTGCAGGTTGCCCGGGCTCATGCCCAGCTCCGCCGCGATGCGGTGGGTGGACACGCCCGCGAGCCCTTCCTGGTTGAACAGCGCCAGGCTGGTCTCGAGGATGCGGTCTCTCGTCCTGGGTGCGGCCGCCGCCATGCTGCCTCGCTTTAGCGAGATGACGTGGTTTTGGTCTTGCGGCTGGCGGGCGACCGGCTGGCCGCGCGCTTCTTGGGCGGCGGCGCCTGCGTGCGCTGAAGATGCGCGTTGATGGCTTCGAGCTGCTGGCACAAGGCGGCCAGCGCCTGCGGCGACGGCATGCCCAGGCGTTCGAGCGAACGGGCCACGCGCTGGTCGAAGATTTCCTCGAACTTCTCGATGCCGCTGGCGACGCCGGTGTTCAGGAGCTTGGACTCGCGCGCCGAGCGGTCGGTCGCGGAGGGCGTGGTGTCCATGCCGAGCAGCGCCTCGAAGACGCGGCTCTGGCGCGTGACGACGTCGTCGCGCACGTCGTTGAGCGCCTTGAGCCCGGCACGCAGCAGCGCCTTGGCGCCGGTCTGCTTCTCAGGTTCGGAAGGGGGCGGGGAGGCCGGCGTCTTGGTCCGGGTCTTCGGCGCGGCCGTGCTCTTGGCCGCCGTGCCGCCGCCCAGGTCGGGGCGCTTGTTCGCGCCCTTCTTCGACGTCTCAGCCATCGCGTCTGCCCTCGTGTGCATCGTTGGTTTCAACCACAGAGGACACAGTGAACACAGAGCGGAGCGATTCCTCTGTGTTCTCTGTGTCCTCTGTGGTGAGATGAATTCGACCGCGGCCGGAAACGCTCCGGCCGCGTGCCGCGAGGATTATGCGCGGCGGGTCGTGCGGGTCTTGCGGGCGGCGGTCTTCTTGACCGCGGCCTTGCGAGCGGCCTTGCGGGCCGGCTTCTTCGCCGTCACGGCGTCGGCGCCGATCACGCGGTCGGACAGGCGCTTGCTGCCCTGGGCCACGAAGTTGCTGATCTGCAGCGACACCTGCGCCGCGGGCATGGCGAGCGAGCTGGCGGTGCCGATGACGGCCGGGGGCAGCACGCCTTCGAGCTTGGTGCCGGCTTGGGCGATGCGCTCGATGCCGGTGGTCGCGCCCTGGCTCAGGCGGTCGATGGTGGCGTCGGCACCGGCGGCACCGGCGTTCAGGCCGTTGGCGACCACGCCGCTGACTTGCTGCTGCACGCCGATCATGCGGGCCTTGACGGTGTCGCTGACGAGCGGGATCTGGCGGGCATTGACCACGGCGGCGAAGCGCGCGTTGACGGCGCCGACGGCGCGCTCGGTGCTCACGCGGTAGGCGCGGACCAGGTGCTTGCCGGCTTCTTGGTAGTGGCCGACGACGTCGATCGCGACATTGCTCAGGGTGGGCTGGGACATGGATCCTCCGGTGGGTTTGAACAGGGTACGGGCCGGATCATCCGTGCGCAGCCATGGGCACGGAAAGCTAGAAGCGGTGGAAAGTTAGGACAAGTGCCCTAGGCGCCCGGCTCACAGGCGAGCGAGAGAGGCGCTCATGCCGGCAGCGGCGGCAACCCGTGCCGCTGCCGTGCCCGGTTGCAGGCCTCGTCGCCCACGCCCATCGGCGAGCGCAGGCCGAACTCGCGGCAGGGCGACGGGCGCCATTCATAGATGCCGCAATGCGCCTTCACGCCCACCGTGCCGACCAGGGCCGCGCAGCGCGGCGAGGCATGGTCGGTGCCGCGCATGCGGCAGGTGTTGCCGGTCACGTCCACGGCCAGCCCCGAAGGCACGTGGCCGCCTTCCTCGTCGAGCTCGTCGCGCGCGAAGTCGACGCGAAAACTCGCACAGCAGGCGCCGCAGGCGGTGCAGGGGTTGGAGGCCGGGGTGGCGTCACGGGAAGACATCGGCCGAGTTTAGGATCGCGGGCCATGAGCAGCCCATCCACGGCCGGGTATTCCGGCACGCCATTGCCGAAAAAACTCGGCATCTCCGCCGGCCAGCGGGTCTGTGCCATCGATGCGCCTCGGCCGTACCCGGAGATGGTCGCGCCGTGGCCCGACGGCGCGCAGCTCGTGGCGGCGGCTGACGGCAGCACCGCACTCGTCCACCTCTTCGTCGCCGAGCGCGACAAGCTGGCCCGCTGGGCGAAGGCGTTGCGCGACACCTTGCCGTCCACTGCCGTGCTCTGGGTGTCCTGGCCCAAGAAGGCCTCGAAGCAGCCCACCGACATCACCGAAGACGTCATTCGCGAGATCGTCCTGCCGATGGGATGGGTGGACGTGAAGGTCTGTGCGGTGGACGCGACCTGGTCGGGCCTGAAACTCATGGTCCGCAAGACGCTGCGCTGATTGCCCCTACCGCGCTCGCGGTCCGCAGGTGCAGCGATCGGCGGATGGGGCGAAGATGCTTGCGGCCCGTGGACGTCGGGTCGCTTCACCGGAGACCGAGCATGGCCTTGTCCCAGGACGACAGCAACGATCTCGGCAAGCAGGTGCGCGCGGCGTTCGAGCTGGACCCGCGCGTCGCGTCGCACCGGTTCCCGATCCAGGTGGTGATGAACGGGCAGGGGCTGGTCCTCGAAGGCGAGGTGGAGAACATTGCCGCCAAGCGCGTGGCGATGCAGGTCGCCCAACGTGTGTCGGGCATGCAGAAGGTCATCGACGCGCTCAGGCTCGTGCCGTCCGAGCCGCGCACCGACGGCGAGATCCGCGATGGGCTCGTGCGCTCGCTGCAGTCGCAGACGGAGCTGCGCAACGTGAACCTGCGGCAGCGCCACAAGGGCCGCATGGAAGTGGTGCAGCAGACGCAGGACGACTGGCCCGCCGGCAGCATCGATTTCACGGTGGTCGACGGCGTGGTCGGGCTGACCGGCGAGGTGATGAGCCTGAGCCACAAGCGCATGGTCGAGGCGCTGGCCTGGTGGACGCCCGGCTGCCGCAACGTGGTCAACCAGCTCGAGGTGAAGCCCGCCGAGGACGACAACGACGACGAGCTGGCCGATGCGATCCGACTCATCTTCGAGATGGACCCGATGGTGCATGCCGACCAGATCGGCATCCGCATCGAGGATGGTTCGGTGACGCTGTCGGGCATCCTCAACCGCGAGGAGGAACGCCGCCTGGCCGAGATGGATGCCTGGTCGGTGTGTGGCGTGAAGGACGTGCGCAACCAGATCCAGCTGAGCTGAGGCTGCGGCGCTTCGCAGCGCTTTCACCCTGTTCCAGTTTGCCGTGCGTATCACCGGGCATCACAGCCCCGGAGATGCGCCATGCCCAGTCGAAGAGCCGTTCTTGTCCATGCCCTGACCACCGTGTCCGCGAGCGTCGCGGCCGGCTTCCTGCCGCCGGCCGAAGCGGCCGGGTGGCGCGGCACGCTCAAGCCCTATGAGAGCGATGCGCAGTTCATGCGTGCGCTGCAGCGATGGCGCGATGCAGCATCGCGCGCCGGCGTGCGGCGAAAAGAGGCGATGGCCGATGCTGCACAGCAGGCGCCCGCCGCTGGCATGGCCAGCATGGCACCGGCGGCCGCGCCGATGGCCGAATCGCTGGCCACGTCCAGCGACGCGAAATCCGAGTCCATCACCAACAACCAGACCGCCGGTGTCGACGAGGGCGGCATTGTCAAGCGCGCGGGCGACCACCTCGTCATCCTGCGGCGCGGGCGGCTGTTCACTGTGCGATTCGGCGGCGACGTGCTCGAGCCCATCGACCGCATCGATGCCTTCGCGCCCGGCAGCGGCCCGCAAGGCGCCTGGTACGACGAGCTGCTGGTGTCGGGCTCGACGGTGGTGGTGGTCGGCTACAGCTACGAGCGCGGCGGCACGGAGATCGGCTTGTTCGAACTGTCGCGCGATGGGCGGCTCGCCTACCGTGCCACCTGGCACCTGCGCAGCTTCGACTACTACTCGTCGCGCAACTACGCGAGCCGCCTGGTCGGCAACAAGCTCATCTTCTACACCCCGAGCATCCTGCAGCCGTACGCCTCCGGCGACCCGTGGGGCGAGCTGCCTGCCTGCCGCCGCTGGCGGCCGGGTGCGACGCCCGCGGATTTCCAGCGCATCCTGCCGGCCACGCGCATCTACCGCACCGACGACGACTTCGAGCCGGGCGAAGCGCTGGCGCTGCACACCATCACGAGCTGCGACCTGTCGAGTGCCGACCTGCGCTGGGAATCGACCGCGGTGCTCGGCCCCGCCGGCCGGGTGTTCTACGTGTCGCAAGGTTCGGTGTACGTGTGGACCAGCGCGTCGCGACGCGAAGCGGCCGGCTCGGCCGTGTTCCGCATTCCGCTGGACGGCGCCGCGCCCACGGCGCTCAAGACCGCGGGCGTGCCCATCGACCAGATGTCCTTCCTCGAGGAGGGCGGTCACCTGAACGTGCTGCTGCGCAGTGACGGCCATGGCGAGGGCATGTGGGGCAGCGAACGCACGCGCGGCGACATGGCCTTGCTGCGCGTACCGCTCGCCGCCTTCGGCGATGGCCGCGATTCGGCACAGCGCGAGCACTACAGGGCGCTGCCGTCGGTGAGCGGCTTCGTCGTGCACAACCGCTTCGTGGGCGACTGGCTGCTGTGGGGCGGGCCGAACACCGGCATCGTGCCCGGCCTGCCGCGCACGGGCGCATGGGCGCTGCGTTATGCCGATTTCTCTGCGGACGCGCAGCCGCTCTCGCCCGGCCACCAGGTCGAGCGCATCGAGGCGATGGGCGAGGACGCGCTGCTGGTGGGCAATGCACGCGGCGATCTTCACTTCACGAGCGTGCGGCTCTCGCGCCGCGATGCCGAGCTGTCGGGCCGCCACGTGGTGCCGGGCGCGACGCAGGCCGAGTCACGTAGCCATGGCTTCTTCTACCGCCCGACCGGCTCGCGGGAAGGCATTGTTGGCTTGCCAACCATCGGGCGCGGTGGCGTGCGGCCCTTGGCGGGCGATGTCGACGGCGCGGGCGTGGCGTCGGTGGTGTTCCTGCGCGCGCGCGACCTCGCCTTCTCGCCGCTCGGCCAGCTTCGCTCGCGCGCCAACGCCCAGCGCGACGACGGCTGCGTCGCCTCCTGCGTGGACTGGTACGGCAACGCGCGGCCGATCTTCATCGGCGAACGCGTCTTCGCGCTGCTGGGCTATGAGCTGGTGGAGGGCCGGCTCGGCGGTGGACGGTGGGATGCCGACCGGTGGGGCGAGCGCATCGAGGAGCGGCGGCGGGTCGATTTCTCGCCTGGCCCGCGGGCGGTGGGCGGCCGGTATTCCCCGTTCAACTGAGGCTGCGGAGGCAGGGCTTTCCCGGGCTGGCTTGCCCCGCGGGGCGAAAGACGAGAACATGGCCGCTCAACCTTCGGACTTGCCGCTTCCATGATCCAGCCCAGCCGTACCGTCCTCGCCATTGCCGTGTTCCTTGCTGCCGCCGGGGCCCGGGCCGCCGAGGTGGCCGAACACACCAAGGCGGCGGACCGCTGCGAGAACGCCGTCGCCGAGACGGTCAAGCGCATGCGCGGCAAGGAGGCCCAGGAGGTGGAGTTCTTCGGCGCCAAGCGGCAGATCGCGCCCACGCCCGAGGAAGACCTGGGCGTGAAGGGCGAGGGCCGCTACCGCCGGCCCGGTGGCGAGCAGGTCAACTTCAGCTACAGCTGCGCCTACAACGCCAAGACGGGTGGCACCTCGGGCGCGCTGTTCCGCGAAACGGGCAATGCAGCCGGCGGCTCGGCGAAGCCCTGGGAGCCCGACCTCAGCAGCGTGTCGCCCGATGCCTGCGAGAGCGCTGCGGCGGCAGTGTTGAAACAGAAGTATCCGCGTGTGGGCCGCATCGCCTTCGGGTCCGATTCGCGCAAGCTGCGTCCCGCGCCCAACGAGCACACGCTGCTCGAAGCGCAGGGGGCGGTCGAGCGCGCACCCGGCATGAACCTCGTCCCTTTCACCTACCGCTGCGAGTTCGAGACCAAGGGCGGCAAGGTGGTGCAGGTGGAGACCAGCGACCCGCGCTGAGCCCGGTGCGAATCGTGCACGGCCATTGTGGAGATTGCGGTCTCGCGGCGCGTGCCGGCCTGATAAGTTCAGCCGAATGAGCGCGACGCCTCCCGAACCGCAGCCCCTGGTTTCCGCCCCTTCCGTCGCGACGGTGTCCGCCTGGACGCCGCTCACAAACACCGTCTTTCGCATGCTGTGGGGCGTGTGGGTCGCGGCCAACGTGTGCATGTGGATGAACGACGTGGCCGCGGCGTGGCTCATGACCTCGCTGAGCCCGTCGCCCATCATGGTGGCGCTGGTGCAGTCTGCGTCGACGCTGCCCGTTTTCCTGCTCGGCGTGCCCAGCGGCGCGATGGCCGACATCCTCGACCGGCGACGCTACTTCATGGCGACGCAGGTGTGGGTCGCGGCGGTCGCGGTGCTGATCTGCGTGGTGGTGAGCGCCGATGCGATGAGCGCGCCGGTGCTGCTCGCGCTCACCTTCGCCAACGGCGTGGGACTTGCGATGCGCTGGCCGGTGTTCGCGGCCATCGTGCCCGAGCTGGTGCCCCGCGCGCATTTGCCCGCGGCGCTGGCGCTCAACGGCGTGGCGATGAACGCGTCGCGCATCATCGGCCCCATCGTCGCGGGCGCCATCATCGCCAGCCTGGGCAGCGCCTACGTGTTCGCGCTCAATGCCGTGCTGTCGGTGGGCGCCTTCTTCGTCATCCGCCGCTGGAAGAACGAGCGCAAGGTGAGCGCGCTGCCGGGCGAACGCTTCGTCGGTGCGATGCGCGTGGGCCTGCAGTACGTGTGGCAGTCGCGCCGCATGCATGCGGTGCTCATCCGCGTGGCCATCTTCTTCCTGCAATCGATGGCGCTGATGGCGCTGCTGCCGCTGGTGGCGCGCGGCCTGCATGGCGGCGGCGCCGGCACCTTCACGCTGCTCCTGGCCTGCATGGGCGCGGGCGCGATCGTCGCGGCGCTGTTCCTGCCGCGGCTGCGCGCAAGCGCCTCGCGCGACGACATCGTCACCTGGGGCACGGTGATCCAGGCGGTGGCGATGCTCGTCATCAGCATCGCGCCGAACATCCTCGTCGCCGCGCTGGCGATGGTGGCGGCGGGCGCGGCGTGGATCTCGTCGGCCAATTCGCTCACGGTGTCGGCGCAGCTCGCCTTGCCGGACTGGGTGCGCGCGCGCGGCATGTCGATCTACCAGATGGCCTTGATGGGCAGCTGCGCGGTGGGCGCAGCGCTATGGGGCCAGGTGGCCACCTGGACCAGCGTGCAGGCGAGCCTGGCCTGCGCGGCGGCGCTGGCCATTGCCTGCCTGGCCATCACGCAACGCTTCAAGGTCGAGTCGGGCGTGGTGGAAGACCTCACGCCGGCGCAGTTCGCGCGGCCGCCGGGCACGGACATCGAGCTCGATCCGCACGAAGGGCCGGTGCTCATCACGGTTGAATACCAGATCGAACCGTCGCGCACGGCAGAGTTCCTGGCGGTGATGCAGGAGAGCCGGCGCAACCGGCTGCGCCACGGCATGTTGTCGTGGGGGCTGTTCCGCGACCCGTCGGACCCGTCGCGCTACATCGAGCATTTCGTCGACGAATCGTGGGTGGAGCACCTGCGGCATTTCGAGCGCATGAGCGCTTTCGACGTTTCGCTGCGCGAGCGGCGGCTCGCCTTCCACGTCGGCGAGAAGCCGCCGGTGGTGCACCGCCTCATCGCGCAGGCGCTGGACCATTGAGGTCCGCGTAGGACAAGGGTGACACGCCGCCGGGCGGCTCGCTGACTGCGGCCGCCGTGTGGCCGGCCTAAGGTTGTGCGAGCAACTTCGAGGAGCCCGCGTGAACAAGTCCATCCCCTTGATCTCGGCATTCGTGAGCGTCCTGGCGCTCAGTGCCTGCGACCGCCCCACCACGGTCGTCACCAACCCGCCGCCGGCCACCTCGACCTCCGGCACGACCAGCACCACCGAGCCTGCGACGCCCCCGGTCGTCGTGCAGCAGGTGCCGGTGCCCGTGCCCGTCCCGGGCCCGCCGGGACCGCAGGGTGACCCCGGCAAGCAAGGTTCGCCTGGCGACACCACCGTCGTGGTGGTGCCTCCCGCCGCGTCCGAGCCGAAGTAAGCCCTCAGGCCGCCGAGGACGGCGGCACCGCGTCGGCTGCCCGCACCACGGTGACGGTGCAGTCCGACTCGGCCACCACCTGCGCCGACACGCTGCCCAGATAGCGCCGCAGCACGGAGCTGCTGCGCGCGCCCATCACGATGTGGTCGGCCTGGTTGCGGCGCGCGTACTCGACGATGGCCGCGGCCGCGTCGGGCGCCTCGATGACGTGGAAGGTGACCCGCGCCGCCTCGCCTTCGCCCAGCGCCGCCACCAGCGGCCGCGCCCAATGCTTGAGCTGCACGAGCATGTTGACGTGACGGCTGCTGCCGTCCTTCTCGGTGAGTTCGTCCATGCCGATGCGGTTGACCTTCATCACCGCGAGGCAGGCCAGGCGCGCGCCGGGCGTGGTCTGCATCACGCGCTGCACGTTGGCCTGGATGGCCTCGAGCAGGCGCGGCTCGGCGCCGATGACGTCCACCGCGGCGAGCACGATCGGGCTGCGCGCCGTCTGCGTGGTCACGTTCGTGTCGGCACGCGGCTCCGCGCCCATGGACTGGAACCAGCGTTTCATCCGTCGCCACGTCCCTTGCCGCGTGTTGCGTTCGGCCCGTGAGGTCAGCACGACCTGATCGGGGTTGTGAAGGTCCAGCGCCAGCTGCGCCGCGCTCTCGTGCCGGTTGGCCGGGTTCACCTCCAGGCAGCGAAGAATGATCTCCTGCAGCCAGGGCGGGCAGTCCGGCCGCAGCGTGCGCACGGGCACCGGGTCGGTGTACAGCCGCGCCCGCAGGCCGCGCACGGTGGTGGGGTTGCCGAAGGGCCGTTCGCCGGTCGTGAGGTGGTACAGCATCACGCCCAGCGCGAACAGGTCGCTGCGCGGGTCGTTGCGGATGAATTGCACCTGCTCCGGCGACATATAGGGCGCGGTGCCCATGGGCAGCTCGAACTCCTCCTCGAGCAGGTCGGGCAGGCGGTCGTGACGCGACAGGCCGAAGTCGACGAGCACCGCCTCGCCGGTCGGGCGGAACATGATGTTGCTGGGCTTCACGTCGAGGTGCACCACGTGCTGGCGATGCAGGTCGTGCAGCGCGTTGGCCACCTTGCAGCCGATGTCGGCCACGTCCGCCAGCGGGATCGGCGCTTGGTCCAGCCGCGCCTTCAGCGACGGGCCCGCGATGCGCTCCATCACGATGTATGGCTGGCCGGTGAAGTCGCCGTTGGCCACGAAGCGCGGCACGTGGACACCGGCGAGCGAGGGCAGGATCATCTGCTCCACCTCGAAGCCGACGATCGTGGCCGGGTCATCGCCGCCCTTGATGCGCGGCACTTTCATGATGAGCGGCAGCTCGGCGTCCGGCCCGCTCGCGTCGAGGCGCCGCACGCGCCACAGCGTGGCCATGCCGCCCTGGTGCGCGCGCTCCTCCAGCACGAAGCCGTCGATGACCTGGCCTTCCTCGAGCGGTGCCCGAGGCGGCGCTTCCTCAGTCGCCATCGACCAGCCGCTCGGCGAGCCGCTCGGGCAGGCCGGCCGCGCGAATCTTGGCCGCCGCCGCTTCGTGGTCGTAGGGCACGCGGTGGAAGGTGAGGGTGTTCGTGGCGGTGTCGAACATCGCGTAGGCGGCCGCCGGGTTGCCGTCGCGCGGCTGCCCCACCGAGCCTGGGATGGCGAGCCACTGGCGCTGCGTCGACAGCGGGATGGGCACGTCCGCCACCGGCACGAACTCGCCGGCCTTGCCGGTGTGGGTCAGGTGGAAGAGCTTGGGTTCGTGCACATGGCCGCAGAAGGTGAAGCGGCTGTCGGTGCAATGCAGGCTGCGGATGGCCTCCATGCGGCTCACCACGTAGGCCCACTGGTCGGGCGCGAAGGCGTTGGCATGCACGTACAGGCGGTCGTCCTCGCGGATGGACATGGGCAACTGGGCCAGGAAGGCGATCTGGTTGTCGTCCAGGTGCTTGCGCGTCCACTCGACAACCTCCCGCGCCTGCGGGACCATGGTCGGCGTCGGGCCCTTCACGACCGCGGAATCATGGTTGCCCATGACCGCCACCGCACCCTGCTTGACGTGCTCGATGAGGAAGTCCACCACCCAGGCCGGCTCGGCGCCGTAGCCCACGAAATCGCCGAGGAAGGCGTAGCGCTGCGCACCCTGCGTCACCGAATGCGCCATCACCGCCTCGACAGCGTCGCGGTTGGCGTGGAGGTCGGTGACGAGCGCGAGCTTCATGCGGCCGCCCGAGCGCCGGGCCGCCCCAAGCCGGGCGGCGCCCCCTCGGGGGGCAGGAGCGAAGCGACGTGGGGGCAGTCCATACCTGCTTAGCCGATTCGGCCTAGAAGGAGATACTCCATCAGCGCTTTCTGCACGTGCATGCGGTTTTCGGCCTCCTCCCACACGACCGACTGCGGGCCGTCGATGACCTCGGCCTCGACCTCCTCGCCGCGGTGCGCCGGCAGGCAGTGCATGAAGAGCGCATCGGGCTGCGCGGCCGCCATCATTTCCTGGTCGACGCACCAGTCGGCGAAGGCCTTCATGCGGGCCTCGTTCTCGGCCTCGTAACCCATGCTGGTCCACACGTCGGTGGTGACGAGGTGCGCGCCCCGGCAGGCATCCAGCGGATCCTTGAAGACCTTCACGCAGTTCGTGTTGGTGACGCCCGCGACCTTGGCGTCGATCTCGTAGCCGCTGGGCGTGCTCACGTGCAGCGTGAAGCCGAGGATGTCGGCCGCCTGCAGCCAGGTGTTGGCCATGTTGTTGCCGTCGCCCACCCACGCCACCACCTTGCCCGCGATGCTGCCGCGGTGCTCGATGTAGGTGAAGATGTCCGCGAGGATCTGGCAGGGGTGGTACTCGTTGGTCAGGCCGTTGATGACCGGTACCCGCGAGTTGCCGGCGAAGGCCTCGATCTTGGTCTGCTCGAAGGTGCGGATCATCACGATGTCGACCATGCGGCTGATGACCCGCGCGCTGTCTTCCACCGGTTCGGCGCGGCCCAGCTGGCTGTCGCCGGTGGTGAGGTTCACCACCGAGCCGCCCATCTGGTACATGCCGGCCTCGAAGCTCACGCGCGTTCGCGTGCTGGCCTTCTCGAAGATCATCGCGAGCGTGCGATCGACGAGCGGCGTGTACTTCTCGTAGTTCTTGAAGCGCTTCTTGATGATCGCCGTGCGCTCGAAAAGGTAGGCGTATTCCTCGGCGCGGAAGTCCTTGAACTGGAGGTAGTGCTTGATCAGGCTCATGCCGGGTTTCATTGTTGCGGTGCTGGCGTGGCGAGGAAGTCCTTGATGAGCGGGCACAGGATCGCGACGATCTGCTGCGCTTCCGGCGCGCTGAGGATGAGCGGCGGCACGAGGCGGATCACGCGGTCGGCGGTCACGCTGATCATGAGGCCGGCGTCGGCCGCGCGCGACAGCAATTCCCCGCAGGGACGCTCGAGTTCGATGCCGATCATCAGGCCCTGGCCGCGGATCTCGACCACGCCGTCCACGCCCTGGAGCTCGCGCAGCAGGCCCGCGCGCAGCGCGGCGCCGACGTTGGCGGCGTTGTCCAGCAGCTTGTCTTCTTCCATGATCGTCAGCGTCTCGATGCCGGCGCGCATGGCGAGCGGGTTGCCGCCGAAGGTGGTGCCGTGGTTGCCGGCGCCCAGCACCTTGGCCGCGCGCGGGCCGCACACGATGGCGCCCACCGGCACGCCCGAGCCGAGGCCCTTGGCCAGCGGCATCACGTCCGGCTTGATGCCCGCCCACTGATGGGCGAACCACTTGCCCGTGCGGCCAATGCCGCACTGCACTTCGTCGAGCATCAGCAGCCAGCCCTTGTCGTCGCAGATGCGGCGAACGGCCTGCAGGTACTCGATCTTGGCCGGGTTGATGCCGCCTTCGCCCTGGATCACCTCGAGGAACACGGCGGTGACGTTGGGATTGGTGGCGGCCACGTGCTCGAGCGCGGCGACGTCGTTCAGCGGCACGCGCACGAAGCCTTCGACCAGCGGTTCGAAGCCGGCCTGCACCTTTGCGTTGCCCGTGGCCGACAGCGTGGCGATGGAGCGGCCGTGGAAGGCCTTTTCGTACACGACCACTTCGGGGCGGTCGATGCCCTTGTCGTGCCCGTACTTGCGGGCGATCTTCAGCGCACCTTCATTGGCTTCCAGGCCGCTGTTGCAGAAGAAGACGTTCTCCAGGCCGGAGATCTCGCACAGCTTGGCGGCCAGCCGCTCCTGCAGCGGCGCGGCGTAGTAGTTGGAGGTGTGGATCAGCTTGCCGATCTGCTCCTGCAGCGCCGGAACGAGCTTGGGGTGCGCATGGCCCAGCGTGTTGACGGCGATGCCACCCAGGCCGTCGAGATACTTCTTGCCCTCGGTGTCCCACACCCAGCAGCCTCGGCCATGCGAGAGGGCCATCGGCAGGCGGCCGTAGGTCTTCATCACATGGGGTTCGGGGCTTGCAGGGACTTTCTCAGGGGCATTCATCGAGCGCTCTCCGCGTTGACGAGGTGGGTGAGCCAGCGGCCTGACAGCGCGCCGACAGCGAAATGTCAGCGGCAACCGCGATGATTCGCACGCTGCCGAGGCGGTCGATTCTAAGGGTCCGCCCCAATGTGCCGATGTCTGAGGGATGGGTGCCAGAGACTTCCGTTTCGACCGTGCTGCGACGCAGCACAAACACGGCACAATACCGCCTGCCGTTCGCAGTCCCTTGTGGATCGAGCACCCTTCCTGGGCCCCCTTGCCGGCCCGCCAGCAACGAATGACCGATCCGAAACCGCGCCAAGTCTTCATCCAGGGCATCACGCTGGACGGCAGGACCTTCAGGCCGAGCGACTGGGCCGAACGGCTGTGCGGGGCGATGTCCTGCTTCCGGCCCGAGGGCTCGGCCGGCGGCATCGGCTCCTTCATCGGCTACTCGCCGTACTGCGTGCCGCAGGTCATCAATGGCGTGAAGTGCGTGATCGTCAACGAGAAACTGCGCGAGATCGAACCCATGGCCTGGGATTTCGTCATCAACTTCGCCCGCGACAACAAGCTGCAGACCAGCGACGCCTGCCTGCTGCCGGACCAGGATTCGCCGCCGGCGGCCTGAAGGTCGGGCGGCGAGGGCGCCGGCTCCATCGAATCAGGTGCTCAGCGACCCGATCGCTCGCACCAAACAAAAAGGGCTCGCAGTTGCGAGCCCCTTTTTCACCTGGATCGTTTGCCGTCTTAGGCGGCGGCAGTAGCGAGCGCCTTGACCTTGGCGGCCAGACGGCTCTTGTGGCGAGCAGCCTTGTTCTTGTGGAAGATGCCCTTGTCGGCGACCGAATCGATCACGCTCTGGGCGGCTTGGAACAGTTCAGTGGCCTTGGCCTTGTCGCCGGCGACAACGGCCTTTTGCACGTTCTTGACGACGGTGCGGAATTTGGAGCGCAGCGCCGTGTTGGCGGCGTTCAGCTTGACGTCCTGGCGGACGCGCTTGCGGCCCGACGCGATGCGGACCGTCTTTTTCTTGGCTTTGGATGAGGTGGCCATGCTTGAGCTTTGAATCCAGGTGGGGCTTCAGACAAGACAGGACCTGCCAGAAGCAAAGACAGCGAGTATAGCATTCACCGCCCGTTGGCCGCAAATCCCGATGCCAGACGTTAGTAACCGCTTTCTATAATCCCGGCCTTTCCAGTCGCCAATTGCCGAGTCGGGCGCGCCCGAACGACCGAATGAACCTCCTGCGGGCCGCTTCCACCGTCTCCTTGCTCACGCTGGCCTCGCGCATCACCGGGCTGGCGCGCGACATGCTCCAGGCGTCGATCTTCGGCGCCAACGCGCTCACCGACGCCTTCAATGTCGCCTTCCGCATCCCGAACCTGTTCCGCCGGCTGGTGGGCGAGGGCGCCTTTTCCCAGGCTTTCGTGCCGCTGCTGGCGGCGTCGCACGAACGCGACGGCGACGAAGCCACCCAGCGGCTGATCAATGCGGTCGCCACGGTGCTGCTCTGGTCGCTGGTCGTGCTTTGCGTGATCGGCGTCGTCGGCGCGCCGGTGCTCGTGTGGCTGATGGGCAGCGGCTTGAAGGCCAGCGGCGGCTTCGAGCCGGCGGTCGTCATGACGCGCTGGATGTTCCCCTACATCGCCTTCATGTCGCTGGTGGCGCTCGCGGCGGGCATCCTCAACACCTGGCGGCGCTTCGTGGTGCCGGCCGCCACGCCGGTGCTGCTCAACCTGTCCTGGATCGCCGCGATGCTGCTGCTCACGCCGCTGTTCCGGCGCTGGGGGATCGAGCCGATCTATGCGCTGACCGCGGGCGTGATGATCGGCGGCGTGCTGCAGCTGGGTGTGCAGATCCCGGCGCTGCGCCGCGTGGGGGCCTTGCCGCGGTTCGGGCTCACCTGGACGCGGCTGCGCGAGTCCTGGCACCACGAGGGCGTGCGGCACGTGCTCAGCAAGATGGCGCCGGCGCTGCTGGGCGTGTCGGTGGCGCAGATTTCGCAGCTCATCAACACGCAGATCGCCAGCCACCTCGGCGAGGGTGCCGTGTCACTGCTGACCTATGCCGACCGGCTCATGGAGTTCCCGTCGGCGTTGCTGGGCGTCGCCCTGGGCGTGGTGCTCACGCCCCAGCTGTCCGCCGCCCACGCCCGCAAGGACGAGGCGGCCTATTCCGGCCTCATCGAATGGGGCTTGCGCCAGCTGATGCTGCTGGCGCTGCCCTGCGCCGTCGCGCTGCTGGTCTTCGCCGAGCCGCTCGTGTCCACCTTGTTCCAGCGCGGCGAGTTCCGCGCGGCGCAGGTGCATGGCGCGGCGCTCGCGGTGACCGGCTACGGGGTGGGCCTCATCGGGATCGTGTCCATCCGCATCCTCGCGCCCGGCTATTTCGCCAGGCAGGACACCCGCACCCCGGTGCGCGTCGGCGTGGCGGTGCTCGTGCTCACCCAGCTGTTCAACCTGCTCTTCGTCTACGGCCTGGGCTTCGGCGTGGCGGGGCTGGCCCTCTCGACCGGCCTGGGCGGCGTCGTCAACGCCGGCACGCTCCTCTTCATCCTGTGGCGGCGCGGGTCGTGGAAGCCGGAGCCAGGGTGGCCGCTGTACATCCTGCGACTGGTGCTCGGCTGTGCCGTGATGGGCGCGGGCCTGTGGTGGGCGGGGCACCGGCTCGACTGGCTGGCCGCCGGAAGCCTGCAGCGGGCCGCGTGGATGGCAGGCGTCCTCGGGGTCGCCGCGCTGCTCTACTTTGCAACCTTGATCGCAACCGGGCTGCGCCTGCGCGAGTTCGCGCGGCGAGGCTAAACTGATCCGATGTCCGAGCCGCTGCAGTTCGAAGCGCCCACCGCACTGGAATACTTTTCCTCGCTGGTGGCGGACGATGCGAGTCTCTCGCTGATCGAGGCCGCCGCGGCGATCGCCCAGGACGACTACCCCGACCTCGACACGCAGGCCGTGCTGGCGGACATCGACATGATGGCCGACCGGCTCAAGCGCCGCATCCCGGCCGACGCCGTCCCCGTGCAGCGCCTGCGCTGGCTCAACCGCTACTTCTTCCAGGAGCTGGGCTTCGCGGGCAACGTCAACGACTACTACGACCCGCGCAACAGCTACCTGCACACGGTGCTCTCGACGCGCCGCGGCATCCCGATCACGCTGGCGGTGCTCTACATCGAGCTCGCCACGCAGATCGGCCTGACGGCGCGCGGGGTGTCTTTCCCCGGCCATTTCCTCATCAAGCTGCGCATGCACACCGGCCAGCAGCATGGCGAGGTGGTCATCGACCCCTTCACCGGCCATTCGCTGTCGCGCGAGGAGCTGGACGAGCTGCTGAACCCCTACAAGCGCAGCCATGGCCTGATGGGCGACTTCGACGCACCGCTCGGGCTCTTCCTGCAGGCGGCGCCGCCGCGCGACGTGCTGGCGCGCATGCTGCGCAACCTGAAGGAAATCCACCGCACGGCGCAGGACTGGCCGCGGGCGCTCGCCGTGGCCCACCGGCTGGTGATCCTGCTGCCGCACGCCTGGGACGAGCGGCGCGACCGCGGGCTGGTGCTGGCCGAGCTCGGGCAGTACCCGCAGGCGGTCGACGACATCGAGACCTACCTGCGGCACCGCCCCGAGGCCGAGGACCACGCCGCCTTGAGCGAGCGTGTGACCGAGCTGCGGGGTGCCGGCTGGCCGCGGCTGCACTGAAGGTGCGTCGCGCGCCCTATTCGACGCCCGGCGCCTACACTGCGCCACGCCGCCGGCCTCGCGCCGATGCCAGACCGTAGAATTTCCGCTCGACCGCGACGACGACAAGCCGCGGCGCTCGAACAACCGCCAACAGGCCGCGTCACGCCGGCCGCTCCGCTCGCTCGATGAATCTATCCTCCACGCAACGCCGCACCCTGTCCTGGCTCGCGCTCGGGCTGGCGGCGCTTGCCCTGCTGTGGCTGCTGGCGCCGGTGCTCACGCCCTTCCTCATCGGGGCGGTGCTGGCCTACGCGCTGCATCCGGCGGTCGAGCGGCTGGCGAAACGCCGGGTGCCGCGCGTCCTGGCGGTGCTCTTCGTCGAGGTCGTCGTGCTGCTGGCGGTCACCGCGGTGCTGCTTCTGATGGTGCCCATCCTGTCCAAGGAAATCCCGCTGCTGCGCGAGCAGGTCCCGTTGCTGGCGAAGACGCTCAAGACCTCGGTGGAACCGTGGCTCGCCCAGTTCGGGATCCACGTGGCGCTGGACGTGGACAGCCTGCAGCAGCTCGCGCTCAAGACGCTCAACGCCAACTTCGAAGACTGGTTCGCCACCATCGTCCTTTCGGCGCGCATCGGCGGCAGCATCGTGCTCACCATCCTCGGCACGGTGGTGCTGGTGCCGGTGGTGCTGTTCTACCTGCTGATGGACTGGCCGCGGCTGACGCTTCGCATGCAGGAGATGGTGCCGCCGCGCCTGCGGCCGGGCTTCCATGGCTTCATGAGCGAGTGCGACACTGTGCTCGGGCAGTACCTGCGCGGCCAGCTTCTCGTCATGCTGGCCATGGCCGCGTTCTACAGCGTCGGCCTGGCGCTGTTCGGCTTCGATCTCGCGGTGCCGGTCGGCGTGTTCACGGGCCTTGCGATGTTCATCCCCTACCTCGGCTTCGGCCTGGGCATGCTTCTCGCGCTGCTGGCGGGCATCCTGCAGTTTGCGAACTGGTACGGGCTGGTCGCGGTGGCGGTGGTGTACGGCTTCGGCCAGATGCTGGAAGGCTTCTTCCTCACCCCGCGCCTGGTCGGCGAGCGCATCGGCCTCAGCCCGTTGGCGGTGATCTTCGCGCTGCTGGCCTTCGGCCATCTCTTCGGCTTTGCCGGCGTGCTGATCGCCCTGCCGGTGAGCGCGGTGCTCGTGGTCGCCGCGGCACGGCTGCGCGACTGGTACGTGCAAAGCCGGCTGTACGGAGCCTGAGCCGTGAAGCAAATCCCGCTGGCCCTCGCCCCGGACATCGCGCGAAGCTTCGAAACCTTCGTGCCTGGCTCCAACGCGATGGCGCTGGAGCATCTGCGGGCGGTGCGCGCCGACTCGGCGCCCGTGTACCTGTGGGGGCCGTCGGGCTGCGGCAAGACGCACCTGCTGCAGGCGCTGGCGCAACGCTTCCAGCAGCAGGGCGGGCAGGTCGGCTGCTTCAGCGCCGGCGACACTCCGCCCTGGAGCATTGACGAGCACACCTCGCTCGTCGTGTTCGACGCCTGCGACGCCTTCGATGCCGACCAGCAGCAATCCGCGTTCGCCGTCTTCGTGGACGCGACGACGCGCGGCGTGCCCATCGCCGCCGCCGGCCGCGTGCCGCCGGTGGACCTGCCGCTGCGCGACGACCTGCGCACCCGCTTCGGCTGGGGCTACGTGCTGGCCATCCAGCCGCTGTCCGAAGCCGAGACCCGCGCCGCCCTGCGCCGCGAGGCCGATCGCCGCGGGCTCTTCCTGTCCGACGACGTGATGGACCACCTGCTCACCCGTTTCACCCGCGACCTCAAGTACCTCATGGCCCTGCTCGACAGCCTGGACGACTACGCACTCGTCAACAAACGCGCCATCACCGTGCCCCTGCTCAAGCAGATGCTCGCCTCGCAGGAGCAGCCGTGAACCTCGCGCTTTTCGACCTGGACGACACGCTCATCCCGCTCGACTCGGACCACGCCTGGGGCGAGTTCGTGGTGCGCGAGGGATGGGTGGATGCCGACGAATTCAAGCGGCTCAACGATGAATTCTTCGAGACCTACAAGGCCGGCCGGCTCGACGTGCACGCCTACATCGAGTTCGCCACCCGGCCGCTGCGCGAGCGCCCCCTGCAGGAGGCGCAAGCCGCGCACGAGCGCTTCATGGCCGAGGTGATCACGCCGCGCCTGTACGATTCGGCACGCAGCCTGGTGCGCGAGCACATCGACCAGGGCGATCTCGTCGCGCTGGTCACGGCCACCAACGAGTTCGTCACCGCGCCGATCGCCCGGGCCTTCGGCATCGACGACCTGATCGCCGTGAAGCTCGAACGCGGGCCCGGAGGTACCATCACGGGCCGCATCGACGGCGTGCCGAGTTACCGCGAGGGCAAGGTCACGCGGGTCGAGCAGTGGCTCGCGTCACGAGGCAAGCGCTGGAGCGATTTCGGGCGGACCAGCGTCTACAGCGACTCGATCAACGACCTGCCTCTTCTCGAGAAGGCCACGCATCCCGTCGCGACGAACCCGTCGCCCCCGCTCGAAGCCATCGCCCGCGAACGCGGGTGGCGCATCCTGAACCTTTTCAAATGATCAAGAAGCTCATCGACAAACTGCTGGGGAAGGGCGATTCCGCCTCCAAGGGCACGCCGCGCGGCAAGCGCACGGAGGTGGGCAAGGAGGAGCATGGCATCGACCTGACGCTGGTCGACGAGCGGGCCGTGAAGGTCGTGCAGACGCTGACGGAAGCGGGCTTCGAGGCCTTCATCGTCGGTGGCGCCGTGCGCGACCTGCTGCTCGGCCTGCGGCCCAAGGACTTCGACGTCGCCACCAACGCCACCCCCGAGGAAGTGAAGGGCCTGTTCCGCCGCGCCTTCATCATCGGGCGGCGCTTTCGCATCGTGCACGTGGTGTTCGGCCGCGGCCGCGACCACGAGGTGATCGAGGTCTCGACCTTCCGCGCCATGATGGATTCGGCCGCCGCCGAGACGGTGAGCGGCAACGAGAAGACGTCCCGCAGCGACCTGGCCGGCAAGACGCACGTGGTCGATGCGGAAGGCCGCGTGTTGCGCGACAACGTCTGGGGCCCGCAGATCGAGGATGCCGCCCGCCGCGACTTCACCGTCAACGCGATGTACTACGACCCGCAGCGCGAGATCGTGGTCGACTACCACGGGGGCATCAAGGACGCGAAGAAGAAGCTGCTGCGCATGATCGGCGACCCGGAGACGCGCTATCGCGAAGACCCGGTGCGCATCATCCGCGTGGTGCGCTTCGCCGCCAAGCTGGGCTTCGAGATCGAGCCCAAGACGCGCGAGCCCATCCGCCGCATGGCCGCGCTGCTCGAGAACGTGCCGCAGTCCCGCATGTTCGACGAGATGATCAAGCTGCTGCAGACCGGCCACTCGCTCGCGAGCCTGGAAGAGCTGCGCAAGCAGGGCCTGCACCAGGGCATCTTCCCCATCCTCGACGTGGTGCTCGACGAAGCGCACCGCCACGACGGGCGCGAGAAGTTCGTTCAGATGGCATTGGCCGACACCGACCGCCGCGTCGGCGAGAACAAGCCGGTGGCGCCGAGCTTCATGCTCGCCTGCATGCTCTGGCACGACGTGCTGGACCGCTGGCAGAAGCTGAAGGCGCAAGGCGAGCCGGCGTTCCCGGCGCTGCAGCAGGCCATCGACGCGGTGTTCGATGCGCGCATCGGCGACATCTCGGGCCGCGGCAAGCTGGCGGCCGACATGCGCGAGATCTGGATGATGCAGCCGCGCTTCGATCGCCGCGTGGGCAGCGCGCCCTTCACGCTGGTGGAGCAGCCGCGATTCCGCGCCGGCTTCGACTTCCTGCGGTTGCGCGCCGATGCCGGCGAGACCGACGGCACGCTGGCCGAATGGTGGGAAGACTTTTCCATGGGCGACGACGAGGAACGCCGCGCGCTGATGGACGTGGCGCGCGAGCAGGACCAGGCGCGTCGCTCGAAGGGCGGATCGTCCAGTGGTGCTGCTGCGTCCGGCGGTGCATCTGGCGGCGGATCGACCGAGACTGACCCTGCCAAGAAGCGCCGCCGCCGTCGCCGCAAGCCGGCGGGCGCACCGGCCGCGGGTGCGGCGCCGTCGTCCGACGCCTGAGTCGATTTCGCGCAGAGCATGGGCACGCAGCCTGCCTCCGGCGTGCTGGCCTGCATCGGCCTGGGGGCCAACCTGGGCGATGCGCGTGCGGCGCTTCAATCGGCCGTCGATGCACTGGCCGCCTTGCCCGGAACGACGCTCGAGGCGCTGTCGCCCCTGTATCGCTCCGCGCCCATCGATGCCACCGGGCCCGACTATCTCAACGCCGTCGCGCTTGTGCGCACGAGCCTGGACGCGCAGCAGTTGCTGACTTACCTGCAGGCCATCGAACAGAGCCACGGCCGCGAGCGCAGCCACCGCAACGCGCCGCGAACCCTGGACCTGGATTTGCTTCTGCACGGCGACGACGTGATCCACACGGGCGCCCTGACACTGCCGCATCCGCGCATGCATGAACGCGCCTTCGTGCTGAGACCGCTGCTGGACATCGCGCCGGACATCCGCATTCCGGGCCTGGGTGCGGCCAGCGACTGGTTGCCGCGAGTGGCCGACCAACGCATCGAACCCATCGCCCCATGAACTCCTTGCCCCTCTCTCTTCAAACCGCGCTCTTCCTCACCGCCTCGAATGTCTTCATGACCTTCGCCTGGTACGGCCACCTCAAGAACCTGGAAAACAAGCCCTGGTACGTCGCGGCGTTGGTGAGCTGGGGCATCGCGCTGTTCGAATACCTGCTGCAGGTGCCGGGCAACCGCATCGGCTTCAACGGCGGGATCACGCTCGCGCAGCTGAAGATCATGCAGGAGGTGATCACGCTGCTGGTCTTCGTGCCATTCGCCATGTTCTTCATGAACCAGCCCTTCAAGACGGACTTCATCTGGGCCGGCCTGTGCCTCGTGGGGGCGGTGTACTTCGTCTTCCGAAGCGCATGACGGACCTGCTCGACCGATTCGGCCACATCGCCATCGAAGGACCGATCGGCGTCGGCAAGAGCAGCCTCGCGCGCCGGCTGGGCCAGCACCTGGGCGCCGAACTGCTGCTCGAGAAGGCCGAGGAGAACCCATTCCTCGAGCGCTTCTACCGAGACCCGCGCGCCCACGCCTTCCAGACGCAGCTCTTCTTCCTCTTCCAGCGCGTGCAGCAGATGCAGGAGGTGGTCCAGACGGGCATGTTCTCGCGCGGCATCGTGAGCGACTTCTTCTTCGACAAGGATGCGCTGTTCGCGCGCATGAACCTGGACGACGAGGAATACCGGCTCTACGCGCAGATCCAGGCGCATATGGCGAAGGCCTTTCCGAGGCCCGGGCTGATCGTGTGGCTGCAGGCGCAGCCGGCGACGCTGATCGAGCGCATCCGGCGCCGCGGCATCGCGATGGAGCAGGGCATGGACGAGGCCTATCTGTCCCGGCTGTGCGACGCCTACGTCGAGCACTTTCGTGCCCACGAAGGCGCCGCCGTGCTGACGGTGGTGACGGAGGACTTCAATCCTGCCGGGCGTGACGACGATTTCGCCCGCCTGCTCGCCCACCTTGAAACCTTCGAAGGCCCCCGCGGCGTGTTCGACCCCGCGGCGCCCTGAACTACACTGCGCGGGTTTTTGAACATCTGATGACCGTGCGCCCGACATGTGCGCATGGCGGATCGAGGAGATTCCGATGCTGTTCGGCAAGCTGCTGCCCCGCGAGGGCAATTTTTTCGAGTTGTTCAACCAGCATGGCGGATTCATCGTCGAAGGCGCACGCTCCTTCATCCTGCTGATCCAGAACTACGGCGACACCGACCTGCGCGAGAAGTACACCCAGGAAGTGGGCAATGCCGAGCGCCAGGCCGACCGCATCACCGCCGAGGTGAACCGGCTGCTGCACAAGACCTTCATCACCCCCATCGACCGCGAGCAGATCCACAGCCTGATCAACGCGATGGACGACATCCTCGATCTCCTGCAGGACGCCACCGAGACCATGCTTCTCTACGATGTGCGCGCCATGACCGAGGACATCATCCGCCTGGGCGACCTGAGCGCGAAGTGCTGCGAGCGCGTGCAGCACGCGGTGTCGCTGCTGCCCAAGCTCAACGACCACGCCACGGCGGCCGCGGCCATCAAGACCTGCGAGGAAATCGACAAGCTCGAATCCGACGCGGACCGGGTGATGCGCTCGGCGATGTCCAAGCTGTTCCGCGAAGAGAAAGACGTGCGCGAGCTCATCAAGCTCAAGGCCATCTACGAACAGCTCGAATCCATCTCCGACCGTTGCGAGGACGTGGCCAACCTCATCGAGGGCGTGGTCCTCGAGAATTCCTGACCCGACCCGGCTTCACTTCAGATGGACAAAATCCAGGCTGCCTTCTGGGTCGTCGCGCTGCTGGTCGCGCTGGCGGTCGCCTTCGACTTCATGAACGGCTTTCACGACGCGGCGAATTCCATCGCCACCGTCGTGTCCACCGGTGTTCTCAAGCCGCAGCAGGCGGTGGTGTTCGCTGCCTTCTTCAACGTCATCGCCATCTCGATCTTCCAGCTCAAGGTGGCCGCGACCATCGGCAAGGGCATCGTGCTGCCCGGCGTGGTGGACCACCACGTGGTGTTCGGGGCGCTCGTGGGGGCGCTGGTATGGAACATCGTCACCTGGATGTATGGCATTCCGTCGAGCTCCTCGCATGCCCTCATCGGCGGCATCGTCGGCGCGGTCATGGCCAAGGCCGGCGCGAGTTCGCTGGTGGCTGCCGGCATCTGGAAGACGGTGCTCTTCATCTTCCTGTCGCCGCTGCTGGGCTTCGTCTTCGGCTCCTTCCTGATGGTGGTGGTGGCCAACCTGTTCAAGCGATCGTCCCCGCTGCGCGTGGACAACTGGTTCAGGCGATTGCAGCTCGTGTCCGCGGGCCTGTACAGCCTCGGACACGGCGGCAACGATGCGCAGAAGACCATTGGCATCATCTGGATGCTGCTCATCGCCACCGGTTACGCCACGGCCGGCGACAAGATGCCGCCGGCGTGGGTGATCTGGGTGTGCTACGTGGCGATCGGCCTGGGCACGATGTTCGGCGGTTGGCGCATCGTCAAGACCATGGGCCAGAAGATCACCAAGCTCAAGCCGGTGGGCGGCTTCTGCGCCGAGACGGGCGGGGCGCTCACGCTCTTCCTCGCGACGGCGCTGGGAGTACCCGTGTCCACCACGCACACCATCACTGGCGCCATCGTCGGTGTGGGGTCGACGCAGCGCGCGTCCGCGGTGCGCTGGGGCGTGGCCGGCAACATCGTCTGGGCGTGGATCTTCACGATCCCGGCGTCGGCCTTCGTCGCCGCGGTGGCCTACTGGATCGGCCTGACGATCTTCCCTTGAGCCGGTGGGCTGACCGGCCTCACTGGCTGATCTTGCGGCCTTCCTCGATCTGGTATTCGAAATAGCGCTGGCCGCTGAAGGCGATGGTGGCCATGAGCACGCCGGCACCGATCAAGAGCGCCACGATGACGCCGATGACTGCAGCCCAGCCGCTGTGCGAGGCAGGGCCTTCGTCGTTGTAGCGGGCGTCCCATTTCTCGTCGGCCGTGAGGCCGTAGACGATGGCGGTCAGCATGGCCGCGGCGATCGCGCAGCCGGCCAGCGGAATCAATGCCCAGGACAGCTGGTCGTCCTGGCCGAGATCGAGCACGCGTTGGACGCCGTACAGGCCGAGCAGCGTGGGCAGCGGGAATATCCAGCCCCATGCATCGCGAAAACCGTGCAGGTAGAAGCGGTGCAGGCCCATGCTGCCGCCGATCACTGCGATCCAGGTGGCCACCGTCTTGGACTTGCGCATGCCGCTCACGTCCGGTCCGCCGGCGCGGCGCTGTCGCCGACGCCCAGGGCGCGCTGCATCATCACCACGTCGAGCCAACGGTCGAACTTCCAGCCGGCGGACTTGATGAGGCCCGTCTGCTCGAAGCCGAGGGCCTTGTGCACGCCGATGGAGCCGAGGTTGTTCGAGTCGCCGATGACGGCCAGCATCTGCCGCGCACCGCGCGCCTCGCACTGGGACAACAGCTCGGCCAGCAACAGCCGGCCGACACCCTGTCCACGGGCGGCATCGGCGAGGTAGATGGAGTCTTCCAGGCAGAAGCGGTAGGCCTTGCGCGGACGGAAGTGGTTGGCGTAGGCGTAGCCGAGCACCTGGCCCTCGCGTTCGGCCACGAGCCAGGGCAGGCCCTTGGACAGCACGTCGTCGCGGCGGCGCGTCATGTCGGCCAGGTCCGGGGCTTCCAGCTCGAAGGTGCCCGTGCCGTTTTGCACGTTCCAGCCGTAAATGGCCGTGATGGCGGGCAGATCGTCGGGCGTACTCGGGCGAATCAGGAGGGAAGAGGGCATTCGGATGACCTTGGGGTGATTCAGGAGTTTATAATGCTTGGTTTTGGTGACGGCCCACGTCCACTTCGAAAGAGGCAGACTGCCGGCGTATCTACGGCACCGAAACATCGGCGAAGAGCGGCATGGGGCTGCTTGCGCCACTGATCTGCTCGCCCTGAGTGTCTCCTGGTGCGGTGGATGTTTTCACAATTCAAGGAAACAACATGGTCGTGATTCGACTCGCACGTGGCGGCGCCAAGAAGCGTCCCTTCTTCAACATCGTCGTCGCTGACTCGCGCATCCGCCGCGACGGCCGCTTCATCGAGCGCGTGGGCTTCTACAACCCCGTGGCCGCCGGTGCCGAGCAGCCGCTGCGCGTGGCGTTCGACCGCGTCGACTTCTGGGCCAGCCAAGGCGCCCAGCTGTCGCCGACGGTGGCTCGCCTGGTCGCCCAGGCCAAGGCCGCAGCCTGAGTCAAGGCGTGAATCCGGCGTCCCAAGCCGCGGGCGACGAGTCCGCCTGGCCTGAAGACGCCGTCGAGGTGGGCCGCATCATCGACGCCTGGGGCGTCAAGGGCTGGGTCAAGGTCCAGCCCTTCGCGGCCGATCCACAGGCGCTGTTCTCCACGCGCCGCTGGTTCCTCCAGCCGCCCGAAGCTTTCGGGCCGAAGCGGCCCGCCACGGCGGGTGCCATCCCTTCCTTCGTCAAGGTCGCCCAGGTGAAACACCATGGCGATGGCGTCGTCGCCCTGCCGCAAGGCGTGGAAGACCGCAGCGGGGCGGAGGCGTTCAAGGGCGCACGCATTTTTGTCTCCCGTGCCAGCTTCCCGACGGCCGACCCCGACGAGTACTACTGGGTCGACCTCATCGGCCTCACCGTGGTCAATCTGCAGGGCGAGACGCTCGGCACAGTGGTCGGGTTGCTCGACACCGGCCCGCACAGCGTGCTGCGCATCGCGCCGGAAGGCGTCGCGGCGGACGACGAAGCCGCCCAGCGCCTCGTGCCTTTCGTCGCCGCCTACGTCAGCGACGTGAGCTTGGCCGAACGGCGCATCACGGTCGACTGGGGCCTGGACTACTGATCGGCGCTGCCATGCGCTTCGATGCCATCACGCTTTTCCCGGAGCTGTTCGCGCCTCACCTGACGCATGGCGTCACGCGCCGCGCCTTCGAATCCGGGCAGGTGGGCGTGCATCTGTGGCAGTTGCGTGATTTCGCTGACGACAACTACCGGCGTGTCGACGACCGGCCCTACGGCGGCGGACCCGGGATGGTCATGCTGGTCGAGCCGCTGGAGCGTGCGCTCGCAGCGGTCCGCCAGTCCCGTGGAGACGCGGCGCCGGTGGTTCACTTCACCCCGACCGGGAGACGCATCGACCAACAGGTCGTCAGCGAATTCGCCGCCGGGGAGGGTGCCGTCCTGCTTTGCGGCCGCTACGAAGGCATCGATCAGCGATTCCTGGACCGGCACGTCGATGTCGAGCTGAGCCTGGGCGATTTCGTCCTGTCCGGCGGTGAGCTGCCAGCCCTGGCGCTGATCGACGCCGTGGCGCGGCTGCAGGATGGCGTGCTGGGCGATGCCCAGTCGCACCAGCAAGACAGCTTCTCCGACGGCCTGCTCGACTGCCCGCACTACAGCCGGCCCGAGGTGCTGGTGCGCGAGGGCGGTCCGCAGCCGGTGCCGCCGGTGTTGCTGTCGGGGCACCACGCCGACATCGCACGCTGGCGGCGCGAGCGCTCGCTGGAATTGACGGCCCGGCGCCGCCCGGACCTGATCGCCGCGGCCCGGGCCGCTGGAAAGCTCACGAAGGCCGACGAGAAGTACCTGGCAGCCCTTGGGCTATAATCAAAGGCTTTTCGATCCTCTGCCAGGCCCGGACCGAACCTGCCAAGCCCAGCCCAAGTGCTGAAGCCTGGTGTCCGAACCCAATTCTCAACACCGCGTTGGCACGATCGCACGGAGAAACCATGGACCTGATCCAGACCCTCGAGCAAGAAGAAATTGCTCGCCTGAACAAGACCATCCCGGCCTTCGCGCCCGGGGACACGGTCATCGTCAACGTGAATGTCGTCGAAGGCACCCGCAAGCGTGTGCAGGCCTACGAAGGCGTCGTGATCGCCAAGCGCAATCGCGGCCTGAACTCCAGCTTCATCGTGCGCAAGATCTCCAGCGGCGAAGGCGTGGAGCGTACGTTCCAGATCTACAGCCCCTTGATTGCCTCGATCGAAGTGAAGCGCCGTGGCGATGTCCGCCGCGCCAAGCTGTACTACCTCCGCAACCGTTCGGGCAAGTCGGCTCGAATCAAGGAAAAGCTCGCCTGACGAAGTCAGGCTCTGCGCAGCAGAGCTCGCGCGCAGCGCGAAGCGAGTTTTCGCTACCGGCAAAAGCTCGCCTGACGAAGTCAGGCTCTGCGCAGCAGAGCTCGCGCGCAGCGCGAAGCGAGTTTTCGCTACCGGCAAAAGCTCGCCTGACGAAGTCAGGCTCTGCGCAGCAGAGCTCGCGCATCGCGCGAAACAAAGCCGCCCACTCGGGCGGCTTTTTTGTTTAAGAATCACCGATGGCCACGAGCTTCGATCCCACGGCGCTGCCCATCCTCGGCATCGACGACCACCTGCCCCCGGTTTCCCCCCTCAGCCTCACGCCCGAGGCCTTGCGCCGGCGCTTCAAGTCGCCGCCGACCTGGTCACCCGAGGTCCTGGTCGAGCATCGCTTCAGCGACCGCGAACCGACCCATGCCTCCGTCCTGGTGCCACTGGTCCAGCGAGCGTCGGAGGTGACGGTGCTGCTCACCCAACGCACCGATCACCTGCATGACCACCCCGGGCAGATCAGCTTCCCCGGCGGGCGCGCCGAGCCCTACGACGTGGACGCGATCGCCACCGCCATGCGCGAAGCCGAAGAGGAGATCGGTCTGCATGCGCGCCACGTCGAGGTGCTGGGATCACTGCCCACCTACACCACCGGCACCGGCTTCGTCGTCACGCCGGTCGTGGCGCTGATCGAGCCGCCGTTCAGCATCGAGGCCGATCCCTTCGAAGTGGCGGAGGTCTTCGAGGTGCCGCTGTCATTCCTGATGTCGCCTGCCAACCATCGCCGTCACGGCATCGAAGTGGCCGGCAAGAGGCGTGAGTTCTTGTCCATGCCCTACGTGCCAGGCGAGTCGGGCGCGCGGCAGTATTTCATCTGGGGCGCGACGGCGGCAATGCTGCGCAACTTCTACCGCTTCCTCGCGGCTTGAGCCCGCCACGGCGGGTTCGTGAAAACACCGCCGTTATGATTCGCGACGAATGAGCTTCTTCGCCGTCCTCTTTGCGCTGCTCGTCGAGCAACTCAAGCCGCTGCCCCGGGGCAATCCGGTGCATGACGCACTCACCTCATGGATGCGCTGGACGGGCCGCAATTTTGATGCGGGCCGTCCGCACCATGCGTGGGTCGTGTGGTGCGTGACCACCCTCGCGCCGGCATTGCTGGCCTGGCTGGTCTACCTTGGCCTCGTGCACCTGAGCATCTTCCTGGGTCTGGCCTGGAACGTCGCGGTGCTGTATGTGACGCTGGGCTTCCGGCAGTTCAGCCACCATTTCACCGACATCCGCGACGCGCTCGAGCGCGGCGACGAAGACGAAGCCCGGCGGCTGCTGACCGAATGGCGCCACCTCGACGCGAGCGAGCTGCCGCGCACCGAACTGCTTCGCCACATCATCGAGCACTCGCTCCTGGCGGCGCATCGCCACGTCTTCGGCGTGTTCTTCTGGTTCGTCGTGCTGTCCACCTTGGGGCTGGGCCCGGCCGGCGCGGTGCTGTACCGCATGGCCGAGTTCGCGAGCCGCTATTGGGCGTACAAGAATCGCACGGTCGGCGAGCCGATCAATGAGCGCCTCATGACCCTCTCGCAGCGGCTGTTCAGCGTGGTCGACCATCTGCCCGCGCGCCTCACGGCCTTCGGCTTCGCGGTGGTCGGCAACTTCGAAGAGGCGGTGAGCTGCTGGCGCCGCGATGCGGGCCTGTGGAAGCACCCCAATGAAGGGATCATCCTCGCAGCCGCCGCAGGCGCCGTCGGCGTACAGCTGGGTGGCAGCGCGGCGCCCGGCGTCACGCCCGACCGCTCCAAGACATTCGACCGCGGCGCCGGCTTCGGCGAGATGGACGCTGAAGGATCAACGCCAGGTGCCGTGCCCGTTCCTGCGCACCTGCGAAGCATCGTCGGCCTGGTCTGGCGCTCGGTCGTGCTGTGGATGCTGCTCGTCGCGCTGCTGTCGCTGGCCAACATCCTCGGTTAGAGGCCGCCCCCGGGACTCACCAGCGCGTCTGGCCCAGCTCCTGGCGAATCTCGCCGTAGATGCGGTAGCGCGATTCGCTGATCTCCTTGCGCTCGACGGCGGCCCGCACGCCGCAACCCGGTTCATGCTGGTGCGTGCAGTTGTAGAAGCGGCACTGCGGCACATGCTCGCGCAGGTCCGGCATCAGCATGGGCAGGTCCTGCGCCGTCACCTGGCGCAGGCCGAACTCCTGGAAGCCGGGTGAGTCGATGAGGCCCGTGCGGCGCTCCGCGTCCAGCCAGTACCACTGCGTGGTCGTGGTCGTGTGCTTGCCCGAGTTGAGCGCCTGGGAGATCTCGCCCACCTGTGCACGCGCGTCGGGTGCGAGCAGGTTGATCAAGGTGCTCTTGCCGGCACCGCTCGGGCCCAGCACGAGCGTGGCCTTCTGGTCCAGCATGGCGCCGAGCTTCTCGCGTGCCTCGTCGGGCCGGGCCTTCAGGGCCACCTCGACCACGTTGTAGCCCATGCGGGTGTAGGACGCGAGCCGCGCGCGCGCTTCGTCGATCTGCGGCAGGTCGGCCTTGTTGAGCAGCACGTGGGCTGCGATGCCCGCACTCTCGGCGGCGATCAGCGCTCGCGCCAGTTGCGATTCGCTGAACACCGGCTGGCTCGCCACCATCACGAGGATCTGGTCGAGGTTGGCCGCGAAGGCCTTGGTGCGCCATTCGTCCTGGCGGAACAGGAGGTTGCGACGGGCCTCGACATGTTCGATCACGCCTTCGTCGCCAGCGGGTTGCCAGCGCAATCGGTCGCCGACGACGCATTCGCTCTTCTTGCCGCGGGGATGGCAAATGACGCGCCGGCCTTCCGGCGTCTCCACCACGTAGTGGCGGCCGTAGCCTGCGACGACCAGGCCAAAGTCGAGCCCGCCGTCCGGCTCCTGGGCCTTGCTCACAGCAAGGCCCCCACGCGGCGCTCAGCCGACAAAGGCCACCAGCGCGTTCACCTTGGCCGCGCAGATGAAGTCGTTGATCGAGATGCCGCCCACCGAGTGCGTGTTGAAGCGAAGGACGCAGCGGTCGTAGCTCACCGACATGTCCGGATGGTGGTCTTCGGTGTGGCAGATCCACGCGGTGGCGTTGACGAAGGACATGGTCTCGAGGAAGTTCTTGAAGTTGAACGTCTTCTCGATCGCGCCGTTGCTCAGGTGCCAGCCGTTCACCTCGTTGAGGTGGCGGCGGATGTCCGGTTCGCTCATCGGCGAGCCGCCCTCGAGCGCCTCGCATTTCCTGTGAAGAAGGTTGGTCATGGTGTCACCCGGCTTGGTGAGAGGGTGTGAGAGGAAGGGCCGCGAGCCGTTCTCCGGCCGGCGGATGCGAGTAGTAGAAGCGCACGTAGATCGGGTCCGGCGTGAGCGTGGACGCATTGTCCTCGTGCAACTTGAGCAAGGCGGCGGCAAGGTCTCGGCCGTCGGCCTGGGCGCAGGCGTAGGCATCGGCCTCGAACTCGTGCTTGCGCGACAGCAGCGCGAAGATCGGCGAGATGAAGAAGCCGAACACCGGCACCACCAGCATGAACAGCAGCAGCGCGACGGCGTCGTTCGGCGCGCCGAGCGCGGGGCGGACGCCGAACGCTGCGTAGAACCAGGTCTGGGACGACAGCCAGCCGAGCAGGGCGAAGCCGGCCAGGCTCAGGGCGAACATCGACACGATGCGCTTTTGCACGTGGCGATGCTTGAAGTGGCCGAGCTCGTGGGCAAGCACGGCCTCGACTTCGCCGGGCGTCAGCTTGTTGAGCAGGGTGTCGAAGAACACCACGCGCTTGGCCGCGCCGAAGCCGGTGAAGTACGCGTTGGCGTGGGCCGAACGCTTGCTGCCGTCCATCACGAACAGGCCCTTGGCGGCGAAACCGCAGCGCTGCATCAGGGCCTGCACGCGCGCCTTCAGCGACTCGTCGGGCAGCGGTTCGAACTTGTTGAACAGCGGGGCGATGACCGTGGGGTAGAGCACCAGGATCAGCACGTTGAAGCCCATCCACGCACCCCATGCCCACATCCACCACAAGCGTCCCGCGCTGCCCATCAGCCAGAGGATGAGCGCGGCGATCGGCAGGCCGATCAGCACGCCGACGGCGATGCCCTTGAGCGTGTCCGTGATGTACAGCTTCCAGGTCAGCCGGTTGAAGCCGAACCTCTGCTCGATACGGAAGGTGCTGTAGAGCTCGAACGGCAGGTCGAGCAGCCCGCCGATGAGCATGAAGACGCCGAGCAGCGCGAGCTGGTAGGCCATGTTGCCCCAGTGCGGCTGCACGGCCTGAAGCAGGGCCTGGTTCAGCACATCCAGGCCGCCCAGCAGCGTCCAGCCGACGAGGACGGCCGCACCGAAGGCCATGCTCAGGAGTCCGAAGCGTGCCTTGGCCAGCGTGTAGTCGGCAGCCTTCTGGTGGGCGGCCAGCGAGATGGTCTGCGCGAAGGTGCCGGGCACCGCGTCCCGGTGCGCGGCCACGTGCCGCATCTGGCGAGTGGCGAGCCAGAATTTCACCAGCAGCGAGGCCAGCAGGGCCGACACGAAGATCAGGGTCAAGGGGAACGACGTCATGGCCGGAAGTGTAGGTCGTGCGTGACGAAGTCACAGGGGCGGCCTGCGGTTCGTGCCACCCGGCCGGGGCCTTCGGCGCCGCCTGCGAGAATGCCGGCCAAGGAGAGACGACATGTCCGAGACCGTGCTGAGCCCGAGCGAACACAACCTCGTGTGGATCGACCTGGAAATGACGGGGCTGTACCCCGACCGCGACCGCATCATCGAGATCGCCCTGGTGGTGACCGACCCCCAGCTGAATGTGAAGGTGGAGGGGCCCGTGTTCGCCATCCACCAGAGCGACGCCACGCTGGACGCGATGGACGCCTGGAACAAGGGCACGCACGGCAAGAGCGGGCTCATCGACCGGGTGAAGGCGTCCACCGTGGACGAGGCCCAGGCCGAGGCGCTGTGCATCGAATTCCTGAAGAAGTACGTGGGTAGCAACAAGTCGCCGATGTGCGGCAACAGCATCTGCCAGGACCGGCGCTTCCTCGCCAACTACATGCCCAAGCTGGAGTCCTTCTTCCACTACCGCAACCTCGATGTGAGCACGCTCAAGGAGCTGGCGCGGCGCTGGAAGCCCGAAATCATGGCCGGCTTCAAGAAGGCGCAGGCGCACACCGCGCTTGCGGACATCCACGAATCCATCGAGGAACTGGCCTACTACCGGCAGCATCTGCTCGCCGTGTGATCGGCACGGAAATAAACCCACCGGACAAACCCTAGGTTTGCTAGAATCGCGGGCTGCGCTGAATTTCCACCTGGAAACCAGCGCATTCGTTCATCCCCTCTGACCTCTTTCGAAGCACCCCACGCTTGCCGTGCGGCCTGGTTCGATCTCCTGAAGCGTTTAGACGCAGCGCACTGCCATGAAGATGGCAAGGCGTTTGGGCAATGGTTGGCGGCGATGCCGTCGCTTTGACTGTTCCCTTCAGAACGTTCTCCCGGCGACCTGACCGAGCGAACCCGAACACCGGGCTCGCGGGTGCCTTGTTGCGCCGCGCCGTTGCGTGGCGCCAAGCACCGTTTGCGTGAAAGAGAAAGATGACTTTCGAATCCCTGGGCCTGCACCAAGCCCTCTCCAAGGCCGTGGCCGATTCCGGTTACGACACACCCACCGACGTCCAGGCCAAGGCGATCCCGCCGGCACTGGAAGGCCGTGACCTCATGGTCTCGTCCAGCACCGGCAGCGGCAAGACCGCTTCCTTCATTCTTCCCGCCCTGCAGCGCATCCTCGCCGCACGCGGCGACAACACCAAGCGCCGAGAAAAAGGCGTGGTCTACGGCCCGCGCGTGCTCGTGCTGACGCCCACGCGTGAGCTGGCCATCCAGGTGGCCAAGGCCGCCGACACCTATGGCCGCCATGTGCAGGGCCTGCGCGTCGCGACCGTCGTCGGCGGCGTGCCCTACCCGGCGCAGATCAAGGCGCTGCGCGGCGCGCTCGACATCCTCATTTCCACCCCCGGCCGCCTGCTCGACCACCTCCAGACCGGCAAGGCCGTGCTCGAGAATGTGGAAGTGCTGGTGCTCGACGAAGCCGACCGCATGCTCGACATGGGCTTCATCGAAGACATCCAGACCATCGCCGACCACCTGCCGAGCGAGCGCCAGACGCTGATGTACAGCGCCACCTTCGCGGGCCACGTCGGCCGCCTGGCCGAGAGCCTCTTGAAGGACGCGCAGCGCATCGACGTCGCTTCGCACACCGACACGCACGAGAACATCGAGCAGCGCCTGCACTGGGCCGACAACGCGACGCACAAGAACGCATTGCTCGACCACATCCTGACCGAGCGCGACATGGAGCAGGCCGTGGTGTTCACGAGCACCCAGCGCGACGCCGACTGGCTCGCCGACCGCCTGGCCGACATGGGCCACCAGGTGGCCTCGTTGCACGGCGGCATGCCGCAAGGCCGGCGCAACCGCGTGCTGCAGGGCCTGCGCACCAAGCACCTGCGCGTGCTGGTGGCCACCGACGTGGCGGCTCGCGGCATCGACGTGCCGACCATCAGCCACGTCATCAACTATGGCCTGCCGATGAAGGCGGAAGACTACGTGCACCGCATCGGCCGCACCGGCCGCGCGGGCCGCAACGGTCTGGCCGTGACGCTGGCCGAGCGCATGGATGCGGGCATGATCCGCCGCATCCAGCAGTTCACGACGCAGAACATCCCGGTGGCGACGGTGTCGGGCCTCGAGCCCAAGGCGCCGGAGCCGAAGATGTTCCCGCCGCGCGGCGATTCGAAGTTCGGTGGCAAGCCTTTCGGCCGTGGCAACGACTTCGGCAAGCGCCCGGGCAAGCCCTTCGGTCCGCGCCGCGATGCCGGCTTCGCACCGCGCCGTGACGAGGGCTTCGCGCCCCGCCGTGACGAAGGGTTCGCCCCGCGTCGCGACGAAGGCTTTGCACCGCGTCGCGACACCGCCCCGGCTCCCCGCGATGCGAACCCGTTCGATCGCCGCGGCGACGGCGCCTCGCGCGGTGCCTTCGACCGCAAGCCTGAGCAGACCGGCTTCGCTGCCCGCAAGGGCCCGGGCGCCGGCAAGCCGGCTCACCGCCCCGGCGGCAAGCCCGGCTTCAAGCCGCAGCGCGGATTCGGCCGCTGACCTGCACGGCATCCGCCTGAATGAAGAAAGCCTGCGCAAGCAGGCTTTCTTCATTTCGCCGACCCCAAAGCAAATCGAGCCCGGTGCTTCGTTCCAAGAAGCACCGGGCCCGTCCGGCCAGACAGCGTTTGACGCGAGAACGCTATGCCGTCATCACGGACGGATGGCGATCTCGTTCTTCACGGACTTCACACCGTTCACGTTGCGGGCGATGCTTTCGGCGGTCGCGCGCTCGTTGTTGCTCTTGGCGAAGCCCGAGAGCATGACCGTGCCGTTGAGCGTCTCGACCTTGATGGCGCCGGCGTCGACATCCTTGTTGTCGACCATGCGGGCCTTGACCTGCGTGGTGATGGTCGCGTCGTCGACATAGGCGCCGACCGTTTCCTGCCCGCGGGCGACGGCGCAGCCTTGCAGGCTGACGATGGCGGCGGCGGACGTGGCGATGAGGATTGCGGCGAGAGTGGTGCGTGCAAGCATGGTGTTCTCCTGTGAGTGGTTGGAAACTTTGAACTAGCGGGCGGCAATGAAGGCTGTGTCAGCCCCTCCACCCTCCGGGGCCGAGCCGGAAGGGGTCAATCGTCGAGCATGTCCTTGAGTTCGTCGGCGTGCTCCTCCTCATCCTCCAGCACGTCTTCGAGCAATCGTCGCGTGGTCGGATCCTTGTCGCCGATGAGCTCGATCATCTGGCGGTAGGTTTCCACCGCCACGCGTTCGGCGACGAGGTTGGCGCGGATCATCTCGCGCAGGTCCTTCGATTCGTCGTAGTCCGCATGGCTGCGTTTGGTGAGCGAGTCGGGTGAGAAGTCCGGGTCGCCGCCCAGTTGCACGATGCGTTCGGCAATGCGGTCGGCGTGGCCGGCTTCGGCGTTGGCATGCTCGAGGAATTCCTCCGCGATCCGGGGTGCCGACAAGCCGTGCGCGGTGAAGTAGTGGCGCTTGTAGCGCAGCACGCACACGAGTTCGGTGGCCAGGGCGCCGTTCAGCAGCTTGACGATGTCGTCGCGCCAGGGCCCGTAGCTGGGCGTCACGGCGCCGTCATCGAGTCCGCGCTTGGCGGCCTGGATGGCCTCTTCGTTCAGCACCAGGCGCTGCTGTGTCTTGACATCCATGTTGAGGTTCCTCGACAGGTTGGTGTTCGGTTCGCACGCACAGGACCCGCGCCTGTGCTGCGTTCGAATCAACTGTAGAGGCGCCCCCTCGTGCGAGCCATCGGAGCGCGGGCGCTCGACGTGTAGGACGAAGCCGCGTTCAAGCAGCCTCTTTCATCACGACCGACGGATCGGTCGCAGCCGGCTCGTTCGATGCAGAAGGCTCGTCGTCGGGCGCAGGTGGCTGCACGTCGTCGGCGCCTGCGTGCGCGAATGAGCTCATCGCGCCGAGCATCGATTCCCACGGCATGTGCGTCACCACGCGCGACACCACTTGCGAGAAGAGACCGGCAAACACCGCCGTCTTGCCGAGCAGCCGCCATGGCCGCAACCAGGTGATGGCAGCGCCGACGATGAACGCGCCCGTCACCACCATCAGCGGATGCCGGCGCGCGAGCGGCGCGGCAGCGTCGCGGACGACGCCTTCGGCCACGCTCGCCGCAGGCTTCAACGGATGGTTGGCCCACCATGCCGATACCGCATCCATCAGCACGCCGATCACGGGCATCGCGCGCAGCTTGTCCAGGGCCGACGGCGATTCGCCCTCGGCGCGTGCCGCCGCATTGCGCCTGCGCGCTTCGTGCCGCGCATCGCCGTGCAGCATGTAGAGGCGCAAGCGTTCGCGCGATTCGGCCAGGCGTTCGAGTGCCGAGGGCGGCTTGCTGTCGCTGCCGCCGGGGGTGTCTTCGGTGGGCAGGGTCGCGCTCATGGTGCGGTCACGCTGCGCAGCATGGCTGCATCGGCGGCCAGTTGTTCGCGGATTGTCTTGAAGCCATGCTCGGTCGCCGGCGCCTTGGCCGCGAAGTGCGCCCAGACACCCAAGGCGATGGGCACGCAGGGCGCGATGAACAGCGCCAGCGGCGAATTCATGTTGTCCGCGGGAATCACCGCCCAGAGCATCACCGCCACGCCCGCGAGCACGACACCGACGAAAACGCATGCCAGCGACACGGCATGCAGCATCGCGCGCTTCTTGATCTGCGTGGTGACCGCGCCGACTTCTTCGGCGACGAGTTCGGAATACGCCTCCACATGGTCCGCGAGCAACTGCGGGTCGGAGACGATCAGGCGAAACAGCGGATGGATCATGGTGAACCCCGTCCAGGACGAATTGGGCGCCGTGGTGCGCGAAAGGGTTCACCGCGGAACGGTGAACCCTTGCATCAGGAGCAGCAGACCGCTTTAGTCGCGGTCGCGGCTCAGCAGCGTCACCAAGGCCATCAGGGCTGCGCCGGCGGCAGCGGCAATGAGGATGGACTTGACCGGCTCGTCCTTGATGTAGCCGACCGTGGCATAGGAGGCGCGCTGGGCGCGTTCCTTGATCTGCGCGCTGCTGTCGCGCACGGCGTCGGCGCTGCGGCGGGCCAGTTCCTCGGCCTTGGAGGCCACGCGATTCAACACGGGGGCGGCTTGGTCTTTCACTTCTTGCACCTTGTCGGACAGGGTATCGAGGGCTTCGTTGGCGACGCGCTTGCTGGTCGAGAGGGCGCTGTCGGCGTTTTCCGCCGCCTGGTCGGCGAGTGAACCCGATGACTGGCCAAAGGGCTTCGTGGTGGCAATCATGATTTTCCTTTCGGTGGGTGTTGGAGAGCGCGAGCGAACGGTGCGGCGTCGGGCAGGGACGCCACTACGGTTTCTTGATCAGTCCGAAGAGGAAGCTGCCGATGGCAAGAATGGCGAAGAGAACGAACAGGATCTTCGCGATGCCGGCCGCGCTGGCGGCAATGCCGCCGAAGCCGAACAGGGCGGCCACGAGTGCAATGACGAAGAACACGACCGCGTAGTGCAGCATGGCTTTGCTCCTCCAAGTGCGCATTTGTGAATGCGTTAGTGCAAAGCTTAGGGATCGGCGCGAGCCCGGTCCATGAGAGGCGGACGCTTCGCGCTGTCGGCCGTATCAGCGAGGGCTTGTAGGACGGCGCCTCATGCCCTCTTTGCCGTCAATGCCGCCGAGGGAATCAGGCGGCTTGCGATGCCTGCTCTTGCGTCACCGCCAGCGGCAGCCGGGCCCGCACGCAAGTGCCTTCGCCGGGCGTGGAATCGAGCGTGAACACGCCGCCGTCGGCCTCGACGCGATAGCGCATGCCCAGCAACCCATGCGCCGACACGCGCCGCTTGCGCGTGTCGAAGCCGGTGCCGTTGTCCTTCACCGAGACGACCGCCGCATTGCCTTCCTGGGCCAGGCGCACCTCGACGCGCGTGGCCTTGGCATGCTTGGCGATGTTGGTGAAGGCCTCCTGGACGAGGCGGTAGGCGGTGAGTTCGACGTTGGGCTTGAGGCTCACGGCCTCGAGCTGGGAATCGACCTCGATGCCTGAGCGCTCGGCGAATTCGCGCGACTGGATTTCGAGTGCGGCCAGCAACCCGAGGTTGCTCAGCGACGAGGGCCGCAGGTCCTCGATGATCCGGCGCTTGAGCGCGATGCCGTTGTTGAGGATCTCGCTCAGGTGGGTGAGCCGTTCACTGGCCTCGGGCGATGTCGCACCCAGGCGCGACTTGATGCGCGCCGCGTCCAGCTTGGCCGCGGTGAGCAAGGCGCCGAGCTCGTCATGCAGCTCACGCGCCAAGCGGCTGCGTTCGTCTTCCCGGGCGGTCTGCAGGTGCTGCGCCAATTCAGTCAGCTGCTGCGCCAGCTCGGTGAGCTGCGCGGTGCGGCGCGCCACCTCCTGCTCGAGCTGGTCGCGCTCGGCTTCGATGGCTTCCTGGCGTTCGCGCCGGTGTGCTTCGAGTGCGGCCGTCTGGCGCAGGTACATGCCCAGCGCCAGCAGGCTCAGCGCGCTCATGGTGGCCACGCCGATGCGATTGAGCAGCAAGGTCTCGAAGACGTCGTCGCGGCCGGCCTTGTCCTTGCGCATCTCTTCCTTGAGCAAGGCCTCGGAGACGCTGCGGATCTCGTCCATCTGCTCCTTGCCGATGTCGCTCATCACGAAGGTGCGCCAAGCTTCGTCCTTGCCTTCGTCGAACAGGCGCATGGTCTGGCCCAGCTCGGAAAGCCTGCCGTGCAGCAGCGTCCCAAGGCGCTCGACCCGCTTCAGCTGGTCCGCCTGGCCGGCGTAGTAGTTGCGCAGCCACTGGAGGTCGGAGTCGATGTCGTGCGCCGAGTCGCTGTAAGGCGCGAGGTACTCCTTGCGCGCGGTGAGCAGGTAGCCGCGCTGGCCGGTCTCGGCGTCGACGATGCGGCGCGACAGGTTCATGAGGTGGTTGCGCGCCGACGCCATCGTGCCCAGCGCCTCCATCGCGCGGGTGGACTGGTAGTAGGCGGTCTCGCTGATGAAGATGAGCGCGAGCGCCGCCAGCGCCGCCAGTGGAAACACGAAGGGGCTGCGCTTCAAACGCAACAGGATGTGCAGGGATTTGTCTTGCATCTAAACTCGCTCATCGCACCTGTGAGTCACGAACGCCATGATCCGAGTAGCCATCGTCGATGACCATGCCATTGTGCGCGCCGGTCTGCGCCAGTACTTCTCCGACCAGGTGGACCTGAAGGTCACCGGCGAAGCCGCCAACGGTCGCGAGGCGCTCGATCTTGTTCGCAAGGGTGATGTCGACGTGCTGGTCATGGATCTGTCCATGCCGGACCAGAGCGGCGTCGATGCGCTGGCCGCCATCAAGGCGCGCGCGCCGGAACTGCCGGTGTTGATCCTCTCGGGCTTCCCGGAAGAACACTACGCCACCACCTTGCTGCGGCAAGGCGCGAGCGGCTACCTGAACAAGGAGTGCGACCCCGAGGAGATCGTCAAGGCGATCCGCACCGTTCACCGCGGGCGCAAGTACATCACCGCAGGCGTGGCCGAACTGCTGGCCGACGGCCTCGCTGGTGCGGGCGACAAGCCGCCTCATGAGCAGTTGTCCGAGCGCGAATTCCAGGTGTTCCTCAGGCTTGCAAAGGGCGAGACCATCGGCCACATGGCCGACAGCATGAACTTGAGCGTGAAGACTGTGAGCACCTATCGCACCCGTGTGATGGAGAAGATGAAACTTGAGTCCAACAGCGACCTGACCTACTACGCGCTGAAGAACGGATTGATCCAATAAGCCTCCGCCGCCGTCGGCCTTGCCGCGCACTCAGGACTGGAGCTGGCCGAAGCTGCTGGTTTCCTCGCCGGAGGCGAGCCGGGCGCAATAGTTGATGAGGCCGTCGATCTCGTTGGACTTGTCGAACACCTTGTCCGCGCCCAGCTGCAGGCACTTGCGGCGCATGTCCGGCGTGGCGTAGTTGCTCAGGACGACCAACTTGCGGCCGGCGGCGGCGCTGCGCGCCGTCTGCAGCACGCCCAGGCCCGAGCCGCTCTTGAGGAAGATGTCGATGATCACCAGGTCGCAGGTGTTGTCGGACTTGCCGAGCCACTGTGCCGCGCTCGATTCGTCCTCTGCCGTGCCGATGACTTCGACGGGCACCATTTCTTCCAGCGTCGCGATCAGGTTCTCGCGGATCACCGGGCTGTCCTCAACAATGTAGGTTCTCAAGTGCGCCATGACTGCGTCGATCGGGTGGTCCTGACTCCATTGCGGCCGGGTCGCTCGATCGTCGTGTTCTTGCATCCAACACGCAGGCAAGCAGACGGACGACACTGAGCTTTGTCTTCAGTGTGTGGCACGGCCATGCCGGCTGCCATCGGGCGACAACGTGCAACAGCGTCAGGCATATCCTACACAGACGCACACATCCCGCAACTGCGTCGCCCCCGTAGGACGAAAACTACGCCCGCTCGCGGCCCCGTCCGCTGGGTCGTGCGAACTGCGCTGCCCATACTTCCCAGCGTTATCCACAACGAAGGGAGCCCCCATGCGCAGCATCCTGGTTTTGACCCTGGCCCTCGTGCCGCCGCTGATGGCAGCCGCCTGGACACTGTTCCAGATGCGCCAGGCCGAACGGGAGCTGGAGGGCATGGGCAACTTCAAGGGCATGCACCTTGAAGACTGACTCCCGCACAACCTGCCTGAAAGGACTCGCCATGACCCACTTCCGCTCTCTGAAGCTTTCGCTGCTTGTCGCATCGCTGTTCGCCGCGTCCACCGGCTTTGCCGCCGACGCGATGAGCAAGGATGACTACAAGGCCGCCAAGGACAAGATCTCCGCCGAATACAAGGCCGCCAAGGATGCGTGCAAGGCCCAGAAGGACAATGCCAAGGACGTCTGCGAGAAGGAAGCCAAGGCCAAGGAAAAGATCGCCCTGGCCGAGCTCGACTTCAACCGCAGCGGCAAGGACGGTGACCGCATCAAGCTCGAGAAGGTGAAGGCGGAACAGCAGTACGCCGTCGCCAAGGAGAAGTGCGAAGACCAGAAGGGCGCTGAAGAGCGCGCCTGCAAGAAGGAAGCAAAGGCCGCCGAAGTCAAGGCCAAGGCCGACATCAAGGCGCATGGGTGACACGGCCCCCCAGTCGCTTCGCTCCTGCCCCCGAGGGGCGCCACCTGGCGGACCGGCAAAACCGGATCCGCGGGTGTTGCTTGATTTGCGCTTTGCTGCGCTCGCTCGATCCACACGCCTGGCTTGATTGCCGGGCGTTCTTCCTTCGTCACACAGCCAATAGTTCGACCTCGAACATCAGGGTGGCATTCGGAGGAATGACGCCGCCGGCGCCGCGTGCGCCGTAGCCCAGCTCGGGCGGGATGACCAGCACGCGCGTGCCGCCCACCTTCATGCCTTGCACGCCTTCGTCCCAGCCCTTGATGACGTGGCCGCGGCCGAGGTCGAATTCGAAGGGGTCGCGGCGGTCCTTGCTGCTGTCGAACTTCGCGCCCTTCACCCCGTTCGTGTACAGCCAGCCCGTGTAGTGCACGGTGACCTGCTGGCCGGCCTTGGCTTCGTCGCCGCTGCCGGTGACCGTGTCTTCGTACTGGAGGCCGGAAGGGGTGGTATTCATGGGCAAATCCTCGGAGAGTGGTGAAGGGTGGGCATCATGCCACCGCGGTGACCCAGCGCTCACGCCAGCGGTCGACGGCCATGGCGAGCCACGCGTCGAGGCGAGGCGCGTCGACCTCGATGCCCAACACCGCGCCGGCAGCGCGCAAGGCCGAGAGCGGATCGGTGAGGTCGAGTGCCTGCGCGCCGTTCTGTTTCGACAGCTTCTCGCCATTGGCGCCCAGCACGAGCGGCGTGTGCAGATAGCGTGGCGTGGGCAGGCCGAGCGCGTGCTGCAGGTGGATCTGCCTGGGCGTGTTGTCGGCCAGGTCCTCGCCACGCACGACGTGCGAGACCTTCTGCAGCGCATCGTCCACCACCACCGCCAGTTGATAGGCCCACAGGCCGTCGGCGCGCTGCAGCACGAAATCGCCGACGCAGCGGGCGAGGTCTTGCGACTGCGGCCCGAGGCGGCGGTCGTTCCATGCAATCTGCACGTCGTGGCCGCGTTCGTCGATCGTGCGAAGCCGGGTGGCGCGGGCGGGCTTGCCCTTCAGGCCCGTGCGGCAAGTGCCCGGATAGACGAGTTCGCCGTGTCGAACCAGCGCAAGCCCCTGGGCCTGCACCGCGAGCTCGATCTCGCGGCGCGAGCAGCCGCAGGGGTAGGCGAGGTCGGCGGCCAACAGCCGCTGCAGCGCGGCCTCGTACAGCTCGCCGCGTTGAGATTGGCGCACAGGCGCCTCGTCAGGCACGAGCCCGCAGGCGGCCAGCTGATCGAGGATGACGGCGTCCATGCCCGGCACGCAGCGCGGGACGTCCACGTCCTCGATGCGAACCAGCCAGCGGCCGCCGTGGGCGCGCGCATCGAGCCACGAAGCCAGCGCCGCCACCAGCGAGCCCGCATGCAGCGGCCCGGTGGGAGAGGGCGCGAAGCGGCCGATGTAGCCTGCGCCCATCGTCGTCACGCAGCCGCCTCCGCCAGCGCGCTGCCGTGCCGCTCGAGCAGCGCCCGGCGGGTGGTGGGGCTCTCCAGCTGTTCGAGCCACCACTGCAGCGCAAGCCCCAGCGGCCCGTTGCTGGTGCGCCAGGCATAGCCGAAGCGCACGGGGGTGTTGCGCCGCTCGGTCTCCTTCACCACCAGGCGGCCGGCGTCGATGTGGTCGCGCGCCATCGGCTCGGGGATGTAGCCGCAGCCCAGGCACCGGATCTGTGCCTCGATCTTGGCCTGCGAGTTCGCCACGGTGAACACTTCCTGCCTCGGCAGCAGGTTGACGGTGACGGGCTCCATGCGCTGCGCCGAATCGGCCACGGCGACCGCGCGGTGGCGGATGAGCTCCGCCTCGGTGATGGGCCCGTCGACCTTGGCCAGTGGATGGTGCGGCGCCACGGCGAACAGGAAACGCATCTCGCCCAGTGGCTCGACCTGGATGCCCGGCACCGGCGCGTGGTCGGGGCCGATGCGCGTGCCGATGGCCAGGTCCGCGAGGCCGCTGGTCAGTGCCTCCCAGGTGCCGGCCAGCACCTCGGAGCGCAGGCGCAGCCGCGTGCCCGGGCCGCGCCGGTCGTTGAGCACGCCGTGGTCCGCGGCACCCGGCGGCCGCAGGGCGAAGAAGGCCTCGCACAGCTCGAACACTGTGGTTGGCGACATGACACCGTCCACCGCGACGGTGAGCTGCGTTTCCCACCCGGTGGCCACTCGCTTCACGCGATTGGCCACGGCATCGACCTGCTCGAGCAGCCGGCGGCCCTCGTTGAGCAGCTCCTCGCCGGCGGCGGTGAGCTTGGCCTGGCGCGAACGGCGGTCGAAGAGCAGCACGTCCAGCGCGTCCTCGAGCTGGCGCACGTTGTAGGTGAGGGCGCTGGGCACCTTGCCGAGCTCGCGCGCCGCGGCGGCGAAGCTGCCGGTGCGTGCGATGACGTCCATCATGGCGAGCGCTTCGGGCGTGAGGACATTGCGGGCGGCGGACATGCGTTCATCTTATTTGAATGAATGCTTCAAGCGGCGGTACTCGCGGACCGCCGGCCCCGCACCTACATTCAAGGCACCAAAGGAGCGTCTCGACATGATCACCCTGCGTAAGTCTTCCGATCGTGGCTTTGCCGACCACGGCTGGCTCAAGAGCTTCCACAGCTTTTCCTTCGCGGACTACTACGACCCCCACCACATGGGCTTCGGCAACCTGCGCGTCATCAACGAAGATCGCATCGCCCCGGGCACCGGTTTCGGCACGCACGGCCACCGCGACATGGAGATCGTGAGCTATGTGCTCGAGGGCGCGCTCGCGCACAAGGACAACATGGGCAACGGCACGTCCATCGTGCCGGGCGACGTGCAGCGCATGAGCGCCGGACGCGGCGTGATGCACAGCGAGTTCAACCACGCGCCCTCGCAGACCACGCACTTCCTGCAGATCTGGATCCAGCCGAACGTGCAAGGCATCGAGCCGGGCTACGAGCAGAAGCATTTCGACGAGGCCAGCAAGCGTGGCCAGCTGCGGCTGGTGGCGAGCAGCGACGGCCGCGAAGGCTCGCTGGTGGTGCATGCGGATGCGGCGATCTACGCGGGGCTCTTCGACGGCACCGAATCGGCGCACGTGACCCTGGACCCGACCCGCAAGGCCTACGTGCACGTCGTGCGCGGCAAGGTCTCGGTCAACGGCCATGCGCTGTCGGCGGGGGATGCCGCGCAGCTCAGCAAGGAGGCCGCGGCCATCATCGACCAGGGCGAGAAAGCGGAAGTCATCGTCTTCGACCTCGCGGCCTGATCCGTGGTGGGGGGCTGCGAGTCGTGATGGCGGTGCGAGAGGCGGCCATCACGCCACCCACCCTGCGCTAAAGTCCGCCGCATGGAACCCCTCGTCAAGGTCATGGCCTTGCTGCCCTGGGTGGACTGGGCGGCGGTCTTCGTCTTCTTCTGCGGCTGGGCGGGCTATGCATGGTTCGCCAAGCACCGCGCGAGCACGCAGCCGTCGGTGCTCGCGACCACCAACCGCATCCGCCAGGAATGGATGCTGCAGACCACCTACCGCGACGTGCGCGTCGTCGATGGCGTTGTGGTGCAGAGCCTGTCGACCAGCCCGTCGTTCTTCGCGTCCACCACCATCCTGATCATCGGCGGCCTGCTCGCCACGCTCGGCACGAGCGAGAGGACGACCGAACTCGTGCGCGAGCTGCCGTTTGCCGCGCGCACCTCGGTGCTGGTCTTCGACCTCAAGCTCGTGCTGATGCTGGTGGTGTTCGTGTATGCCTTCTTCCGCTTCACCTGGTCGATGCGGCAGTACACCTTCGGCGCGCTGCTGATCGGCTCCGCGCCCGAGGCCCGGCAGTTCGAGCAGCTGGGCGAGGGCGCCCAAGCGGCGCGCATCGCGTTCTCGCAAAAGGCCGGCCGGGTGCTCGGGCTTGCGGCCGAGACCTTCAACGATGGTTTGCGTGCCTACTATTTCGCCTTCGCGGCCATCGGCTGGTTCTTCTCGCCCTTCGTGTACATGCTGTCCACGCTCGGCGTGATCTACATCCTCTACCAGCGCGAGTTCAGGTCGGACGTGCTCGAAGGCCTGAACGCCTAGCGCGCGAGCCGCACGCCGCTGAACTGCCATTGCGCATCCGGCGGGAAGAAGTTGCGGTAGGTCGCGCGCACATGGCCCGCGGGCGTGGCGCACGAGCCGCCGCGCAGCACGAACTGGTTGCACATGAACTTGCCGTTGTATTCGCCGACGGCGCCGGGCAGCGGCTGGTAGCCGGGGTACGGGTTGTAGTTCGACTGCGTCCACTCCCACACGTCGCCGTACATCTGGACGGGCTCGTCGTCGACGCGCGTCGCGGCGGGCACCGGGTGGAAGGCGCCGCGCTCGGCGAAGTTGCCCACCAGCGGGCTTGAGCGGGTCAGCCGCCGCGCGGCCAGCTCCCACTCGGCTTCGGTCGGCAGCCGCGCGCCGGCCCAGCGGGCGTAGGCCTCGGCCTCGAAGAAGCTCAGGTGGCAGGCGGGCGTGTGCGGATCGATCTCGACCAGGCCTTGCAGCGAATGCGCGAGCCAGCGCTGGCCGTCGCGCCGCCAGTAGAGCGGCGCCTCGCGCTGGGCGGCTTGCACCCAGTCCCAGCCCATGGACAGCCACAGCTCCGGACGCCGATAGCCGCCATCGTCCATGAAGGCCATGAACTCGTCGTTGCTCACCGGCCGCGCCGCGAGCTCGAAGGGCGGTACGAAGGTCGGATGGGATGGCGTCTCGTTGTCGAAGCAGAACGCACCGTCGAGCTCTGCCACGTGCCCCATCTGGAACATGCCGCCCTCGTGGCCGTGCCACCGCAAGGGCTGCGGGCTCACTGCGCCGATCGGCCAGTGCCTGGCGTAGGGCGGGTGCAAGGGGTTGAACGACAGCGCGTGCTTGATGTCGGTGAGGAGCAGCTCCTGGTGCTGCTGCTCGTGGTGCAGGCCTAGCGTGACCAGCGCCAGCAACTCGGCGTCATCCGGCCGCGCGGCCAGCACGCCTGCCATGCGCTCGTCGACGTTGGCGCGATATCGTTTGACCTGCTCGAGCGTGGGGCTGGTGATGAGCCCGCGCTGCGGCCGCGGATGCCGCTCGCCCACGCCCTGGTAGTAGCTGTTGAAGAGCACGCGGAACATCGGCTCGAAGGCGCGAAAGCCCGGCTCGAAACGCTCGAGGATGAAGGTCTCGAAGAACCAGGTGACATGCGCGAGGTGCCACTTGGTGGGGCTCGCGTCGGGCATCGACTGGACTTGACAGTCTTCGTCCGTCAAGGGTGCTGCCAGGGCGAGCGTGAAGCGGCGCACACGCTCATAGTGCGCGGCGGGCGACGACGGCGATGCAGCCTGAGCTGTCGCATCGGATCGCGGGAAATCAGATCGTGCAAGTGTCACAGCCCAGCTCCTCGAACACGTCCCGAACCAATGTAGCCCATGCCGAACGGTGTGGGCTTTCAGTCCCCAGCGGTGGCAATGTGTGTGCCCGGAGCGGGCCATCGCGGTGGTCGGGCCACGCGAAGGGCGTGCGACCGGGCCGTGCGGCCCCTCACCCCGCCAGTGCGGGGTTCAATGATGCGTCGAGTGCTTCACGTTCGTCGAACACGAAGCATTCGCCGTCGAAGTGCTTGCCGCCCGCGTCCTCGAAGTACTTGAGGATGCCGCCGTCGAGCTGGTAAACGTGGTCGATGCCCGCTTCGGCCATGAAGATGGCGGCCTTCTCGCAACGGATGCCGCCGGTGCAGTAGCTCACCACCGTCTTGCCGCGCAGCTCGTCGCGGTGCGCGAGCACGGCATCGGGGAATTCGCTGAACTTGTGGATGTGCCAGTCGATGGCATCGTGAAAGCGCCCGTGCTGCACCTCGAACTCGTTGCGGGTGTCCAGGGTGACCACCGGCCGCCCCTCGTCATCATGGCCCGCATCGAGCCAGCGGGCGAGCGTCTTCGCGTCCACGGCCGGCGCGCGTGCGGCGGCCGGCCGGATGGTCGGGTGGTTCATGCGGATGATCTCGCGCTTGACCTTCACCAGCAGCTTGCCGAAGGGCACGCTCTCGGACCAGCTTTCCTTCGGTTGCAATGATGCGAAACGTGTGTCGCGCCGCAGCCAGTCGACGAAGCCGCGGACCGCGTCGGGCGCTCCGGCGAGAAAGAGGTTGATGCCTTCCTCGGCCAGCAGCACCGTGCCCTTGAGCGAGCTTTCAATGGCTTGTGAGCGGATGCTCTCGCGCAAGGCGGCGGTGTCGTTCAGCGGCGTGAAAAGGTAGGCCGAGATGTTCAAAATGGGTTGCACGCCGGGGATTCTACGGACGGCCGCCTCCGTAAAATCGGCCGAATGGCCTTCGTTCATCTGCGCACGCACACCGAGTTCTCCGTCGTCGACGGCACCCTGAGGATCGACGAGGCCGTGGGGGCAGCCACGGGCGACAAGCAGGCGGCGCTTGCGATCACCGACCTCAGCAATCTCTTCGGTGCGATCAAGTTCTACAGCAGCTCGCGCAAGAAGGGCGTCAAACCCATCATCGGCGCCGACGTCTGGCTCGAACCCGAGAGCGGCGAGAAGGCCGCGAGCCGGCTGGTGCTGCTGGTGCAGAACAAGAATGGCTACCTCAACCTGTGCGAAATCCTGTCGCGCGCGTGGCTTGGCAACGTGCAGCGCGGCCAGGCCTGGGTGAAGTGGGAATGGCTGGAGGCCCTGGGCGGCGGGCTCATCGCGCTGTCCGGCGCGGACCTCGGCGCTGTCGGCCATGCGCTGCTCGGGCAAGACCCGTCGCGTGCGAAACACCTCGCGCAACGGCTGGCCGGCATCTTCGACAAGCGCTTCTACATCGAGCTGCAGCGTGCGGGCCAACCGACCAACGAGGCGCAGGTGCGCGCAGCCGTGCCCTTGGCCGCCGAGCTTGGCCTGCCGGTCGTGGCGACGCATCCCATCCAGTTCCTGGCCGACGAAGACTTCGAAGCCCACGAGGCGCGCGTGTGCGTGGCCGAGGGCGAGACGCTCACCAACCCGCGGCGCATCAAGCGCTTCACGCGCGAGCAGTACTTCAAGACCCAGGCACAGATGGAGGCGCTGTTCGCCGACATCCCGAGCGCCATCGCCAACACGGTGGAGATCGCCCGCCGCTGCAACCTCACGCTGGTCCTGGGCAAGCCGCAACTGCCCGACTTTCCGACGCCACTGCTCGAGGACGGCACGCCGATGCCGATGTCGGACTACTTCCGCGTCGCCTCGCATGACGGGCTGAAGGAGCGGCTGCTGCAGCTCTTCCCGGATGCCACGCAGCGCGAGAAGGAAACCCAACGCTACGTGGAGCGGCTGGACTTCGAGATCAACACGATCCTGAAGATGGGCTTCCCCGGCTACTTCCTCATCGTGGCCGACTTCATCAACTGGGCGAAGAACAACGGCTGCCCGGTGGGGCCGGGCCGCGGCTCCGGCGCGGGCTCGCTCGTGGCCTACGCGCTCAAGATCACCGACCTCGATCCGCTGCGCTACAACCTGCTGTTCGAACGCTTCCTGAACCCCGACCGCGTGTCGATGCCTGACTTCGACATCGACTTCTGCCAGGGCAACCGCGACCGCGTCATCGACTACGTCAAGCACAAGTACGGCCGCGATGCGGTGAGCCAGATTGCCACCTTCGGCACCATGGCCGCCAAGGCCGCGCTGCGCGACGTGGGCCGTGTGCTGGGCATGGGCTATGGCCACGTGGACAGCATCGCCAAGCTCATCCCCGCGCCACCGGGCAAGACCGTGACGCTGGCCCGCGTGCCCGAGAACCCGGATGGCGGCGTCATCTACGCGCGCAAGGAATCGCCCGAGATCGAGGAACGCGAGAAGAACGAAGAAGAGGTCGCCGAGCTGCTCACGCTCGCCATGCGGCTGGAGGGCGTGACGCGAAACATCGGCATGCATGCGGGCGGCGTGCTGATTGCGCCGGGCAAGATCACCGACTTCTGCCCGCTGTACATGCAGCCGGGCAGCGACAGCGCGGTGAGCCAGTTCGACAAGGACGACGTGGAGGCCGCGGGCCTGGTGAAGTTCGACTTCCTGGGCCTGGCCACGCTCACGATCCTCGAGCTCGCGAAGGATTACATCCGCGCGCGCCACCCGGCCAAGAAGGACTTCGTCCTCGAAGACATCCCGCTCAACGACCGCGCGGCCTACCAGCTGATGAGCGAAGGCAAGACGGTGGCCGTGTTCCAGCTGGAAAGCTCGGGCATGCAGCGCATGCTGAAGGACGCCAAGCCCAGCGTCTTCGAGGACATCATCGCGCTCGTCGCCCTGTACCGCCCGGGCCCGATGGACCTCATCCCCACCTTCTGCGCGCGCAAGCACGGCCGCGAGGAGGTCGAGTACCCGCACCCGCTGATGGAAGCGGTGCTCAAGGAGACCTACGGGATCATGGTCTACCAGGAGCAGGTGATGCAGGTGGCGCAGCGCCTGGGCGGCTACTCGCTCGGCGGCGCCGACTTGCTTCGTCGCGCGATGGGCAAGAAGAAAGTGGAGGAGATGGCCGCCCACCGCGGCATGTTCGCCGAGGGCGCGGCCAAGAACGGCATCAACGAGTTGAAGGCCAACGAGATCTTCGACCTGATGGAGAAGTTCGCGGGCTACGGCTTCAACAAGTCGCATGCCGCCTGCTACGCCTTGCTGGCGTACCAGACCGCGTGGCTCAAGGTGCACTACCCGGCCGAATTCACCGCGGCCAACATGAGCATCGCGCTGGACGACACCGACAAGCTCAAGATCTTCCACGACGACGCGGTCGACAAGCTCGGTCTCACCTTCGAGCCGCCCAATGTCAACACCGGCGGCTATCGCTTCGAGCCGGTGGCTGACAAGGTCGTGCGCTACGGCCTGGGCGCGATCAAGGGCACGGGGCAGAGCGCCATCGAGGCGATCATCCAGGCACGCAAGGACGGCGGGCCGTTCAAGTCGCTGTTCGACTTCTGCACGCGCGTCGACCGTGCTCGCATCAACAAGCGCACGGTGGAGGCGCTGATCAAGGCCGGCGCCTTCGACGTCCTCGGGCTGGAGCGCGCATCGCTGGTTGCGAGCATTGCGCTGGCGTTCGACTACGCCGACACCCAGCATGCCAATGCCGACCAGGGCGGGCTCTTCGACTTCGGCGATTCGCATGCGGCGTCGACGCAGGAGCCGGATCTCGTGCATGCCGAACCGTGGAGCATCAAGGAGCGGCTCACCTTCGAGAAGGGGGCGCTCGGCTTCTACCTGTCGGGCCACCTGTTCGACCAGAGCGCCGACGAGGTGAGGCTTTTCGCCAAGCGCCGCAATGCCGACATCGTGGACAGCCGCGATCCGCAGCTGCTCGCGGGCATCGTGAGCGACCTGCGTGTCATCAACGGCCAGCGTGGACGCGTCGCCATCTTCAAGCTCGACGACAAGACCGAAGCGATCGAGGCGGTGGCGAACGAGGAGATCCTCAACGCCAACAAGGACCTGCTCAAGGACGATGAGCTCATCATCGTGCAGGGCAAGGTGCAGCCCGACCGCTTCTCCGGCGGCCTGCGCCTGAACGTCCAGCAAGTCTGGGACCTGACGACGGCACGCTGCCGCTTCGCCAAGTACCTGCGCGTCGAAGTCAACGGCAGCATCCCGCCGGTGGCCGAGGTGCTGCGCGACTTCCCGATGCGCAAGACCATGGGGGAGTTGGGGCCGACGACGCAGGGCCTGGGCGTGCGCCTCGTGCTCGAGCGGCAATCGGCACGCGGCGAGCTGGACCTTGGCGAAGAAGGGAAATTCTTTCCGAGCGATGCGGCGATCGCACGCTGGCAGGAGGGCAGCCATGGCCGGGCCAAAGTGGTGTACGAATAGACACTTTTAAGGTCCCACGCGGTCGGCAGCCCTGGCAGGCTGAGCGTTGAATGAAGTGTCCTTCAGGAGTACTCCATGAAACGAATTCTTCTTGCCGCCGCCATCGCCGCCTGTGCGCTTCCCGGCCTCTCGCAGGCGCAGGTCGGCGTGTCCGTCCAGGTGAACCAGCCCGGCGTGTACGGCCGCATCGACATCGGCGGCGTGCCGCCTCCGGTGGTGGTCTACCAGCAACCGATGGTCATCGCACCGTCGCCCGTGGCGGTGTACCAGCGCCCGATCTACCTGCACGTGCCTGTCGGCCACGAGCGCAACTGGGGCCAATATTGCGGGCGTTACAACGCCTGCGGCCAGCCGGTGTACTTCGTGCGCGAGGACTGGTACCAGCAACACTGGGTGCCGGCGCATCGGCACGATGGCGACCGGCGCGACCATGACCGTCGCGAAGAGCATGACCGTGGCCACGGGCATGACCGAGACCATGGCGACCACGGGCGAGGCCATGGCCACGGACACGATCGCTGATCGGTACCCGCACTGAGATCGCGGCCGCTGTTGGATTCGCGCTCCACTCCGGGCACGTCCTGATCCGCCGCGCGGGCCTCGCTGTCTACACTGAGGCATGCCCGACATTCCGACCACCGGCCTCATCCTGACGGGCGGTGGCGCCCGCGCCGCCTACCAGGTGGGCGTGCTCGACGCTGTGGCCAACATCCGGCGCCACAGCGACGCGCCCGCGGGCAACCCTTTTCCCGTGATCGCCGGCACTTCGGCCGGTGCGATCAACTCCACGGCGCTTGCCTGCGGCGCCGACGATTTCGACAAGGCCGTCAACGGCCTCGTCCACATCTGGCGCAACTTCCGCGCCGAGCAGATCTACCGCTCCGACTCGATCGGCGTCATCCGCACCGGCGCACGCTGGCTCACGATGATGTCGATGGGATGGATGATTGCGCGCTTTCGCCGCGCGCGGCCACGCTCGTTGCTGGACAACAGTCCACTGGACGTGCTGATGGCCAGGCTCATCGATACCAAGCGGCTCAAGCAGGTGATGCGCGACGGCCACGTGCAGGCGCTGGCGGTGACGGCGTCGAGCTACGGATCGGGCATGCACGTGACCTTCTACGACGCAGTGAAGGACATCGTCCCCTGGACGCGCTCGCAACGCATCGCCGTGCGCAGCGACGTCGGCGTGCCGCACCTGCTGGCCTCGTCCGCGATCCCCTTCGTGTTCCCCGCCGTGCCGCTCGTGATCGACGGACACATCGAGTACTTCGGCGATGGGTCGATGCGGCAATCCGCGCCCATTTCACCAGCAGTGCACCTGGGGGCGGAACGCATCCTCGTGGTGGGGGCCGGCCGCATGCATGAGCCGCCCGGCGAGCGGCAGGCCAGCAGCGAATATCCGAACCTCGCGCAGATCGCGGGTCATGCGCTGTCCAACATCTTTCTCGATGCGCTGGCGGTGGACGTGGAGCGCCTGCAGCGCATCAACAGCACGCTGGGCTTGCTGCCCGCCGAGGCGCGCGCGCGCACCTCGCTGCGGCCGATCGACGTGCTGGTGATCGCGCCCAGCAAGCGGCTCGACGACATCGCCGCCAAGCACCTGGGCAGCCTGCCGGCGCCCATCCGCGCCTTGTTGCGCGGCGTGGGCGTGTCTGGGCGCGGCGACGATGCACGCGGCGCGGCTCTGGCGAGCTACCTGCTCTTCGAAGCGCCCTACACGCGCGAGCTGATGGCGCTTGGTCGCGCCGACACCTTCGCCCGTCGCGACGAGGTGATGCAGTTCTTCGGCTGGAAGGCGAAGGGCCGCATCGGCACCAAGGCGCAGAACGAACGCGAGGCCATCGCCGCGGCCAAGTGATGGATGCGAAAACACCTCGCGACGCTGCGGTTCGCGAGGTGTTCACTTGATCAAGGGTTGCCCGGTGTCAGCGCGCGGGCGGCGCGAGCTTCACCGGCTTCATTGCGCGGTCTTCTTCGAGGTCTTGGCATCGCTGGCCTTGTCGGCACCCTTCGCCGCCTTGGCCGACTTCTTGCCCTTGGCCGGCGCGGTTTCGCCGGTGGACTTGTAAGTCTCCGAGCCCACCGTCAGGCCGGCGTTCGACAGTTTGGTGGCGCGGGCGTCCTTGATGCCGTGCATGCGCTGCTGCACATCCGCCCAATTCTTGAACTCGCCCTTCTTGCGCTCCTCGATGATCTTGCCGGCGGTGACCGTGCCCAGGCCCTTGACGGATTCCAACTCGGCCTGGTTGGCCTTGTTGATGTCCACCGATGCGAATGCGGCAGCGGCGAAGAAGGCGAGAGCGATGGCGATGACTTGCTTGAACATGGATTCCTCCGAAACGTGTTGTTGATGATGTGCACGACACGGTGTGTGGCGTGCCGTCATTGAACGACACGGCATGGGTCGCGGTCGACCCACGGAGGAGGGGCATGGTGCCCCCGCGTCGGAGGGCCCTAGGATTGACGAGCCAGCCAGTCCACGTAGCGCTGCACGCCGGTGGCGACATCGCTGAACGCATGCTGGCAGCCGATGGCGCGAAGGCGCGCGAAATCGGCTTGCGTGAAGCACTGGTACTTGCCGACCAGCGCGTCGGGGAAGGGCACGTACTCGATGAGCCCTTGCTTCACGAGGTCGCCCAGGGGCAGGGCGGCTTCGCCCTTCAAGGCGCGCGAGGCGTTCACCGTGGACACGGCCACGTCGTTGAAGGGCTGCGCGCGGCCGCTGCCGAGGTTGAAGATGCCGCTGGCCTGCGGGTGCTGCAGGAACCACAGGTTCACCGCGACCACGTCGTCGACGAACACGAAGTCGCGCGACTGCTCGCCCGGGCCATAACCGCCGTAGTCGCCGAAGAGCTTGACCTTGCCCGAATCGCGGAACTGGTTGAAATGGTGGAAAGCCACCGACGCCATGCGGCCCTTGTGCTGCTCGCGCGGGCCGTACACGTTGAAGTAGCGAAAGCCCGCGACCTGCGACGTCGCCTTGGGCAGCATGCGCCGCACGACGTTGTCGAAGAGCAGCTTGGAGTAGCCGTAGACGTTGAGCGGCTGCTCGAACTGCGGCTCTTCGCGGAACGACGCGCTGCCGCCATAGGTCGCGGCCGACGAGGCGTACAGCAGCCGCGTGCCCTGCGCCTGGCAGGCATCGAGCAGGTCCTTGGAGCAGCGGAAGTTCGTGTCCATCATGTAGCGGCCGTTGTGCTCCATGGTGTCGGAGCAGGCGCCTTCATGGAACACTGCATCGACGCGGCCGAACTCGCCGCGCGTGAAGCGGGCGTAGAAGTCGCTGCGGTCGAAGTAGTCGGACAGCTTCGCGCCCAGCAGGTTGCGGTACTTCGGCCCGTCGGTGAGATCGTCCACCGCGATCACGTTGTCGATGCCGATGGCGTTCAGGCCATGGACGAGGTTGCTGCCGATCATGCCGGCCGCGCCGGTGACCACGACTTTCATGCGAAAAGTTCCTTATAGGTGACGCCGGCGGTGCCGAACTTGCCGACAACGATGCCCCCTGCGCGGTTGGCGATAGGCATCGCCTCGCGCAGGCTGAGACCGGTGGCCAGCATGGCGGCCATGGTCGCGATGACGGTGTCGCCCGCGCCGGTGACGTCGAACACCTCGCGCGCCTGTGCCGGCACCTGTGCATGGCCGGCATCGTCGAAGAGCGACATGCCTTCTTCCGAGCGTGTGAGCAGCAGCGCACCGAGCCTGAGCTCGCGGCGCAGGTTCTGGGCGCGCTCGTGCAGTTGCGCCTCGCTGGTCCAGGGGCCGATCACCTGCGCCAGCTCGGCGCGGTTGGGCGTGACGACAGTGGCGCCGGCGTAGCGGCTGTAGTCGTGTCCCTTGGGGTCGATGAGCACCGGCTTGCCTGCCGAGCGGGCCATCTCGATCATGCGCGGGATGTGCTCGAGCCCACCCTTGCCGTAGTCGCTGAAGAGCACGGCGCCATGCGTGGGCAGCACGCGCTCGAAGTCGTTGAGCATGCCGGCCAGCACTTCGTGGTCGGGCTGGTTCTCGAAGTCGATGCGGATGAGCTGCTGCGATCGGCCGATGACGCGCAGCTTGACGATGGTGTAGAGCTGCGGGTCTTCACCGAGCAGCGTGGTCACGCCTTCGCGCTCGAGCAGATGGCGCAGCTTGCGCGCAGGCTCGTCGTTGCCGACGACGGTCAGCAGAGTCGCTTGCGCGCTCAGCGTCTTCACGTTGAGTGCGACGTTGGCGGCGCCGCCCAGGCGCTCTTCCTCGCGGTTGACGCGAACCACCGGCACCGGCGCCTCGGGCGAGATGCGATCCACGGCGCCGAACCAGTAGCGGTCGAGCATCGCGTCGCCCACCACGAGCACGCGCGACGCCGCGAGCTTCTCGCGATCGACCATGGACGCCATCAGAGATCCTCCAAGCGCTGGGTGGGGTAGCTGTCCCAGCTCAAGCAGCCGGGGCATTGCCAGAAGTAATTCTGCGCTTCGAAGCCGCAGGCGGCGCAGCGGTAGCGCTGCAGGGGCTTGGCCGCGTGGGCGATGGCCGACTCGATGCTGAGCACGTCCGGGTCCTCGCTCACGCCGCGTTCGGCCGTGCGCAGCTTGAGCAGCTCGCGTGCGGCCGACAGGCTGGGGTGGGCCTTGAGGTGTTCGGAGACGCGCGAACGTTGCGCGGCGGCGTCCGCATCGAGCTGGTTGATCGCGCTCAAGAGGTCCAGGGAAGGCAGCTTGTCGTAGAGGTTGCGCAGCTCCTGCAGGGCGCCATCGGATTGGCCCACCTGGCGCGCACTGTCTGCGAAGTCGCGCGCGACGAGCGAGAACGCCTGGGGATGCATCACGAGCAATTGCCGCCATGCCTCCACCGCCTGCGCATGCTGGCCTGCGCTGCGCGCACGCGCACCCGCGAGGACCATCGGTCGGGCGGCTTGCGGCGCGGCCTCTCGTGCCTTGCGCAGCGCCTCGTCGGCATCGGCCGCCTGGCCGCGGCCGTCGGCTTCCTGCGCGAGCTCGCACCAGTAGTGCGCGATGCGCGAGGCATACGAGCCGGTGCCGCCGCTTCGGTCGAGCTTGGTGGCGTCCTCCACGGCTGCCCGCCAGTCGCGCGAACGTTCGTGCAGGGTCAGCAGGGCGAGACGTGCTTCGGTGTCGAAGGCCGTGCCTTCGAGCGCCTTCCAGGCTTCTTCGGCGCGGTCGAAGAGGCCTGCCTTGATGTAGTCCTGCGCGAGGCCGTGCTGCGCGCGGTCGCGCTCGGCGGCAGGAAGGTCGGCGCGGTGCAGCAGGTGTTCATGCACGCGCACGGCGCGTTCGACCTCGCCGCGGCGGCGAAAGAGGTTGCCGAGCGCGAAGTGAAGGTCGGAGGTGTCGGGGTCATGCTGTACCGCCTCGATGAAGGCATCGATGGCCTTGTCCTGCTGTTCGTTCAGCAGGAAGTTGAGGCCCTTGAAGTAGGCCTTGGGCGAATCGCGCTGCTCGCGCCGCCATTGGCGAAGGTCGAGCCGCGAGGCCATCCACCCCAGCGCGAAGGCCACGGGCAGCCCGAGAAGAACCCACTGGAGATCAAAGTCCATCGCGCGGCGGATGCTCGGCCTGGGGATCGATGGTGGTCGGAGCTGCCATGGTGGGGCGCTCGCGCTCGGCGGCGGCGGGCTCGGCAGGCTGCACGCGGCGCGCGACGCGCCAGTGCTTCCACCAGCTGGGCACCATCGCGAACACGCCGAAGCCGCAGCCCAGCCCGAAGGCGGCCAGCACGATGAAGACCATGGGTGCTCGCCACTCCTGGCCGAAGAACCATCGGACGCTCGCGTCCTGCTGGTTGTTCAACGCGAAGGCGAACAGTGCGAAAAAGATGAAGGCCCGAAAGAGCCAGGTGAAAAGCCGCATCGCATCTCCCGGGCGCATTCTAGTGGCCCGTGTCGCGCATGCAGCGCAGCGGGCAGGAGCAATCAGTCGCCCGTTGCAGGCGTGCTCTTGACGGCGCTTGGCGCCTTGTCGTCAGCCGGGTCGTCCAGAACCGGCACCTGGGCATCGACCGACTCGCGCAGGGCCTTGCCAGGCTTGAAATGGGGAACGAGCTTCTCGGGGATCACCACCTGCTCGCCGGAGCGGGGATTGCGCCCCACCCGCGGCGGGCGGCGGTTGATCGAGAAGCTGCCGAAACCTCGGATCTCGATGCGGTGCCCACGCGCAAGCGCATCGGACATCGCGTCGAGGATCGTCTTGACGGCGAACTCGGTATCGCGGTGAGTCAACTGGCTGAATCTGTCGGCCAGTTGGGCCACGAGATCGGATCGAGTCATGGGTGGCTTCGGCTTTCAGGGACCGACCGAGATCAGCCGTTGTCCTTCTGGTTGTCCAACTTCGCACGCAGCAGCGCACCGAGGCTCGTGGTACCGGCGGTCTCACGCTCGTTGTTCTGCGACAGGCGCTGCATGGCTTCTTGCTGGTCGGCGTTGTCCTTGGCCTTGATCGACAACTGGATCGAACGCGTCTTGCGGTCGATGTTGATGATCAGCGCCGAGACTTCGTCGCCTTCCTTCAGCACGTTGCGCGCGTCTTCCACGCGGTCACGGCTGATTTCGGAAGCACGCAGGTAGCCGGTCACGTCGTCGTTGAGCTGGATTTCAGCGCCACGGGCGTCAACCGTCTTGACCTTGCCGTTGACGATCATGCCGCGGTCGTTGACCGAGGTGTAGCTCGTGAACGGATCGGAGTCGAGCTGCTTGATGCCGAGCGAAATGCGCTCGCGCTCCACGTCGACGGCCAGGACCACGGCTTCGACTTCCTGGCCCTTCTTGTAGTTGCGAACCGCGGCTTCGCCCGGCTCGTTCCAGGACAGGTCCGACAGGTGAACCAGGCCGTCGATGCCGGCGGCAAGACCCACGAACACGCCGAAGTCGGTGATCGACTTGACGGGTCCCTTGACCTTGTCGCCACGCTGCACGGTGGCGGCGAATTCTTCCCACGGATTGGCCTTGCACTGCTTCATGCCCAGGCTGATGCGGCGCTTGTCTTCGTCGATCTCGAGGACCATGACTTCGACTTCGTCGCCCAGCGAGACGATCTTGCTGGGAGCCACGTTCTTGTTGGTCCAGTCCATTTCGGAGACGTGCACCAGGCCTTCGATGCCCGGCTCGATCTCGACGAACGCGCCGTAGTCGGCGATGTTCGTGACCTTGCCGAACAGGCGCGTGCCGGTCGGGTAGCGGCGCGACACGCCGTGCCACGGGTCGTCGCCCAGCTGCTTGATGCCCAGCGAGACGCGGTTCTTCTCGGCGTCGAATTTGAGGACCTTGGCGGTGAGTTCCTGACCCACTTGCACCACTTCGCTCGGGTGACGCACGCGGCGCCATGCCATGTCGGTGATGTGCAGCAGGCCGTCGATGCCGCCGAGGTCGACGAACGCACCGTATTCGGTGATGTTCTTGACCACGCCATGGACGATGGCGCCCTCGGACAGGGTCTCGAGCAGCTTGGCGCGTTCTTCGCCCATCGAAGCTTCGACGACAGCGCGGCGCGACAACACGACGTTGTTGCGCTTGCGGTCGAGCTTGATGACCTTGAACTCCATGGTCTTGCCCTCGAACGGGCTCATGTCCTTGACAGGACGCGTGTCGAGCAGCGAGCCGGGCAGGAAGGCGCGGATGCCGTTGACGAGGACGGTCAGGCCGCCCTTGACCTTGCCGGAGACGGTGCCGGTCACGAATTCGCCGGATTCCAGCGAGTTCTCCAGCGACAGCCAGGAGGCGAGGCGCTTGGCCTTGTCGCGCGACAGGATGGTGTCGCCGTAGCCGTTTTCGATCGCGTCGATGGCCACCGACACGAAATCGCCGACCTGGACTTCGAGCTCGCCCTGGTCGTTCTTGAATTCTTCAATGGGAACGTAGGCTTCAGACTTGAGGCCTGCGTTGACCACCACGAAGTTGTAGTCGACACGGACGACTTCGGCCGTGATGACCTCGCCACTGCGCATCTCGGAGCGCTTCAGCGATTCTTCGAACAGGGCGGCAAAGGATTCGCCGCCGGAGTTGGTGGCAGTTTGGGTTTGGGGCATGGGGACTTTCTTTGCGGCTACCGCCGCGGGGTTAGGTTGATGATCCGACGCTTCGGTGTGCTTGGATGACGTTGCGTCTGGCAGCACGGAGGGGAAGCGGCGGGCCTCGTTCGGTCTTGCGACCAGGATCTTTCGACCCCCTTCTCTTTCGAGATGTCTTTCGACACCGCCCTTTCGGGCAGCTTCGTCAGGCGTCCTGTGGACTCCCGAAAGGTCTGCGTTGTTCCCAGGAATTCAAGACCCAGTTCACCGACTCGTCGATGGTGAGGTCCGAATTGTCCAGAAGCAGCGCATCCGGTGCCGGCTTCAGAGGCGCGACGGCCCGGTTTTGATCCCGGGCGTCACGCGCTTCCAAATCGGCGCGAAGACTGTCGATATTAGATGGAATTCCCTTAGAAATCAATTGCTTATGGCGTCTTTCCGCGCGTTTTGCGGCACTCGCCGTGAGAAAGACCTTCAGGTCGGCGCCAGGGAAGATGACCGTGCCCATGTCCCGTCCGTCGGCCACGAGGCCCGGAATGCGGCGGAACGACAGCTGCAGCTCGCGCAGGGCGTCGCGCACGGCGGGCAGGGCGGAGATCTTCGAGGCCATGGAGCCGACCGCCTCGTCGCGCAGAAGTTCGGCCACTTCCTCGCCCGCGAGGCGGATGGAGCTGCCTTCGAAGGCCAGGTCGAGCGTGGCGGCAATGACGGCCACCGCGTACTCATCCGCAGGCGTCACGCCCGCCCGCATGGCCGCCAGGGCGGTGGCACGGTAGACCGCGCCGGAATCGAGGAAGTGGTAGCCCAGCCGTTGCGCAACGGCGCTGGCCACCGTGCCCTTGCCGGATGAGCTGGGGCCATCCACGGCCAGCACGGGGATGAGCGGCGTGTCGGTCTCGACCACCGAGAACAGCGTCTCGAAGTAGTGCGGAAAGGTCTTGGCCACGCATTTCGGGTCGAGGATGCGCACCGGCACCGGCGCGGCATTGCCCGGTGCAAGGGCGTTGAAGGCGGCCAGCGAGAAGCACATGGCCACGCGATGGTCGTCGTAGGTGTGGATGTCCGCGGGCGTCCACTTGGCGGGCGGCGACACCTCGATGAAGTCCGCCCCCTCCACCACCCCGGCGCCCAGCTTTCGCAGCTCGGCGGCCATGGCGGAGATGCGGTCGGTTTCCTTCACCCGCCAACTGGCGATGTTGGTCAGCCGCGTCGTGCCCTGGGCGTACAACGCCATCACGGCCAGCGTCATTGCCGCGTCGGGGATGTGGTTGCAGTCGAGCTCGATGGCCTTGAGCGGCCACGCGCCGCGCTTGACCTCCAGCCAGCCGGGGCCGGTGGACACGTCGGCACCCATGGCTTGCGCCGCTTCGGCGAAGCGGATGTCGCCCTGGATGGAATCGAGCCCGACGCCTTCGATGCGCACCGGCGCATCGACCGCGGCGATGGCGCCCAGTGCGACGAAGTAGGACGCCGAGGACGCGTCGCCCTCGACGTGGATGTCGCCGGGCGACTTGTAGGCACTGCCTTGCGCGATGGTGAATCGCTGCCAGCCGTCGCGCTTCACCTCGATGCCGAAACGCTTGAGCAGGTTCAGCGTGATCTCGATGTAGGGCTTGGAGATCAGCTCCCCCTCGACCTCGATCACCACCGGCGAGGTCGCGCTCACCAGCGGCAGCGCGAGCAGCAAGGCGGTCAGGAACTGGCTGGACACGTCGCCGCGCACGCGGATGGGTGCGGCAGTCTTGACGCTGCCGGAGCCCGCCGACAGGCGCAAGGGCGGGTAGCCGTCGGCCCCCAAGTAGTCGACGCGGCAGCCCAGCTGGCGCAGGGCGTCCACCAGGTCGCCGATGGGTCGCTCGTGCATGCGCTGCACGCCGCTCAGGTCGAAGCGGCCGCCTTGCGTTGCCGTCATCACTGCGAGCGCCGCGCACAGCGGGCGCATGGCGGTGCCGGCGTTGCCGAGGAAGAGCTTGGCGTCGCGGTTCTTCAGCCGCCCGCCCAGGCCGGTGATGCGCAGCAGGTCGCCGGCGGATTCGATCTCGCAGCCGAGTTCGCGCAGGGCGACAAGCATGACTCGCGTGTCGTCGGAATCGAGCAGGTCGTGGACGACGGTCGTGCCCTCGCTCAGCCCGGCCAGCAGCAGCACGCGGTTGGAGATGCTCTTGGAGCCCGGCAGCCGGACGGTGCCTGCGGCTTGGCGCAGCGGCGGAAGATCGAGGAAGGGCGTGCTGTACATGGGGAGGACCGGGCGGTCTGCGTCAGAAGCTCGACAGGATAGGGCGCACGCGCCTCAACGGTTCGAGGGCGGCTTGACGGCGTTCATTTGCCAGGCCGAACGGGCGTCAGACGCCCCGCGGATCAGGTCTTCCAGCGCCTCGATGTTGCCCGTCTTGATGACGTGCTCCATCGCGTCCAGCGTGTGCCGGAAGCGCATCGACTGCTTGAGCAGCTCTTCGCGGTTGGACACGAGGATGTCGCGCCACACCGTCGGGTCGCTCGCGGCGATGCGCGTGAAATCGCGAAAGCCCGGGCCCGCCAGCGAGAGAAAGTCGCGCCCCGCGGGCTGCCGCGCCACCGAATTGAAATAGGCGAAGGCCAGCATGTGCGGCAGGTGGCTGACGGCCGCGAAGGCGGCGTCGTGGTTCTCCGGCGTCATGCGCAGAACCTGGGAGCCGATGGCTGCCCACACGTCGGTCGCCTTCTGCACCAGTTCGGGACTCGTCTGCGCGATGGGCGTGAGGATGACCTGGCGGTTCGTGTAGAGCGACGCGTCCGCATGGCCGATGCCGGCGACTTCCTTGCCGGCGATCGGGTGGGCGGGCACGAAGCTCGCCACGCGCTCCTTGAGCACGCGGCGCGCGGCGTCGATCACGTCGCGCTTGGTCGAGCCCACGTCCATGAAGAGCACGCCGGGCTCGACGAGGTGGCGGATCGCCTTGAACGTCGCCTCGGTGGCCGAGACCGGCACGGCGATGAGCACGATGTCCGAGCCCGACACCGCCAGCAGCGCCGATTCGGCCGCCATGTCGATGACGCCCAGCTTCTTGGCCTTCTCGGTGGTCGAGGGCGACTTGCTGTAGCCGATCACCCGCTTGACCAGGCCGGCCCGCTTGAGCGCGAGCGCGAAGGAGCCGCCCATGAGGCCGCAACCGATGACGCCGAGTTGATTGAACATCCTGGTGCTCGGCCCGTTTAGTGAACGTCGATGGGGTAGGTGCCCAGCACCTTGAAGAAGGCGCACACGCTGCGCAGTTCCTTCAGGGCGGCAGCCACTTCCGGTTGATCCGGATGGCCTTGCACGTCGATGTAGAAGTAGTACTCCCACTGGCCCGAGCGCGCGGGGCGCGACTCGAAGCGCGTCATCGACACGCCGTGCTGCTTCAGCGGCACCAGCATGTCGTGCACCGCGCCCGGCCGGTTGGTGACCGACACCACGAGGCTCGTGCAATCGTGGCCCGACGCCTGCGGCTGCGGATGGCGCAGCGGATGCGTGAGGATGGCGAAGCGCGTGCGGTTGTGCGGATCGTCCTGGATGGCCGGCGCCACCACGTGCAGGCCGAACTCGCTGCCGGCACGTTCGCTCGCGAGTGCCGCAAGCGATGGGTCGAGGCTCGCCAGGCGCGCGCCCTCGGCGTTGCTCGACACCGGGCGTCGCTCGACGTTCGGCAGGTGGTAGCTCAGCCAGCCGTGGCATTGCGCCAGCGCCTGGGGATGCGCGCAGACCGCCTGGATGCCTTCCAGCGCGTTGTCGCGGCGAAGCAGGTTCTGCCGCACGAAGAGGCTGGTCTCGCCGATGATGAACAGCGGCTCGGTGAGGAAGAGGTCCAGCGTGCGGGCGACCACGCCCTCGGTGGAGTTCTCGACCGGCACGACGCCGAAATCGGCCGCGCCGGCACTGGTGGTGCGAAACACCTCGTCGATGCTCGCGCAGGGAACGCGCACGATGGACGAGCCGAAGAAGCCCAGGGCCGCCTGCTCGCTGAAGGTGCCCGCGGGGCCGAGGTAGGCCACGCGTGAAGGCGTCTCCAGGGCGCGGCAGGCCGACATGATCTCGCGCCAGATCGGCGCCACGCTTTCCGATTTCAGCGGGCCGGGGTTGGTGGACTTGAGGCCGTCGATGACCTGCGCCTCGCGCTCGGGGCGAAAGGCCACCGAGCCTTCCTTCTTCTTGACCTCGCCCACCTCCTGCGCGAGGGCCGCGCGCCGGTTCAGCAGCTGGAGGAGGTCGCGGTCGACCGCGTCGATCTGGGTGCGAAGCGCCAGAAGCGCGGGGTTGGTGGCGGGGGAATTGGTCTCAGCCATGGCGTGCGCCAAATTCTCGCATGTGCGAGCGCTTGCGCCGAGGCCTGGACCAGGCTTCGTGCGCAGGAATCATCGGAAGGGCCGCGGTCCTTGCTTGCAGGCTACTTGCTGGCGGCCTTGGCCGGGGACTTGGCACCGCTGGCGGCAGGGGCGGTGGGCTTGGGCGGCAGCTTCGCGCCGGACGCCTTCAAGGTGGCGATGATCTTGTCCTGCAGGGCCTGCAGCTTCGGATTGAGCGAGGGCGACAGGTCGGCCAGGACGCGCTGGCCGAGGCCATTGCGCATGTCGGGCGACAGCGACTCGTACTTCTTTCGAACCGGCGATTCGATCCACGCAATGATCTGCTTGAGTTCGTCCTCGGTCAGCTTCTCTTCGAGGATGGGGGTGATCACCATCGGCGCGAGTTTGGTCGTGCGGTCCTTGATGACCGGCGCGGTCTCTTCCAGGTACTTCTTCAGGTCGGCATCGATGCTCTTGGCGGCAGCATCGCGCTTGTCGGCGGGCACCGTCTGCAAGGCGGCGCCGGCCTGCTGTCCGAGGTTCACGACGGGCCCTTGCGTGATCGTCTTGGCGAGGTCGTCGACGCCCGCCTGCTGCAGGCTGATGAGCTTGGCGATCAGCTCCTTCTTCGCAGCCGACGTGGGAGCCGCGGGGGTGGCCGGTGCGGACGGCGCGGTGGTCTGGGCGTGCGCAAGCGTAGCGCCGGCGAGCAGCGCCGTGGCGATCCAACGATTCATCAGGTGTTCTCCTCGGGAGTGGGTTCGTCGCCGGATGCGGCGTCGCCGCCCGACTCGTTGGCGTCGTTCTCGACGATGCGCTGCAGGCCGCTCAGCTTGGTGCCGTCGTCCAGCGCGATGAGGGTCACGCCTTGCGTGGCACGACCCAGTTCACGGATCTCGGACACGCGGGTGCGCACGAGCACGCCACGGTCAGTGATGAGCATGATCTCGTCATCCGGGCGCACCAGCGTGGCGGCGACGACGCGGCCGTTGCGCTCGCTTTGCTGGATGGCGATCATGCCCTTCGTGCCGCGGCCGTGGCGGGTGTATTCGACGATGCTCGTTCGCTTGCCGAAGCCGTTCTGCGTCGCGGTGAGCACGCTTTGCGTCTCATCCTCCGCCACGAGCATGGCGATCACGCTCTGGCCGTCCTCGAGCATCATGCCGCGCACGCCGCGGGCGTTGCGGCCCATGGGGCGCACGTCGTCCTCGTCGAAGCGCACGGCCTTGCCGCCGTCACTGAACAGCATCACGTCGTGCTTGCCGTCGGTGAGCGCGGCGCCGATGAGGTAGTCGCCTTCATCGAGGTCCACGGCGATGATGCCGGCCTTGCGCGGGTTGCTGAATTCGTCCAGCGAGGTCTTCTTGACCGTGCCCTGCGCGGTGGCCATGAACACGTAGTGGTCGGGCGGGAAGCTGCGGAAGCCGTTGGTCAGCGGCAGCACCACGTTCACCTTCTCGCCTTGCTGCAGCGGGAACATGTTCACGATGGGCTTGCCGCGCGAGTTGCGCGAGCCTTGCGGCACTTCCCAGACCTTGAGCCAGTAGACGCGGCCGCGGTTGGTGAAGCACAGGATGTAGTCGTGCGTGTTGGCGATGAAGAGCTGGTCGATCCAGTCGTCTTCCTTCGTCTGCGTCGCCTGCTTGCCGCGGCCGCCGCGCTTCTGGGCGCGGTATTCCGAGAGCGCCTGGCTCTTGATGTAGCCCGTGTGCGAGAGCGTCACCACCATGTCGGTGGGCGTGATCAGGTCTTCGGTGCCGAGGTCCTGCGCGTTGTGCTCGATGTGGCTGCGGCGCGCGCCCACCTTGGTCTGGCCGAACTCCAGCTTGATGGCGTTCAGCTCGTCCGAGATGATGGTCGTGACGCGGGCGGGGGTCGCGAGGATGTTCAGGAGGTCGGCGATCTCCGCCATGACTTCCTTGTACTCGCCGATGATCTTGTCCTGCTCGAGTCCGGTGAGGCGCTGCAGGCGCATCTGCAGGATTTCGCCGGCCTGCGCATCGGACAGGCGATAGAGCCCGTCCGGCTGCATGCCGTAATCCTTCGGCAGGCCTTCGGGGCGGAACGACTCGCGCCCGCCCGGCGCTTCCTTCTCGGCGCGCGCGAGCATCTCGCGCACCATCGACGAATCCCAGCTCTTGCTCATCAGCGCGGCCTTGGCGACCGGCGGCGTGGGCGAGGTCTTGATGGTCTCGATGAACTCGTCGATGTTGGCCAGCGCCACCGCCAGGCCTTCGAGCACGTGGCCGCGCTCGCGGGCCTTGCGCAGCTCGAACACCGTGCGGCGCGTCACCACTTCGCGGCGGTGCTCGAGGAAGATCTCGACCAGGTCCTTCAGGTTGCACAGCTTGGGCTGGTTGTCGATCAGCGCCACCATGTTGATGCCGAAGGTATCCTGCAGCTGCGTCTGCTTGTACAGGTTGTTCAGCACCACCTCGGGCACTTCGCCGCGCTTGAGCTCGATCACCACCCGCATGCCCGACTTGTCGGACTCGTCCTGGATGTGGCTGATGCCTTCGATCTTCTTCTCGTGAACCAGCTCGGCCATGCGCTCGAGCAAGTTCTTCTTGTTCACCTGGTAGGGGATCTCGTCGACGATGATGGCCTGGCGCTGGCCGCGGTCGATGTCCTCGAAGTGGCACTTGGCGCGCATCACCACCTTGCCGCGCCCGGTGCGGTAGCCGTCACGCACGCCCGACAGGCCGTAGATGATGCCGGCGGTGGGGAAGTCCGGCGCCGGGATGATCTCCATCAGCTCGTCGATGGTCGCGCCCGGGTTCTTCAGCATGTGAAGGCAGGCGTCGACGACTTCGTTGAGGTTGTGCGGCGGGATGTTCGTGGCCATGCCCACCGCGATGCCGGCCGCGCCGTTCACAAGCAGGTTGGGCAGCCGTGTCGGCAGCACGAGCGGCTCTTTCTCGGAGCCGTCGTAGTTGGGGCCGAAGTCGACGGTCTCCTTGTCGATGTCGGCAAGCATCTCGTGCGCGACCTTCGACAGGCGGATTTCCGTGTATCGCATGGCCGCGGCGTTGTCGCCGTCGACCGACCCGAAATTGCCCTGGCCGTCGACCAGCATGTGCCGCAGCGAGAAGTCCTGCGCCATGCGCACGATGGTGTCGTAGACCGCACTGTCGCCGTGCGGGTGGTACTTGCCGATCACGTCACCGACGATGCGGGCCGACTTCTTGTAGGGCCGGTTCCAGTCGTTGTTGAGCTCATGCATGGCGAACAGCACGCGCCGGTGCACGGGCTTCAGGCCATCGCGCGCATCGGGCAATGCTCGTCCGACGATCACGCTCATCGCGTAATCAAGGTAGGAGCGCCGCATCTCCTCTTCGAGGCTGATCGGCAGGGTTTCCTTGGCGAATTGAGTCATGAGGAAGGCGAGGGCAGCGAGTGCCCGCCGAAAAGGGGCATTGAGGGGGAGGCGAAGCCCGCCATTCTAAGTGCGCATCGTTGTAGCACTAGCGCAACACTGCTTGCTGCGGGTTGGGGCAAAAGGAGCAAATTGGGTCTCTGCTGGCACAATCATTCGGGTGGTAGACCATTCGCCGTGAGCGAAGGTTTGCCAACGCTTTCCGATTCCGGTTCGGACGTTTTGCAGAAAACTGCACCTTCCCTCGAGAGGAGAATCATGAAGAAACTGAACAAGGTGGCGTCGCTCTTCGCATCCGCCACGCTCGCCGCTTCGGCATCGGGCGTGTTCGCTCAATCGCAGACGGTTGACAACTGGGTCAATGCCAACGGCATTCCCTGGAAGAACGGCACCAACGAGCTTTGCTGGCGCGACGCCAACTGGACGCCCGCCACGGCTCACCCCGATTGCGATGGCGCCATCAAACCCGAACCGAAGGCTCCGCCGCCCCCGCCGCCGGCTGCTCCTCCGCCCCCGCCCCCGGTTGCTCCCCCGCCGCCCCCGCCCGCCCCGGCCGTCGTGGCCCCGGTGAGCGAGAAGGTGACCTTCGCTGCTGACGCGTTCTTCGACTTCAACAAGGACACGCTCAAGCCCGAAGGCAAGGCCAAGCTGGACGACCTCGTCAGCAAGATGTCCGGCATCAACCTCGAAGTCATCATCGCGGTCGGCCACACCGACTCCGTCGGTGGCGATGCCTACAACCAGAAGCTGTCGGTCAAGCGCGCCGATGCCGTCAAGAATTACCTGACGAGCAAGGGTGTCGAGAAGAACCGCGTCTACACCGAAGGCAAGGGCGAGAAGCAGCCTGTCGCCGACAACAAGACCGCCGAAGGCCGCGCGAAGAACCGTCGCGTGGAAATCGAAGTGGTCGGTACGCGCAACAAGTAATCCGGTTGCTCCGAGCCTTCAAAACCCCGCTACGGCGGGGTTTTGTTTTGTGAGCCGGCAAAAGGATATGGGCGCAACACCATTGGTTAACATCGAGGAATGACAACCCTCAATGCCGACCCGGCCGAGCTCGCGAAATTCGGTGAACTGGCCCACCGCTGGTGGGATACCGAGAGCGAATTCCGGCCGCTGCACCAGATCAATCCGCTGCGGCTGGATTGGATCGACAGGCAGGCAAGGCTCGCGGGCAAGCGCGTCGTCGACATCGGTTGCGGCGGCGGCATCCTGAGCGATTCGATGGCCCGCCGTGGGGCGAACGTGCTGGGCATCGACTTGGCCACCAAGGCGCTCAAAGTCGCGCAGCTGCATGCGCTGGAAGCGCAGACGCCCAATGTCGACTACCGCGAAGTGTCGGCCGAGGCGCTGGCCGCGGAATCGCCCGAGGGCTTCGATGTCGTCACCTGCATGGAGATGCTCGAGCATGTCCCAGAGCCCGCGTCGATCGTCAAGGCCTGTGCTGACCTCGTGAAGCCCGGCGGCTGGGTCTTCTTCTCCACCATCAATCGCAACGCGAAGGCCTTTCTCTTCGCGATCGTGGGAGCCGAGCACGTGCTCAAGATGCTGCCCAAGGGCACGCACGAATACGCACGCTTCATCCGGCCGCGCCAGCTCGCGCAATGGTGCCGCGATGCCGGGCTGGAGCTTCAAGCCACGCGCGGCATGGAATACAACCCGCTCACCAAACGGTACTGGCTGTCGGGCGACACCAGCGTCAACTACCTCTTCGCCTGCCGCAAGAGCACATGATGGCCCACCGTTTCGACGCGGTGCTCTTCGACCTCGACGGCACGCTCATCGACAGCGCGCCTGACCTCGCCGGCGCGGCCAACGAGCTGCGCGAGGCCCACGGCCTGCCGGCGCTTCCGTACGAATGCTTTCGTCCGATGGTGGGTGCGGGCGCGCGCGGCATGATCGGCGTGGCCTTCGACATCGGCCCGCAGCACGAATCCTTCCTCAGCCTGCGCGACGATTTCCTGCGCCGCTATGAAATGCGCATGACACAGCAGACGCGCATCTTCGACGCGGTGCTGCCGGTGCTGGAGGCGCTGGAGCGCCGCAGCACCAAGTGGGGCATCGTGACCAACAAGGCCACGCGATTCACCGACCCCCTGGTGCGTTCGCTCGGCCTGCATCCGCGCGCGGCCACCGTCATTGCCGGCGACACCACGCCGCATTCCAAGCCGCATCCGGCGCCGCTGCTCGAAGCGGCACGCCGCGTCGGTCTTTCGCCTGCTCAATGCATCTACGTCGGCGATGACGTGCGCGACGTCCAGGCCGGCCGCGCCGCGGGCATGGCCACCGTGGTGGCGGGTTGGGGCTACCTGGGTGCGGGCGAACCGATCGAGTCCTGGGGTGCGGAATACATCGCACGAAATCCCGCCGATCTCTTGAACCTTCTGGGCTTGGCCTAAACTAAGAGGTTCCTGGGGCCGACTTGGCTTCGACGTGGGTGCGGAGTTGGAACAGGGCATGCCGAGGACCAGTCACCTCGTAAATCCATCTGGATCAAAGTAACTGCGAACGACTCTTCGTACGCCCTCGCCGCTTAAAACCGGTGAGCTTCGCAACGGTTGGCCGATGGGCCGGGTCTGAGGGGCAACCCAAGGACTGCGAAGTCATACACATTGGCTCGCTCTGAGCTGGGTCACTCAGCACAGGGCTAAATCAAGTGACTCGGGGTGAACGCAGCGTGCTCCTGCGCGGCGGCCACTCCTAAAACCAAATCAGAGAGCTAAGCATGTAGATCTGCCCGATGATGGCTTGCGGACGGGGGTTCGATTCCCCCCGGCTCCACCAAGACACAGTACTGACAGTTCCAGGAAAGACCGGCGCCCCTAGAGAAATCAACGCTCTAGGGGCGTTTTTCTTCCTCGATTGTCCGGCGCTGTGCAATTGAAGTCTGGCCGTCTTGGGGGTGGATTTTGGGGGGGCAACTCGCATTCCCCTCGACCTGTTACCCCCAAAACGGCCACGCCACGTAAGGGGCCAGCGATCCCATCTTGAACGAGGCGGTTGAGGCGCTGAGGATGGTGTCCACCAAATCGAATAGGTGGACCCCTGATGAATCCCAAAGTACCCAATCTCCGGCGCCGGCACAGTG